>Ga0058701_10001362_pt1 | contig 17192 bp, 7 predicted proteins | sample AgamicOrMae_FD_97039 | JGI IMG/M metagenome (GOLD analysis project Ga0058701, IMG submission 97039) | Agave microbial communities from Guanajuato, Mexico - Or.Ma.e | ecosystem: Host-associated > Plants > Phyllosphere > Phylloplane/Leaf | place: Guanajuato, Mexico | collected 2012-06-04
TGCGCCTTGGGAGGGGGGGGGGTGACGGAGGCCCACTTGAAGGGGGGGGGCATTCCCTGGGGTATTGTAAGGCCTAGAGAAGCTACCCTGTCAACGCTTCGCTCACAAACTGTCTTATATCAACATGGACTAAGGAGACTCCATTGTTGTTGATATCACATGTTCATTTAAGCGAAAAAATTCCCCGGATGATATGAAACAGAATCATTCGCAAAACGGAATCCTGCTTTCTTTTACCTTAGCCCACACCTGTCATGTTTTTATTTTAAATGGTCAATCGTATGGCGGGAATGGAATAATTTTCTGAATGAGTTATAAAGATTCTCTCAATTAAGGTACATATTTGGCTTCTAAATGGGTGGTCCCCGTTCACAAAGAAGATTGTGATCGGTACCGCTAAAAAATATTGGATCAATTCGTACCTGTAAAAAGAACCGTATCAGCACGCGCTCGTCTATGGACGGACTTGCATGTCCTGCATAGTAAAGTCAAAAGGTCGAATTTTCCACCTCTTTTTTTCCACCTTCCGTAGCAAGAAAGATCGACAGCAGAGCGAGAAACAAGGCAGTTTCTCGGTCTGCCAATCTAGTTTAACCTAACCTAGTTTACGTCTTAACATCTCGTTAGTTAGTTAACCTCCAGTAACCTAACCTAACCTAACCTAACCTAACCTAACCTAACCTAACCTAACCTAACCTAACCTAACGGTCACCTAGCCTGATGCCCTTTACTTCTTGGCAGCAGCTGCCGCCGAGAAGTAAGCGACTTCAGTCTTCATGAATGCCAAGCGGTAGGTGAGAGTTTTAACGTGGCCAAATCCTTGGCATGTTTTGGGGTCAAATTTTCATGGTGTAGCCTACCGCCGTCTTCAGCAAAAAAAAATGTGTTTCGTTTAACGTCCCCACTTAAAAAAAGTAAAAAAAAAGTTCCTTTTTTCCCATCTTCAATATATTTTTTGAACCGTTTTGGAATAAAATACAAACTTACTTTACATTAAGAAAAGAAACCCGGGCTTTCCTAGTCAGCGTTCGCCACAGGGGAGTGAATTAAATTTCCTCTCTGGACCAATCAGGAGTGAATTCAAATCGAAAGCACTTTGTAAAGGCACTTTGTAAGAGAGATGCTTCCCTTGTAATTTGCCAATGTTGAGCGTTTTTTCTTTCCAGTGTAAGTCTCCCGCGTTATTTGGAGTAGAGAGGCAACGGGGTACGTCGGGCATTTAGTGAACGCGTCCGTTGCCCGTCTTCTCGACGAACTGTTTGCAAAGTTTGGCCGGAAAAACAGCAACTGGATTCAATTGACCGGAAGTCCGGAAGAAAGGAAGGAAGTCGGATAACGTGGCAGTGATCACTTTCCTTAAAACTCGACGCAAGTTCAAACGGAAAACGAAAAAAACATGGCGGCTGCGCACGCCCTATGACGAATGTTTGGTTACGTCCCTGGGAAATTAAAAATATTGTTTTTTGCGCGAGGAGAAAGCATGACTTGAATGGGCTTAATGTCGTGATCTTCCTGACAAGAGACATAGTTGGGAAAGCTTAAAATTTTCATCCGTCTATTTTTCTTTAAGCTCGTAAGTTTAAAACTTTTGTCTCTACTTCGAGTCTCGTATTGTGAAATCTCATTCTATTTCTTAATTGTGAAAAATTGAGGAGACGAATATTCTGAAGAAGCGTTATTTGTCTGTGAGTAATCGTGACGCAAAACAACTTTCTGTCTTTATTGATGAATTCTCTAATTATTTATTTTTGTTCTAGGAATGGGCGTCCAGCCAAGGCTGCTACAAAGGTAAGACAATATACATTTGCATTTTAATTGTAAACATGATGTGCGCAATGCCGTTCGCTGGAGTATCTTCGGAAAGATATTTTCATACTGTATCCAAAACACGATGAATAATTATCCAACTGTAGGTTTGACTTTGTCTTACGTCATATTCTTATGCTTTATGCATACTTGATTAAGGGGGGTGGATTTTGGAGTAAGTTAGTTGCGACGTAAATGCCCTCAATGAAAGGTTATTGCGTTAACCGGATAAGTAAAGCTTATTTTAGGTTTAGATAGGTTGTCTTGCGCCTAGTTCCGTAGTCATTCCACCTTAGGCGTTGAAAGGTGAAACAAGAACTGAAAAATTCAACCTCTTGATGCAGATCATTTCCAAAAAAATTGCGCGCCAGCATCCACAGCTTCCTTTCCTCTCCAGAATTTGAATTTTCGGCGGGAACACCTGGGGCGTAGACTATTTCGTTCGATTGGAAAAGTTTGACGAAAGAAAAGAAGCGAGCAATCGTAGTATAAACAAGCATCTCGCACTTTCTCGCTCATAACTCGGCCCAAAAGCCACAATAACTTCCTCGGTGTCGCGTCTCTTCTCTCGAGAGATAGGTTTCGTGCAGCTTGATAGCTATGGTTACCAACATAAGAGGCGCTACCGCACGCAAAGGACAAAGGAATCGATATGCAGGAGTTTGAGCTAGTCGCTCCTCGGCTGCTTCAAAGGGAAGACGTTTCGCGCCAAAACTACAACGCCTTCTCTTTCTTGATTTTACCACCAGCTGTTTCTGGCTCTCACCGCCTCCTAGAATCGGCTCTGACGCGATTTGCCCATATCTCTCTCTAAACGCCTGCTTCGCTTCGGAAACTGTGTCATCGGAGACAAAAACAAAAGTAGAAGATTTCATAGAACGAGACAGAGATAAAGCTCCTACAAGCCTCTCTTATATTTCGTCTCAAAAGTTGTCAGGCCTTTTTTTTAGGTTAAGGTTCCGAGGCTGATCACACGAAATAGCTTCGCCTCGGGCCGTGAAGGGGCTACTGAGACGAGATACTTTTTTGATCCCGATTTTTTCAAACGTCGCTTGGTGTGTTTAGATAGGATTTGCAGTTTTTCTAGCTAACTGTGAAAAAGTTGTCACAAAGGGGGCTAAAGTATGAGATAATGTACACGCTATCAAAATTGTTGCCAGTTACTCTGTTATAGACCATTGAAGTTAGTATTAACTTTAAAATTTTCGGTAACTTCAGATTATTATAAAAAGCACGAACTGATTGTGTGGTTTACATCCAAAATGAAGGTTTGGGAAACTCCAAATACCTTTTGTCCTCTTTTAAAACTTTTTCGGTTATAGGTGTAGATTCATGAATGAAAGTTAGACAAGGGATAATTGTCGTTAGGTACAGAATGGGTTAGACCTAACCTAACTCGAGGTTACGTAAGGCTACGTGAGGGTAAACAGGGATACGTTAATCAAAGTCTAGGTTAAGTAAGGTTAGGTTAAGTAGACCATGTGAAGTATGGCCAGCTGTTGTAATAAAATGATAGGCTAATGAAAGAGGTTATGTTTGGTCAGTTTAGCCTAAGTAGAGAAAAAGGGTCCGATTTAGTGGGTTTGGTTAATTAAGTAGATCAAAGTAATTACCTGGTTTGGGCGCAATTAAAAATTTCACAGCCCACTAATCGATAGATTTTTGATCTCGCCCTTAGAAACTCCCTCGGTCCTTTATGTGGGCAATACAGGGAACTCATTAAAGTTTTTGCAGATTGAGCGAGCCGGACCGAGCCGGGCCGAGGCGAGCCAAGGCAGAGGCCGAGGCCGGTGGGGCGGTCGGTCGCCTTTCAGCGACCAAATGAAAGAAATCTGGCCAAATTGAAAAGTCGAAGCCGTCTCGGGGCAGAGCCACTACAATTCGAAGCGGAGCTGGGCAAAGCTCACGACTTCTTTTTGGCTCGAATCAAAGCCACTTTAGATACGGCCTGCGGGACTGCGTTACTCAAGAACCCGTAATTGTAAAGTGGTTTTTGTCGGAAGAGTGAATGGAATGGTGATCTTGAGAGATGGATGTAAGGCTTTTACGCAGATGCACTTTCAAGTCCTTTTTGAAAAGACCGCTTTACTAAAATGATTACTCGCGAGTTTAATTGTAAACGATCCTAAGATCCCAAATTAACCCTTTTTATCAATTTGCGCCAAGGAGATTAAAAGTTACTTCAACGAGTGTTAAAAAATCTTCGAGTGTGAAATTCAGTGAACATGTGTTTTAGAACCAAGTACGTTTCTTAGCAATCATATCTGAACTAGTTTTTTTTTCATAAAGTCCTAAAATAAAATATTTTTTGTTTCAAAGAAATATTAGTAAATACAGAATCCCCGCAGATTCTAATTAATTGGTTGGGCCGATTTTGATTATTCGGGGAGCCCATTAAGTTATGTTTTAATTCAGTATGACAAAAAAATAATTCATAAAATGATATTTTAGAAATGTTATTTTAGAAATGACATTTTAGAAATGATGAAATTTTTGCTCATACCAAAGTTGTCCCTTAACGTAAAATGAAATTTAAACCAGGCCATGTAAGGTTAGGTTAGGTAAGACTAGGTGGGTAGCTGTCATAAGCGCCAAAAACCACAAGCGTCAACGCCGCAAGCGCCAATCCGTAACCGACAAACGAGAAAAGTCGCAAACGCCAAAGAACTTAACCGCAATACTAACCTTACTTAACCTAACCTTACATAACCTAACCTAATTTAACCTAACCTAACTTGACCTAACCTTACCTATACAAACTTTGGCGTTTGCGACTTTTCTCGTTTGGCGGTTACCGACTGGCGCTTGCGGCGTTGGCGCTTGTGGTTTTTGGCGCTGTCGAATGCCCCCCGACTAGGTTATACGAAGTAATGTAACGCTAGACAACGAACGCTCTGAATGACATGACTCACAGCAAAGTGATTTCAGAACCAACAGTTACACTATTCATCGTTGGTGAACACGCAGCTTTGGAACACTTGTGTTCGCTCGCGCCTAAGTCCTCTAATGATAATGATGGTTTGAATACACGATGCCTTCTTCCTCTCTAATTTTTTTAAAAGTTTTTGAATTATCAATTGTGTTGGAATAAAATCTAATCTGCGTGACGTTCTTTTTTTTAATGCGGCATCTTTGGTTGTGGACCCAACTGCTTTTCCCCAGCAATTCCATAATTTCTTTCATATTATATTTTTATGAAAGCTTAAAAGGGTCCCGGCCCTCATTTCGGAATGGGGAAGCGTGTTTAAATAATCGCTGCCAATTTGCAGGTTATTTTGTCGCTCCATTGGAATGCAAATGAAAGAAACCTTCGTCTGAAATTTCGGTAATGGTGTCTTTGTGATTTCCGCGACTTTATTTTTAACGAGGTATAGACTTGCATGGCCGACCTCAACCTTCAATGCTTGAGAGGTCGGAGTTCCGCCTTTCTTCACCTCAGGACATTCTTACTTTGGTGCCAAGCCTGATGCGACTTATTTGTCAGTGGCGGCAGCCTACCACTGAGAATCATAATCGGCATCAGGCCTGACAAAGCGGAGTATAGTGAAGTGATGCTTATGGCATCGAACCTGCATGATTGCAAGGTTTAGGAAAAGAGTTAATTTACTGGGTTTCGACCTTCGTAAGAAAAAAAAATCGGATAAGAGGGAAACCTTTGTAAAAGCAAAAATAACCTCTTCCGCTTGGGATTAATCTTACACAGGTTCCTCTCGATAGTATGTTTGCGAGAGTAGGTCAGAGTTCCGACGTGGCAGAGAACGTTATTGGTTGCCATGGTTACCAATATGAGAATCTTCTATTAGTTTGAACTCATAATGAACAAAACATCCCTCAAAGGTAGCACAACTTAGGCCTCATTAGCGACATTCAATATTGTTTATGACAAAGTCGCTCAAAACGAGCAAATGCCGGAAGTTCGGCTGTCACACACAGAAAAGAAGTAAAGTTGACTCGAGTCCCAAAGTTTGCCGACGTAGGCAACAGTAACTCAGGCGTGTGTTGCCTATTGCCTATCCTCCAATTGCAGGGGCCCTCGTCTCGTCAACGCGGTGCGATTTATGATTAATCTTAGGCAAGCTTATATGTCATAGACTATATCTCGCGAAGGAAATTACCTGCCATAAATGGAAATGCGTAACCTGCGTTGAGGGGAAGGGCGTCCTTTGATTTTGCCGCATCGTATTATCTAGGGCCGCTACTTTTTCGTGTTACGAAAAATCGAAATTGGCGCTCTCGTCAATCTCGATTAGACCATTTTAAGTAATGAGCGGTTGACGGTCTCATTTTGATTGGACTCTCCGACCAAAGCCGTGATTACTGTGTTTTGATTGGCCCGGGCAAAAGGGAACAAACTCGTTCGTCCAATCAACGTCCTTTTATTTCCCGCGTAATGTCAGCGGTTTCGAGTTTTTGTTGGTAGACGGCCCAGAATATTTTCGCTACCTTTTTAATATTTAGAGGAGCGATAGTACTAAACCAAAATTGACTATCAAAACTCACTTTATCGTACGAAGTAACGTTAAATACTTTCCTCGAGGTGTTACATAAAACTGATATTTTTTGTGTGTGTTTAAACGCATTATATATCAAGGAAAAAGAAGCCTTAAATGAAAAAAAATCAAAGAGAGCTTTTCGTTAATATAGGCCTATTGTTGGTCGATATAATCTTATATGCCTTGTAAATACGTTGGCTTGTTGCATACGTATTGACGTATGCTTAAATCTCTTACAGGTGCGAAATTGCCTGAGACATGTATCACGTTATAATATACCACATCTTTGTACTAATTATGTTTTCGTGACCTAACGTTAATTGAAATAACCGAACTCACCACAAAAAAAAAAATAAGATGCCCATATGTGTTTTAATAATGGAAAACGCTGATTCAGGAACGTCTAAATGTTAGATACGCTATACGTCCATTCGTTCAAAACGTCGTCAGCGTTCCATTACATTGAACAAATACGCCTTAGGCATCAAATTTTTTTTTTAAAAAAACGTCTCATACGATCAACGTTTTTTTCTGTTCATTCAAGGAATTTCCTTTTAAGTGTAGCTTAACCGAACCAGGCAATCCTGGCCTGACTTGAGGTACCTTTAATTATTAAGTAGATACAACTTCCTTTGCTATGTTTGTTGATATAAAGTAAATTCTCGACAGTAAGTCTTGTTAGTTTGTACACTGCAAAAGTTTACCGGTGCCTGAAAATGATTCAATTCGCAATAACATTCATAGCTTTTCCACGAAAATTCATTTCGCTCGAGATAAGAGTGGGCTTTACGCCGAATTTTCAGTGCAACAATTCAGCTTTGATTAATTACTTTTTCAGACGACCATAAACCACGATCGTTAATCACTTTTTGGGAACCTCTTTTGAGTAATTGTTAGCACCTCCGCTTTTTTCAGGGAGAACCTTTTAAAAAAGCCGCCCCTTTCCTTGGTGCGAATTTTCTGGAAAATTATTCATGGCTGACGTTCTTTCTCGCGGTTAGGCCCCCGCTGATGACACGAAATATAATCACGTTAGATATGCTGTCTTCCGCATCAACCTTATCGGCTTGACGTTTCTTTGGAGATCATTACTGGGCACGTAAACAATTAAAATAGACGGACAGCACAGGCGGGAGAAACTCTTACGATGAAAAGTGATTATTAGAAGCGACAGCTTCCTCTTAGCTATTAACGAGTATTAGTACAATGATTTGCTTTCACCCATTTTTTAAAAAATATTTTATTTATTAACTTAATTGTAAAAAAAAGAAAAACATGGCCACTTAGTTTTTTGTGACTTTTCGTGAAACAGTATTTTTATTTTAGCCAAGGCAATTTTTAGGATTTAATATAACGTAGCACGAGACAAAATAAGCAATAACCTATCCTAACTGGCCTAAGTTGACCTATAGCCTAAAATAATCGACACCAACTCTGAAATGTGGAATTTTTACCTCCCTTGATGTGCTTCACCTTTCATTGAAACACCAAGCCGACCGAGGCATTTGGCAAGAAAGCTTACTCAAACTAAAACCGAACGTGGTCATCATTCGGTCATGTCGAAGTTGGCCGGGACAGTTCAATGCGTTTCTGTATCGTACATAAACTACGTAGACACTTTGTTATCATTTCGACCCCTCTTTCCTTGTGTAAAAAATCGTAGACGTTTCACGCAAAAAAATTACTTTGTCAAAATTTCAATTTTTAGACGACACTTTTTACTTGGTTACAGTTACCAAAAGCACTATAATGTTGAGAAGAAGACAGAAAAGGCAACACTGTTAAAAATAATAGGAATTTTTACATTACTTTGCCATATGAAAATTTATGTTTTGGTTACGAATACGAAATTCCTATGGCATTAGTATATAAAATTTTATATTGCATATGAATTTTCTAATTTCCGTATTCAATGTTCCTAAAATTCCTTTCCCAGTGTGAAATATCCACTCTCAATATAAAATTTCATTTTCCTATTTGGAAATGCAAACCAAACCCCAAATTTGAGTCGGAGTTTCCTTGTATTAATATTGCTGGCGAGGGAGGCAGGGGGGGGGGCGAAGACCCCCCAAAAATAAAATGCCCCCTCATATTTGGTATTTAGGCGTTTCTTGAACCCCTGATGCTATCCTAAAAAGATGACAGGCACTATAAATTTGGTTTCGACTCGTACTTTTTCAACGTGAATCACGTGACGCGTGTGCAGACATCCATTCATGCATTTGCTACGGCGGAAATAGTGTTCGAATAAAAACCGGAGAATTGATGGATTTTTTCAAGAAATTGTTGTTTTGCGTTTGTCGCCCCACCCTAACGAAAAATTAAAGGCGCAACAATTAGGCACAAGTTGAGTGCCGTTAAGTATATAAAGGGAGGTTCCTTAACGCTCACTGATGAAATGTCTTGTCACCTGGAGGTATATATACGAAGCAAACTCTTTCATTAACAACGCGTGTTAGGACGGTTAGGCGATAGGATAGATGTAGTATAGGCTTGGAAAAGGTATAAATCGATTTTAAACATGGTCCCCAAGTGGAAGACCTTGAATATCGTAGTCTTCAGCTCATTTTTTGCCTTTTTGCCATTAGGGAGCAATGAATGGTAATTTTTCATATTCTCGATATAAAAATTACAATTACAATAAGAATTTTTATATGACAACGTTATATAAAATTTCACATTCCGAATGTGAACTTTGACTTCTCATTCAGAATGTGAAAATTCCTATCGATTTTTTTAACAGTGAACAAAAATGATTGCTATTTCAACGGATACGGTTGTAGTCTGTATGGTAACAAAGCGCGATTGGCAGTGTCACAAATATTTGTCACTGTGACAAAGTCTTTTTTTTGCGTGTTCGGAAACCCCTTCTTTCCAAAGTGCAGGTTACGCACAATCCCTTACTTTTTATTTAGAGCCTTTATTTCTTATCTCTAAGCGTATTAAACGCACTCTAACCTAACCCAGCGTACACGAGGCTACCTCGTTGCACCGAACCATATTCACTGCGCTCGTGTATTAATAGAATAAATGCCCGGAGCTCTGTACATCTGCGGAGCGGCAACTCGGGAAGTTATATTGCAGTTTGCAGTGATAATTGTGTCGGAAGAAAACAATAGTGTTAGGTGCTCGGAGACAGAATCAATTAGTTAAGTTACGTTATCTTGCTGAAACCCAGGGGCAGCATGTGGGCAACACGTTAATGAAGGCCAACTTTGTGTAATGGGTTACTTAGACCAAGTAGCTCGGACGGGCGGTTGGACGCATGCGCAGTTCAGTCCCGTGCCGTGCGTCGAGATGTTTAGGCCCGGCCCGTTTGCAGGGGCCGTCGCCAAAGCAATAAAACCGGGGGCGGTTTTAAACCACTCCGAGTCTCAAAACGGGTCTCGGCAAAACGTTCCGTTTACTTTGCAAACAATACTGTTTGGTTTACTTCGTACTTCGCTGGGTCAATGTGCCCCTGTAGAGGTGAGCATAGGCAACATGCCGTACACCAGAGATCTGCTGTTGCCTATGTCGGCAAACTTCTGCGGACTGCCGCCCTTTCATGACAGTTATTGTATTTTTACTACTTGAAGCCAAAGCTTAGAGCTGAATGCAAGGCCTGAAAGGCGATCGCAAATTACGCTGCAGTTCATTATTTTAAATAAAAAATCTGTAAATTTTTTAAATTTGTTGTTTTTTCCAGGTCGTTTTTACTGCATTTTTGGGAAACTTTCGGTTTTACAAAATTGCAATATCTGAGTAATTTTTAAAGATACAGACATAAGATTTTTCCACAAACCAAATTTGGTGATCGGTTTTAAGCCAATTTTTGGACCTTTATGCGTAGAGAGCATGGATTATTGTTTCAAAAGAAATGCTTCCAGCCACCATAAAAGTAAGAAGAGCTCATTTTCCTTTTTCTTTCTTTTTTTTCTTTTTTTTTTGAACTTTTGACAAAACCGCTAGACTGATTTTACTGAAAATTCAACGAATGGTTTCAAATAGTCGTTAACGGACTAAACACAAAAAAAAATATTATTTATTCATTTTACTAAATCGCATAAGCCATTCAAAGGCCGGTGCCAATTTTCAAGACAGATTTTTTGGAACTTCCGTTTTAGCGTGACAAAAACTGGAGGTTATGTCGAATTTTAAGCATTTTTTATGCGAACTTCAGCTATTAAAACAGTAAAAGTGCTTCTTTAGTGCACTCATAAATTAAGAGAGTTGCAGTTATTATTAAAATTGTGAAAGCCCGGTAGATGATCGGCTTTAGTAACCTAGAATAAATATTTCCCAATGATTTATCCTTTAAGAGTAGAATATAAACAACCAAGGTTTGAGCAGTTTCCTGCACGAACAAACAACTTTGGGTACTCCGTAAAGATTCAGTGAGATTTCAGTTGTTTCCTTCAGATTGCAGTTGTTTTCTTAAAAGCTGGGAACTAGAAGACCAAACCTGGATTTTCGAACAACTCAAGAGTTGAGGTGCTGGGTTGTAGGATATACAGCCATAACTCCTTACATGGAACACAGAGGAAAACAAACACATCAATAACAGTTACAATATATGTCTTGTCGAAATATTTTTTTAATTTTTTTTTTTAATTTGAAAATTAAAAATATTCGTCGTTTGATTTCTCTTTAGGCAAAATTCGAGGAAAAACTCAAACTGATAGCCGCATTTAAAATGCATTAGGCTGGTTTTCGTGCGTTTATATCTCCCTTGTATTAATGTAGGCGTGCGAATAGAACTAACCTAAAAATAAAGGGAGGAAAGTTTTATTTTTTTTAAAAAAGCTTATCAGTTACTAAAACGTAAAACTGTTTCTTACATTCATGCTGATTTCTTTTTGTTGCATATATCCTTTTGAAAGAATGATTGCCGTAAATCCTCACTGAGAAAAGTAAATTCGTTAAGTTAACTATAAAAAATAGTAAAAAAGCGACAGCCAACTCGGCTTGTAAACGTTACCAGGTTTACCAATGAGCGTTACTGTAAACAGTACTGTGTAACAGTAACGTTGACTAACCTGTTAGCGGATACTAGCTAAGTTTGGCTGTCGCACTTTTTAGTTATTTTTACAAATTTTTGGTAAACTTTACTAACCCACTTTTCTCAGTGAGCTTAGGGCGCGCTGTTGACCTATTTTATACAAATATTTTGGACAAAACAGCTGACATTTCTTTGGCGGAAGCCCGTTTTGTGACTTCGGTTGGCTTGCTTTTATCGCGGGATGGAATGAGGCGCCTAAGCATCTTACTGAATAACGGAAACCATAAAGAGGGCAGCGCCACGAACTTGTATGAAGCTCGTAAGAAGCACACATTTTAGGCACAATAAAGTGCTTACGTACCGTAAATCTAAGGCCGTATATACTATATGTCTATATTTCATGGAAGAAAGCTCGGCCTTACTACACAGCGATGTCAATCGGAAATCTTTATCATAAAAGGTTAAATTTTCTTATCCTACTTTTCTCTAAAGATCTGGTACGCTTGACTTCTGCAGTAAAACTCTTTTCAAGGAAAAGGTCTACTTTTTCAATTTTTCGGGTAGCTGTCATAAGCGCCAAAAACCACAAGCGCATACGCCGCAAGCACCAACGCCGCAAGCGCCAATCCGTAACCGTCAAAGGAAAAAGTCGCAAACGCCAAAGGTCTTAACCGCAATAATAACCTTACCTAACCTATCTTAGCCTGACCTAACTTGACCTAACCTAACCTAACTTGACCTAACCTGACCTATGCGAACTTTGGCGTTTGCGACTTTTCTCGTTTTGCGGTTACGGACCGGCGCTTGCGGCGTTGGCGCTTGTGGTTTTTGGCGCTATCGAATACCCCCCAATTTTTCTAATCAATCGTCAAGAGTTCATGAATCTCTTTATCTCAAAATATCTTTTACCATCAGCTGAAAATGTACAGAAGAAGAAAAAAAACGCAATTCCTCAATTTATCATGTAATTCTTCTCTTTGGGACTCACAATCAGACTCTTTGAACGAAGGGAATCAAGAGCAGGTGTTCTTGGGACAGGCACTGGTATTGGTATAGGTACCTGAAATCACCATAACAATGGCTTCTTAGGATTGCCCCTGGAAAGCAATTTCTATACTAAAATATGCTGATAGTAGAACGTCATCCAGCTCACTATAAGGAGCGAGGATGATGGGGTTTCCTAGAGAATAAAAAGAGGATTACTCCCACAAAAATATCCTTGGGTTTTTATCGGTTTCAACTAATATTCTATTGTTAGATTTTGATCAGCTTTGAAATGTTTGAGTTCTAGTTACACTAAAAGCGCAGTATCTGTACTGTATTTTCTTGGTCTAAATCCAGTTTTAAGAAGTATCAAAAAATGGCTTTTAAAAAATTAATTTAATATAATTTTTTAGGCTTTTAACTTTTTATGTCATAGGTATGCACTGTTAAAACGAAATCTTTGAATTTTCAAATCCGGTGATTGGAATTTTTATTCTCATCCCGGTTATGGAATTTCAAAATACTTTCCTTGTGAAATTGTAAATTTTCCAAAAAGTTAGGTGTTTTTAAGCCGAATTCGGAAATTAAGGAACTGTTTGGAAAATTCACAAGAAAAGTATTTTGAAATTTCATAACCGGGAAGTGAATAAAAATTCCAATCACCGGATTTGAAAATTCAAAGATTTCGTTTTAACAGTGTGTGGCAGGAAGCACTGATCTCGGGTCGATGAGGAATTTAACAGCTTTGGACTCGGGAAGGATAAGACAGTATAGTTCTGGGTTCTTTAATCATGTTGTACTTCCGAGATGAGGTTGTCTCTTTTCTTCAGAATGACGAACAGCTACCGCAAAAAGGAATTTTACCGTAAATGTTGAAGCTTATATTTTATACCTCTCGTGTTTGACCCTTTTACACTGGGAACATAAGAGGTAGAAATTGCAACTAAAAAATTTGGGTGCCCTCTGGAAAGCACCCTTCTCCTTTCTAAACTTCGATAAATCGTAAATCGTAATCTGTCAAAAATCTCAAAGATAAAATTTCCCACCTATTGCGTTCCACCCTTAGTTAAATCTGTAATTGAAATAGAAGGATCAAAGAGATATCGCTCAAGGTTAGGTTAAACTTGGATAGGTAACATGCATTGTGCCTCGCTTTTTTTATCGCTCCTCTCCGCTGATGCTAAGCCTGTTGCCGCTTGCTTTTAAGCGGCAGCAACTGCCACCGAGCTGTAAGAGCATCAAACTTTAGCGAGTCAAGCTACACGCTCAAAACTTAGTTGTGAAAATTCGCTTTAGGCGTGAAAATGCACTCCTAAATAGATAAAAATGAGTCACTGAGTCGCTAATATTCGATATTTTTTCACTATTTAAGAGTGATTTTTACTCCTAAAGCAATTTTTTCCCATCTCTTTAATCTAACTTGAGAGAACCTTTCTAAATCTAACACTACCTCCTCGTAAATTTTGTAGCATGTAGGTTTGAGATTTGGCGATAAGTTAATTCCACCTTTAAAATTTACAGTATATTTACCTTTCGATTGATTTCGGTAAGAGTCAAAACATTTCGACCCACCCTACACGAGTAATAAGAAGGAGCGATTCCTGTAAAATCAGAGGGAAAAAAAGGTTAGCAGCCACGTTTCGTCTGTCGTCGCAAGCGGAGATAAATTTCATCAATCCCTTGGAGAAGCTCGGGGACGTCTGGCGGGAAGCCGACTGGAGGAATGCGGCCGGAGCTACTAGAGCTGTCAGACGGAGACGGAGAGAGACGGTGTAATGTGGCGTCGAGCAACGAGCAGCTATAAACGAGCTACCAAAGATCAGCGACTGCGGAGTCAACACTAAACCGTCTGAGGCAGGTTCGTTAAGAATGTCGTTATTGGTGGGAGCGAGACGGAGCGAACGGCGCGCCGACCGACCGACCGACCCGTATCGATATTGGATAAACAGCATCGTAAAAGGGTTGCAGAAGTGGAGCGGTCTTCGCGTGCTTAAACTTCGCCGCACGCCCGTTTCCGACTCTACTTAGACTGCAACTTTTCTTCGAGAGTTCTTTTCGGCTTGTTTGCGTCGCTTCTCGCGAGGACCCATCTCCAATGCGTCTAGCCTTGCATCTGTGAGGGAATTCACTCATTTAGAATTGAAAAAAAGTGGGGGGGAGTAGTACATTCTTAAAAATGATGACATATCGTCCTTTGAAGAGATGGTCTCACGTTAAAGGTAATCCTCAAAATCAGGATTTCCCCCCCCCCTATAACTGTAAGAAGGAACGAAAATACTCTACTCAATAAACTGAGAATAGTCCCTCTGGGAACGAAAATATTTCACCTTATTTTATGAGTTCACACCCCTAGTATTTTCGCTAGTTTTGAGGAAGACTTCGTTGCTAACAATTCGTCTTAATTGAACGACATACATATACGCGTAGTATGTTAGGTTAAAATAACCAATGATAAAAGTAATCCCAGGTGCGGGTATAATATATCCATTTTGGGGTAAAGGTAAAACGGAACAAATTATTTTTTTTTTTTTTTTATATTTTTCAAGATAGTCACACCAACAGCCATATCAATAGAAAGCTCTCGCCGAGCTCTTTCCATTAATACTCCTGTTGGTGCGCCTGTCTTGAAAACTAGTGAGAGCACGGACACCATTTTACCTTCATTCCAAAACGGATAAACTAAGTTTACCTCCACCATGGATTATTTTAATTCTAGGCTATATTGGTGCCTTGTGTCTGACTCCGATTGGCTTGGGTTTCCCGCCAATAGGTAGAAAAATCAACCTTTCAACACATACAGCATATGCTCGAAATCCCTTATGCTCTAAATCCCTCGAAAATGCGCGTGTTTTGAGACGAGAGAAACCTTTTTGGATTGGCAATAATGAAGCTATTTCATTCCATGGCCGGAAATTGCTAGACAATCCTTCGGGTATGACATGTATGAGGTGCGCGCAGACATGATCCGTAGCCCGAATGTATTGATTCCAAATGCCGGGAAAAAAATCAGAGCCTTTATGCCTCTGAATTTCAGCAGATTATACCCTTAAAGCGTGCGAACAGATGCGCCAAAGTTTAAATCCATTCGGAACTCAATTCGCGTTGACTCGTCGTCGAAAAATAGACCAAGATTATAATGCGATGGGCTGAACTGGGCTTGGCGGGCCAAAAGGGAGGAATCGCCAAAACCTGGACTGCCAGGGGAAGGATCCTGAAAAAAGAAAGGGCCGAGGGAAGGAGAGGGAAAGGAAAGGAGGCATTTGCATAGCCCTACTCTCCACGACAAATGTCCTACAGGGAGCGAGCACCGGAGCTAGTGTGTTTGTGCCCTGGAAGAAATCCATCGAGGAGGATGAAGCTGCCCGCGGAGGCTGGGAGGGACGGGATCTTGGCTGCATGCGCGGAGCGGGGTGAGGCGGGGCGGATAAGGACGCGGGCATCTCCTTAAAAGGAGCGGCGGCGCGATTCCCGCAAGGAAGCTTTTCAGCGACCACAATCAGATTTGGACGGAGGTTGGGAAGGAAAACCTCTAAACAAGGAGTCGTCGTGAGGTCAGCCGCGGCCGATTCTGGCAAGCCGCTCAAGCGGTTATATTAACTCGCGCTTGACACGAGGATCGCTGCGCGGAAAGACAGCTGATGTGTGTGGACGGCTGCGGTATGTGGACATGAACTGATTGGACAGCCTCTGTATACACGATAAAGCTGAAATTGTGTACGGAAGAAGTTTAACCAGAAAAAAAAAAAACAATTTTACCGCACGGAAAAAGATTAGGAGTTTAATGGGCATACAACTCGGAGACATTCTTGTCTGCTTTCAAGATCGTTGCTAATTTTTAACAGAGACCAAACAAGAAAACAAAGGGGAAAATACGGAGTGGTAGGGTATGTGGATTTACACTAAAACAGGGAGTTTCTATTAACCCGACTGCCCCATTTAAAATGAATATGTTCCGTGCGTTCAAATCGTCTCCGATTTAAATTGCATTAGATTGGTTACGTGCGTTCAAGTCTCCCTGCACTAATGCGATGTCGGGTCAATATCAAAAGTAATTGCTGTTTTAGGAAGTCCCATACCTGTTTTGGGTGGTCAGGGAAAGATCGTAATTTGGTTATTTTTAGAGATAAGCTTATTAAATAACCACATAAATTGAGCGCTCTCTACGATACCTTTTTATTGATTTTTTTTAATTTGTCTTTAAAAATAACGTATTTACGCTTTTGTCCCGTTTACCTCTATATGTCCGAAAAGGAATACATTTTTACTGTGATTATATTTATCGTATTTTTTCTTCTTCTCTTCCACCTACGTCTTTAAATTGAAACCTTAACTGAGTCCTTTAAACCTCTAACAGACGTCGCTATTTCTGTAGGTAAAAGAGTTGGCAGCAACGGATGCAAGAGGCTTTCTCATTAAAAGTCCTTGAACGGCTTGAACACATTTTATTTCCTTAAAAGTCCTTGAGCAGTTTGAAAACATTCTATTTCGCTTCGAACGCGACAGCGCGCGCTTAAGCTGCTACAACAATGCCACCAGATACCCTTAAATTTCACCGCTTTCCGCGACGAAATTCATATTCCTAATTGTTCTGCGATCGCTGCAAGGCTGAAGGGCCTTGTAAGAACGCAATAATACCGCGTCCCGGCAAGGGCGGGTCCGGAGGGCTTGCAGTGGTGGGAACGGCCCTAAGGTAGGAATAGGGTAGGCGTTTTGGTAAGGGGTATCCCATGCGGTTGCCAGGGGCAGCACGATTTTGACGCAGGAAAGTCACGCTTATTCTTCGCCCACGGCCACTGCCGCGTAACATAACCAAACTAAATCTTAAAGCTTTAAATCAATGAAATCTCACTGATTAACCTGTAACTTTTGTGCCACTACTGTTTTTTTTTTTTTTTTTTTTTTTTTTTTTTTTTTTTTTGTTTTTTAAA
>Ga0058701_10001363_pt1 | contig 17185 bp, 7 predicted proteins | sample AgamicOrMae_FD_97039 | JGI IMG/M metagenome (GOLD analysis project Ga0058701, IMG submission 97039) | Agave microbial communities from Guanajuato, Mexico - Or.Ma.e | ecosystem: Host-associated > Plants > Phyllosphere > Phylloplane/Leaf | place: Guanajuato, Mexico | collected 2012-06-04
CAAAAGGTTGGATGGGTACTACATTTTAAAATAAAATTGTTCTCATTTATAAATTGATCATTTTCAATGTTTTCGATCGGAATGAGTTGTTGAGTGGATAATACTTGTACATGTTTGTCTAAAACATTGAAAGTAATATTTGAATCGAATTAAAAAAAAAGAGTAAGTGGCGTATGTAAATGAGGATTCGAGGTCTAAGCACAAAATACCCCCACGAAAGAATATGGATTTTGCATCGATTCTTCCGATGAGAGTAATATTTAACCACTAGCTTTATCGCAGAAGATACCAAATATTATAATGCTAAGTAATCTACGCAGGGTGATGTTTCTTAAATTATTCGCCAGTGATATCGCATAGTAAATAGAACTAACATAATATCAAACAGAAAAAGAACTAACAAAATTACTCTGTGTTACGCCAGAATTATGCTCTTCCGGAAACTTCGTCAGCGGTCTTCGTGCAAAACAAAGTGAATTGACCGGGTGTGGCTTCTAAACCGCATTACAATACGAAGCATCAAGTCCTAACATCCTCTCATATGGGCTGGCATTGTTCTGCTCTAACGAGTGATTGTCCTCAACACTAGTTTAGAAATGAAGTAATCTGTAACTTCGGCCGTCATGGACGTCGTCCTCGAAATGGCTTTGCTGTGCTACCAGTCACAGCCTCGTGACTTTTGTAACCCGTGGACATGGTCCTGAAATCCTCACCATTTGGACAGAACGAAATGCGCTCTCACGAATCGAATGTTGTGCTCTGAATATTGATGCTTGTTTGGACACTGCAGAGTATACACTGTGGAGCAACTTGCACCGTCTTGGTAAATTCAAACTCTTTGTCATCTTTTGCTTCACATCTCTCAATTCAACCCATAGTTTTTTTAAGTAAATCATTTGCAAATTTGTGGTGAGAAACGAAACAGTTCAAAAAATAAATTACAGTTTTCTCAAAGTAATGGTACGAAAAGTAGGTTAGTTATTGATAGGCAATGTAATATAGAAAAAGTTACATCGCAGATAGACATCCCAAGACCAACTCAGCTCAGAACGTACTCCAGATTTTTTTAAATTGAAAATACCACACAGACTTAAAAGTGTGGGATTCTGTACAGTGAAATACTTTATGATGAAGTACGTGCAGGGTGCGAGCACCCGTCTGGATAAATGGTAGCCACAGATGAGGTATCGTTTACTTGCATCGTTTCTTCATCATTTGTTTACGTAATTATGGAAAAATAAACCTGTTCAACACAATGCAACACCTTGACAGTTTGTGATCCAAGACATGAAGAGAGCAAACTGAGAAAATACGTAGTTGCAACACGTTCCCCGCCAATCGAAAACGGTCAGCTGGAAACACACGGTATTCTTCGTCTATAACTACAATTTATCGCAACGATGATGTCATCTGCTCTCGCACCCTATAGATGGGAATTCATATCCACGAACACGAACATATAACGTTCAACACTAGGTCTGCGGTAGAAGAAGTAGACTTACTTGGCAGAGTGTATGCATACCAAAAGTTTTGTTTTGCCAACAGACGAAGAAAAAAATCCTATTATTTGACAACAAAAAATTTTGGCTTGCTATTTTAGAAAATGCATTTATCACTGACATGCTTTAATATCATCTTACCAGCAGAATGTAATATTGGGCCTTCATTAAAATTACCCTAACATTACGAGTACCGTGATCATCATACCTCAACCCCTTTTGGGTAGATTAGGAATAAAAGAGTACTTTTAGGATTACAGAGTGCAGATCTTTTATCGACAATTTTCAGAAGGGTTTTTGTATAAAAGGATTTTAAAAAATGCTAATAAAGCAATTTTGCCAGCTTCTCCTCTGAGCAAAAAAAGAGGGACCGCTAGTATCTTCACGCTTCAGGTTATAATTACGCAAGGAAATTAGTCTGTCTTTCCGAGTTGGCGGCAGTATTTGATGCAGAATAGTGACCACAACACCCGGAGCCCACCATACCTTCAATTGTCACCTCAAAAGACCTACTCCCACCAGATTATTTAAAATCAATATCCTAATAAGCGGTAATAAACTCCTTTCCTGAGGGCCCCACCGCAGATCCCAGTGGGTTTTTGCATCTTCTGGCACGCTCTCCTGCGGTTGGCATTGTCATTAGAAACACCCAAAACTCTTTGACACTACCTAATTGATGCGTCCCTCATCTTGACATTTCTTATTTTATTTATTCATTAACAGCTGCCTTTTTTAATTTATTTTGCAGAAGTAAAATATGCAAATTGTGAGGCAACATAAGTTTAGTCTTGATTTGCAGATGGCAACATGATTTGAACGTGGACATGAATCCCACTTGTGGCTTCTGGGCTTCTAATAGAACACACTAATGGAACTCTTTTGCAGAAATGAAAAAAGTAAGGATTAAAGTGTCGGTACGATGCAAGAAGGCATCCACTGACATCAAAGACACATTGAGGACATGCAGCCTAGTATTGAACCCGATTCCTCCCGAATTTCGAACCTTTCCGAAGAAAACACAAAAGGGTCACGATGTTAGACAAAACACGATGAAAAAAATCGGAGCACTGAAAGGACGAACACCTGGTGACGAGGAAAGCGAATCGGGTAGCATGATTAGAAAGTCCCACATTGTCGAATTCGCGAGGACTGAATAGCAGAAGGATTCGAAGGTCCTTTCTGCAGAAAAAGTAGCTGTCAAAGAAGGACCTGAAGCGAAAAGGGTGCGTCCTCCTGGACCACAGAGGAAAAAAAAAAGTGGGGAGAGGTCGGCAAAAAGAAAGGAAACTAGATGTGCTGCTACTACTCCACGTGTTCTTGAAGGGGTTATTGTGAGACATGTGGAGCGCACAGTAGCCAACATCTGCCAAAGATTAACGGACAAAATTCCGAGGGTTAAGACATCCGTGCAAATGCGCTGGGCTCAGAAAATGTTACGGGGTAATTGACCAATATTGACTACCTCCACAAATTCACACAGACAGTAGCTTCGTAGGGTTTCTGTTAGAATTCTCATCATTATCTACTGTTTTTGTTAGGTAAAGCATGAGTGCATACAAAAGCTGAACGACTGATTCCTACGGGTATTGTAACCCAGGAGCAGAAACCCGAGCGATCGTCAGGAGGAAGACTAAATACTCGCCAATGATCTGTATCGGTGGTGTTATTAGAGCTCTCTTGAAAGGAGGAAAGATTTTGAGATGTTTACGAACTCGACACAGATAGTTTTGATTAAGGCCTTCTTAATCTTGCTGACCTATAAACAAACTCCTCACTCATTGTCAGGAAGTGATAGCAAAATTTGATTTCAAAGCGTTGTAGAAATCGGGATTTAACCTAAAATCGCCGGCAGTGTAATAATGATTCTAGATTAAGCGAGTCAGCCTGACGCAGAAACCGCCCCTGGTCCCACGGTGAAAACCTTTCTTCCGCGACCACAGAGCCGTCCTTCATCCCTTTATAATGACCACGAAAGGGACCCAAATCTAATCTCCAAGGCCTACGAAGGATAGCAACTCAACGGCCCTTTTGCAAAAAGCCAGAATTTTTTTCTTCCCTTTTTTTCCCAGAAAGGAGAGGAGAACCACCTGTACTCGAGAACGGTCAACGCAACGCTCAGTCTCAGACGCAGAGGGGGGAAGGGGGGCGCGCACATGTGCAGGTCTCAGGTCAGGCACCATGTGGGAGCAGCTCAGCAACCCTGGCCGTCCTGTCTGCCCTGCCCGACTTCCGTGGATTCAGCCTGCAGCCCCCAGCATCCTCTCTGAAGCACAACTTTTTGCTTCGGCGGTTTCCGTTAAAGTCGTAACGGAAAATGAAAGTTGCCCATGACACGGAGCGTATTAACAACTCTTCATTGTTAGTTTTAATAAAGGATTGAAATCATTCATTTTTCGGATAATTTGTACACTACATTACAAGAAGTTAAATATTATAGAATAATACTGATTCTTCATGAACGTTTCAGCTATTGCCCGAAACGAACATTACCATGGTAATACTGCGCGTGAGATCACATGGTAATATGATAAAAGAGATGTGGAAAGTGATACCTAATCTAAATTTACCTAAAGTAATCTAACCTAAACAATTCGCCTTGTGTTACCAAAACTAGCCGACTGTAACCTAACCTAACTTTCTCAGTTTAAGACAACCTTAACCAACGGTCTCCACTGTCAATACCATATTTTATTCTGTGTCGGACTTTACTAGCAAGACGCTAAGGCACAGAATATTATCTTGCCCTTACACAGCTTTCAACGACTAATGTCTCAAATACGAAAAAGTTTTGTTCTTAATTATAGAATCTATCAAAAGTTGATTTGAATCATATATACTGAAGATATCATCAACGTTGTTCATAAGACCAGATAGGGGCGGCATTTCCAACAGAACTCCTTAAAGAAGTGGATTTTTGTTCTGGTTTGATACCGTTACAAAACCAAATGCAGATTTAGAAAGCATGACGAAAATTTCGGAGGTTCTGCACCTGCTCTATTATATTTTCTGTGAGAAAGGGAGCCTTCGTATCCTAAGACGCAAGTCACTTCCTCCTCAACAAATCAATTCAGCTTCACACTACCAATACCGACTAATTAAATAGTTTTGACAAAGTACAGTTGCATCGATGCTCGGAAAAATGTTCCTTGCCATCCACCAAAGACTGATTTTTTAAAGCTTGTAGATGGTTTATTGTCGGATTTGTTGAAGTGGTGGCAAATCTGGTAGCAGTTTCCCGAGGAATAATTCAAGTATGAAAACAAAGCTGGGTAGATTCAAGATAGGTTATCTTGTGAGGTCTTGTTTTTCTGTGATGTGAGTGTTGTCATGTCTTCATAAACTTGCCCATGATTATGTATTTAAGAAAAAGGGTCTAATAGCCTAATACGTATACCGTGGCATGGTCATACTTCGAAAAAAATTGAAGCATACATCCATGATTCTAATAAAATATAAATTAGGCCAAAGAGGCCTAATTTTGGAGTTTGAAAATTTCTGATCTAAAATCATTAAGTGAGAATACACTCTCAACGTGTATTTTATCTTTATAGCCAAAATAATAGATTGGCGATCAAAATTCCGTAGGCGTCATTGTAAAGATTATTAATTTTCAATAACCAAAGTTTTTTTTAATGTAATAAAAATTGATATTTGTTTAAATGAACTCTGCAAGCATATCCCAGACACATTTGCTATTTAAAGTAAACGCATGAACTTGCTTCTCGTGCGTTCAAGTCTCCAGGAGAATGCGTGATACTCTCACTTGAAATATTGTACCACGAATTCGTTAAATGCGTGCAAGTAAAGTGAGTACATGTATTAACTTTAAAACCTATTTAGGTAATTAAAAACACTCACCTAACTCGTTCAGTAAAAAAATATTTCAAATTTAATTAACGAATAGTGGCAGATTGAATCGAGGTAAATATCATTGGATTTCAGGCTCGTATTTGATTGTTATAACCATTGTCGCGAATTTTTACTCTATTCTGATCGCACGGCAACTACGAATTGAAATCTCCATTTCATCGCGTCACAAGCAAGTCCGTCGATAAGCATCAACAGCAGGTTGCACTTTTGTTTCTAATAACTGCCGAGACGATTTTTTGTTCGTTTAACAATGCCCCTCCTCCGCTGTCCCATTTTTTCGACCTCCGGGTGGCTAGGCCCGACCAGACCCGTCCCGACCCGGCTTTGCCTGACCGAAGTGGTGCCGTAGTCAACATGAACACACGTGACTAGCCATGAGAAGTAGCAGTAATTTTCCGGCCGAAGAAAAGATTCCTTAATTTCTAATCTCCACGTCTGGCGGCTTTAGTTCAGTGGCCGAGCAACGTGTGGGTGGTATCCCTACCGGATGAGGGGCCAAAACAAACAGTTAGTTGACGGCCGCAAAATCTCTCTTCTATTCGCATTGCGATCTCACTCGCGAATCTGAGCTGTCTGGGGCATCAGATTTAGACCGGCGCTGTTCGCTGTCCAGTCTTACAAACATCGTTTTATTCAATCTTTTCAATTTCATCTAACCTTGAATAAAACTAGATGTAACCCTTAATTTCTGAGATAGTATTTTCTGCCTCTAGTGTATTATTCCCTTATTAACCAGCTGAGAGGAGCGAAAACGAAACGAGTTACAAGAAAACCCAACTCAACCAATCACAACCCAACCTAACCTTGATTATTGTCGCCAAGTCACTTCCGGCGCTAGGGTGCTACTTCCGCTAAAAAGAAAGCGGCATCAGGCTTGGTAATTATAAGTTTGGTTTGGTGCCCTCTGCCTTGCTTCGATCGGTTTAACAACAGTTAAGACCACAAGAAGTGGTCGACGCTGCAACCTTCAATGCAGATAATTCTTAAGGACCTGCAAATGCAATCCTGTCAAACATAAACTCATGAGCGGATCCTGCGATCAACCTAATCTCAACTAAACAATCAAGAATGCTAGGTTATTGACATACTCAGATTAACTTCCGTTCGCACTATGAAAAATCAGTCAAAAGAGCCGCTTAGACAAAACGCGGGAATTCCAAAAGTGACGTAATCGTTTGGGGCACAGTCCCCTCACGATCCCCGGCCAATATAGGTTCCCGGCCGATGGATCAGCGCATTGTCCCTCAGGTCGCCGACGCGGCGCGGTCGGCGAGCCGGTCATCCCGGGTGACAGCCTGGCGGTTGCGCAGGCTAAACAAACGGGCTTGGAAAGTGCTGCCCCCTGCACAACAGGTCGCGTCGGCTTGCAACTCTGAGAGACTGTTCGGACTGTTGACTCGACGGATAAACCGATTTTGACTATAGTAGAGCTGCCAGCACTACTCTAGTGGGAAAAATATGGCACAGCTGTTCCGGTAGCGATTCCAACGTAAACACAGATCTGTTCCCGCGCAACAATGATGAAAATACCAGTTCGGGTTGTCGGTAATACTTAATCCACAAGGGCAAGGAAAAATTACTCACTGCGGGAACTACGCACCATCGAGATTTACGAAATGTCGAGGATGGTTAAACATAGTTTCTTATAGGAAATCGCTGGGATCGAAGAAAAAGTTATAGGCATATTACATGCTATCGTGAGTTGCGTACTACTGAGATTCTTTATATCAGGACTCAACTGAACATGTTTTGAGAATTTAGAAGCAGATATAAGTACAATTTTTGTACCATTAATTGTATCATGGACTTTATCGATACAGAGCTGTAAGCAAGCCCTTTCCTTTGAAATGAAATTTGACACTTAAAAACTTGCCAGAATAATCATCATATATTCAAAACCAAAAGTATCATCAGGAAATAAATATTTTCGTTTGGATTCATGAACACATTTTCAGCTTAAAGATTTTTGTAAATGATGTCTTCAGTGCATCAAGCAAAAACCATGTGGAGTAAGAAATTTTAGGCTTAACATACGGTAGTGCCCTTATTTCCACATTAATTGACAAACTTCTCATCGTCAGTTTACTTAAGAAGTTGGCAAAAATACGCCAACCCTTTCTTTGCATTCCCACTGGACATTTAGTGCTCCATAAACCCATTGATGTTTACACTTTTTTCTATGAGTTAAAAACATTTCACTTATCTTCCCCCTCGTATTCCTATAAACTGCATTATTTGATAGTTTCGCTTTTTGACATAAAAAGTTTACGAGGCTTTGAAATAGCTTCTTCACACTATATATACAAAACTTCACGTTGGATGTTACTTCCAAACGTATAGTTTTCCAAAGCATTTCCTGATCATTTGAGGGTTTAATGTCATTTGAATATCCTGAGTGGAGTGCATAACCCAGATTCACCTTACAAGGAGTAGCTTTGATTTAATCAATCGATAGATAGATCCTTACTAAGAGAAAAAAGCTACCTAAAAGGTACCGTAATCCGTCCATCTCGTGAATAACTTTTGGTGAATTCCATCCTGACTGAACAACAGGTGCGTCAGCCTTGTCATAGTGCAGATGACGTCCAGACCCAAAGGTCTGCCGGCTACCTGACCTGCCTCCCGCCACATGTCCAGCTAGCTCGACCTTCATTAGATGCCCATACCCTCCTCTGTGTTTATTCCCAGTCCAGCCTGCTGGCCATTACGCAATTTGTAAAAACTACCTGCTTGCCTGTTCTCTTCCGTCGCGACGGGTCTATTCTGACCTGCACTTCCATCTGGGAACCTAACCTATCCGTCTGGGGAGCATGGGCCTAGTTCGTCTGCACCGGAAAGGCGGTGAACGCGCGAATTTCTTGTTTTAGTTGCTTGCTAAGAAAGCGGACGACTCAAGAAGACAGGAATTGATGATGTGAAGGAAACTGTAGAGATGAAGACAAGGCACGAAGAGGGTTAGTTGTTAATGAAGAGTTGTGGTTCTTTGAAGAATAGAAGGTGTTTTGCTCACCGAGTTCTGTGCGTCTCAATGATGACCCTACGATGAAACATGATTGAAAACACGGCAGTATTATTTTTTTAGTGCTCACTCCGACTCCCTAAATATTGCATACTATTTCCTCTAAATGATATCACATTCTACGAGCGAATGTCTTGGTATTAATGGCTTGTTTCTTCCTTTGACCGATGACAGGATAGCACTACTTCAAACTAATAAAAATTCCAGTCTGAATATTGTAAGACAAAACTGTTGAACCAATTAAGTTTTCCTACGCAGAGCAGAACTCGTCAGGGTCAAGAAGTTCATTAAAATACTCATAATCAGTTGATATTGTTTAATGTAGTACCTAAATATTTGAAGACATAGAGAACACGATCTCTGCTATGACTAAGTTTGACATTCAGAACTGACGTTAAAAGAAACTGATAATTATTTAATTTACAAATAAAAAATAAGGAAAAAACTTTACTTTCAAGTATCTGAAAAAGAAGTGTTTAATCCGCACAAAAGCGGGTTTTATGTTAAATATGTTGCAAAAAATCAATCGTTCGAGCCGCTCGTTTTCTCGGGAATAGTTCTGGGGAACACAGCGCCTCCATCGAGGAACGAAATTGTCACATACTGCCCTCTAGCGGCACAAACCTGACTACATTTCTGTCTGGCGAGGCAGCCATGGGAAATAAGATCAGATTCCTCGAAACAGAGTCGTTTTTCCAGGAATCGGGACAGCTCTAGTTATTGGCTTTTTCGAGTCGGCGCGACCGGCGGCTTCAAAGGGCAGACCTGCCGCAGAAACATCCCCAGTCCTTGGCACTTTTGGACCCTCAACCGGCGCATCAAAGCAACAAAGCATGGCCGCGCAAAAGCACGGTCACAAAAGCTCAGCTTGACAATGGTCGCGCCCAGCACCAATTGACCACCGGTCAATTATACGGGTCAATTTAGTACAGAAGCGAATGTTTCCAAAACACACCCTAAGAAACTTTTGAATGTAGGTCAGGGTCTCGTGTTGGAGCGAAGCTAAAGGGCAGTGGTCTGTGCGTCGCACGTTCTTGGCTAAAACAATATAAGGTTCGTTGATAGGTGTTTTGACATGGATGGACGAAAATCTGTTTTACTTGCGGAGTAAAAAAAAAAACTACATTGAATTGTAAGTTCTATCTTATTTTTTTGGCAATGAAACACCTTCCAAAGGTTGAATAGGACTAAGAAAAATCACATGACGGAACACGGGGGTATTATGGTTAATGTACTGTACTTCGCTCAAACTTGTTCCGCCTGTCACCTTTCGAACAATGAATCTTTTATGCATCCCAATTTGAAATATTTGCAAAAGTTGCTTAATTTGCGAAAAAAAAGAAACTTCGAATAGAATTCGCGTTGCTCGATTTTAATCGAGTTAATTACATTTTTTTATTTACTCTCAAAACTGTGCAAAGTAACTATTGGACGATATTTGGCTTAATCTTTTTAAAAACGCTCTTGTTTAGCTCACACTCGGGCACAGCTGTAGATAAACCGTAAATTATTTGTTCTGAATGTGTCGCATGATTTTGAATTCTTTACGAACTAACGTTTTAATTTATAAGCATTTTACAATAAAGCGAAATATTTTTAGGAGTAAACTTTTCTTTAAATTTATAAGTATTCACAAACCGTTTGAGCACCATGTCATGACAAGGAATGATACCTTCGGGGGAAGTTAATTATTTATTACCAAACCGGATGCTAAACTGAATATATCGGATAACGGAGTCGGAGTAGACAAAAATCAGTGCAGAGAAATCAAGACATCGGTGTCGATTTTCGCCCGCGTTTTCTACAATTATTCACTTTTTACGAGTCATACACCCTTCTATGGACAGATATCCTTCACTTTTAAATGTTTAAAATCATCTAACAGTTTGCAAATGGCAAGAAAGCATTTGCAAGTTTGCTAGAATAGTTAATAATGCTCCGACACTTTCGTAATCAAGCACCGACTTTAATTAATTTCTTTAAACCATGAGAGTTGCTCATGTTCAAATTAACTCAGTCTCAAAGGAAATAGGAGTACTAAATTAAGCTGTTTTAACGAAAATCGACTTCAAAGTATTCCATACCGCTTCCATACAATAGTCCAAGTCCCTTGCGAATGTTTGGAGATCCCTCGTGTCGACAAATTGACGTATTTCCGCGAAAAAGATTGAGTGGCATCGTCCGGTTTTGCAACCGTAAGACGCGGTGCGCCAAATTTGGCTGGCGACGACAGTAATCAAAGGCTCTTCTGCAAAATTCTAACAGATTTACGTCTCTGTCACCGTTGTTCTCTCTCCATTTCAGCAAAACAACACGAACCGTGTTTACATGAATGTAAAATCAGCTCCCATAGAAACATTCAGATGGATGGACATTTAAAGGAGGAGGAACCCTACTCGCAAAAATCACGCTGCTCTTGTTGTGACATTTTCCCCCAGGCATTCCTATGAGCTTTGTAGAAGTGAACATTGTCACATTTCTCAGCAGAGAAATATAAAAACTCTTCAAAGAGTTTAATACAAGCAACGGGAGAACAGCGAACAGTGACGATTAAATAGAGACTTCGAATCTTGACTGTGTTCTCAAAAAGTGGAAGAAAAAATATCTACAAAAAAGTCTTCAATAAAAAAGCTGGACGATTTTAAACCGACATTTCCTTCACTCCAGACTTTTGGAATGAACGTACATTTTTCAATCGCTCAGGTACCGCCACCCGATTGTCGACAAAAGGCAGAATACAGGTAGACGCTAACTCGTTAAGGTTTGCAGAGTAGCAAAAGAGAACCGCTGTAAAATCGAAAGTAGAGATAAAAAGAGAGGCGTGCAGTACGTAACGCGCTAGTCAATCCGATCGGTAACGCATTGAAAAGTTTAGAGAGCAATCACTATTATTCTGTCCGAAGGGATCGCTGAATAATTGGAGGCGAAACAGTAGCGAGTGGAGTATGGGGCACTTTAATTGAATTGACCGGAGGGCCGCCGGAGGCGACCGGAGGAATCGAATGGGATCGGGTGGACCGGAGGAATCGAATGGGATCGGAGGGGACCGCGGGGGACCGAAGGGAGGCTGAGGACCGCCGGCCCGGCTGACAAGCCGAGGAGGCACCGGCGGCGCGGGACAGCGTGACCTCTTCGGACCGACATGTTGCAATTTTGATCAAATTTATCGGGCACGATCGCCGTTAAACGTGTATGGCCTTCTCTTGCTGACCTAGGCTCGGCTACTGGAGGCAGCGAGCAGAGAGGTTCAGTCCCGCCGCGCGGCGAGGCGCCGCGGCGTCGTGATTAAAATGTTGGTGACGATCAGCCTGATGGTCATGCGCGGCCAACAAGACAAGACACTTCACTTAAGCGACTCTGGCGCTTATGAAAGGTCGCTTCGTTACAATAGAGGAGAGCTTCAAAGAGTGGTGCACTCCTGAGGCTATCATAGTGAGAATCGCTTAACTGATCCGATGTGATTGTCGGTTGTGATTTCAAGGAATTTGAAATGATTTGTTCTTGATGAGTTTCAAAGAGGAAGCCTGTATTGTTTCACTGACCCGGGCCAAGAATGATTGAAAGGTGTCTGCGGCTTCATTGCAGTGGAGACTTCAACGAACGGCAACGCTTTCAGCCAAGATTTCTTTTCAAGCCATTTTTCTGCTTCTTTTTTCTTTTAATTTTCATAGTGCTGTAATGACTTCCGAATGCGATGCCCTTTTTAATTTGGACACACGCAATATCGGCGAAATGTAACCATTTCACTGATTTGTGCCTTGATAGAAATTACCCCCCCCCAAAAAAAAATACGGTTTTGCTGAAAAATAGCGGAAAGGATTCTACATATTGTCAAAGACAATTTGCCACAAGTAATCAGCTTTGCATAAATCAGAAGCAGCAGAAACAGAATTTCATGGGAACAGCGAGGATAATCTCTAAAAAAAAATGTGTCTTTTCTGTTTTTCTTCTTTTCTTACCCTTTCGCAATTTTAATTGATTGCGAAAATTTCACAGTGGTATTAGCCCATTTTGAGACAACGAAAGTATTTGAAAACGCTTTGTAATTCATCGAAATATCACAAATCGCTAATTATTATCGACCTACCTTGATCTACAATATCCATCTTGCACTTCGAGAAGAACGAGAATGTAAAATCTGAAAAATACACGAACACTACTTTTCTTAGTGCACAAGCCTCTACTCTTCCCATTTTCAAACTAATTTCTTTCTGTAAAGAATAGCGAGCAAATTGATCCAAATGGCGGATAGCGCAACACCACCAAAATCAGCAGTGCTGACCGCTTTAAGCTTATTCCACGATCACGCCTCAATTAAAGAACTTCCCCATAAGTCCCGACGCCTCCTCGACGCACCACGACGCACGGCGGCGGCTACAGCCCGTTCGCAAAGCGGGCGTCTTCGGGCTCCCCTAGCCGCCGACGTCGTGCCTCCGCGCCTCCTGACCCGAGTCCACAAGCTGCCTGTAAAGGCTGCCCACCCCGTATACAGCACAGGACGACCGGAAGCCCTAGCGGCTGAGGCCTCGCCCGTTACTTCGTGAAAGGTAGCTCGTAATGAGTCTTACTCGGAATCTATCGTGACTATATTCGCTGTGTATTTAGATGACGCGGGATAGAAAATTAGCCAGTGCCGTTGAAATATTAGCGCTTCTCCAGTAATTGCAATGTTGGAGCCCCTAATAACGAAGTTTTGACCACATCCTTATTCTTATTGTTAATATTTTTACATATACGCAGAGAAAAGAGAAGACCAAATTTTGGTTAGGGACAATGAGCGTTAACATTGGTGGGGGAGCGGCACTTCTATTAATATTAACGGGAACTTTAAAAATGAACCATCAAAGAAAATATACTCTGAAAGCAAAAGAAAAATCTGCGACTTTGGCAATTTTTTTAAATAATAACGATAGACAACTTTTGCTCAGCGATTCGACACGAATTCGATTCGAACCTCACAGACAATTTTCATCTGCAATAGCCTAACGTTACCTGATTTAACCTTCGGCACCTCGAAGGAACAACCAGCCCGTTCGAAAATCTTTGGAAACGTCTAGTTCGAGAAGCCGACTTTGAAAGCGTCTCGGTCAGGGAGCCATCTTAACTGATCATTTTCTTTCCCAGCGTAAGTAGTACTGTATTTCTCAGTTCATTTTCATGATAATAGTTAAAGCAGGCACTTCAGGGAAAATTTTTAGACCATGTGCTGAACTACGAAAAAATAAAAAATGATAAGAGATGTGTATGCTGTTTAGAAGGTCTTTTGGAATAGGCGTTTTCAAAATCGGCTTTCTAAACCAGACGTTTCTAAAAACTTTTCGAACTGGATGGTGTTTTCCTTGTAGGAGCATTTGTGAAGCTGCGAATAGTCGGTCCAACAGGCAGTTTCTGAGAGCCGCAAATATCTTTTCGGCAAACATTCTTTGGATTTGAAACCGCCAATAATTACAAGACTACGTTAAGATCCTGACTCCGGTGGGGTCCATGCACGAAGGCGTCAAGGAATGAGAGCTCACCCCGCGCGATTTTTTTAGCTGACTTTTTTTTCTCAGGGTTCGACCGGACGACGAAAAAAATAGGTGAGGTGGACGGGGGTCTCTAGGTGGAGGATTTCGCGCTGGTCTAGCCAGCCCTCACCGTTCCCACGATCTGCAGGGTTTGAAACGATTGTTTGGCCACGTTCGAAAGAAAAAGACGACTTTTCACGGGAGACAAGACTGTGAAATGTTTTATGTCTGGCTTAAAAATTTTCAAAGGTGTGGATTTGGTCAATAAGAAAAGACCCAAATCTATCAAGTCACTGATATAATGGTCGAAAAAAACGGACAAAGGAGCCGAGCGTCTGCTGCGTAGCTTTTTCAGATCATCGGTCCCAATTCAGGGAGGTCAGTCAGGATAGGTTCATGGTTTGCTTTAGATAAGACTTAGGTTATAGGTTAGCTGCGTTCAACAGAATAGGTGACAAAAAGTGTGTCGGGAGGGATCATTAAGACACAACTGTACAAGTTAAAGAGAGGTTAGTTAGGGAAGGCGAGAGAATTTTGAACTTTTGGCATTTTTGAAAAATTGTTCCAGTTTTTAGGTGGTCAAATCAGCGAAACGAAATGATGAATTATCTCAATGGAGGATCCAAAGGAACAGCCGGGCTGCTTGACTTGACAGAAATACGTTCATAAATTGCGTCGTTATATTTCAGTCTTTGCAAGCTCAAAAAAAAGTTGGATAATTCCAAAACAAAAGAACCTAGCAGCTTCTTCTTCCAAAAAAAATGTTGAGCAAAAGAACTCAGATAAAAAATAAATAAAAAAAAGCGATTTCACTTCTTTTGTTACCCAATGATATGGTTGTTTATGTGAAAGTCCTGAGGGAAAAAAAGAATGGTAAAAAGTAAACCTAACTTTAACAAAACTCCTAAAAAAAATCTTCCCTATGCAAGCAAGACGGTTCATTTTTTTCTGGTTAAAAGCGCTGCCGCAAAGAGATCTTCTGAGGCGTACCAAGGAGGGTTACCCTCGTTTTTCAAACGAACCGGTTAAATGGGTTTTAATGCGTTAAACTAAGTATGCGACTGATTTACATTCGTAAACAAAAACGCCCGTTGGTAATTAGAAGAAAAAAGAAACTAGGCGACTAATTACGACCTTTTTTATGAGTCCGTCTTTTGTATTCATTTGCTTTTTATAAGCTTTTTTTTGCGCTATTTCTATAAGATTTGACCCTCGCTGGGAACGTCTACCTTGTTTTTATTACGTTTCTTTTTTACGGACGCTATGCAGTGTTTACAGTTGTAAATAGAAACGTAAGAAAGTGCAACGGATAAGGTTGACAAGTATTGTAAAGGAAGCTTTGAGGGACGAGATAAATTAAGAAGAATGAAACCGAAACAATTTTTTCACATTCGCAGGGCGAGCAGAGGGAATCAATCATTACGAAAAGTTACTATAAACGGGGTAGAACGTGTAATATATCCATGGATCATCCAATTTATTCATTTTCATTTGCTTTTACACACGGCTGATATCGTTGAATTCAATGTCGAGTTATCAAACTTCAGTGTTATTTTTGCCGTAGGCAAGATCCGTGATCAATGCTATATCAGGAAAAGGTACAGCATGCTTAATACATTCAAAAGTCTCGGTGTACTTATTTCAGCGGTACATGTCATACTGCAGGACGAATGTAAGGACCTCTTTCTGAAACCGAAAGGGGCCAGACTGACCCGTCAATTGATCTTTCTTAAAAAAAAAAAAAAATAGCCGACGTTTTTTCAAAAGATTCGCCGCTGAGAGCTATGCCCCTTTTATGGGATATTCAAAAGAAAGGCTTGAGAAACAGAATTGAAAAGACGAGATGATGCAAAGACACGAGGAGGGAAGGGCTGGACGTAAAAAGGAAAAGGACGCACGTCAATTGATTACGGATTAAAGGAATAACGATAAGGAATCATCAGGTAGGAATTAAATAGAGAGGAATATGGCCTTTGTGATCGGAGGCCGACCATGTTCGCACCCTGTCCCCTCAACAAATGGATTTACGCGTAAAACCAACAAGGAATTTATTTTTAAAAAATGAGTGATTCGTTACTTTATTGCTCATAAGAATCCAATTGTTAGTTTAGCATCTTGGCTCAACCCAGATCCATTCTAGCTTGGGCCTGAGTTTCGATAAGCCTAACCAAATGTAAACTAATTTTTTTGATAAACTTAAGTTTAGAAACAGACTCGTTTGATAACAATGTTTCTTTACTGCATTAAATTCTCCGTGGTTGCTCGCTAAATTTTGGGGCGAAAAAATAGTGGGAGAAAGGGGGTGCGATAATCCTTTAGGTTCAGGACATCTTTTAAATTGACTATAAAATATTGTTCGTCTTCATTTTTTATACGATCCCTGTTGCAGCAATATTCAGCACAAGCCGACATGTAGTTACACGTTCCAGAAGGAAGATTGTCATCTGGGTGAAACAAAAATATTTCCGAAAAATAGTAAAAACGTGGATTTTTCCTATGATATAATTCTGATAAAACGAGTTTTAAGGCCACATTTATTTAAAGTTGGGTCGATACTGGAACTAAAAAACCACACGCAAAATAAGAAAAATCTATCCAACTATAAAATATCAAATCTTTTGGAAATCTAAAAAAGCTCTTGTATGAGAATCGATAACTGCAAAAGCCGAATATTCGAGTTTAGTAAAAAGATGTCAGCCTAATTAAAGGTAGAGGCCCACCAGCTGAAAAGAAGGGAAAAAATGGGTTGTGGGTTTGAAAGGTCTCAAGGGCTTTTTTTATCTCTCGCAGCCCCCCGAGTAACCGGGCACTTTTTTATGCGCCTTGCCCTGCGATGTCCCCTGAGCGGCAAAAATCGACCACGAAGGTCCTCCGTGTGGAGGTCTGTGGATGGGAGACGGACGAGACGTTTGTACGAGCCAGATGGCCCGGTTGTGGCACAACCACAAAATAACGTTTAACAGATCCAAAAAAAGTCCTATAGCGTTGTAGAGTAGCTGACAGGTTTATATGAAGAAGAGACACTAAGTAAACAGGGAAGTTTGTTGTTTTAAAGTATATTTTGTGGAGCAACTGGACTTCACTCATCGGTGTTTAAAAAAATCAGCTTCCGTTCCCGTGGCGGCAATTTATAATAAATGTAAGCTGGAATGAGGTGAAAATGACATAAATGATGATGTTTTAAAGCAATAGGTATAATCGCGTAAACGAGACTAAATCAAGATTTTTAAACACAATACATATCAGAGTAAACGTATTTTTCTATACATACTTGAAGGGATGTGTATAAC
>Ga0058701_10001364_pt1 | contig 17185 bp, 6 predicted proteins | sample AgamicOrMae_FD_97039 | JGI IMG/M metagenome (GOLD analysis project Ga0058701, IMG submission 97039) | Agave microbial communities from Guanajuato, Mexico - Or.Ma.e | ecosystem: Host-associated > Plants > Phyllosphere > Phylloplane/Leaf | place: Guanajuato, Mexico | collected 2012-06-04
CATTTCATCAGCACACAATCAAAATTTACGGCCCATAAGAGAGACTTCGAAAGAGCGTGGTCTCCCCTACGTCCCGTCAGCGCGGCGCTTCGAATCCCATGGAATGAGGCCAAGGGACGAATGTGGATATTTCCCTCTCTGTTTCTTTTTGCTTCACTGATAAATATACATTATGAGCAACAGGGATCAAAGTGAGACGCACGTTTGCAATCGGCTCATGCCGCGATTGCTGTACTTAACACTTTATAACCGTAATACCAGCACTATCATCTCAACAAGAGTAATCCAGCGACTACCCAAATTAAAAATTGATTGAGTTGGAGAGACTGAAAATTTCATTTGTTTCAATTCGACCGGACCCCTGGTATGAATTTTGTCAAACTTCTCTTTTGACCTTCATGAATTTCCTATTCTGGAACTACTTTAACCCTTAAACGCCCAGCGATGCCGTTCGTAAACAAAAAAAAAAAATCTTTTAGAGGATCTTTTCAGTTCAGTATTGTCAAAATCTAAAAAATATCATCCCTCTGAAAACCTGAAATTTAATAATTTAGGCATTTCTAAAAGCGAAAACTTTCGTATTTTGATGGGAACAATCCTCCTAATTTCTCAAACAAAATTTCACTCCAAATACTTTGGGCTGGGATTGGTTAATTCGATCGTAACCCTATAACGAATTCGGTGGTTAGACCTGTTTAAATTTTCAATTCTGACATTAAATCCATTTGCTCAGATACCCGTGACGTAACACTTAAATTATGAAGTCTTTATTTGAACTTTGATTGGGTGTCCGTAACGAATTCTGTGACATTGTCTCGAGCCGTTATATGTTCTTGGGTGGGTTGCTGTCCTCATACTAGCAGCGAACTTTTGTCGTCAAGGACTTAAATTGGTCAACCAGTGACCATATGTGGGCCACAATTACGGGAATTATTTGAAGGACTAGAATGCGTCGTTAGACGCTCTCGTTATGAACTCGTTTCTTTGACACGAAATAAAAGCCTTGTACCATGTGAGTTGCGAGCCCCTGAGGATTTCCTGAAATTACGATACAACCTGCTCGACATGAGTGCCATGCGTGTTGCCAACTACGGGCTGGATTCCTGGCTTTTCAGCCTATAGTGGACCTCACGCGTGGCACTCGTGTCGAGCAGGTTGTATCGTCATTCCGAAAAATCCTCAGGGGCTCGCAACTCACATGGTATGTGGTGAGTTATGCTTTCACGGCGATCAGTTTACAGTACCTAAGGTGTATCAGGAGGAATATGAGTTTTAGAGACAACTTGATTGTTTTGTTGGTCTCCTTTTTCAAGTTCGGATCCCCGTTCGGATAGTTCCTTGTTTGTCTGAGTGCTCTTTTGTTAGTGTGCTTGTATTTGTACTGGTTGTGGCCCTTTGGGTGACGTTTGTTTTGGCGTGGCAGGGAGAAACGCAATGCAGGCTTTGGGAGGACACTGCTCTGTAAATTTATAAGGTGGAATTGTTTCATTTTTTGTCGTCAACCCGAGTGGAGCGACCGTTGAGAAAGTCAAAGGCAACCTAACCTAACCTAACCTAATCTAACGTAACGTAAGTTAAGCTAACAGTCAAGATGACGTCGCGTAATACTCGGTGGCATCAATCAGCCTTTTAGTCAGGCTATTAACACTACAACCGCCGGAGTTTCAACCCTTGTTAGAACCGCCAATGCCTAAGGTAGGTTCCGTGACTTAAGCCTTCCTCCGCTTGACTTGGTGACGTGTTAAAAAACACAAAGAATAGGTCTTTACCTACGAATTCAATTAGTTCCAGACGTTTGTATTTCAATAGAGTCTTTAGCCGTGATCTCTTTATCTGCACGTTTCTCTCCGTGACTTTGTGCGAGGTAAGAGTAGCGACTGGACCTCCATCAAGCGATGTCAGCTTGGGTCCAACTCCATTGATCCCTGGACGACCCTCATGAAATAACTGGTAAGGAAGGATTTCTTTCTCCCTAATTTGTGCACAGTTGTGGACGCTTCGTTGGAATCTGGACGGACAGGTGGATGGGTTCTGATAGAGGCATCACGAATCCCCCATCCTTGGTATGAAAAGGACCTGTGGGAAAGGATGGAACACTCATCTCTCAATCATCAATTATTTCTGTCGTTCCGATTGTTGATACATGTGACGTGCGGGCCGTGAAAAGGGGTTTCGGTAGGCTCTCTGGGCGAAACGTGGAAGGGTTGTTTTGAAACGTTTTTGAAAGAGAAAGTTATGATGAAGTTCGAGCTTGTGGATCGTATTGAATGTTTATTTGTCGACATCCGAAGGCGGTGGAGTTACGTGGCGTGGCAGGCGTTATCTGCCATCCGATTGGTGGAGAGGTTTCCCTCATTACACTCAGCCATTAGTCCTTGTCAAGTGATCAATTTGTTCAAAGCAACACATAAATCTGGGGACTCCTCGAATTTGTCTTATCTCGGCGAGCCACAATTTTTTCGGCCCGTGCCAATATTGCGCAGCTCTTGTCTTCTCTCGTCAAAACCGACGCTTTTTAGTTACGAATATTCTTATCACAGTCGGTAAAGATCTTCCCTAAAGTGCAAGAGTTTTGAGAAGAACTGTTGACTTGGTTCGATCCACGGTCTTGTCATCTCTTTTTATAGGGGTATGGTTTCGGCTTGAAATATATGCTTTGTGTGAAGCCATATGGGTATTACTACACTCTGCTGAAACTCATTTTCATACTCTTTAAAAGTGCCCTTGCAATAATGGTTCTAGACTTCCAAACGTTCATAAATAGTGCGCCAAATTAAGAAGGTCTTGTGTACTACTAAATATTAAAAATCCATACCATAAACACAGTAGAAAATTTGTAATATGTACTTACATGAGATAACCATTATGGTTCACCGAGTTTGTTTTTTTTAGAAACAAAAGTGATGGAGCAAACAAGTATTTTCCGTATGGCAAAAATGTTGTAGGAATTGCCTCAATTGCAATAGATTATGAGAAAAAAAATGAAAATTGAATTATTCGCGAAGCGCGCAAAACTTGTGGAAAGTGGAAAGAAGCGGCAACGTTTTTTGGTCGAGTGATTGTGGCAGCATTATATCCGACCAACTGTGGAGGTCGACTTTTGGCCCAAGATTTCTACAATTATGGTTACACCAGGTGGAACACTAAAACTGGCAAGCAGGGTAGTTGAATGCTTTCTCGGGATGGAGCTTGATTATTTACGAAGCTTCCCGCCTCGCATGCACTGAATATTTAAACGGGATTTGTTGCCCTAACAATATTATTTTATTTGGAACGCTTGCTTGAAATATTAACTGGAAATCTTATCGATGCCGTTTTGAACAGCTGGCCTCCTCCTCCTGTTTGCCCCGTTGTCCCATTGTACATCCAAATCGAACTTTGCTGTAGCATCTACCATTCCGAATGTAGGGTTACAAAAAAAACTACCATCGGAATATCATTTTAACTGGATGTAAGCGCTAGAATCAATTCGGTTAAATGGGTTGGTTAGATATTTTGCTAGTTCCAACTATTACGGTTATTTTGATCGTCTCCTGCCTTTAACCAGATGTTTGATGAAAACCTGTATACCCAATTGCCTCTACCGATAATACTTGATTACAAGGTTTTTCTGGGCTTCACATGAATTTGATTTTATTTCCGTCGGAAAAATAAGTTCGTTGATGGGAAAGTAATCCATTTGCTGGTTGTTTTTAGCCAGTTGATGGGGAACATTGTTTTTAAGATTCGTTTGAATCGGTCGTTGTCTCCGTGTCCCTGTAAAACGTTTTTGTAGCTCCATTAAACTGAAGCGAACAAGGACCTTATTTGGCTGATTCTGACCACCGCCTATCGTCCCCGATCGACTTCACCTTCTCCTCAAAACCTCCTCCTCTTCAACTTCCTCATCCATCAGCCTCCTGTTGAAAAACTGCCTCTCTTCCTCCGTCAAATTTCCTTTTTGACCTCTCAAGCTAGCTGAACCAAACCTTTGCATCGAGTTGTCTTCCAATCCTTCTCCCTCCCAAACTAACTCCTCCGAATCTCCTCCACGAACCACCTGTTCCTCCCCCAAACCGCCTCCTTTAATCAACCTCTTCTTCTCCAAACAACCTCTCACTCCTCCAAACAACCTCTCCTCTAATCCACCTCTTCCTCCTCCAAACTACCTCTTCCTCCTTCAAACCCTCTTCCGCCTGCAAACCCTCTTCCTCCTTCAAACCCTCCTCCTCCTTCAAACCCTCTTCCTCCTTCAAACCCTCCTCCTCCTTCAAACCCTCCTCCTCCTTCAAACCCTCTTCCTCCTTCAAACCCTCTTCCTCCTTCAAACCCTCCTCCTCCTTCAAACCCTCCTCCTCCTTCAAACTCTCTTCCTCCTTCAAACCCTCCTCCTCCTTCAAACCCTCCTCCTTCACACCCTCTTCCTCCTCCAAACTACTTCTTCCCCCTCCAAACCACTTTCTTACTCCTCCAAACCACCTCTTCCTTCTCCAAACTACCTCTTCTTCCTCTAAACAACTTCTCACTCTTGTAATCCACCTCTCACGTCACAAAACCGCCTCCTTTTCCTCGAAATCGCCTCGTCCAAACATCATCCAACAAGCTTCCCTAAACCTGGTTCTTCAAACCACCCTCCCCAAAGTGCCTCTTGTTCAGCAGAATGTCACCTGTCAGACATCACGATGAAATCAATACCTTTTCTATAGGAACATTTAGCAGTTATGTGTGGCTTGGGTATAGGCTCACCCTTCGGCACGCTTGCTTAGGCGGGCCGGACAAGCATCGCTACCCCTCGCCTCGCCTCGCCTCGCCACGCCTCACTAGCGAAGCTGCAGTATGTTCTGTCCTTTGATGGACTGGAATGAGCTGTAGACGCATCCGTACCCAAGCTGGTCTACCTGTGTTGGGCTGGTTGCCTACCTGCCGGCCTTCCTGCCGGCCTGCCCGCCATTGCTACAAACAAAACGACCCCACTAATGTGCCGTGCCGTGTTGCAAGGAAAACTATAGACCAAGCCGTCTAGTTATGTGTTCCATGTTTAATCGGACAAGGAACGGGTGGTTTTAGCTCAAAGTGAATAGCAAATCGAGAGCCGGAGAGCTATATCGGGTACATTCGGCAAATCGTTTATTCAACGCTCTGTCGGTGTTGTCTAAAACAAAAGACTATGTTTAGAAGAAAATGTGATTTAGATCAAGAAGTAACGAGCATTGAGTGTTCTAACTCAACATTCCCCGAACGTAAAAACTTTGGTCTATTACTGGAGTAAAAACTATTTCCGTCAGTACTTTTTTCGTGGAGTGGACTGAAATCGTTCAAGTATTGCTTTTTGCGAGTTTTAGAGACTCTGCCTTGTTATTGATTTTTGTTTTATCGAAGTTGTTAAAAATCGTTTTAACTTTTTGTGGAATACTCTCTAAAAACTATTGAAGCGGCTAAAAATCTGTCTCCCTCAAATGTGTGATTCTAACTTCTGTTGTACGCGGGAATATTCCGAAGGACTGAAAGATTTTTCAGTGGTGTTCTTCGATTACCACGAAAGAGACCAGTTTTGATGAAGCAATATTTCTGCAAATCGCTGCAGGTTTTTGGAGCTCCGATCATAGTGGAGTATAGGGTAAAGGTGCAACAGCTTCATTTGAATCGCCTTCATAAAGTAAGAGTTTGTGCATGTTTCTTAGCTATAAAAAGGGCGTAAAAACATATTCCGTACAGTATTGTGCATGATTGCAGCACCTGTGCCTTGAAATTGAATCCTATCTTTTAGAGAACGGGTCGAGGCAACCTGTAAAGTCTCGGCATCATCGCCTGAAAAGCAAGCGTAAAAAAAGTGTAGCACCAACTTAATTGATTACTTTCCATGAATCTTGTCAAAGTGATGAAACGATGACTCGTTATATTCAAACAATAGGATTGTAAATTGCTCACTTTAGAAGAAAAAATAACATAGGTCTTGTCTATCTCCAGGAACTCTGTATTCTTATTAAATTATATTTTGAAAGTGTAGACTCGCTCTTAAGAGATTCCCCACAAAATGATATAGGTATATCGAAGTGGGGATATCCAAGCCTGACCAGTGGTTGAGGTTTTAGTAGATCATTCCTGGAATCTTGTCGAATTGACATGGAATTCGGGATTATTGTCGTACCAACGAGGTGTATTGACCTGAAGTTCCGGAAAAATGTCTGCTTAAGGAAGGCGATTCCATTACAAGCTAATCGAAATACCTAGAAAATATCATGCCTGCGAATGCATTTTATCGGTCTAATTTTATGCCTTACAAAAATCTTCCAATAACCGAACATATTTTGCCGAAATTCTGCAAAATCGGCGTGAAAATAGCCGGACGTTTTCCCCGGAAAAATTCTAAAATCATTGTGTGTAGGATCAAAATGAGGTGGGTGAGAGAAGACCGCCATACCTGTTTGTAAAAGACAAATTTAAACTCCATTCAAGTGTTGCTAGGACCTCAGGGGAGAAACTGAAGAGGAGGTAAACTGTTTCATGAAAGACCTTTTAGAACCAGCGGTTTCAGTCGGCTATGATACTTTTTTGACAGAGTTTGGGCTGGAGCAGCCGGTGACAGCATTGGGGTCTCTCAATACGGGTCTCTGGTAGGTAAAGTTGGCCGGTTTGTGGAGCGAGTCTTCTTATTGTTGGTTTGTCGCGGGGCGAGGTGGGGCGAGGCGGGGCGAGGCGGAACGGTGTTTAGGTGTCGCATCGTGGCGTTTGTTCGTCGACGATCGTCTTTTGCTATATGTTGAACTCCGTAGACTGGCAGAAAAAGCGATTTAAGGTAGAGTTGCCATCTTGTCACGTAGCGCGTCCACAGAAATGTGCATCGCGGCACGGTGCTGCACGAACGTGAGGGGAATATTATTGCTCATGGTGGACGGCTGCCGCCGCCGCCACCGCCGCGCGCGGCGCAACGCGTCCCGGCGCACTCGCCGCAAACGCGCGCGCTTCCGCGACGCAGTTTTGGCGCGTTTCTTAAACGACTGGCCAATTGGCCCATTTGACGGATCGCGGGCACGTAGTGTGGCGCGCTCTACGCGGACCGCCCGGAAAATGATGAATGGAGTGGCGCACCTTGGAGAATCGCCTTTGCATCCATACGCAGCCAATACATGCCTATGCTTTCAGGAAAAATGACATTAAAAGCAGAGGGGAAGTGCTTTCCTGCGCGGCCTATGTATACGCTAGTAGTTGCTTAGTTATTTAGTTTCTTAGCGGTTCCTGTTAATGACTTTGTTTGTTGTAAAGGCAGGTAATTAGTTCGTTAGGAGTTGGTTGGACCCCCAGGGAAGGGATTCCAGCCTGCTTCCAAGGATTCATGGTAATAGATCTCGCGAGCAACATTTGCACCGAAAAATTACTACTGTACACAGCTCTAACACTAGGTTCTCGAAATACCAAACTGACCTGGATGTTTGATCTTTCGCGCCAAAAAATAAAAAGGTTCACGATGCTGTTTCCAACGCCGCGCTCACACGCGAGCTGCTGCTAATCAAGAGGGATACTCCCCTGAGAGATTCGCCGGTAACAACGTTATTAAAACATTGTACTGAAAACTTTGATTAGCTGTATTTCATACGCAGGGCCGACAAGCTGGCAGGCGGTAGGGAGGGAACTCCAAATAAGGTTGGGCCACGACGACCTTGATTACTTACGCAATGAATCGTCTAGAGTATCGTTTATCACTTGCCTTTTTTCGCTCGCCGGCCGCCTTAATAGAGTTGGGATTATTGTAAGAATATCAAAGTTGTGTATCCTCGGAGGATGTCTGTAACTATTCCAAGTTTTATTCCAAAGGGAACTTTTTGTTCGAGCCGCAACCCTTTTTCGGGGAATGGAAGAAAAACACATGGCGAATTTGCGATTCCGTTCCAAAACTGTTGAATCTCAAGTCGCCCCATAAAATAGATGAGGCTCCTTTGTTTCGGCGTTGAAGTGATTAGTGTCTTGACGACTGCCTTCGGTTTTAATCAAAATTTAACGCGTCAAACAGCTTGACGAGAGCAAATACTGCATTATTAATGTTCTCTACAATGTATTCCGTAATGACAGAGGGCCGGAATTTCGATATAATTTATGGCGGATACAATAAAACAATACCAGAAATGCTCGGTTAAGTCTCTTAATCGGCATAAAGACACTTTTTCCGTGCTTTGAATCGTCTCTTCCGCAGCTGAGGACATTTTTGTTCTGAATACTACATACCATGTTGCCACATACCCGTATCTGGCTGCGCCCTTAAAGAGAACGGTTTGTGCTTCATAATTCTTTCATGTATTTGATTTGATTAGATAAATAGCAACATTTTAGCAAACTATGTTAAGTTTATCGTGGCTGTAGGCTCATAAATTACTTGCTACGTCAAGAAAAACAAGCATAGTGAAAAAAAATAAGGTTTCACCATTTAGGTAGACTGGTGCATCTTAAGTCACGGGCGTTCGCAAGCAATTTTTGTTTATGAATGTTACAACTACAATAATTTTATTTCCTTTTTTTCCCATTCGCCATAATAAACCTATAGAAGTCAGTTGTTCCAACGGAACTACAGTGAACCAGCACCCACTGAGGAGTTCCTACTTATTTGACTGGATTGAGGAATATTTTATTTCTCGTGTGTTTCACTATATGGCTTAATCTTTCACGACGTAACACCATATAGCAACCACATTGGTTAAGGACTTGGTTTAGTTCGTTTAACCTAGGTTAACTTAAGCTATGTTAGATCGCGTGTCTCTGTGCCTCGCTATGTTGCCTACCACTCCGCTTGGTGTATCTTATGAGTTAGGTCTTGTGCCTCATAACAGTCGACTTTTTAGACGGGAGGTGCAACACTAGAGTTTTAAAATAAGATGTCGCCTTGACATTTGGGTTTTAGTCCAAAATTTTCGGTTGTGTTTCCCCCGCGACACGTCGGTGACTGGGGTTCAGCAACAGTTTTCCACCAAGAAAATAAGACGTTTCCATTTCTGCTTGACGAATAGGGAAATGAGTCCTTGCCGCAAAAGGGAGCTGCTTGGAGGAGCCTTAAGGCGCCTTGAGGTATGTGGGATCTTTAGCTCTAATTAGGCGTCGCATAGAAATCCAACAAAGAAATGCTCCTGCCCCCGCCAGGCCCGACCCGATCCGGCCCGGTCGGATCCAGCCCGACCCACGCTGCCCGCCCCAGCCGGGCTGCTCTCTCTTTCTCCGTCTCTCCCGCACCACCCCCAACTCCCCGCAAACTTGTTCGTTTGATTCCTTAATGGTCAACTTGGTATGGCCTATTCGATCAGAAAAGTCCACTAAGACTCAGTGACGGCGCCCGCGCAACTTTGTCGTCCCAACTTGCCCCGTCTCGCATGTATTGTGTTGGGAACAAATCTCGCGACGTTCTCTTAATACGACTGCAATATTCTTCCACCGAAAAAAAAAGCCATTTCCAGATGAAAGCCTGCCCACCCGTTCTTGGAACAAGTTTGGGTTGGCTACATTTGCAGAATGCCTGCAGTCCGCATCCCATTTCAGGTGTGTCGTATACTCAGCTGGGAATAAACAGACTCAACCCTCCCGCGTCTTTTGTTTATTTTTTTTCCTCTTCCCAGCGGGTTTTCCCCGGTTATTGACCCAAATGTGGCCGTAAAAGAAGCTCAATTTGTGTTGTAAAGACGATTTGTTTGTAAATAGTTTTTTGTATAGCTCGTTAAACGGCTGGTCGAGTAGTAGCGAGACGGAGCACACAGCAGCGCTGGTCCTGTGAAATATTCACGGGGCGTTGTTTCGTTCGCCTCTCCGACGGGCGCATGCGCCGTGGACTCGAAAGCGCGCCTCTCCGAGTGGAACTCGGCTCGCAGAGGCGCTTCAGTCGCCGGTCATTGCGTCTACGAGCCAGTCGCGTGCGCCGTCGGTCGCGCGGTCGCTCTTTCTCGTCGAGGCGGTGGCGGTGCAGTGACGTCGCCGACGAAGTCGATTCGACGCCCCGAGAGGCGGAACGTGATTAGTGACTGGTGACAATGTTTACAACCCCGACGATACGCCACTCACGTTCGGATGCCATCTAAGGTGACCTTTCATCTCTACATTTTTTACCCCTACGCTTCAGCTAGTTGTTCTAAATGTCCCGGTTTCGGGACTTCACTACTTCCCTAGCACACCACGCTGCATTCTTTCCGAGGTATAGCACAGTGATTTCTTTGCTCTTTCACCGCAGCTAAGACCCCATATTGCTGTGCTCTTTAGAGTAATCCCAACTTTAACACCCGTACTGAATTCCACTTCTTTTGTGACCTCTAAAAGCAAGAAATTTTAGTGAACTATACTTTTGATAGAAAACGCAAAACTTGGTTCGTTATCAAGTCATAAAGAAAAACCAAGTTCTTGAAAGTCGATTCGTCAAAAGTTTTTGCACTCGTAAGCATTTAAATTCCTGGTGAGACATTTTAGGCGTGTTTTATTTCTTCAGTTGGTTGAAGAGCCAGCGCTTACAGAGTTGTCGAAGCATGTCATAGTATTTGCGTACTTTGTCTAGATCGCCGTTCTCCGCGATAAGTCGGCAGTCGTCTTTGTTCAGACCAAGGTTCTCTCCCGATTTGCGTCCACTAAATCTTTGTGGTGCAGCGCGGGCAAAAAGACTTGTCAGATTTTGTAAGCCATTTTATTGGCATGTTAAAAAAGGGGCTTTCATCGGCTTTGAAGCTTTTCAAGCGGCTCAGCAATTAAAATTATTAGTTCACCGTTTCGGCCGAAGTGCCCTTGGAACACGCCGAAAAAATATTCGCAAAAAAACGTTCAGCTTAAAAGATCTTTCGGGAGGACGAGTCATTCGCATAATTGTTTTTATTCGCAAAGTTATAAGAATAACAATGTGGAGAGTGTCTAACCTTATGTATACCCCGCGTAGTGAAAAGTCTCTCATTACTTGTTATGCTCGCCACAAGTGGGACATTTAACTGCGACAACACACATGTTCAATGCTGTGCTCCTAGCTGAATATTCCCCGCTAATTCTCTGTCAGTGTATGTATACATTTAAAAGGTCGATTTCTCACAATTTTAATGCTATTCATGCGTCACTAAACCGAGCGGAGCGCCTGTAGAGCGAGGCATAAACTAACCGAACTACGTAAACCTGTCACCAAGCCTGATGTTGCCTTCTTTACGAGGGCAGTTTCCGCCGTTGAGAAGTGAGATGACGTTCGTTAACAGCCTTGAGGAGCGATAGAGAAGCGAGGCATAAGGTACTTCCGAGCGGGGTCGAAAATACAAACTTAACCTAACCTGAACCATGCGGTTGTAACTTGTTATTTCCCACGATATGATAGGTTAAGGGGTGAAAGGTGGATCATGTAGGAGAAAAGTTTAACCTTTAAAACTGCGCGTGCAAATGACGGAAACTCTTTGTTTAGCCACGGGAAACATGTCCGCGTCCGAATGACTGACTTGAAAACTCTCTACGTGTGTTTTAAAGAGACACTTTTATCAAATTCGTCACGATGTTTGCTCATTTAAAAGTCTTTCACTTAAACCTTCCCACGTAAAATTTTTTAGGTTTCATTTTTTATTTGTTTGGACGAAAGGAAAGCAAGGATAAATGCACACAATCTAACCAAGAAAACCGAATAACCTAAATTGACATAACCTAACGGCTCACAAAGCTTGGAATTATTAAATTCAGGACATAGGCTCCTGCGCCGAAAAAATACTGTGATAATCACACGGATTGATATATCGGACATGACCAGGTTTAACCCACGACCGCCCAGCGATGCTGTTCGGAAACAGAAAAAAAAATATTTTAGAGGATCTTTTCAGTTCAGTATTGTCAGAATTTAAAAAATATCACCCCTCTGGAAACCTGAAATTTAATTATTTAGGCATTTTTCAAAGCTTAATATTGCGTGTTCTAAAGTAAAAAATCCTTTCGATTCCTCTTAAGCTAAATTTCACTCCAAATACTTTGGGCTGTTATGGGTTAACCTAACCTACGCGGTTGCCTATCGTGGACTCTGATAAAAGGGAACGCTTAAAGATACGACGTAACAAATGCAACCCTTGACTGAGAAAGTAGTCCTTCGTCCTACATCTGTTTTGTGTACGAAGATGAAACGGATATTCCTCGTACTTTTGTTACTTTCACCGACAGTCCTATCAATAGCCATATCAAACGGAAGCGCTCGATTACCTCTTCCGTTTGATATGGTTATAAGGTCTCTAGAAAATCAGCGAAAAGACCTGTCATACCCGTTTTATCTTCAAGTCGAAAACAGGGATTCTATGAATGTGGTGGATGTGAATCATAATTTTTTCGATGAAAGAATACTTTCGAGAGGGCGCTGGAGTTTGGTTCATTAGAATAGGTACCCTAAAGGACTTGACCATGCTTTATCGTTGAGGGACTAACAGTCTAACTTAAGGGACTGCTTAAGTGGAGTCCCTAATAGCGAAATATTCAACACCGAGAGTAGTTGCTAGTCCTAGCCAAGAGCTAAGGGTCCCCTTATGTTCAGTATTTTCGTTTCTAATTAACAGATTAAGGCTTATCTTGAGATATCCTTTACCAAAAAGACGGCGTTTTCTTTGAGCTGTTTGATTGAGGAGCTTTGACAAAAGTCCGACGGGGAGAGAAAAAAAGAAGTGTTTGCATGTACAAGATGCGGCGGGCAAATTTGATTCTGTTAATGAGTCTCGAGAGATTTTTAACTACTCGTAACGACATTTAATTACGTTAAATTCCTTGAAGAGGACCCAACGTGACCGAGGCAGCGACCCCCTAAATGCTTAATCGCACTCGATCAATTAGATTGAATTTCTAAGCATTCGTCTTTGTATTTTTCGTCGCACCGCGCGCCCTTCTGAACTTTGTCGAATAAAACCAGATCTCGGTATTCGTGGGTAAAACGCCCATGAGACTCGAGGGTCACATGGGGAGATTTCCAATGGGTTTGGGCTGATTCCCCATGGGGAAGGATGCGCTTCGTATAGGTAACGCATTTCTCATTGGGGGATTTCGAATTTCCAATGCAAAATACTTAATTACCCATGGGAAATAATAGTAACCCATGAGAAATTATTATAACCCATGAGATATTATTATAGCCCGTGAAAAATGATTATGACATATGAAAAATTGTGAAGCAAGATTATTCAGGAGGATTGTTTAAAAAAAAACAAGGTTTTGGGAGATTTCCCTAAAAAGGAAACGTTTAATATGTTGAGATTTATGGTAGTAAATGCAATGAAAGGCCTAAAAAATAGAGTACTGCGTTGTATTCTTTGACTTGTGATCATTAACCTCTCCTTCCTTAAGGAGGTATGATAGATACTTTTGAAAAGAAAGACAGGATACACAATCAGTTACCTCGAAAATCTCTGAGTTTCTCATCCCATTCTTTCATAATCCCTCAACATTCCACACGTTTCGTCACCTCTCACCCTCCGAGGGGTTGAGGGCACAAATTTTGAAATATAAGACCGGATTCATGATTGGTGACCTTAAGAACCACCACGTACACAATTTTGTCTCTCAACATATTTAATGCCTTAGATATGATTTATTGCGGACTAAAAACGCCCCTTTTCTATAGCCCATAGCTTTAGAGGGTTCCAAAGCACAGCATAGTCCCTCTGGTCGAGACCTAGGTTAAAAAGAACGATGGGTAGCTCGGTTAGGTTTCCAAAATTAAGGAACAGTAATTTTGATGGGGAATTGGAATGGTGGCATCCAGGTGTAAGATCTGGCGGATGTCGCGAGCGCTTTTTTCCCCTCGTGAAACGCTTGTAAAAAAGGAAAAAAGATAGCAATCTCTGTAAACAGCGATCGGTATGAATAGTAAACGCTTGAACGAAATACCGCTTTTCAAAGTGACGGTGATTTTGAAATCGCAGTCCTCATGAGAAAGGAATGACCCAGGCAAAGTCCGTGACCCATGGAGTCAAGTCGGAAACCCATATGCCTTGGAAATGCTTTCCTATGGTTACCCATTGGATACCATCCCTTGAAAGACGATCTACGTTTTTCCCCTGTGATTTTCCAATCATTAGCGTTTAGAAATCGATTTCATGACTCATTCTCTTTCACTGGAATTCAGGCTAACAATAATTAACCCTTTCGAGGGTTGAGACAAAATCAATGATACGTGGAATACTCATGGTTCCTAATGACGGGAAATGCCTTATTTTCGCTGGATTTCAAATTGGGACGTCACCATGATGACCTCATGACTGAATAGTCGTTCTATGATCTCGTCGTAGGATTTCATCTGCTTCTATAATTGTTCAAATCAAATCTTTTTTCGTATGGTGATTGTAGCTCATTGCTAGCGTGTACGTCTACGTCATTCGTGGTTGTCGGTTCGCGACCGTGTTGGTAACCTTTTTGATCTTTCCAACTTCTCTTTCCCCACAAAAAACAGCTAATTAACTATTTAACTTTCAGTGATTCTAAAATGTCTGAAAAATTACTGAACATAAATTTGATTCATTCCGTTGAGCGACTTAACGCTAATTGCATTTTTGTCTGGTAATTACTTTTCACAAACTGGCGGAACATTTTCATTCTGTTATATGGATAATTGGTTGAGGTTCAATTAAATACGCGTTGGGAAAATGAGTCTGCCTGGCGTAAACTTACCTTACATAAATATCTCGTCGAATCATCGGTGAACAAAACTGACGCGGGGGAAAAAAGAGACGTCCGTAGGGATTGAACTATCGGCCACGCCCGCTGAAGGTCCGCGCGCTGTCATTGAGCTACGCAATCCAACATGTGATTGGATTGGAACGATTGAAAGCATTTGAAATCCCATAACGAAACCATAACACGAGCAAGGACATATCATTATGGTTACGTCACTTTGTAAAAATCTCGCAATAATTTAAATGCAATTCCTGACATTTGCGACCATAAGTTTCCTATCACTAATTTTGTCTCAAATTTCCTAATCGTACAGTAGGTCGCATTCTAAGTTCATTTATTTCTTCCTTTGTACTCCTCAAAGATTCACAAGCATACCTAAAAGATTCAAAAAAGAAAAAAAAAGTAACCTTAGCCGTAACTCTCTTTTAGTGGTTACCTCATAATATCATGAATTTTGATCTTGACTGTAAAAAGCCTGCAGTTAAGTCCTCTTTAATACAGATAGCCTACGAAGTTCACTGAAATTCACCTCCATCAGCAGTCCCAGACGCAATGCAATAATTTTCTCGGCGACGAAAATCTTCTGTTCATTAGTGTATCGTATCTTAAACAGAACTACGTCTTCACATTGAGAAATACAATAATTTTATCAGTTTTAAAATACTTTATCAAACAATGATTAATTCAAAACTGAAATGAAAGGTGCCTAAAAAATCGAGTACTGAGCTGTATTCTTTGACTTGTGATCATTAACCTCTCCTTCCTTAAGTAGGTATGATCGATACTTTTGAAAGAAAGATAGAATATACAATTAGTTACCTCGAAAATCGTCGAGTTTCTCATTCTATAAGTATTAATATAATTATTATACTAATAGGTTAGTTCAACCGGTTCGGCGTGAGCTGTAGCCTGATTTGTCAGGTTAGAGTGGATGCCGATGAAAAATTTTGGGAATCGGGTTTTCAGTTTTTATGTTGAGGAAGACTTCGCCTGCCATTTGACCGCGAAACGCCCCTGAGTGTGCTTTTTCCGCCTCAAACATGGTCGACTGAGCAAGAAATAAAAGAAGATTTTTTTTATCCAATTAAAAAGCAAATTAAAAGCAACGCTCTCTCTTCGATTTTAGCAACGTTATTAAGACGGGGAAATCACCATAATTGAGAACTCCAAGCAGGCGAATGATATTGAATCATAGAGTTGGGCGGGAAATATGAGTGAGAAAGTTGCAGTGAGTAATCCATTTGAGGAGACAGACATTTTTGAAATGAATCCGTCCAAAGTCATTTGACATTGTGGATGCGCTCAGGGGCTCAAGTTTGCAGGACGCGGGGGCGCCGTGGCGTCTTGCCTTGCTTTGTGCGATGCATATTGTCTGGAGCATTATAGCCGGACATGAGTTGCGAAGGCGATGCCGAAGCGCGCGCAATTTGAATGGTAATCTAGACTTGGTTGCCTGATTTAGGCATTTGCGTGAACGGAAGGGTGATAAGGGAACACCGTTTTTGATACTCTCTGTGGAAAAGAATGGACAGAAACTTGCGGAGTTTAGCGTGCTTTCCTTAGCAAAAGAAACGAAATGTTGTTTTAACCCACTACCGCCCAGCGATGACGTTCGAGAACAGAAAAAAAAATATTATAAAGAATATTTTTCAGTTCAGATTTGTCACTATACAGTATAAAAAATATCACCCCTTTGGAAATCTGAAATGTAATAATTTAGGCATTTTTCAAAGCTTAAAATAGCGTATTTTAGCGGGGAAAATCCTTTTAATTTTTCTCAAGCTAAATTTCACTTCAAATACTTTGGGCTGTTATGGGTTAAAGAGTATTATCTCAATTCAAAAGGAAGGGCTATTTTGATTGGTACCAGTATCTTAAAAACGAACCAAAAGTGTTACACCTGATTTACTTTCATACCTGCGAACATATTTGCATTTTTCAGTGAAATTTCACGGGGTTGATCATTACAAGAACGAGCTATAAACAAGTAAAATCCCATGGCAATTTAAAGTAAAAATAGAGAGGAAAGAAAGTTTTTGGAAAACCAAAAAATCTGATAAAAATCAATAGATTCCAATAGTTTTCCTGAATTACAATGGATTCTAGTATAAGTAGATTTCATTGATTTTGCAAATGGCACATTTGTAATTTTATCGGTCTTGTAAAATTTTATTGGGAATTTCTAGGAGTACTGAACAACAACAAAAAAAGTGCTATTGTCAGTACAAATGTATTTCTCCTCTTGGGGATCCTGAAAGCTGTGACCAACGCATTTCGGTGTAAAAATTGCGAACGGAAAGCATGTAGCCGTCTATATTTTCCTGGAAATCCGGGCTCTTTCATTTAGGTTACCACCACAACACGTTCCTGCTACTTTGAGGCAGAGCAGTTAAAAAAAGGCGTGCAGAGTCTATCTTGCCAGTTTCGGTGCTTTAATGATCACGTCGGAGTTCTTTATTGAAAGGGCCAGTTATGCAAAAGCAGGTAGCTTTTGTATAGCAGCATTGCTCTCTGCCGCTGCACCCTCGTGGCTTGTTTTCTGAGCGGACAACGACCTCATCAGCCATTGAAACGAGTTGAC
>Ga0058701_10001365_pt1 | contig 17183 bp, 13 predicted proteins | sample AgamicOrMae_FD_97039 | JGI IMG/M metagenome (GOLD analysis project Ga0058701, IMG submission 97039) | Agave microbial communities from Guanajuato, Mexico - Or.Ma.e | ecosystem: Host-associated > Plants > Phyllosphere > Phylloplane/Leaf | place: Guanajuato, Mexico | collected 2012-06-04
GCAATACTAACCTTACCTAACTTAACCTAACTTAACCTAACCTAACTTAGCCTAACCTAACTTAACCTAACTTGACCTAACCTAACCGATACGAACTTTGGCGTTTGCGACTTTTCTCGTTTGGCGGTTACGGACTGGCGCTTACGGCGTTGGCGCTTATGGTTTTTGGCGCTATCGAATGCCCCCCGGTTAGGTCAAGCTACGTTAGGTTAGGTTAAGTTAGGTTAGGTAAGGTTAGTATAGCGGTTAAGAACTTTGGCGTTTGCGACTTTCCTCGTTTGGCGGTTACGCATTGGCGCTCGCGGCGTTGGCGCTTTGTGCTTTTTGGCGCTTATGACAGCTACCCCATTCGAAATATTGATCAAGGCCATCCGGGAAAGTTTTTATTGTTTTTCAAGGCATGGTATTAATCAGTTATCAGTTAGGTTGGGCAGACAATGGCCATAAGTTAAAATATAGTCGCGTACGCAAATAGTAGGAATTAGTTCTGGGCTATTCTGCCAATGTGACGAGACGAGACCGTCTGGGCGCTGCAGCAGTGTCGGTGTTTCCCACAGTATCAGGTGGACAACCAAACAAGAAACACGCGCCGGCCGCTCTCTCAAAAATATGGTCCATGCGAGAGTAAGTTGAGTGCAATACAGTGCTATATCTTTATCGGATACAGTGACCATGGAATACAACATGCAACGGATGTTTCGGATACAAATGATCGACGCAAGGTTTGCCTGGGCATTATCATAAACACGTCGAGGAGTTTGGAAAGGACCAACTTTTTTTTCTGAAAATAGTGATAAAATCAAATAATAAAAGACACTTAACTATAAAGACGCTCAAGGTCGTATTCAGGTCTTCTTTTTTTACATAATATTTTGGATGTTTTCAATATGGTAGAGATATTCTCTTCATCAAATATATTAATATTTCCAGCTGCTCAAGATAAGCGCAACAGGACATTGGGAATGCATACAATACTTCCACATCTTTTTCCTCTCACCATGGTGATTTTCAACCATGAACAAAAAAAAACAAAAAACAAAAAAAAAACTATTTCAGAAATACTGTAATCAGTTTAAGAAGAAAATTTGTGCTTGAAATTTCGTTTTTATTGACGTTGAAATCATTTCAATATTTTAAGAAGATGATTTTACAAAATAAAAGCAAAATTTGATTGCAAAAAAATGGGATTTTAAAACTTTTACTTTTAAAAAGTCAAGTCTGTAATGCTTTAAGCAAAATGTCTTTGATTTCCGGTGATCTTTGGGCAGAAAGATATGAGCCACGCATGAGTTCGGCACGTTTCAGATACATTTCGTCAAAATAGCTCGTGTTGTGGATTTACACTCAAATACAATTCGGCGATAATATTGTACCTTTTATCATCTCTATGGACTAATCGCGACATCCCGAAAATATTGGCTGATGTTCACGTAACGACCACAGCCCCTACGTATTCAGCGCAGATTATAAATAAGACTTTAACTTTGCGTAAATTAAGGTTTGCTGTCTCGAAAATGTTATTACCAACGAGGTCTACTTGTAAGCCGGAATATGTTCTTTTTTTTCTAAAACATAAACATTTCAGGCAGTCCCTGGGCATAACTTTATCTTTACCTCCATTAATGAAGAGTCACTATTTTCCAGTAATCTCACTTATTATACCACTCCAGAGTGCACGCAAAGGTTTTAATTCAGAGGCCACATTGTTGTAAAGGACCATGATTGTGTAAAATTTTAAGTAAACAAAAAAAAAATTAAAATAATGCTAAACCTCTTTTTTTCCCATAAATCTGTCTATTTCCATGATAAAAGTTTTCAAAGTTACAGACAGGTCTTGTGAGCTTGGTAGAAAGACACCTCGAAGTACTTTTTTTTTACGTTTCAAAAGATTTCAACGTGAATGGCAAAAACTATAATCAGACGAAATGTTTTACAAAGAGATCATAATAATGTGTACTTCACCTCGTCAGCAAATGTGACCGTTTCGTTTTTTACGGAAATCGCAAAGTTTGGAAAATTCACATTGGTCCGCGAAGGAAAGGCAAATGGAGGATGCTATACTGAATTACGATTTTCAGCGTCTCATTTAGACGAAATGAGGTGCAAATAAAAATTATTACTGGCATAGAATAGAGTTTTATGGAAAAACTTAGCCAAGTTTGCTGACAATCTTACCAAAAGTTCAGTTATTTCCATACACTTTGAAAAAGCATTTTGATGTAAAATGGGTGCAATCAACTGGATTAAAATTCGCTCACAATTCAACATAAATCAAAGATGAAAATAAAAATATAGGGAGCAACTGAATTAAATTGCTTGCCAAATATGATAACTTTCCTCCCGTTAAAATTTTAAAAAATATGTTTTGTTTTTGCTTTTCCTTCTATTTGACGGTATATGAACTTGACTGAACTGCCCCGCTGAAAGTACCCTAAATTTTTCAAATTTTTGTCGGGATTACTGGAGTTTTAATCTTTCTGAATTTGTTGTACAGATGCAACAGAATGGCATCTGGAAAAAACTTAGAAGTAAATAGCCTATCTAGGTCGTGTTCTGTGCCTACACAAGATACTAATGGCGCGGTAACCATGAAGGAATTCTCAGATTTAATGGAAGCCTCTTTTGTATAATCGTGTACACGAATTAAGACATTGTTTATTCTCAATGTAGATCAAGAAAAATGATATACGCTGAAGACTTTTCTTTAAAAAAAAACACCTAACATAAAAATTGTGCACATTTTCTGCAAAATATTAGTTTTAATAATAATAACATATATATTATGTCATAACCGAGCAAACAGTACGCTAATTGTGAGTTAGGTGCTAATTAAGTTTACTAGGAAGAGTATGAAAAATCGTGGTTCTTCTTACTTAAGCTAAGTAGAAATACAAAAGAAACCATAAGGTAAAGATTAATAGACTGGAAAAAAAGCGGAAAAAAGATCCTAATTTTAAGTGCAAAAGAAAAGAGGTTGTTTCAAGCGTATACACAAAATGTGCTTCAAACTACGCAAATGAGTTTGAAAAAATCGATCAATTTATTAAGCCGTGATTTTTTTTCGCTAAAACGCGCTGATTGCCAAAAATTCCGCGATTCAGCCACAACTTTCTGCGTGCCTGACAACAATTTGTCCGAATTCGCGACTAATAATGAGCAAGCAGAGATATCTGAAGCAGTAGTCTAGCGTCCAATGGCGTACCGGACCGTACCGGAGCAGACCGGACGAGACCGGCACGAACCGGACGGGACAGAACCGAGCGGAGCGCAGCGAAAAAGGACAGTTTATGATCAGTGAAGCACAGCCCAGCAAAACAGGAAATCTTACGTAAAAACGACCTTAAAACAATTGAAAACGCCACTCAGTGTCAAATCCCATCAACCAATTTCACTTAATTATTTATAAACAACAATAATTTATCTGGTGTGCACGCTCCGGGTAGGCATAGTTTGGGAAGAAGTGCTATTGTAATATTCGTCTGAAACGCGGCAAGTAGCTGCAACTTAAAAAAAAAAGTTTTGATCACACGAGATTGTCGTTTTGAAAAGCTGCCAAAAATTATCATTTCATAAACCTTTACGAAGTTACTGTTGTCGCTTTCTCCATCATTTTAATTTATGATTTTCATACGCTCGTAGCTTGATAAAACAGCCGGTTTCTGTCACATACCTTGTTTTGGACATCCATGTAAACACACGGCCTATCACGTATATTAGTTAGTTGTTCTTAGGCCCGCATTAATAGTCATATACTTTAAAGATAGTTCTTAAAAATAAGAAAAACTTTAGAAAGAACTTGAAAAAAATTCTGGTCATTAGATTAGAAAATTCGATGTTTTAGAATTGCCACATTAACACTCTTTTACTATCGAAAATTCCTTAGAAATGCTTGAATAGATTTTACTGTTGCAATTACGGAGTCATCTTATGGCTCGACGCGATAGCTTCTTATTGGTTAACGCGTGAGTGAAAAACTCAAAAACTGAATGTAATTATCCGTTTTACGTTCATGGGTCTGCACTGTACAGTCGAGGGCATAAATGACTGACAGCGGAAAGTTTTTCTTAATAGATTTTCAACGACGGCAATGCATGTGCCTTAATTGACGATGCCAACGACCGAATGAGAAGTAAATAAATGAAGAAAATCTTGTCCTTTGTTATAGTTTAGAACCACGATAGCACTAATTGGAAAACGAACAAAAAATTGCTGTCAGCCCTTCATGCCTGCGACTGTCTTGCCAACATTTGAAAGAATGGTCATTCTACTTGAGTTTTTCCTTTCTTCACTAAGCCGAGAAGAGTGACGGCGGACAATCTATCGACACCCATCAGCTACATGCCATTACACCAGATTTTTAGCCTCGTATCCCAACACACATCTTCTCGGCTGTCGATTAAAATATACCAAATATAGAGGAATCAATACAATCGGGAACATATGTTTCAGAATATCTGTTCAAAACTGCTGGCAGCGACAAGTCGGAAAAAACCGCCCGCAGACGATACGTCACCGTTGGCGCGAGTTTTGAATCTCGTGGACCTGGTGGCCCTCGGGGTGGGCACGACCCTGGGGCTGGGCGTTTACGTCCTTGCGGGGACCGTGGCCAAGAACCAGGCAGGTCCTGCCGTCGTCCTGTCCTTTGCTCTCGCGGCTGTCGCGTCCTTGCTAGCGGGATTCTGCTATGCAGAGTTCGCTGCGAGAGTGCCCCGCGCAGGGTCTGTCTACGTATACGCTTACTGTACAGTGGGAGAGCTGATTGCATTCGTGATTGGATGGGATCTTATATTGGAGTATGCAATAGGTAAGTGCAAACCTTCCACATACAACTTCCTACAAGGCCCTCCTTAAACACGCACGGGTAAATTTAGTAATTGTCTCAGTCTTCATGTAGTAAGAGGGGGACTTGATAAACATCACGAATTCTTAGACCAGACTTCTCTGATTTAATGATTAACTTCTCCCTCTTGAATTTTCTTTTCATGACGATCTTTTCAGTTGCTCGACAAATAATTTAAACTATTGATAATAACTTAATAATTTGCAAGTATTTTTGATATTTCTTTGGCATTAAGAAGTACGAAAATCGGAATTTAAATAGTGGCTGAACTATTGATTATGAAGGCTTCAATACTGGTAGTACTTTAAATTCCTGACAGCTTTATTCAATAATCTCATCGGTGGAGGCTCATTGTGGGCTTCCTTCATAAGGAAACTGGGGCAACCTAAAGCTGTATGGGAGACTATTTTATATGGTCTTAGGGCAACCCTTTGGAGGAGAACTGCTGCCTGATCTCGATTCTGGTTGGCAACCACACATTTGCATGGGAGATACGGCTCTATTCCTGGATATCGAGGGGTCTTTAAGACGCCGCCCAGACTAAGAGTAGCCCAAAAAAAAATTCAGCGTTAATGGAAATGAAGTAATAGACTTAAAACGGTGATTTGCTGGACTGCATAGAATTTTCAACTCAAGTAACCTTGAACGCCTCGCAAAATGTTTCTGCCGTCGAAACCTAAAAACTATTTTTATACTGTTTGAGTTCAAACGGCGTGATTGCCGAGCGAAAGAATTTAACACCAGGCTGAAAACGTTGGCTATCAGTGAAAAACAAACGTGTCTAAACTACGGTGTAGCGAGCACGCAAAGCTTACTTGTTAGATTAAATGCACATCCCAGCGCCTTTTTCCATCCAAATCAACTACCTATTAGAGCTAGTCAAAAGTCATTCCACAACTAAAAACATGAAAATCGTATTTGACAAGGAGTGATCCAAGGCTAGATCAACCAGATAAGGACAATCAAGATGACAAAAGCTACAGTTTATACAGTACAGAAACAGGTTAACACAACACAAAGTGTGTTTGACATGTATTACGGTCCTGACTACTTCTCTCGTCTACCTAATGTTGTGTGTTACGTGCCAATTACCACATTCAAAATCAAGTTAAAGGAATACTTATGACAAAGCATTTTATGCTATTCTTTTAAAAATAAGCATTCAGGACAGACTAAATACTTTACAAAGAAGCATTAAGGACAGTTTAAAAGTGAAAAGTGACAGTTTAAAAGTGAAAAGTGACAGTTTAAAAGTAAAAGTGAAAAGTTTAAAAGTAAAAAAAAATAGAACTTAAACCTTAAACTTTTGAAATTATAAAATGTCAGCGTATAAACCTCAATTTTACAGTAGTTTCGGCAGAACCTCTTCGGTTTTAGTGAACGTTTGGACAAGAAATTATCATAATTTGAATAACTGCGTTGATCCATAGGAACAAAATGAAACCTATCTATGCATGAGAATAAGATTCAAATATCGAGTTCGTTTTTAGATCCCTGAAGTAAATGTTCCAGGGTTCTATTCCCAATTCGGTTATGCTTTCTGTAGTCCTCACGTCCTTTTTTTTTCATGTCAGTCTAAAATTCAATTGCGCTGATGAAATCCATTCGAATTCCAGACACGGGCGTCGACCGACCAGAACCCATGGTCCGACCAGACCCCATGGTCCGACCAGACCCCATCGTCCGACTAGACCACAACCACGAAGTCAGAATGTTTGACTCCATGCTGCAACCTATCCTAACCTTCCCATATGAAGAAATTCCACTCCATGTTGGACAACTTCCTTGTCGGTGAACATTTTCTTGTCCCTCAGTTCGCTGTCTATTGCCAAGGCTATTCCTTCAAAAATGATTTGATTCCAGGAACAGCCAGCGTGTCCCGTGGCATATCCGGGTACATCGACAGTCTGGCCGACGAAAAGATAGCGACGTATCTGAACGCAACCCTTCCGATGCGAGTGGCCAACATGGCCCATTACCCCGACTTCTTCGCCTTCGGCATCATCGCAGTTCTCTGCCTTCTCCTCTCCGTCGGCGTCAAGGAGTCCTCCTACATGAATAAGATCCTCACTGCCGTCAACATCCTCACCATCCTCACCATGGTGATCGCGGGCTCCTTCCAAGCCAACACCCACAACTGGAACATCTCCGTGGACGAGATCCCTGCCAACGTGACCAACGCAGGCAACGGGGGCTTCTTCCCTTTCGGCGTTCAGGGCGTCGTCGCCGGAGCCGCCACCAGCTTCTTTGGCTTCGTAGGCTTCGACTGCATCGCCACGACCAGCGAGGAAGCCAAGAAGCCTCGCAAGAACATCCCTCTGTCGATCATCTTGTCCCTCGCCGTGGTTTTCGTAGCGTACTTCAGTGTTTCCACTGTGCTCAGTTTGATGAGACCCTATTACTCGCAGGTAAGACCGGTTTTTGTTGTGATGCTTTGGAAGAGCCTGAGTAAAAGTTGACGATTCCGCATTTTTTTCACCGCAGTAACTCGCGATTTATTCGCTCTTCTTAAGGTACGACTGGGCTGCATCCAGCCTAAGGTGTCCTAGATTTGCATAAAACTTCATTTAATCCCTCGCAATACATTCTTGACTTATAGTTTCTCGTCGATGGTACAAGGGAATATTTCTTTCTATTGAAGCAATCGACCAGGTTTCTCTCGAGGTGAAGGGTTTTCGTTAAGATGGACTCCCGCATCGGAACACCTGAAGGTTTAAGTATCTAGTGGACCATCTTTCGTGACAAAAACCGAGGCACATTTTTTACCATCATTTCTTTTCATCTTATTACACTTTATTCGCGCCCGGACCTTGAAAAAAGGGAAACTGTAAGTTAGGGTCAACAGTATTATGTTCTCACGAAAAGCTTTTGATTATTCTTTCTTCCAGGACGAGAACGCACCATTTCCAGTAGCATTTAACGATTTTGAAATGCACTCTGTGAAATGGATAGTCACAGTAGGAGCGATTTTCGCCCTTAGTTCATGGTGAGTCAATTCATACCTAAAGCGTTGTCATGATAAAGTTAAAATGCCAAAAAGGAGGGTTTCTTCTAGATTCTTACCAAAATATTCGTTCAAGTGCCATACCTTGAATGGAATATGAGTGTAGTCGTGAACCTAGCTTTGGGTTCGAGATAAACATGAATAATCTCATCAAAACGGAAGGGCTCGGTTAGAGATTTCTATTGACATGACAGTGAATTCATCTACTGTACCTCGAAAACCAACCGCAAAATACATGTCATTCCCGTTCTACCTTCATACTTAAAACAGGTCACCTGAAACAAGTATTTTGATCTGAACGTAGTCGACGACGGGTACTCGATTGTCTAAAACTGTTTTACCTACTGTCCTGTTTACTTATTGTCGACTTAAAATTAGAAGCCTCGTAAGATTCGTTAATGATTTCATAATGAATCTTAGCGAGAATAAGTAGCAGCAGCGACACGATATATTTTTATAATTACAATGGCTGTTCTAATTTCCCAGACCAAAGTGATGTTTATACAATGTAATAACAACTTAAATCTATTGTTTCCCTGATGTCAACTGATTTTAATAACATAGTACACGTGCAAATGCATGTCTTCGTCATGCGACGACATCTCGGAGGCAGAAAACTTAGCAAACATTTCGTTTCAGCTTACTAGGCATTATGTTTCCACTCCCAAGAGTCATGTACTCTATGGCGAGCGACGGACTTCTGTTTAAATTCCTTGCCGGAGTAAACAAGAAGACCAAGACACCTCTCATGGCTACAGTTGCCTCAGGACTTCTAGCCGGTAAGATCTTCAAGTTCACAACAAAAGGGCAACCCTAGTGGCCTTGGACGCGTTCGAAAACGGCAACCGAGGACATTCTATCGCTGTCTTTCACATGGATCTTTCTTTAGAGAAAAAGACAGAATACCCTTCGGATGGTGTTTTCGAACGCAGCCCTACCTGGTTATATCTATGACTTTATTGCATGCCCAGGTGCCATGGCGCTTTTGTTCGACCTCACCCAACTCATCAGCATGCTTTCCATCGGAACTCTCCTCGCCTACTCCCTCGTCGGGCTGTGCGTCATGCTCCTGAGGTTCTCAGACAACGACTCCAAGCCCATCCCTATGACGACGACATTTGGAGACGGCGGGGTGGCGGCCCTTTGGCGGCTCCTCATCAACGCTGACAAGCAGTCGCGTCCCACCCGGGAGACTGCGTTCGTCTGCCAAGTTCTCATCGGTATCTTCTTCGTGGTGTCTCTGGCGCTGTGCTCCTACATGTCGCGACTCGGGGAGTCGCTTTACGACGGGACCGGCGGCGGAGAGGTGGTCCTGGGCTGCCTCGGAGCTGCCCTGGTCGTCATCATATGGCTCCTGAGTCGTCAGCCCGTGTCCGACACCTCACATCTATCGTTCGCCGCGCCCGCGGTGCCAGCCGTCCCATGTGTCAGCATCTTCCTCAATATCTATTTGATGGTTGAGCTGGATTTCCAGACGTGGCTGCGATTCCTCGTCTGGCTGGTCATAGGTAAGTTCGGCTCCATTTTGAGTAGCGGGGGTGATTACCTTTCTTAAGGGAGTGAATAGGTTAAGTACCAAGACACTTACAAGTTAGTGAATGTCACTCCGTGAAGATTTGAATGCCGCTTCTTCCCTATCCATCTCCAGTCAGGAGGATCAAGAGTAAAGGTTTCTAGCGGCATGGGAGTGATCCATACCACCAACACGGAGTATACGCGTTCAGAAAAATGTAGATTTATGTGAGGTTGTGGTACGTGTTGGAGGGTTTGTCTTTGGTCAAAGCCCAGGTCGTTTTGGATCAAGTCCGGTAAAGCTAGCGTAAGTTTTGGTCAGATTTGCTTGGGTTCAGAGTGACGAAAAAGTAGCTTTATGGTCAGGGCTAGATGCGGACATAAAAGAAAAACTTATCTGCTTACGGGCGCAGCTCCTCATCAACGCTTATATCCTGTTTTAGCACCTGTAGCCCCCGGAGAGACGCATCAAACGGGCCCACTACTGAGATCCCTTTATTTTGACGTTTTTTTTTTAACAGTGAAAAACTCCCAATAGCTCCAAATAGAATCTTTTTTAACTACTAAAAAAATGCGAGATAGATCTACTTCTATAAGGATTCACTCCACAAAAGTTGCCCACACGTCTTAACTTTTTCGCATTTTATGTAGGATTTTCCTTATAAATGGAATCGTGAGAGTCGGTGAAAATCAGATTCAGTGAAAATAATTTACTGAATCTCAGAGACTCTCAGTGATTCAAATTTAGGGTGAACAAGGGAGCAACATTCATTCGCAAAAACAGAGATTCCTTACAATCCAAAATATCTTGCCAAGCTTTTCCGTTCTGTTTCGGCCAATAATGCAATCTATAACGGAATGTAAACACATTAAAACAAATGACGTAACCAATTAACTAGCACCGCTGGATTTCGCAAATGTTCACTGTATTTTTTTTGTGATCATTTGGTGAAAAGTGGTACTTTGCACAACAAAAAAAGCATACAACTTAAATACCATCAGTTCCACTCCAAGGAGCGCCAAGAGTAATTTTTAGACGGAAAACTGTAACAATTAGCGATTTAATTGAGGTTTTTCTTTTTTGCAGGTGGCTTTGTGTACTTTACGTACTCAGTTTGGAATAGTGCAGAGAGGCATCGAATTCAGGCAGACAGAGAGACTCAGGTGCGGCCTTCCCCCAATACACCCCTTTAGTGAAAACAAAGACATTCAAAACGATTTCGGATGACATGGCATTTAAAAAACCGGGATCTTATCTCAAGCTAAGTGACATATAATTTAGATGTGCGGTCAAATGCAAAAGCCATGGCTCCTGTTCAGTATTTGCGCCCGAATTCGACTGTAAATGATGGATTGGCTATTGTGATAGTGTAAATGATGAATAACCGATTCGATGAAATGGAGGATTATGATATAATCTTCGGTGGAGATGAGACGTCGTTTCGCTTAAATCTAGTGGCTTTTGGTTTAGGAAAACGCATGTTGGCAAAAATTGAAACGAGCTGCCCGTAGGCGAGGTCCTCCGCGTTTGAATGCATTAGTGATACCAACATAAATTTCAAAAAACTAAGAGTTACTTGGATGCGACACGAATTTTGAAATTGGTGGATTGTACGGAATAACCTGCGGTAAACCTATGTTAAAACGACGTTTAGAGTTGACTGGAAGGGCAGCGATAAAGATGACCGCTCTCGGTAGTTTTTTATCTGATTATTGTATGATGCTACTACAGTTATATCGCGCATTTTGGTTAGTTTCTCGGATAGATCTTATAGCTACATTAATAAAAAGCTTCTCGCTACGTTGGTCGATATGGGGGCCGTAAGCTAATACAGCTTTCTCGCCGTGTTGCGTTTTTAAAATCGTTCAACTTTCCTTCCCAACATTAAAATAGGTTAGGACTACCCAAACCAGGCATATAATTATTTAATTTTGGGTATATAAGAGCATTGTACCCACTCCCCCTCCAGTAAAAAATGGTTTGAATCTCGTTCCCACACATCCCGGATATCCAGCCCGTAAAATCCCATGAAAAGGCGAAAGGTTAGAAAATCAAACTTCTACACTTCACAGCATCAAAAAAAAACAAAACAGCAGTTATCAGATTTAATGTTATTAAACTAAACATTAAGATGAATGAGATATTGTGCCTTGCGTTCAAGTCTCCAAAAGATATAAAAAACGAAGAAAAAACCTTAGAAACGGCAGATTTCTTTGGGACAGCCAAATTTTCAAACAACTTTTCCTTTCAAAAGAAGAGAATCACCATGATATTGGCCTGAATAGCTATTATTTTAAGCTCCGAAAATAAAAGTCTGAAGGATATGCTAACCCACTTTTTGCCTTTTCAATATAAAGCTTGCTCTCTGTTAAAATCAGAGCTGTTTCAGATAGTGCTGTACCCGTTTCGAGTATAAGGTGAAACACTGTACCGTGCACGGCACGAAACGTGTTTAGGCTTGTTTTCGAGGGAACCTTTTTAGTAACAATACCCCCTTCCCCTAAAAAAAAGGCTCAGCAAGTTTATCAAAGAAATGTGGCTATTGAAAACGAGGGTATGCAAACTCGCATAATAGAGTGTACACTGGCCGCGTGATAGAGACGCAATAGTCAAATTATAGCCGTACTAGTTGACGTAAAGGCCGTTACGCTCTGCCTTGGAATAGGTAAAATCTAAAATTATTCTACGATCGTAGGCATTGGTGGCGTTGTTTTGTTTATAAAATGATTTCGGTTCAGCCACAAATTGCACTGAAGTTAAAAATTAAAACCTAAAAAAAAAGTGTTTTTAGGTTTTAATTTTTATCTTCAGTGCAATATGTGGCTGAACAAAAATCATTTTATAATCTAAAATCATTACTTTTCTATTGAAATTCAGCGTGCTATTTTACTGATTCTATTTCGACAGTACAGGCTACAGAATGTCAGCGTAATAGTTTGCGTAATAAAGAGTTATAGCGTAACAGATTGTACACGTAACTTGCGAGTTCCTACCTCCTCGATTGAAGATCTATCTTGAAAACTAACAAAAATACGGCATGTTCCTATTCTAAACCAACATTCAAAATATGCATGAGGATATACCCAAAATAAGTATTCTTGATCAGCAGCAACAGCGAACGTGCCATGAGTAAAATAATCTTCTCCTGTACATCACCGCTTGATAATCGTGTTTTTATGTCTTGCATTCCATAATTTACTGTATATTTTGTGACAAAGAGTCGATAATGCAGCCCAAAATCCCCATAAGGAAGTCATAAACAAGAAGCCATGACGTCGAAACGTTTCGACAGGCTAAAAAAGTCTAGCTATTGTTTCGGTTTACGTTTATTGTAGTGAGACCTTCATTTTTCACAGCCTGTAATATTCATTTAAGTAAGTTCTGTCTAGCGTAAGTGAGTGAATCAATAAGACTTGTTTTACTGTACATAGTTAATAAACGATTGCTTTATCGTAAAATATATCATTATTCCCCCTCCCCTCTTTCAATGTGATTCCCCATTGAGGGGAACCCCATCGCAAGACATGGTTTTCTTAGCAGAGGATACTTGAGATAATAAAGTGATTGCATTGTATGAATGGCAACTTTAAGAGCGCTCACAGATAAAACTCTTCTTGTGTTGGGTACAATTAAAAAAAGAAGGCAAAAAAGTTATTTAGGTAATGTCGCCTAGCTACCAAGATACACTTGTACGGTATACAGTGAAATCTCTGTTATACGTTCACGTCGGGACTCAAAAATTTAGACGTAGAACTGAGAGGGACGTACAGGTGAAAATAATCTTCCATACAACGCCATGTAAAGTATTCTGGATGAGAATGTACCAATTGGACGCACAAACGAGTGGGACTTACAACTGAGAGACGTACAACTGAGACTCTACTGTATATCCGTTTCAAACGAGAGGGCTCATTTTTGGCTGAACTCAGATATGATTGGCTATGGGAAGGTTTATCTTGGAACCTAACCACATGCAACATAATTTTCGAATTAATTTCACATTGAAATACTACAGACTACACAACGGTATTTAGCAAACTTATAGAGACACACTGAAAATTCACTCTAATTGCAATGAAAATGGGAATTCAAGCGGTGCTTATTTATCTCTCGTCTCGAGTCGGATCTCATTCCGGATTTCAAACGTGCGAACATTTTCTGAATTCTAAGTAAAATACTTGCTTTGAAATTTTGTGGGCAATTCTCGAAATTTAGTAGTTTCGAGTTGAGGAAGTTTTCTACGGCATCTAAGAGATAGTTCACAAAAGCATCTCAAGTATATGGAAATATTCGCGTTTCCTTGTATCGGAGCATTATCTCGTGTCTCGTGAAGTGCCTGGAAAGACTATCTCGAGAAAAGTTTTTATTGTAACTCGAATGCTTCGGGTCGATAAACTTAAAAAAAGAAAAGAAAAAACCTTGGAAATTGACGAAATTACTGCTTCAATAAAATGTAGCATAGCCAAACTATCTTGTTACAGGGTCATAACATTTAGTAGCTACAGCACGTTTTGTGCAACAGCGACAAAAATTTACTGTCTGTCCCACATATTTTTTCAGTAAAAAAAAAATCGTTACACATTTGTCTTGATTTTTTCCCCTTTTTCTTGTGTGTACTTTTTTTTAAAATAAAAGTCATTCAAAATAAATGTAAAAGGGTAATGAAAATAATGTGCAATTTAGTCGGAAGGCACATTACATTTTTCACATCTCTTCTATCCTTGGAGCACCCCGGTGAAGTAAAATTTAAGTTCTCCCCGCTGCCAATTTCAGCGATAACAAGCAATTTATGAGCAGCTCGCAAGTAAAGGAATTCCATTTAATGATCTGATAACGCTCTTTGAACAGCTTGCTAGCTAGTCATACAGTATGTAAACAACCAGAAACACTCAAATTACGGCATTTGTATCGCATGAGTGCGTCCTAAATTGGGAAAAGTTGACAAAAAAATAGAAGTATGCGCTTTGCAACGTAAACGTTCTCTCTCCTTTGCTCTGCCCGTAATTTTGTTTTATTCGGAGGCCTCAAAGAAGTACATAGGATTCCCGGGCAAAATGCGAGTTTCTTGTGTCCAGATTACAATTACACTGTCCTGAAAATGACAGGTACTGCTACAAGGTGTCCTATGTTCAATCCTTCGTTTGGAAAATCTGACGAGTGCGGGTCATCATTCCAGACGAAATTTTCCTAACTTGGGTTTAGAAATATTTGAGGTATAGGTACTATCAGTGGCAAAAGTATTGCTCCCTCTCATATTTTACAGACCTCTCTAATTTGAGAACGGGAAGAGGTACAATAAAAAAATAGTCGATAGATAGAGCAAATATCTATCGAATTCATTTCGTGCTCTTTTGTTATATTTCTTCCCGTTCCCAAGTTATGAAATTTTGAAAAAGTAGGAGTGAGCAATAACTTTGCCACTGATGGTACCTTGCTTGAGTTTTATATGGTGACCAACACGCAGAAAAATTTAGCAGCGAATGTTTTGGAGCAACACTATTTATCTAGACATTAGATGAATTTGCACTACACTGATTTCAGAGACCGTCCTTATGGGTCATTTCCCGGTGCGGTTATATAGCGAGCTCAAAATAACTTGAAAGTTTTGAGTTTCTTTTTTTTTTTAAAAAAAAAGGTTATTCACATTGGAATAAAACTGACACCCGCGCATTCGGCTCCTGGGTCAAAATGTCGTTCAACGCAATATAGGCGATACGGGACTGTACAATTGTGATAAAAAGTTGTGTCCCTTTTTAATGCGCTCTAAATATAAGAACGACTTTCTATCTTGACTGTACTGTGATGCATTTCATTCGCTGGATGAAACACGATAAGTTCACCCAAATTAGAGCCATTAACGGTGCGCGGGCTCGAAATAAAGTTGCGTTTGAATTCTTAGCGGCCTTGAAATTTTCGCAATAGCGTAACTGTCACGGTAGCTTCCGCTAATTTTTGTATTTAACTACACAGGTAAAATAATTCCTGGAAACATCATCCTATGAACTGAATAGAAGGCACAATGCAAATCATCCAAACTTTACACACTACACAAACGTTGCTCAGAGTTCGACAGTACGCTAATGAAAAACGGGAGTGTCTACCGATCAGACTGCCCCATTTGAAAAGTATAGGGATCTGTGCGTTCAAATCTCCTATTTAAAATGCACTGAGTTGTTTACGCGCACTCAAGTCTCCTTGTATTAATGCACGTCGGGTCAAAAGCAACACCCTAAACAAATGTCTCTGCACGATACAAAAGTTTTTGTTATACCAACAAAATCATTTTTTAAAATAGGGATAACAAAAATATTTTGTTATATCAACAAAATGTTTACTTCTATCAACAAAACGTTTGGCTGCTGCAGCAAAATTTTTGGTTGCAGCAACCAAAAATTATTTGTTGTCCCTAATTTTGTTGCCGTAACAAAACCATTTTTTTCCGTGTGTTTTGGGAACGAAGGCAAAAACGGTGTAAGATGTATTGAATCGTTAGATAGATTAGTCCATCGCCAAAGCAAGGATCATGAGCTCTTCACTGATTTGGTAATAAATAAGTCTACTTCGAAAAAATAAGACAAGAGAAAAGAAAGAAGGAAACAACAATTTTACAGGCTGCTCTCAAGTTAATCGTAAAAATATTATACCCAAAATGGGTTAAATCTTTTCATTTAGAGACAAAAAGCGCCAGGGAGATGCGTTGGTCAACCCACGTGACCCACCGGTGTCCAATCACAGCGCGACAAATTACTTTGGGTTCCACAAATCAAAGGTCCTAGAAAAGTTCCACAGCTTCCGGAGGAACATCATTTCGCGCCCCATCCGCGGAAGAAGAGCAAGCGCAGCCCGGCTTTGAATTTGGCGCCTGGTCGCCGCGCCGCGCCGAGTTGCCGCCAAAACCAGGTGAAAATGGCTGAAGTTGTTTACAAGGCGGTGGCGGTCGGCTGAGAGAGAGAAAAGGCGCCAGTCCAGTCGGTGCGCTCAGTCACTCTGCACACCTCGACATTGAATCACAGGGGACATATGGGGCGGTTCCCGATGGTTCCGATGCTCAGGGTGAGTGAAAGTCAAGTGATAATGACGACTAAAAGTGATACCAACAGTCACGGCCTTCTTAAAGTGATGATACAAAAGTCGGTCAGGTTTGTCGGAACTGGTGTTTGCAAAGCGAAAGTTTGTCTTCAAGGTAAACTGTTCTGAGGGACACACGAATTTTTCCACTCTATTGAACATGGAGGGAGTAAACTTTAAAAATCTGTTTCGTGGAGAAACGGCTGTATATAGTGCCCATATCTAGATCATACAAATTTAAATAGGACTTAATACGATTTAAATATGTATCTCCAAGGGTCGTGCATGATTTCACGTATCTCTTCTCCATATCTTTACATGTACTGCTTCAAGACATACACGAACATTTTTTCAAGGATCTACGGATGACAGGTACAATTTGAAGTTCCATGAAAACTTAAGGTCGTAATTTAAAAGGAACTGATTTCAACGCAATTAAATTTCATCCCACATTCAATCTGAGCTCAATTCTGCCGTAAAAAAAAATCCTACGGTAGTTTACGCCGTATGCGTACATTTATGACGTCCAATAAACCATGCTATTAAAAAAAATATTGGGTTGAAATAAAACATCGCCCGATTTTGAAAAATATTATCTCTACCAAGAAAGAGGAAAATACCATTTATTTACCGCATTGTGGTCTGGGGCTTCTTCTATAAGAGGGGTTGACTGATTCCATGGACCAGCTTACTTGTTAGTATCTCCGTCGTCAATAAACGTATTGAATAGATCGAGTGCTCAAAAGTACAAACACACA
>Ga0058701_10001366_pt1 | contig 17176 bp, 16 predicted proteins | sample AgamicOrMae_FD_97039 | JGI IMG/M metagenome (GOLD analysis project Ga0058701, IMG submission 97039) | Agave microbial communities from Guanajuato, Mexico - Or.Ma.e | ecosystem: Host-associated > Plants > Phyllosphere > Phylloplane/Leaf | place: Guanajuato, Mexico | collected 2012-06-04
GGGTATACTAGTCAATTTGTTTTACATTTTAGCCTCCACTGGACCGATTTTAGGCCAACTTCCACTTAGCCAATCAGCGACTGGGGCCAAGTTCGCTACCCTCTCCTTGTAGGCCCTCTGCTTAGCGTGCATCCCGCATCCCGATTGCTGTTTTCTCAATCGCTTGCCGCCTTTCCGCGCCGCGGTGAAGTGGCTTAATGTGGGCCGGGCCGGGTGCGGGTGCAAGCATTTCCGGGGCTGCTCCGCCATGCCACGCCACGCGACAGACCCGCTGCTTGGGGTGGGGTAAATACTTAACTGCTCGTCTTTTCATCGTGCCTCCAAAACAATCGGGATCGGGATCGACATTATCGCTGTCAGCTTTCCAAACTCATAATTACAGGCTCAGTGAGTGCTCCCCTCTCACTCAAATTTCTTTAGAAAGGGTTCGACAGATCGGCTACGCATACATTTCCCGACAAGTCATCACTTGGAGACTTCAAGCCGACCGAGAGAGGAGCAACTTAATTCCGAACAAGTTTTATCGTCAGAACTGAAAAAGTTCCTCAAGGTGCAAACTCAACGTGAGCATTAGCTTATTTCCAGGCGTCACTACTCTTTTCCTAAAAATCGATAACCCTCCCTAAAACGTTTCCCAAAAATCAGTTTTCTGACAAAGCAGAAACTGGGTTGAAAAGTCCTTTCGCTTACCGGTACCTGAATCAGGGGTACTACCTGGGGCCGGGGACCTAACAGGTGTTCGTCGTTTTGTTTTGACCTGGTGAGCCCTAACAGAATCCCTCGCCTTTTTTTTAGCGCCGCTTTCAGACGGACTTCTTAAAATTTGACATCCTTATTAGCGGCAGCGATTTCACACTATCATGTGTGCTAGGAGTACAGTGGTAACGAAAATAAAGCGAAGTATTTTTAAAGCGCCCTCCCCCCCTCCCCTTCGTCACATCCGTATGCTGGAGCAAGCATGGGGGGGGGGGGAGCGATGGGGTATACCGTATCGTAAGAATCAGAATCTCAATTGTGTTCTACCTAAAAGAGTATATCTGTTAGCGCTTTTCGACAATTTTACATGAATTTATCGAATTCGTTTCCAATGCACTACAATGACGAAGACATCAGTTTTGTCCCTTTTACGCATTCCCCGCCCTCCGGTAAAAATTAAAAGGCTGATTCGAGACTTCTGGCTCTACCCCTGCGGACCAGCAACCCGCACAGCATTAAAGTCAGACGCGTTGCCATGTTGTCAGGCCTCACGGCTCCGCAAGGAGTGTCTGCAATTAATACTAAAGCACTTGTCTAAGCTAAAATGTTACAGGCAAGGGTAGAATAATGCTGGATAGGCTTCATTGTGAGCATTGGTGTCAATAACTGATTTTTCTACATGAGTGCAGCGAAACACTGGATGCTGTCTACGGAAGATATTTGGGCGTTGTGAGTTTGGGAATTCCATCAACACAATAACTACAACTAAGGTGATTCCCCTGGAGAGCTTTTAGAGAGAAACTCTCAAATCTTCTCGTGAATACTTACTGTCAGTCTCCAATGGGGTCATAGTATCAAATAATAGGAGAAAGCACATCCAAAACACCAGTGGTATCACACATTTAGTACAAAACATGTCGTCGACACATCATTTATCACAATCATTCATTAAAGCTCCTATGAACACGCGACAGACTGTAAAACTTGAACGCACACATTGCTTTGCACTGTAACCTTCACCATCAAATTAAAACTGACAGACAGAAGGGACGTCGAGGCGAACGCAGACCGAACACGAAAATCCGGAGTGGAGAGCAGTGGAGAGTGGCCTACAGAGAGAGATACTTCGGCATCCTCCATAGACGAGGTACTTTATTCAACACGATTAAACGACCAGAAAAACGCTCAAGGATGTATGTGATAGATCCTTTATAACAGTAAAAATAGGATCAAACCCAATTTTTCTTTCAATTAGAAGCGTATAAATGATAAATCATCCTTAAAATTGCATGTATAAACAACGCGACCGAACCTATATAAGTGCCTTTTTGATTGGCTACTTCCATACTCCACCTCGATGGCTCGATCAACACGAGTAAGTTATTCGCACTTCGGGTTCCTTATCCTCACGATCACGACCTTGCACGAGTCGTGCGAACAATAGTGCAACAAGATAACTGCTCTACTGCTCTCTCTCACTCAGTTTGTTTTTATTTACTTTAGAAAGAATTATCCCCGATTTTTCTTGTCATTATTTAAAAAAAGGAAAACAGTTGACAACGAAAGTTTGATTTGCTGTTTGTTTCTGGTGCCTCGTTTTTCCACGCAAAGCAAACCATAAAGTAAGTTTATTTATTCAGCGTTAAATCGGCAAACAGGATGGAACTTGTCGGAAGGGCGCTCCCTTCAATCTTAACCCTCAAATTTGCCGGATATGAACCCATCTAGTTACTGAAATTTATAATAAATTTACCGGATCTTCAATTCATATTTTCTCCGAAATCACTCCAGTCGTTTTTAACTCTGGATTACGTTTGTTGTCATTTTTCTGGTGATGATGATATTGACGGAAGGTTAGGTGTTTACGTTTCTATCCTTTTCTAAGCTCTCAACTTTTGGTAGTTTTTCACCAGTTAATTAGTGCACAATAGTCAAACAATTAATTTAAGAACGGCTTTTCTCCTTTTGGCAATAAGTTAATACAGTTGTGTCACACATGCACAACCATATTTATCACTGATATGAAAGTACCCCTCTCTTTGTTGTGATAGTCACTAACCTTTTTTATGTCAGATATTTTGGGAACATCTTTAACACAAAAGGGAGTTTTTGATTTGAAATCTGTGATCACATGTTCATTTGGGGAACCATCGCTGCAACCTTATATGGATATACTTGTTACCTGATTTTAAATATATTACCATGCTTTTAGTGGATGAATTAATAAGATTTTCACAAGAGTTCAACAATTTAACTTGCCATTTCCATAACCATTTTTGTGTTTTGAAGTAATGTTTTAATGCAATAACAAGAGTGAGTATGGTCCAATAGTCATTGAAAGCAATTCTAAAACTTTTCTATTGTTTCATGAGTTTCAGCAATCATGCTGGTGAAGTCACTTCTGTAATTACTATTCATACTTTTCCACTACTTAAGAGCTTTGCTCAGTATCTGATGATTAAGGATGATTAATTCCTGAACCAGTTGAAAATCATACTTTTCATGTCTTATCAGTAAGGACAAGATTTGATGGTACTCACGAGAGTAGGGTTTAAGCCCTACTCTCATGGGGTTATCCTCTGTGGCCAAAAACTGTGGATTGAGCATGCACATTTTTTATTTATTATTATATTTTTTTTTGAATTTTTGGACCAGTTGAATAATCTGAACAAATGCCTTTTATTTCTAGATTGCAATCCCTTCACTATGGACTATGAGCTGGTCCTGGAAAAACAATACAGCAAAATTGCCCAGGATCTTGATGTCTCTGAAATAGAATCTTATATTCTAGCCCTCAAGAGTGACGGATCTCTAACTGATCAGGAAGTCAGCAGAATTTTAAATGTAAGAGTGTCTGTTTGCACAGAACCCAGGAAACAATTTTTTTTCTTTCCTTCATCTCATCAGTTCAAACTTTATTCCAGCGCGATAATGACGAACGTGGCCGAGCCGAGCAGCTCCTTCTTATTTTCAAGGATCGCCTGCAAACAAAAATACCGGGCTTCGTGGAAGCACTGCGGGAAATCTATCCTTTTCTTGTAGAAACATTCAACGCAGATCTCCAAAAAATAAAAAGTATCGACGAACTGCCCAACACGAGAAGGCTCATCCGACGGGTAGCCGAGGTATTTAGCATTTTTCCTCCTCAGTTTAGAAAAATACGCTCAATTGAGAGTGTAAAAGAATGCTACATCACAATGTTGCTCACCTAAGTTTTAATGGTTGCACTTTTTACCCCTTGTGATGTGGTGAAACCTTTTATTAGCTTAAGAGAACAACAAAGGGCATTGCAGGGCCATTGCAGTTGACAATCACTAAGGAGCCTTGAGGCTCGCTTTTGCGACAAAAAGTACAACACAAAAGATAAAAAGCGCAACGTGCATATTTAAGAGTGACAGACGATTGGAATTTAGGAGGAGGAGCGAAACGTTCTACACGAAGAAACATTTTGTAGAAGCCTTTCTTATGTGGGTCTGCATTCTTGGCTAGTCAGCTATTGTACTGATCCTCTTTATTTTCAGCTGGACAATATTAAGAAGCACTTTAGGTTGAACACGAAATTCGTCATTCTGCATGGTATGTCCGGAACGGGCAAAACGAATTTGGCTGTGGAAGCGGCCATGCACTTCGCTCTGCAAAACAAAGTTTACTGGGTGAACGCACAGGGGCCCGCGGGCAGCCAGTTGAAGGCGTTGAGGACGCTTCTGAGCAAAGTGCAGCCCAAGCAGGAGGACTCGGAGAGCCAGTCGGACACAGAGCAGCTCGTCAGGTAATCCACATGCACTCGTCATTTTAAAGACCGCCATCCGCTTCTCCAAGCCTCCTAATGTAATGAAAGATACACATAGTGTGGGACACCAGAGAGAATGCAGCCTGGAAAACTGACAATGAGTGCAAGGTCACATTCAACCTTGACGCTTCAATTTACACCGTTATTCATCGTCATTTACTGATTTTGCAGGAAACTGAAAGCGCTGCTCATGCCCGGCGACTTGGTTATTCTAGACAATGTTGCCATGGAACTGTTTTGCAATGACGACTACATGGTTGTGTTCGAGTCGCTCCCTGCAAAGTTTCTCATTACTACGACTGACATGAGCATTAAGGAGTGTCTAAACTCTCCGGAAACCATAGACGTAAGTAGCAACGATCTGTTCCTACTAAAAAATAAACAAAAACTTCCATAAAACTGCGCAATTACATAATATCTAGTGCTTATAATTGTTGCGCAGATCTTTTAAAGTGGCTCGAAACCTGGCACCGTTCAATAGCGTACCTGTTCAACTTTTGAAAAAGATAGCATTTTTTTCGTTAATGAATATTTTAGGATTATAAAAATAAGCGTAAGATTTCTTTGTTGTTGAATAATAAACCCTCACTCCACTGCGAATTTTATGGTAATCTATTTGTTATTGATAGCTCTGTATAGCAGAAATCTAAAAAAACGACACTTTGTGCGAAGTGGCTACCTTGCTTTCAAAACCACTTCTGATCTTGGCCCTAGTTCAGTGTGAATTTTGCGACATCCTATAATTTAAGTTTTTTTGCTCCCCAGTTGAGTAAAGGTTTCTCGTTGGAGGAGTCTTTGCAACTCGTTGCCAAGGTGGTGAAGAAACCAGTCGAATCTTTGCCTGTGTGTGTTCGAGATGTGCACAAATATTTCAAAGGTACGTCGCAATCTTCCTCAACTCCGTCGAAAATCCGGACCACTTGAAGGGTCTTTTGAGCGTTTGTTTGTTTCCAGGTTATCCTCTAGCCGTGGCTCTGATTGCTAGTCAATTGGCCCATTGTCACGAGAGTCTCTGGCCGCAATACTGCGAATTTTCCGATGAATCCGACAAATCCGCACGTCGCAGGTGAGTCTCAGACATTTGAGCCACCTTTGCGTGCTGCATTCACCGACCAGAGACTAACAAGGACCGAAACATTTCGTTGATCATCAATCACGAGGAAATTTTGGCCCAAAATCCCGTCATCAAACGCCGATGGACTCTCATCATCAAACGTTTTCAAACCGATGAGATGCACTTTATTCAAAGAAAAGATCACGTCTTTCTTTACTGCCGTACTTGAAATTCGGGAACATTCTAAGAAGGCGAAAAAGCCCGGAGGAGAACATCTTTTTAAGTTTTTTGAAGGTTGACGGGACTAAGATTTTGGCAAAAAGAACTTTTTTCTTCTTTTTTCAAGCTGAAGAGATTGATTTCTATAGAATTCAGAGACTTAGAAGAGGCTGAGAAAGTTAATGGAAGCTTTGCAGATTTACACTGTGAAACGAACTCGGCTCATCATGTTGATAACTGTTGCAGGAGTTCGGATGGTTACCGGTTGCAAGTTGACTCTACCATGGAAAAGTGTATCGAATCTTTGAGTGAGGAAAATAGGAAATACTACAAAATGCTGGTTATCTTTAAAGACAACGTTTACCTCACGACAGAAGTAAGACTAACTTTCGTACTAATTTTACAACTCGTAAAATTAATAGAGTTTTTGTATGTACGCCGAGCCTACTCTTTTTTCAGACTTTGAGCATGCTTTGGAACTGCGTGGACGACGCAAAGAAAGTCCGGACGATTCTCAACGAATTGGAGGATAAGTCGATGGTTGTTAAAAACTGGAGGCTAGCGTTGGAGACCGACGTGTACGAGGTGCACAGCGTCCTTTTAAGTTACTTGCGCCGACAGCAAAGTCAAGACGAAGTCGAGGTAACTATGTCGCACAACGCTATCGTCTCTCGGGACAGATGCCTCGGCCGAAATCCGTATATCTGAGAAGATAGATGAGAAGATAGAGCCTATCTCGGAGAGTCTGGCCTGACTCGAAACCAAACCTAACCAAACTTGATCGAACCAAAGCAAACCTTAGCTAGCTTAACTAAGCCTTGACTCACCAAAACCCGTTCATTCATCTATGCTACGTTCCCATCTGTCGACAGCTATAAGAGTAAATCAAACGAAAGTCAAGTTTTTTAATTATTATGTTTTGCGCGTTTCAGGAAATCCACCGGAATTTCGTCGAAAAGTACATGGAACTCTACGACGGGAACGTCGCACAAATCAGAGACGACCATTACATTTTCTATTACCTAATTTATCACATAAAGTCCGCCGGCCTCTTGGAAAAGTACAAAGAAAAGTTATTTACTTTGGACTACATCATGGCAAAGCTCGCTGCCTGTGGGCCGAACGATATGGCGGAAGACTTGAAATTATACAGGAATGACTTGGAAAAGGTGAGAACACCAAACAGAAATGAACGCGTCTTCCCGTAGCCCTAACTTTCAGGTCACAGCGTATACCTTGGCCTAGTTGACAAAGTTGAAACTATAAACTTAATTGATGATGACATCCGCCTTGTGTAGAATGATTGGAAAAGTGGGCGCCTGAGTAGCTGTGGCTACTTATCTGAGGTACAGATTACTTGTCAGCCAAGATCGCATCGCATCGCGCAATTGGTCGCACAAGCAAAACTATTTTGGGAGCGATTTGGCGATTCTCCCGATACTGGGCATCTAATCTCAATCCCACACATTCGTCGTGCAGTGTTTCCCTTGTACTCACTCACGTTTGTGTTGAAATTTCAGGCGGGATTCGACAACGACCTACTTCTTGAAACGGCTCAATTTTCCGAGAGATTCGGTTGGGACATCTACCACACCAAAGTGAGGGATCTGCAGTTCTTCCTTCAGATGCCCGAAAGCAGCCTGCTGTTTCGGGAAGCGTTGCAACGCTGCAAAGATAACCACAACCTCGTGTTAATCACCGAGTGGATGTGAGTACACGGGCAATTTCGTACAATGCATTTAAACTCGTGCCGTGCAATCTACCTTTTGCCGCCAAGCCGAACGGAGTGACAGTGGAGCGAAGCACATCGTTAGCCAAACCTGTCGCCGAGAACCTAGCCTTCAGAGATTTACAAATCAGCCTCGCGACAGCGTAGCGAAGCGAAGCCCACGACAAGACGCCTAACCTTACTAAGGTTAACCTTTCGGAGGCAGAGAGACTGTAGTGTAACAGTGAGTGGCAAACTGTACCACGTGACCACACTAAGTTTTGGACACCAACCAATCAGATGTGTGGAATTCAAAAGGAAGGTTAGAGTTGGCTACTCTATGGTACACTAGTCTCTCAAGGCGAGGTTGGAAGAGGGTGATGGGGGCGCAGCGCGGGACTTGAAAAATGCTACCTCGCTTTTGATTTAACTGCTATGTTACAGAACGCCGAGGATATCCACGAGGGAATACAAGTATCAAAGTGTCGTGACGAAGCTGCACTGTCTGGAGCACAACGACATTATCTGCGAAAAACTAATCAATGGGGAACCTGCTATCGTTTCGGTACGTTAATCCCCTCTCTTTTGCCTGTCGTATCGTACCATATCTCGGCTAACCGATGGATCGTTTTTGTTTTGCGCCAGGTCAGACTAGGCGATCTGAAGGAAACCTGTGTGGCTAACGGACCCATTCTTTGCGTGTCCATGCACGGCCACCTGCTCTATAAAGACAATAATCAAGCGTTTTTGAAAAAAGGTAACAAATTCTACTTTTCTTACCTTTATTCCTCGGTAGAAGCCGAGGACGTAACAGTGCTCCGTGTTTCTTTTTTCTTAAGATATTTGTCCTTCTGAGTCTTTCAAAACATTATCTTTACACGATATTTCCTCATTTTTAAGCGCCTATTAAATCTGACAGAACGGGAGGGAAATCGGACGACGAAGTGCTGTCCTCAAGACTTAAAAGTTACGTTACGTTTAGTGTTGTAGGGTGAGGTAAACTTTGATTAACTTTGGCCAGGTTGTGCAAAGATATATTAGGTCAATTTATCTTAGGTCTAATCGGGTAAATTTGCCTATTAAAGTTGGAGTTGTGAGCTAAAGTTAGCTAGGAGAATGAAGGTTCCATAAAGGTGCGATGGCAACTTGTAGGAGCCACCTCCCCTTGTGTTTTTGTGTTGAGGGACAAAGCACGACATCACGCCTGCGCCTGGCTCTGTTCGCAGTGAGTGGCGGAAGAACGCCGGACGCGACTCGCCAGATGAACGGCGACCGCAGCTACTTCAGGCCAGCCGCGTCCCACGGCGTGCGAATACCGCAATTCGATGCAATCAACATCGCGGCCTTTTCCCCAAACGGGGACAAAATCGTTTTCGCAAGCAACACTGCCAAAGGAGTGAGTTCAGCAAAGTTGAAAAATAGCGTCCGTTGGTCAGTTGTTAAGTAAATTTCCTCTTTCAGGTTTACGACGTGAATACGAAATCTCTGAGGGAGATCCGTGACGAGCATCCGATCCCGTTGTCTACCTCATGCTGCTTTTCGTCCGTCAACGACGCGGAACTTATCATGTTTGCAACGGGCAATAGGAAAATTTATTTTTATGACCCAGCCAGCCTAAAGCTCATCACTGCGCACCGCTTATCAGCTTATGCGATAGACATGACCCCCATACCTAGTAAGAATTATCAAGTGTCGAGAGAAACTTGTCATTAGAGCCTTCTTCGTAATGATTATCATCCGCTTTCTTGTATCAATTTACAGAACAGAAACAACTGTTAGTTGTGACCGACTCGACCGACTCGCCTGTAGAAATCGTTGCTTGGGAACATGGTCCCCAGAGAGACATGTTGAGGTAACTGTTTCATGTCGCCCAATTCATATCCCAGCTGCTTGCTCCCCGAACTCTTCCCATGTGCTTCCTTCGAGACGTTCATCACTTAATATCAGCATAAAATCCTCTTTTTTCTTTTACAAGTTTAAAAGCGTTCGTAAAAACTGTGTAAATATTTGACGCGAGTTTTCTTTTCATATTTCAGCCCAAACGAAGACCTTACCCTCGGCAACTTATCCAGCGAAACGATCTACCGAGGGCCCAAGCAGTGCCTGAAAGCGTTTGCAACGGACCGCTGGATCGCCGTGGCCACCAGCGACGGCTGCCTCGTCAAGCCCAGCGGCCCCGCAAACAAAGAGGCTTTCTTCGACGTTGGCTACGGGTAAGTCACGTTCTGCACAGCGCCACACAGGCAACGACACACGCCGGCCGGTACAGGCAACCTCGTTTCGGAGCCAGCCCTTCTAGGACATCAACGACCCTTAAATAGTGTTTTACTCTTTCAGGAAAGTGGAGGCTCTCGACATTGTCGAACACACCCTGACTGTGATTACATCGCGAGGGCGGCAGTTTGGCGGCGGAGGCCAGGATGAGAAAAGAATCTCAGTTTACGATAACCTTCATTTAGAGCGGTACAGACATCGCCCCTCCCTAACGGACGCCTGCCAACTGTGGCCGATCCAGAAGGGACACCTACTCGCTTTGGTGGAGCCCGACCGAGTTGTCGTAAGTTCCTTGCCTTCCGATTGCTCCTTTTGCGCATGCTGAGAAGTGGCAGAACCAAGAGGCGGCTACGGCAACCCTTAGATTGGATCTGTAGTCTTCATTTACAGTGGAAATCGTCCCAGCGGTTTTATAGCATCAAATTGAGCTCTTCAACAAAACAATTCTTCAGGGGTTGGCTATACACCACTTATCAATGTCAAACTCTTGTTCCAGTTTTTTAAAGATCAACATAAATTTTTTGAGACGAAAATCTCGGCACCTCTCGCTGTGGATATGTCCTCGATGGGCGACATCGCTGTAGTCGGCGACTCGCTCGGGAACGTCCACCATATTTTGCCGTTCAAATCGAGTTCCAATCGGCCTGATACAGTAACCCAGCTGCAGGGAGAAGTGTACTTCGTGCGAATAAGTCCATCCGGAAAGTACGTTGTGGCTGGATGCCTACCTGCCTCCAACGATGAAAGCTTATTCCCCCTTTCAGTAAGTGAACATTTTTTTCATTTTACCGTACAATGTACACACTCTTTTTATGCTATAAAATGGATTTGTGTTTCAAATCAGTTCTTCTTGTATTTCTGTTTTCCAGATCATATCATCAAGAAAGCTTCTAATAAGTAACAATCTCATGTCTCCAATTTTCGACTGCTATTTTGACGAAGAGAGCATGACAATCATTTCCAAGCCGCCAAAGATTATCATTCTCCTCAAAAATGGAGCTCATGCGGTAAGCTCATTATCCCGTTTTGAGGTTTCGAAGTTATGTAGTTTAGGTATGATTTGACTAAGATATCTGACGTATTCCAGGTGTTCGACTGTTTTGACGAGAATTACGAATTGGGGAAAACCTTGCGCGAAGGATTACAACTGAACGGCAGCGCCTACCAAGATAAAACGTTGCTTAAGGCCATTGACCGAAAGCTTCACATCATCCACTTCGAGCCGAAGACATATGTTGATCTCAGCCACAAATCCAAAGATTTCGGGCATCGCATAACGAGCTGCTGCATTGAACCCCTCGAGTCGGACTCGCAAGGAAGTTCTTCCAAAGCGTTGATTGGCGTGGCACTTGCGACAGATGATCATCGTTTCGAAATAGCGGTTGGTGCCCTTCTCAACACATTTGTACCCAACCCAGGGAATGATTAAACAAGAGTTTCTATTTAATGAAGACCGCGACTTTTATAGGCTCAACACTTTTGAAATGGTATCGTGGCATTGATTCAATACTTGTTTAGGCCATTTCAAGGTCTTACATTTACTTTACAAACAAAAGGTCGAGATTTTCCTTATTAATAATATATATCAGCGGTAATGTTAGCAGAGGTTCGACGGCATGGTGATTGCCATGAAGAGGTTTAAATCTCCTCACTAAGGACATCGTCATGTACAGAATTCTTGATTTCTATCTCCAAGAGATTAATTTTGCTCAGTATTCCTCTTGAGCAAATCGCAATGCTCTTGCTCAATCGGTTTGTCTTTCTCACAGATATGCAACAAAATGCTGGACGTGATCCGAAGGATCCCCCTCGACTACGCCCAGGAGGAGATTCGACAACTGGTCTTTTCCAAATCCCACGTGATTCTGATGGCGCGATGCGACTGGCTGTGCTTTTGGGACACGAGGGACGAAGACAAGCCGGCCAGCACACGAGCTGCGGGCTCCACCCTCCACCCAGTGTGGAAAACGAGTCCCGAGTGGCTGCATGCAAACGACAAACTCATCGCGCGATTCAAATTGCAACTCGAGGTTTTGTCTTTGCTGCCGTCCGAAGATTTCGGAACGTTTGCCGTCGTGCACAAGAAAGGGGACAGGCGTTTCCTCAAAGTGCTGGACTACGATAATTTAGCGGACCTACCTCGGAACGGGTCTGTCCCCTCTCTTAGACTGATCCTCAAGTCCAAGAACGGGTCGCTGTGAACCTCAACGAGGGACGAGACTTCCTGCCCTCACCATCCTGTTCCTGTTCCTGCCCGTGCTCTCCTCACAAGACGGATCGTGGCGTGGCGTGGCGTGGAGCACATCCAACGGCATTTCTGCAACGAGAAAGCTGCCAGCCTACGTGAAACTGGCTCGGCGTTTTTGCATGTTCATGCGCCTGGACAGGTTGAGTGAAATACCTAATACTGCCTTCGCGTATATTTGCTCAATCACTCAGGGATATTCCTTTTTTATACACATTGCAAACCTACAAATGAATAGATGAATTTACTGTAAAAAATGTAGGTGCTCAATTTTAATGTTAGGCATGATATTGTTAAGATATTTTTTGTAACGATTTATTTAGTATTTTTAAGTATATTGTATGAATGAAGAACGTGGCGACCATGTAGGAACTAATTTTGTTCGAGGCGTGGTAACTGTTTTGTGATACGTACGAGGCCGTCCTGAGTCTCCAGTAGCCATAATGAAGTGTGCGAGACTGCGCTTGTCTTGTCACACAGTGCACACTACCGTCCGCACTATCAACTCTCTATACTCCATGTCAAAAGATGATAATCTAATTTATTGCTGTTACGTGTTCTTCACTTTTCTATCTACAAAAATATTTAAATTAGTTGACAATTAGGGCAATTATCTTAGTTTAATGACCTAATTAGGTCCTTTATTGACGGTTGACTTGTTGACTGAATGTGTTTATGACAATTAATGATGTTTTTAGCATTGATGAGTCCTTTTTTATCCGTCGTGTGTTAAAATTTTTTGATCCCTCAATCAACATTAGCTCATCTCCAAGTTGTCGAATTTTTCATTTACTATGGCGAATTATCAGGAAAACTCGACATTCATAGACCAATTTATCCGACGTTTTCCGTAAACCTTATCTTTATCTAATCGGCAGGCATCATTCATCACTGAGAAAAAAAAAATCTATTTTTAATCATATGTATGCCTTTGAGGTCTTTCCCAGAACAGTGTAATTAAAGTGCCGTATTTCTTAAGTCATAGGATGTTTTTATTTTTGTATCAAGTTTCCTTTTTCATCTGATTGTATTTTACAGAAGCATCTCCTTGTTCTGTTAGAAATTGTGTGCCGTGCTGAAAACGAACATGGAGAACAACGTGGGAATGTTAATCCAACTTGGGCCTTTTTACGAGAGTGCGTGAGATTTGCTCGTGACGAGCAATTTGTGGGAAAGCGAGAAATGCACCATTTCAAAATCACGAATGTGAGGCGCGACATCAAGATGTTTGCAAGATTAAGGTCGAAATCACGTCTGGTATTCTGGACGCGAGTCGCAAACGAATAAAAAGAAAACTCGGCTCTTATCGTGAAAATTTACCTTTTTTGCGCAATCACTCAATTATTATGGTGCAGAGAAGAACACTTAAATGTCCTCTTTTGCATATCTTTGAATTGTTCAAAATCTGTGATTCTTCGACGTGATACAAATACGATCGAAAGATTAGCTAATTATTTTTGTACCTACGTTGTTGGAACTGGCATCACAGTTAAAAAAAGAGTAACGCCTTTTTTAATCAGGAAATTGTGTCTCTCTACAAGTTTTATAAATTAGAGGATACTTTGTGATGTTATACCTACGTTTCTATGTGATTCTAATTTTTTCTAATGTGACCGTGCAATGTGAGATGGACGTTCAGGTAACGAGTTTGAGTGAAAAATGAGGTGCTATACTGAAATAAAGTCTGCGAATGAACTCGTTCGATTATTTCAAACAGAAAATGTTTCTACCCATCTCTTCACGCATCACGTTGAAATAAAAATGACGGTTTCTTCAGGCTTCGGTCAACTGACCGCAAAGACACCTGTCATCTTTTTCCAGAGCTATACGAACACCTAATGACGACTTATCAATGATGAATGAATGATACAAACTTCTAATGAGTCTAAAGTAGAAGTTTGACATAAGTCAAGCAAATTAATGAAATAATCATGATTGCGGCCGATACTAACACAAACCAGTTTTCAAATACCGATAAAAAAGTGAATGGTTTTAGAAGTGTCAGAATCCCACTTGTTTGATTTCACGGCCCTCTCGAAAAAGGCGGAATAAGCAGAGAAGAAAACAGCGGCAACGGAGTGCATTCGATTGTTAGCCCTCAAGCGACCGCCACCTTGAGATCTACGGGACAGCCGATGGAAGGTCACAAACATTACCATAAAAGCAATGCCCCTTTGAATAAGAGTCGCAAGTCTTGACTTGTAACCTTCAACAATCGCCTCTTCCAAAAGTTGGCGTCACCTGACAAGTTTGACCATCACTGGTGAGGAGACAGGCAGGGTTCCCAGAATCCCAAACTTGCCAACAAAGACGAATATAAAATCTCACCTAAACTCCGTAATGATTGCGTGGAAGGATCACCTACGGCACGGGAACGTAGCGCTTAAGCGCCCGAAGGAGTTGCTATAGGCAAAACGCATTTCTCTGGAGAACTGAGGGTTGCCTATGCGACACTTGTCAGGAGCCTTGCGTCTCCGTTTTAACTCTCAATTACACAGAACAGTAGCGATACGGTTTCATTGTTACAAAAATTCACTCTTGAAGAAAATTAAAAAAGAAAGGACTCTGTTGAACGTTTTTTTTGAGTCTTACAAGTAAAACTTCCCCATCCCGATACGGGAAGGGATAAGCCGATCGCCTTCATCAGGCCTCATGCCTTTCTAAAAATGAAAGTACCCTGATAATTCCACTGCAGTTCAATAACATTTTGCCAACTTTCGTACGCCATCGAACACTAAGAAACGCTATTCGGTCGACCCAAAACCTTTTATTTTTTTCAAATATCCCGAACCCCGGGGTTTTGGAATATTTTTTGGAGGCCAACTTCTATGCATAATTTCGATTCCAATCACTTTTGTTGCAGTACAATAATTACTATAACACACAGTGTGATTTACAAGGAAAACGCAATTGAAGGAAGACGGTATCGTAGGGAGTGAATACCCCCCAGGACTTTGTACCCGGGGAGGGGGGGGCATGATCCTTGGGGTATGTGCACCCCCCATGACAAGTTTGGGAGCTACCTATACCCAAGGAATCGTGCGTCCCCCGGTACAAATTCCAGGCGGGTAACCCCACTACACCGGGGACAGTCTGTATGTTTCAACTTATACATTATATTTTCTCATCATTCTCACATTATCTCGAAAAATACCTGAGAATATAAACACATGAATGCGAATTGTGTATAAGGTTGATTCCAAATCTTGCTAGTCGTAATGATTTCGAAATGCTCTGTTGCGCCTATTTATGTGAAATAACCTCTCGAACGAAGCATCGTCGCAATTTTCACCGGCCGCAACGCATAGTACAGTATAAAATTACGATCTCCAATTCGCCGGAATCAAGGCTCTAACAAGTTCAAAAGAAACCGTAACCAAATTCAATGAAAAAAAAATGTTTAAAAAAGTAAGAACATGTACGAGGTGGACCGGAATTCAACTTTTTTCTCTGAGCGGAGTTAAACTTTGAAAAGTCTAAAGCTCCGCTTCTAGGGCCGTTCATCATGATCAGAATCGTTAGTTTAGAGGTGGCCCTTGAGCAGTATAACCCGAAAAAATAGAAAAGGATACATCCCCGTGATGGATTTTCAAAGGCACAAGATTGGCCATCCTGTGGTGATAGATTGTCGCCCTAAGAAAAATGCTCCTTGGCGGCGAGGCTGCGGCGAGGCTGCGGCGAGGCTGCGGCGGGGCGGCGACGGGGCGGCGACGGGGCGGCGACGGCGACCCTCTATCCGTGGATATTTGATGAACGGCGCCTCGGCCCAAGTTAAAAGGGGGTTTTGTGGATAGAAATGCCAATAACATCTCCATGGTGGACACAGTTGTCCACACTTGGCGTTTCAATACTGATGGAAAGTCGATACGTCCTTTTAAGCTACTCCTATCGTTTGCTCGAACAGTCATTTGTCACCGCCTTTTAAAAAAGTTCGCTGAATACGGAACCGGGATCGAATTAACAACTACATGATTCTTCTTTCTACGACAGCAATTTTCTAAATGTTAGCCTTTATTTTAGCCAATGCGCATATTGTATGCTTAGAATAGAAATATTGCTAGTAATTACTCTGATAGAAATTCCTCAGGGCCAATGAGTCCTTTTTATCACTCTTTTGTCTCCCTTTCTCTTCATACTTGCAGGGCGCTTGCAGGGCGTCTGCAGGGCGTTTGCCCTGCCCTCGTTGAGGAAATTGGAACTTCTCATTCTCATGAATGATGCATGGATCCCTCCTGCTCTGTGTAAATGACCCCCATTGATTTTTTTCACGGCGTCGCCAAAAAGTGCAGCCCATCGACGCGATGACGTGGCTGTGACGCCCGTCTATCTTTGTCCTTGCTCCCATGCTCTTCACCTCTCTCTTTCTCTCTCCAGCTCAATAAATTAGCGCTTATAAGCGCCTACTCGCTTTAGAAGTCAACTTGAGCAGCTGGCGTGTTCCGCCTCGCGCCGCCAAGCCCAGCTGAGCAACACATGCGCGAGCCACAAGACGCTTAAGCTAACCTGACTGACGCGGATAAGCAAGCAGTGCCATAGACCTGGCGACAGTCAGGCCGGAGCAGGGCCGGAGCGGTGGCAAACTGAGGCAAAAGGAGCGTTGCCTAAACAAGGGAGATAACCTAGATTTACCTAGTCTGCGCTGAATGTCGACGTTTCTTACAATATAATAAAGGCTAAACCAGGGCACATAATGTCACTGTGAAATTTTCAGACTTGTAGTCACTTCCACCGCCTTGTCAGATTGTCAGCATTAAAGTTGGCGTATCTTTTCTGGCGATGTTCCAGGGTGGGAGTAGACACTTATCCCGGGGAGCCAACATCTGGAAATTTGTTGGTAATGTCCTTCAAAAACGGAGCAATGCTTCCGAAAGACTGCATAGAAATAGAGATATTTTTAAAATGCGCATAGTGCCCTAAACGTCATTTCAAACTTTTACATTCCCCTCCCTTCGAAACGCTATATTTCTTTGACAAAGTAGTCCTTCTATAAAGCGTGAAGATGAAAATGCTTAATATACCTAAATATCGACCCAACATAAAAAAGTATAAAATGACTTTTTTAATCGTATAAGCTATGACAGGCAAGGCTTTACTCGACAGTGATGAGTCACCCGAACGCACACAGAAATCAGTTCTTTTTAGGCATTAGGCACGAGGCGAAGCTGAGTAGCCTCTTGCGTTTGGTCTCGA
>Ga0058701_10001367_pt1 | contig 17173 bp, 12 predicted proteins | sample AgamicOrMae_FD_97039 | JGI IMG/M metagenome (GOLD analysis project Ga0058701, IMG submission 97039) | Agave microbial communities from Guanajuato, Mexico - Or.Ma.e | ecosystem: Host-associated > Plants > Phyllosphere > Phylloplane/Leaf | place: Guanajuato, Mexico | collected 2012-06-04
GTTATAATTTTAACAGGATTCACAAGGAAACTAGAGACATTACATTACAACTTCGAACAATGTGTACCAAGTAATGCAACCCCTTCATAAAATTATGACATGTCCACTTCGTAAAGATGCAATCCAAGCTTTGATCAACCTACATTGAACGAATGGAGTCGCTACATTAAGCATCATAGGCGATAAAGTCATGACCGATAAATAACGCCAACAGCCGTATTTGGCAATAAGCATCGAAACGTACGTCAAATGCAGAAGCACCAACTTATAAGCTCACAATACAAATGATCCATGCAGTCCACTTTGGGCACCGATCGAAAAAATAACTGTCATTGCGAAAATACTATTGTCCGAACTCGTTTTACGTTCACTAAAAGAGTTTTGTTCTGATATAAATGTCAGAATAGTTAAGTGTTTTTCATGAGATCACCAGTGAAAAGGACGTGCTAAAAAATGAGAAAATTAAACCATTACTCGTCGGACGTTCCAAACTTACAAGAGTAACCCTTTCTAATTCCTGGTCAACCAAAACAGCTCTGAGCACAGCCTCCTCGCTCCAACATGTACAAGTACTTACCGCGGTGGAACCATTCGTACCACCCAAACAGAATTGTAATGAATAAAAAGAAGAATCGGGCTGCGTGGTGCTGCAGCCCTCTCTCGTGCAGCGAATGGCCGCGCCGGTGCCGGACAGGCCGGTACAGTCACGCTGATATGGCCCCGCCGGCCGTATCCACCACGCGGAGCGGCGGCCGATACGGCCTATACGGCCCCACCGCACTACGGCCGCGCCGCACCGTGGGTGTTCCGATCTGGAGGGAGCTGCAGCCAGTTCCGACGACGAGAGGAGCAGGTGGGTCGCAACGCAATACAGTGTGATGCTGAGCGACTCATACGACTTACATCGATGCTAATGCCACCGTTTTAAGACGCAATGCGATACTAAGGATGCGTTTTCGAACAATTGTGTTCTAGCGTGCTTTAGGTTTTTTATTACATGAGAATCACGACAGATAACCGGGTACTAAAAACGAAACAAGTTTGGAGTTTTCAAAATAAAACGATTATTTTTCAAGATAGATATGATGGCTGCTCTTCAGTAGTTTGGTTAATCTGTTCTACACTAACGTAGACGCTTTCCTCGCAAAATAAAATCGTTTTAAAAACGTAAGTCCATTACTTCCGTATCAAGAGTTTTTGATGGACAAGAGCTTACTGGCTTACACAAGAAACTTCGAACTCTTCTTCGAAGTTTCTGAAGAGCTTCTGCAAGTTTACTGTAAGCATTCAACGGCAGTTTCACTCACTGTGCGCACTGTCCCTTGAGTTCGCGAGTAAACTTGCTGTTAAGCGATGCTTACTCCTAGGAATTCCACGGCGGTAACTATAAGCGTAATTTAAACTTGTGAGAGCTTTTTAAAAACAGATTGATTGCTTTGAGCCTGAACCCACGATTAGGTTATCAACCCAATAATAGTTGATTAAAAGAAGAGTTTGCTTGACATATAAGATTTTCAGACTTAACTGCTCATATCATATTCTCGGAGGAATAGAATGGTAAGCTATAGACTGCCGATTTCTGTTTTGGTTTTACGGGAATCAATCCATCCACGTCAACACTGCGTCATATTTTGAGTTGGGTCGTATGCGAGCGTTTGACACACCTTTGCTGCCGTTTGGAAATGATTTGACAAATCGATAGCTTCCTGAAGACATTAGACCGAACGACGTTTCAGAGGAAAACCACAGAAGTACTGTAACGGCTACAGCAATGCATTATGTGGGTACAGCAATCGACAGACCGCAGGCCCGAACACAATTTCGGAAGAATCTGAGAGGAGCAAACTACTTTTTTTTTTCTCGACAAGAAACTCGTTTCTCACTGTGTTAAATAGATCGAAGTGATCGGTGCAAAAACATTCATGTTCATCCGAAGCCCAGCTGAGCTCAGAGCCGTTCTGATTGAGTCGTCGAGTCTGCGCCCGTCTGAAAATATTTTTCACGCAAAAATTAATGGGAAGGTAATCCTTCCTGGGAAGGGTAAGGCATGTTTCGAGTGGTAAATCACAGACTGTCCGTCGGGTAGAATCCACCCTTATTCTTATAGACAGCAGAGTAATTGGGCAGTTCTGGGATGGTTGTACTACAACTGAGACTCAGACATTGTCCGCTTATCCCGAGAGAAGAGGTCGCCAGTTGTACTAGAATTCTTTGTTTAAAATAAATCGATAGATAAGTACTAACAGGTCGTTGTAAGATTCTGTACTCCCGTTGGTAAACAAGACTGCTTAAGCAAGCTGTAGTCACGCTCAGCAATTATCTCCATCTAACTTTTTTTGCAAGAGTGATGTCAACGAATCCGAGTTTTTCATCTATTTTTTTTTATTTGAGGAGGGATGGCTTTGAGTACGCCCCGACAAGGCAAAACACCAGCGCAACCTCTGTATTTGGGTTAGAACTTTCATAAAACAATCATTTCCAGGGTGCTTCTTCATTTTTAGCAGAACATAGTAACGTTTTGGAAAACCCGAATAGCAAATTTATAAATCAGGGATTAATTTGATATCAATATTTAGTAAGAGGAAAGTAAGTTGGATGCTCTAGGTGAGGGTAAGTCACGTACTTAAAATGAGTTATTAACGTAAGAAGAGGGATGATGGACTAAATCCAAAAAAGGAAGAACTCTAATGGGCTGTTCGTGGAGCGGGTAAATCATTAAATGAGAGTTTCCATGGAGAATTTAGAAAGGATTACTTTGATGATATGTCGAGCTCTCTATGACAAAGTTTGCCGATAGCGGTGGACCATGAATTGGTCCGTTGGTCGGCCGACCAACGACCGAAATTGTGTGTCCAAATCGATCCGTCAAAGGAAGAGGGTCAAGCGATCGCTGAAATAAGCAACGAAAAGGGGCCAAAGGGGCTGAGAGGGGCCGAAGGGGGGCCCTAAGGGCAATCTCATCACCACATAGCTAGCCAATAATTATACTATATTTGAGAACACGACGTTATGGTAATGGGAAAGGGGATGGGAGCATAAGTACGTGGGTTAACTTATGGTAATAACAACGAGCAAGGTCACAGGCTCCTCTCAAAAGGGATCCATTCAAGGTTTTTTGACGAAAGTGCGGAAGTCACTGTAAAGATTTTTAAACACTTCTTTTTTTTTAAATCTCAGATCAAAAAGAAAAATTTCTTAATGCAAGGAAAAAAAATACTGCGGCAAGGAAACAAGAATTTGGTCATTATATGAGGGAAACATTTTCTTGGGACCAGAATAAATCATTTCTGTGGGAGCAACACATAAATCAGCACAAAACTGAAAGCAAGACTCAAAAACTTCCACATATAGTATATTAAATGAAACACTCTATTCTCATTCTCAAAAATCGTTATTTGGTACTTTCAAGCAGCGATATTCCATTGTGTAAGGAGCACTACGAATATTTGCCTTGACCAATACTTGTCCTTCTTAATCATTTACTTTGATGCTATGGTTGAACGTTAGTGCTGCCTCGAACGAGTTCTCTAAAATCGATACCTTTTTAAATTTCATTAAAAATTACGGTAAGAAAACGTATTTTAAAGGTAGCTGAAATTGCGATAAAATTTTTCTTGGTGTTGGAAAACTCCCAGGGCTGTTAATCACCCTGAAATCTGCAGTGTTGGAGAATGGAGCAAACGGGTCCCGCTTACAACACTTTTCTGAAGAGTGGAAGTAAAACATCTGCTGCTTTTAGGATTTACGCTCGAGGAGAAAACGAAAATAACTTGACGTTAGTTTGTCAAAAAAGGCTGTGGGAAGTTGAACATCAAGGCTCCGTTTACGAAAGGTCTTGGCCTAAAATGTCAACAGGAGTAAAGAGTGCTTGTCCAACTATTATTATTGCGTTAACACCAATATTGTCCTTCGGGTAATGGGATTTTTTACGTGAGACATGTGCTCGGAAACCTTTTATGGTAGAAAATACCAAAACAATTGAAGACTTTACGTTGACTTTCATGGATTTTTTTTCTCGACAATGTTCATCTCGAAGAGACTCGTGATTTGCTTTAGCATATAATAAAGACTTTCTTGTGCTTCATCGTCGAAACAATATTAACCGTGTCAAAAATTGGTGATAATATTGTACCGCCATGTGGATGTGAATTCAGAGCAGACCGATCATTTCGCAGAAAATACAAACATACATATTTCCTGTTTGTTTACTGAAGAGTGAGAACTGAATCAACTCCCTACAATTACGCTGTAATTGGCAGTGGAATGAAATCCCCGCATTCATGTGTTTTAAGCACAAAAACGTACAAAAAATGTTTCATTGTCGTAGCTTATTCGGTTATCAAATGCTTCGTATGATTGACTTCATGGCTACCATACACTGCAATAAGTGGAAAACAATCCCATGACCGGATTCCAGGACTAGACTCAACCATTTCATGGATTACATACATTTTAACTTTTTTTCACATTTCAATTATTTCATCACAGAACTTTCATAAAAAAAGGAAAAAAATCTCGACCGTCAGCTTAGCTTTTGAACAAGGCCTTCCGAACATCATTGAATATATATACTCTAAATGCAGGATCTCTAAATTATTTTATTAATTTTTTAGGGAGCACAGATATCACGCTGCCCGATATCGGCAATAAACATTGTGCTTCGATATTATGAAACGTCATTAGCAAGCCAACATCGACCGATACCGAAACCTATATTTACAGAAACGACATGTGATGCCAAAATAGCCTCTTGCTTAACATCATTTTTCCCCCTTTCAGTACTTTATATTCTTAAGTTTCTTAATGTTAAAGTCTTTGACATCGAGTCATTCGATACGCATATGAACCCCATAAATTTCAAAATCTCGACACAATAAAAAAAAATTGTATTTGTTCATTTTATTGGAAGATTAAAATTGGACCTGAAACGAGCACAAACAGGGCTGGTTCAACAATTTTTACCACGCAAACACGAATACTGTAAGGATGAAGAATTTTAAGTCTCCTTCAGTGAGGTTTTGCATCACATTCAGATGTATTGGCTTATGAAATAGGAACTAAAAATCAAAACTATTCCATGCAATGAGTCTAAATTTACGACATATTATACTCAAAACAAGCGGGTAATTTGTAGTCGCAATACATCATAAACCGAGATCGTAAAGGGATTTCTACACGGGCAGGGCTTTAAGATGCACATGCAGCAGGTAAACAAGGTGAATGAATCCGAAGGTCCGTAGATAATAAAACTGGATTTGAGCAGAGAACACACACCAGGCCAGACAGTCGCGAGTCCTGCCCCTCTTCCTCCAGGATCCCCTCCCCAACCGCATCATGACCGTTCCTCAGGACCATTTGTATCCAAGAACCGAACAAGACATCATCCGAGAGAGTCCCCCTCCCCCTTCCCAATTGCTTGTTCCCCAGACGCACACCTGACAACTTTATCAACCTGACCGACCAGACGGAGTCGCCTCTGTCCCGCTGTGTAGCGGCTGGGCCTGGGCCCAGCAGGGCTCGAGAAGCGGCACAGCGTAGCTGCTCCATGAACGGCCAGTTCCTTGACGGCGGGCCGGTCCCACCTAAGACCCGGTTAAGGGACGGCCCGCTTATGGGACGAAGGCCCTAGCTGTGGCTATTTCCACTGACGAGATTTTGACCCGAAAACAAAAGGATTGGATGACCGCAAAGGGTCCTTTTATCACATGAGACGTATACTTTGTTATGGTTAGCTCGAGGTCACCTAGGTCGGATTAGTTTGGTGGTCACTTCACGCCCGCTGCTGTCTCTGGCATGCCATTGTTTCGCGCTATCATTTATAGATGAAAAATCATGACAGGCATTCCTTTGACACAAAAAGAAAAAAAGGGGGGTATAAATAATGTTTAGCGACTGACAAAGACGTACAAACGGACTCGTCAGATGAGTGAGGTACAGATATGTTAAACGGATTCTCACCCAGAATTCGTACGTCAAAAATTTTTAATATTTATATTTTTTTGTGTCATAAGAGGAAGAAAAAAAAGAAAAAAAACCTCTGGATTTTACGAAATAGTATTTTCAGACCAGTCAAGTTCTTGATTTAAACAAACCTGCTGTCAATTTTTCACTTGAAGTACACTAAGTTCGTGTAAATTTTCGTCCTTCAACAGTTATTCAAAGAATAATTATCACATAGGCGATGCTTTAGACGAGTCGTTTCAATAACAGGCGTTTTCGGCCACGCGAAAATTATTAAAACAGTCCCTCCGAACAACAGCGTCACAATTCAGCATAAGTCAACGAGCTTTGTTTTATTCCTCCCCTTACTTTGTGTGGAAATATGAAACAGAATTTAAGCATGAATGGGCAGAAAGATAAAGTAAAATTTAGCGCACCTCCTTACAATTAATACAAAGCGAGAGACATAGGGATAATATTTCATAGAAGTATACTGTACCTGTTCATGGGAATGCTGGTTTTGTGTGGGTACGGAAGCTACGCAGATTTTAACAGGAAGGATGATCGATTGCGCAGAAAAGCAAAAGGCTGGGAAGCCATAACCTTACTTGAAACCGCACATACATGACAAAGCGGATTAGCTAATAAAGATTCGAGCCTGAAAAAAGCTGCTACCTCCATGGCAACACGCAGGTCGAAACGCTCTCGCAACTTGCAAGATGGGGAAAAATATCAAAACATGATTTCAGTCTGTGTCAGCAAATCCGACCCATTTTTAACGAGGCACGTCGGTTTTTATAGGGGCGGGAAATGACAATAGTAAGTCCACCATCAGGTCTGTTTCATAACTTGTATCGGCACGCTGTACGCCAGCGCGGCGGCTTACGCTGGGCTGGCGCGAGACTTACGTCGGCACGTAGCGCTATTCTCGAAAAATGCCTCATCTGCTTCATTTTATTCGTTTCGAACCAGAAACGTTGTCGGTAAACCACAGCACACAGTGGGAAACCGACGAGAAACAAAAAGAACCATTATTTCGAAATGTCAGTGCAAGCTTATTAAAAAACAAAGTGAGGTGAATTTTTGGGCAAACTGTGTAACATAATTTTAGTTTCAACCAGAAAATGCCCTGAGATATTGGGACTTAGGTTCTTCGATGAAGGGGGAAAAAGGGCCTTTCATAACGGTGCGTTTACTAAAAGATACGGTACGGTAGTAGGAATCAACAACAAGAATCATTCGACTTTTCGATCCAGCACTGGAAAGGACATTTTCCAAACAAGCACTTCAATTTAGTCTTTCGCACGTTAATTCTCGAGGCACCTCTCGCGGAACAGACAGCGCATGGAAAATCTCCTGCCGTATTGGGGATTTAAATTCTGGAACGCAATCCGATTCACGCAAATATTGAGATGAAATCCGCCTTTTTTTCAGAATATTCCTGAGATCCACATAAGGATTGGAAACATACTGGATTGGTTGAGATTGAATTCTGGACACAAACGCTCTATACTTCCAATTCGGAGCGAATAAAAATATTTCAAAAAAAATGGAACAAGAGGAGGGAGGTTTGCCAAGTAGGTGTGACGTACAAGTATATGGCTCACAGAAAATTTAGCCTGTCAAAAAGGATAGAGGGAGTCTTGGATCGACTGAATTGTGTCCAAAACGAGGTTCCACCACAAAACGAGAAGTAAATTTTGGTAACAATATTTATTGAGTATTAATTTTGATTTTATTGAAATATTAAGTAGGTTTGAGGTTTTTATGTTTCAGTTAAAGGACATAAATTCAGTTTTAATTCTGAAAAATAAACACTAAGTAAGGGTAATTTATGAAATCTACACAGTATGGTCTTTGTTCATTATCTATTGTGCCTTGGTTTGAAGGGCATTGTTTTGATGAGTGTTTTATCCTTACAAAAGTTAAACAAAATGATACTGGGGCGGATTTACGCATTACTAAAATATGCAGCGACGCTTCTTTGAGATTATGCTTGGTGTCACATTTGGAACACCAATTCCTCAGTCAAGATTCTGCGTCTAGGTATAAGTGATTAGGAAGTAAATTAATTCTGAGCGAGTCTTTTGACAGATCATTCTGAAAAAGAAATCCTACGCTTCGTTTCCCGGCAAAGCTGGAATTTCGGCTCATTGGTTAATTACATAACGCAACATTTAACCTGATTGGTCAGCAAAAGTAGAACGAGAAAAGATCAATCGTCATTTGATCAAGTCGTAACTGCTGCGGTGACAGACGCATATCTAGATACCACTCCCCAGCAGGGGTTAAGAACCCGACTAAATGTTTCAATAAATACTTTTGTCTTCTGAGCTCACATATGGAGAAGCATTTTTCACCCAATATTTTGGTCTGATAAATATGCGGTCATAACCGTCCAAAGAAAAATGAAGGTAACTTTTATCATTTCATCTCTTGAAGAAGAAACAGGATAATGCTCAATGATCTTTTTACATAAATCGTGAGACAAAAGAACAAAGAGGCCCTAGTTAAATCATAACTGCTATGAAACTGTTGACATTCGGTCACTGATCGATTAAAGCTGAGAATTTCCTCGATGGGGATTCTTGATTAGATAAGTGTGGGATGAGCGCCAATACTTGGTTATTTTAATCATTGATACATCTCGCGGTGACAGCCATTTGAGAAATATTTGTTTGTTTGTTATAGTTTGGTAATTGGGGTGCTCTACCTCACTACTAGCTTATTCCCACGACCTAAAAATATGGACAGTTTATTGTGTTATATCTGATCAGAAATGAAACCAAGACACTGATTGTATGCCATCTAACGTATTACTTCAGTATTACTTCACTACTCCAGTATTACTTAAGATCTTAGACGTGAACAAAATCACTTTCAAACGCCAAAAGGTTTACTCACTCCGGAGAACTCCGCGTCATTTTCTATATCAAACATGCACTGTAAAAGGAGAATCTTAAATTCAGATGCAACAAAAGTCAATAAGTCACTGATCACAAGAAAAATTCAGACGAATTATGCTCTGAATATGCGACATCATTTTTAATTTATATAAACTTTTTTCTTGAAACCGACTAAGCGAAATACAGTGAATATCTAAACTGAAATTTTTCAGACCAGTAATATGACTTTTGTTGCATCTGAAATTAAGGATTCTCTTTTTACAGTGTATTAGCCTATGATATTAACAGGAAAAAGACATTTCGCTGCTGTAAGATAGGCCATCGATAAAGTTTTATGTAGCTTCGGTCCCAAAGCTGCAACAATTAATTTCCATGGTTTCCATCTGACATCATTTCGACTTCTCCGTCAGTACCTATTCCTGACGTCGTATGAAGAACCCCGATGACAGACTGTTGCGTCGTCCGGTGTCGGAGTAATAACTCAAGTTATGAGGTGAAAACATAAAATCTCCAAACCACCATCATTAGTTGGCAGTGACAAAATGAGTGTTTCATCGACGGATCGATCGTCGAGACATTAAACAGCGTTTGCCGAAATAGCTCGTCTGACACCACGCCCTCATTTGGTTACCTGACCCGCTCCTGGGACAAACATTCTTGCTAGCCATATTGTCAGCCATCACTCTTCCTTTCTGACCAATTAATTAAGGTATCCCAGTTTTCACTGATATGTTTCTTAATAACTTTCAAAGTAAATTGACTAACATGCGTCCAATCGTAGTGCCCAACAGAGAACATGTAAGTGCGCCTAATCATGGTATGAAAAAAGGGAAATCGATTCTGAAAAAGGCTCGAATTGAAATCGTGAAAGCATTCGAATGTTTGGTGGCGAGGAATTTGCATTCCGTGCGCATCTTTACACAGCTGATGAAAGCGGTTTAGTGTCGCAGCACGCTTCCCAATAATTAAGATAAAACCAGCGATCGATTGCCTCGCGGACATCGAAGACATGGGCCGCTGGCCACTGGCCGAAGGCCGAGTGGACTGCAGGGCGACTGGACCGCAGGGCGGCCGGGCCACGCCACTAATGAATATTTATAGCGCGCTACGGACCTCTTGTGTGTCCAGCGCCGGTGGCTCCGATCACTTTTCAGCAGTGAAAAAAAAGGAAGAAAATGCGCCATTCAACATTGCCGACATATCAGAAACGTACATTTGAAGCTAAGTGAGGCTTCTAGAATGAAAATCAATTCTGAAACGAGCCGATAAAGGACACCCACAATGGTCGTTAATTTTTTTTTATTTTTTTTATTTTTTTTTTACTAAAAAGATTGATCGAGTGTTGCGACGGTGCAACTATTCGCAGTGCGAACATCTCGACCCTTCCAAATAAAAATCCATCAAAATCCAATTTCAATAAAAATCAACCAAGTGGAATTGCTGATTTCAACAATCGACCAAGTGAAGATGTGTGGTTAGCAATCAACCAACTGCCATCGTTGAAACAGTTAGTTGATTGTTGACTCTTTAGTCATTAACTTGGTTGATGGTTCAAACCAATGCTCATATTTGGTTGATTTTCATATTCACATGATCAACCTGTTTGGTAGGATGTATTCTTGAACACCGCAGAGGAAGCGAGAGTGAACCGGTACAGGATGTCATTACCCTATGAAAAAACTCGTATAGTGCCGGTGAAGGACTCCTTGTCATTGATATCAGAGAAACTTAAGCATCCAAGACCCGTTTCCTTAATTCATTTCAAAGAAATCCATTTTTGGTTTGGAAGAAAAACTGACCACTAAATTTATATTGGAAAGGTCGCCACCTTTCAAGGCTTTTGAACGGCCTAATTCACGAGAATAAATGTTATTCCATGGATTCAGGCGAACAGTAGACATCTTTCTGCTAGAAATGATATGAACAACCACTCTGTAGGAGTACTTATTTGTTCCGCCCGGTAAAACTCAACTTCGACAATGACGTTCTTACATTTATTTTAGTTTTTTTTTGTTTTTTTTTTGTTTCACCGCAATCCACTCCAGAGTTCGGCACCGTACTCCATTTCTAATAACAGGTTGGATTCGAGTGAATTGCAGAATACAGGAAAAGAGGCGATCAGTTTTCGTTGAAACCAACACGCGCGGTGAGAACTGGACTGACGTCGAAAAGTGAAGAATTGCCATGCAGACCACATTGCCACCAGTAACCACACATGATTATCATCGCTGCATTTACGTTTGAATGGACACAGGCAATATTTCGAAGCTTTAGCTATCTCCCACACGGATTTCCATACAGCGAAAAAAAATGTAAACTGGTTATCAGCATCTATATCGCTCTGACCGAGGCACGATGCTCGTGATAGCACAACCGAGATACGACGGCAAAGCGCTGAGCCAGCGAATAAAGACGTTGTAGATCCAACAACATGCGGCGGTCCTTTCAAAGTGTCAGGGCGCTTTGCACAGAAAGGATCCTCTTTTTGACGCAGCTTTAAACGAGTAGCACATGCTCATTGAGCTATGAGCTATCCCAGTTCATATGATGTGACGTGGATATCAAGGATTTTTTGGAGATTCTGAGAAGAAAAAGAAAAGTCATGAAGAGCAGAGTCCATCGGTATATATCGCCCTAGATTCGGTTTGGACCAATATTCACAGCTCATAACGAAAATGCTTAACTTTTTTCCGCGTAACTCATTTGATTGACAAGTGAATAAAGAGAGCAATAATAATTATTAAAGTACGTCAATACAGTAACTCTTCGATTAATCCAAATAGTCTGAACATGACTTTTAGACATATGGTACCCGAGGAGTGGATGTCGGCTTGAGGATGCGAATTTTCTCAGTATTTTTCTACGGTTAAAATTTAGCGAAGTTGATTGCTAGTCCAGCGTGATTTCATGTACCATCATTGCAGAAATTCAACATGATGCGTTATTAAGGATGAGAACGCCAAAAATCATTTAATTTTATTAATCATACAAGAACGGGCTTTCAAAGAAAAGGTCTGAATCTGACATGTGATAGTCTGAACTAGCGCGACTTGTAATTTACTTGTCAAACTCCATAATATGCTTTGAACGCTAGACATCTACGAGCATGAACAAATAAAGCAGTAACTTTGTTTACTATAGTTGGCTCTTACTTAGGACTTGTAAAACTTCAAGTTGGCGAATCATGGCATGGTCTTTTCGAGGTGCCTCACCTGCAACACAAAGTACAATGTTGTTAATTTCGAACATCATTTTACCATCTACACGTATGTTTCTTCGAGACACATTGATCTGGCTGATCTTTCGCATTGAATTGGATCATCTAAGCCAAACAAAAAGAGGTATATTGTACCTATCAAAAGCATTTCAGCAATGTCCACAACAGGTCTATCAACATTTAACAAGATTCGTCAAGCAATTTTCCATGAATAGCACCGAGTTCTTTCGAAGCTGACAAATGACAATAAAAAGAGGTTTAGCAAAATAGTTACAAAAATGCCTGTTTGAGGTAACCCTATACTGGTTTTAGGCATGAAATGAAGATGGATGCATGTATTCTGGTTAGTTATGAAAATGATACATAGTCTTGGCGACATAGATAATATAACGCAAAAGGTACCAAAAAACCAAATTTTAAAAATTTACAGTTGGGGCAAAATTGACTATTTCTCTGGTCCAGAGTTACTGACAAAGGAGTCACATCATCTTTGGGGTGTTGTACCTGCACCACCAACAAGTGCAGCTGCCCCAGATTCAGTAACAATTGCGCTGGAGGACGTGGATGTCGTCGGCCCCCGCTGAACCGACAGCCTCCCCTGGAGGACGCCTCTTGGCTCGCCTCTCGGCCACGTACATGAAACGCCCCTCTGAGGGAGATCCTTCAACAATCTTCCTTTGCCAAACCCCGCCCGCGCTCGCACTGCACCGAGTGAGAGATGCAACGCCGAAACATTCTAGAGGTTCAAACTTTCCTCCCTTTATCAGTACACACACACAAAAATATCTTGAACGCAAAAAAAAAACCATTGCCTTTCTTCTTTTTTTCTCATTAAGTGATTTTTGAGTAGTCTGTAACAAGAAAAAATAGCGTGTATGTAAAACATATAATGTAATATAAAATCTACAGTGTGATTCGTCGATTGATTTCCGCTATATGCTCTCATCCTATTATGGTCTCTGACGATTAAATAAAACTATTTCTAGAGTGTATTACAAGTGAAATGTCTTAATAAGGGGACAACAACCGGCGAGGATTCTCCTGTATTTCCAAAGTGTTCCATTTCGGAGAGAGGTAAGAGAACTTTTTGTACTGTAAATCTACTCGGCGGCGTAAAATCTTAACATAAAAGATATCATGGAAACACGAAGGTGGCTCTTGAAGTAAATGCCGAGCTTATCGTCATCGTTTGAAAGGTACATAATACTAACCAAAAATACTGGCCAAGTTTATTTATTATTTTGTTATCTTACACGGACAGATTATTCTCCATCAAGCAGCAGCGCTATTAATTTAATAAAATCATTCCAATTTCTTAAATAACGAACGCTTGTAACCAAATACTAATGTTTAGCCTATGCTAAATACCAGATGTATAAATATCGGCACAAGAAGATTGGTCCAGCAGTTACGCAAAGTCATTCATAGTTCATTAAGAGGTCTTTTGCATTAGTGGTTCGCCATCTACCTGTGAAGTGGTTTCAGTTTGGTTCTCATGAACGTTTCTGCTCGGGAATGGCATAATAGTATTAGCGCAACGACGGAATATTTGGCAGGAACAACAAATGATTTGGAGAGAGTTGATACGAGTGGGCGCAGGAAGAAGGGCGTCTTGTCTGGGAACGTAGGCGAGGCGTGGTCCTAAGTGACGTGGATAGAAGAGATGTCCTTTGTAAATATGGTTGCGATTACGTCCTGACTCTTGATTGTTCGTAGGCGAGGTGATCGACTACCTAAGGACACTATTAAAATAATCCTACAAGTTTACACAACGTCACTCAAACATTTCGGCATTGCCCACCGAACGCTGCCGATAAATATCAATACCACACATAAAATTCGGGTCGCGACAATAGTGATAATACTAAAAACGAGCGAAACTCATGAGCTTAGGCTTAGAAGCATTGCTCCTTAAGAATTGCCAAAGAACAAAACCTGTCTTAGCATAAAGTATTAAATAGTTCCTCTCGAACTACAGTGATATATTCGCGATCCAAATATTGCCCGAACTATTATTTAAAACATTCACCTCTTATAGCTGGTAGGTTAGGAGATCTTCAATTCTGATCGTTCAAAGATCTTTCATTAGTGTACGTAATTTTTTTAAAAAATCTGACTAGTGAAAAAACCGACCTTTGCCTTGCCCACGACTTTTGGTTTATCCTCCTTTTTTTCAGAATGTTATTTTTTTCGGTGAATAATTATGACCAGCGACGATTCCAAACAACAAGGAATTTACGTGTTTTGAACACGATCATATTTAATAATCTAAGGTTTAACTATTGTTATTTTATGTGTAATAAGAGGGTGAATTGGTTATGCAGTGAGCAAAGTAGCACGTCGGGAGAAGATGGACTTGTAAGTCAGTACTAATAATATTTACGTTACGATATGAAATAAGCATTGAGGCCACGTGACCGAAGTGCTCTCGTGGGTCTCTTCTTTTGATAGGATCAAGTACGAGTCGATGTCCTCGCCGCTCTCAGTGTTGTTTTGGCTTGTCAATCACCGGGCAAACTATCTGTTTCAAAGAAGCGAGATGATGATATGAGGATTCTTAGCCGCACCGACAGCTTCGTTTTCCAATCTGAGTTCACCTTGCACGTCACTCATCATAGCCTTGTGAACTTCACACTTAACACCGCAGACACACGTAAATATATTCACCTAAAGTTTGACTACACGCGCTATTTACAGCTTCTCTTAGGCTTATTTCGTGCTTCTCCATGAAGTGTTTGTACCCTACGGCGTTCCCTTACCTTACACCTGTTTGCAGGCTTTTTTAGGCGCGAGGCGTAGCTGAGTAGCCTCTTGCGTTCGGTCTCGACGCCGTTTTTTTTTTATCTACGAAACAAGTACTCTTATGGCAAATCCTAAACGCCATGACAGATTTGGCCGAAATTTGGGTACCAGAACCACAAAATAATTCTAAGAACAATAGTACCAATTTCACCCGGGGTCATATGGGTCAAATCCCAGTAATTCGATGGTTTGTCCAAAAATTTTACATGGTTGCATACGTAACCAAGGCTGGTTTTCTGTTCTGTTAAGTAAGGTTAGGTGAAGTGTCTGGTTCTTCGCTCTGTTTGGTTTCGCGTCAAAGGTAGAACGTAGCACAGACGACCTTTGAAATTTCAGTGCGATCGAGTTTTCCCAGCGCTGACAATGAGTGCGATCTCCGATAACATCAATTAATAACGACTTCGATTAATCCGGAACTTTTGGAGTTGGGCACGTCAATTTCTTTGATCCGCGGCAAAGCGTGCTTCGGGACATAAGGTATGACATCACTGGAAGTGAACTGGATTAGGCGGAGGCAAGGAGGCCGGGCCGATCCACGGCATGGTGCAGCGTGGCGGCCAGCGATGCTATCATGGGTGCTGCCCCCCATCGGCAGCGAGGCGAACCATCAATCGTGGCGGTACTTTTAATGAGGTCATTCAAGATGAGATCTCGTCACGAGTCACGCGTACGTAGCGCACGATCCAATAGCACTTCGCATCGGCTATAGAATACAATTTATGTCTTTTCACGTTCACACCTGCTTCCGATTTCGCGGTCTTCATTCACGCTTACAATTAGTTGGCGCAGGTACGCAAACAATCCCATCCAAAGCCCGCCTCAAACTCTCGAGTGAGAATCGTCCTAGGAAAACGCTGTGATCTATTTCAGAGAAACACATTCTTAATTCAAGAATGATAATTCCTAAAATACAGCCAAGAACATTTTTTCTTGCAGCAAGAGTTTTATTCTTGCAACAAGAAATTTATTTTTGGGACAAGAATTTTTTTTCTTGGAGCAAGAATTTTTTCTACTAACTTTAAGAAAAAAATCTTGTTGCAAGAGTAAAACTCTTGTTGCAAGAAAAAATATTCTTGGCTGTATTTCAAGTATTATTATTCTTGAATTAAGGATGTCTCTCTCTGGGTGATGTGTGATTTGGTCATTAGGCGCTTGGCAAGGTGGCAAAGGAAGAACAAGGGGTGAAAAATTCTACCTTTCCCATGAACTGTACAGTACCGGTACAACGTCTCGTTGTAGTACGTTGAGAGATTTGGGGCGAATTCTTTTCCGGACTTTTGCCTCTTTTCTTCCTTTGATTTCCAAATTACTGTCAATTCGGTGGTCAGACGTCGCTTCATTTCGCGTCGCTTAGCGGCGTCGCGGTCGCTTGGCGGGCTCGCTTTACCGTGGGGGAGGTATTGCCTTTCTTTACCACTTTTCCCCTTCACCGACTTTTTCTCTCATTCCATTCATCAGGATTTATTATATCCTGGTCGGACGTCGCTTATTTAGGTCCCTTATCTAAGCGCAAATCAACCAGAGTCGCGAAGTGGTCGAGGATCAATTTGATGGGCAGATTGCTTCATTGTTCTACTTTTTTGGGTACTTCGAAAACTGGGTGAATGTCATCCTTACCCTTGCCGAATTTTCTTCCCTTTGTCGGACACTGAAAAAAAAAACTCCGGCGTATTTTACTTGAAATATATCCTACAATGTCTGTGTGAACTTGCTCATAACTGCTCAAAAAACATTTTTTTAAGCGCGATGGTAGTAAGTAAATTTATCCTATATATCTATCCTTATATAATTTATCCTATATTTCCTTAAATTCCTATATATCCTATATATCCCTTCGTATATATCTTTAAATTTATATAATTTATCCAATATATCTGGATCGAAGTACTGTACCACAGATCAAGTCTCACTTGGAAAATAAATAAATAAAAAATTATATGTATAGAAATTAATAGTTATTGAAATGTCAAAAACTGTTATTTCTTCATCAAGATCTTCAATTCAAAATCGGAAAATAATTAATAAAGAAATTTGGTAGATAACTTTGCACTTATTTATGAGTACTACGATGGCTTATTTAGGAACTTAAAAATAGGTCAACAAATACTAAACTATCAAATGCTTGTAGTGAGATTTCAACAAGATATAACGGACTCTACGGTATTAACATCCACGAACGTCTTACCTAAAATTGAGGTCTCATTAGCAAGTATATTAACCCTAATTTTTACTGGTTTTCCCCATCTTAATCCTAATTTATTTTTGCTTTATCTTTATTTTTTTGAGTTTTATACTTTTTTTTAAATAA
>Ga0058701_10001368_pt1 | contig 17169 bp, 10 predicted proteins | sample AgamicOrMae_FD_97039 | JGI IMG/M metagenome (GOLD analysis project Ga0058701, IMG submission 97039) | Agave microbial communities from Guanajuato, Mexico - Or.Ma.e | ecosystem: Host-associated > Plants > Phyllosphere > Phylloplane/Leaf | place: Guanajuato, Mexico | collected 2012-06-04
ATTCTTCATATGTTAGACTACTCTCCGACCAAAACACAGAAACTACTCGGTAATCCGGACAAATCCGCTAATCCGACAGCCTCTTCTCCCGCTTGTGCCGGATTAGCGGGAGAGCACTGTAGTGTCAAAGCATGTTCCTACATGTCAATCTTAGTTTTGATGCGTAAATTTCAAACAATCCTCATAGTTAAGATCTACAGGTGATGCAGACGACACAGTTTGTTGTGTTCCGACCGGCCAGTTTTCTTTTCTTCATCTTTTCGGGCAAATATCTCATTCGGCTCTCCGTACCCTCCGTCGTTAGGATTGCTCTAAATTATTCCTTTTCTTTGATGAGCTTCTTGTAAATTGGCATTACATCCCCTTGGTGTCCGTGACCTATGGGTAGTCTAAAGTGGTTTCCTTTTTCATGCCTTCTTTCCACAATAAGACGCCCGCTTGCCCATCCTTTGTGGACCCGCGTTCTTTTGTGCTGTCTTCGGAATCCGCCCGTATTTCCCCGAAATTCGCTCATGTGGCGGAAGCCGCTGCCTGGCACACGACGCTTCGCGAGCTAGTCGCGATTGACACTCAGAGGATGAAAGACATCTCATCTCGTGGTTCGTCTTAAATTTTATGGGTTGAGTTCGATTTATAGCATGCAACGTGTCTGGAGTAAGAAATTTTATATCGATCGGAAGGAGCGACTGGGGAATCAATCTCTCCTCGCAGGCATGCATACGCACGCGTACCCATGTTTAACATGTACATACAAGAATTGGCCGTGAAGAATCGCTTTAAATTCCTCCGGAGAAACCAAGACATAGTTTGCAATGAGCGGCGACTTGGGAAGTTCATAGCGGCTGGTATGCGGTGCGGCCCAGACGGAGACGGGACGACCTAGAGCGGACGGTTCAGACTGGGACTGGACGGTCGGCCGGCGACGCACGAAGTGCCGGCCGTCCGCTCCGCTCGGCCCATCTCACGGGGCCCAGCCTCACTTGTCACTTTCTCTGGCATCGCAAGCTAACTGCATGCATAGCCTCCCCCTAGGAAATAATGAGCTTGTTTTGAGATCACTGTTAGTGTGTCACGCGTCAACCGAACCGGCTGATAGTCTGTTTGTCTGGCTTTGCCGTCGCTGTCCCGTGTCCCAACCGAATGCAGTGTGAAAGTTCAGTGGAATTGTCGTCTTAATTTATGCACAGATACGGGCCTCTTGCCAATCAGCTGTTTTGATTTTCAATTCTACAGTAGAGGAGAAGACGCAGCATGAAGTTTTGAAAATGCGGGGACTTTGTGGAACTCACAAGCAGCAGAGAGAAAGGTTATCTTTGTGCTAGCGCCGGCCATCCGGGTGGCGGCGAGCTAGGATGACGCGGGAGCCGCAAGGAGATGAAATGCTAAGGAGGGCTGGTTTCGCTCAAGGGCGGGTTTATCCGCATGCCGAAGCCGCTAACCGGAGATATACATATGACAAAAACCAAAATAAATGACCAAAAAAAAAACCTCTTGTAAACTGCCGACCTCTCACGGGATTCCGCACTTCTCCACGGGGTCCCCCGGTCGGTACCGGGGAAATTTTGTGTTTCGACCGTATATACAGTGTATTCGGAGTGCTTAAGGCAGTTACACTTTTTTATTGTGTGAACTTATCGGGGCCATTATGTTGCTTTTCTTTCCGTTAATTATTTTCAAAATCGATGCACCGTAAGATAAACTTATCAGTAAAATCCCCATACACTGCAACGTGGTAACAACTTGCATACATTTTAAATGTATATCCAAAAGAGGTTAGTTTTCGAAAATTCCTAACCTCTCGAGTCGCCGGACACGTTTCTAAAAGTTCCAATGGGAGAGAAAATTTACAAATCGATTGATGGGTTGATTGATTGATTGAGGTAGGCTGTAATTATGCAGAGCTTCGTCATTGTACCCGTCATGAGTAGGTATAAGAAGGTCCATAACTTTTCTTTGCTCACAGAGCAGTTGTGAGCCAAAGCGACTTATTCAATTCCAAACATACCATTGTCCCATAATTTAATAGATTGCCTCTTATATTCTTGAGAGTGCGAGTGTATTTGCTCGACTGAACCTTTGCCCCAGCAGGCCGTTAAACGAAATAGGAGCCATTTCATTTTCTCATTGTTTGCATTCATAGTTGCTGCCATGGCTGCAGCCGTATACCTACGACAGGGTACGCATTAGTGCGCGGACGTAAATCGGTGAGGCGCGGCGTGGCGTGGCGATGCCTAGCGAGATAATTTCGAATCCGATTGCGCTAGTGTGTACGTAGGACAGAATCTTACAGGGTGTTACAGCAACAATATTCAATAACTTGGTGCTTGCTGTTCCCGAAATTGGATAGTTATCCGGAAGGACACTCCCTGAATGCAAAATGGTGTTAGTTACGCGGTATTTTGCAATCCGTGTATACGTTAAAAAACTTGGTGTCATAGAATTATTTGGGGTTCACAAAATGGGACAAATGTCCTGAAGTGGGACATAAGCCGAATGCCATATGTTCCTAGTTCCGCGTTTGTTTGGTCATCATTTTATACGAAAAAAAAAAGCCCATACAAAAAAATGCCGGAAGCAAATTTTTCTAAAGTGGGACACGGGCCTCAAATGGGACAAAACGAATTTGCGCTTGTGTTCCTGTGGTTTTTACATGTATTCCTCTCATGTTTCATAGCCCATACAGAAAGCAAGTGGGACATGGAAGTATTGGCCTGCTTCAGGCCCGGTTTCGGAACTCCTTATGTCCGGAAATGTGAAGAAAAAACTGCACTCTGCAAAATCATTTTTTGCAAATTTAGGTCATTTTACGGACTGAAGGAGAAGGTTAGCTCCATCCATTATACAACCGAAATAACGTAACCCTGTGCTGCGTGAAGTATTTGATTAATTTCCATTTTTAGCCATATTAACAAGATCTTTTTCTGCAAGAGTGCGAAGATTTGTTTTTTTAAACAGTGACTTGACATTTAATCTCAAGTCTCTGAGAGTGTAAAGTTGTAACTTACTTTTGAATTGTTGTGATACGGTATGGATAAAATTTCTCAAGGGCTGATTTCGCCATTTCCTGTATGCTTCGCTGATGAATATTGGGTTGAGCTTGGCATTGTAGACTTGAATTAAATTTCTATAAGGTGTTAAGTCTAGTTGTATGGTAAGCCTAACTTAAAGGTCTACTTGAGCGGAAACGAACTTATTTGTGGATGAGGTTAACAGAGCAATATTTTTTTTACATTCTAAATTTAATAATTTCTGAAAGGCCCTTTTTACTTGGAAAACATTGGTAAAATGAAGGAATCTTGTGTGCTCGAGACCGTAACCCCAAACTTTTACACATTTTGCATGTGACGCAATGTTTTGTTACCCCAGTTTTTGCCTGCTAATACCATTGGGTATAAAGCCGTGAGAGTAAAAGTTGCTCTAAAACGTGTTGGGAACCTATTTCATCGAGATTTTTTGGCGAGCGAGTTATATTTGGTGGAAACGACGGGTATCCTAAAATGTTTGAAGACTCCGGCGCGGTGCAGTTGTGTATGTTAAACGTAATACACCCTGCCGTAGAATTGGGATAGAGAAGATGCCATTTAAACGAGCCAAACTCCAGGTCGTGTAGTGCTTTTTAAAAACATGTTGCGTGCAGGGGATTCCGTCACACACGACCCGCAAGCACTAGAACCCAAGAAGTTGAAGAGCGACGAAGCTCAGAACACACGCGAGTCTTTTATGGGACCATTTTCGGGTGAGCCTTTTTTAGCGGTCCGGCCACGCCACTTGCCATCGGGCCTCTTGTGACCACACTGCCTCGATTCCTACAGACTTTCCTTGATCAGAGACTTAAACGCGCGATGCGAGTCTTCTCTGCAACCTATTTCTTGACTTCAGAGACTTCAACGCACAATACGAGGGTTTTCGAAACCATGCCTTGACATCGGAGACTTCAACGCGCGGCACGAGACTCGTCCGTGACTAGTGCATCTTGGAGACTTCAATGGACGCGAGGGGATTTTGATCTGTTCCGTTTACCAGCGATGTTGCCAGGCTTCGTGATTTTGCAAACTTTATCCTCGGTTAACCCAAAAACTACTAAAGAAAACCAACTATATTGGGTATGTTATGAATCCTCTCGAGCTAATAAATTCGAAAATGGGGTTGATCATTAAGTTATCTCTACCGGTTAAAAAGTTAATCGTGTTTAAAGGAGCACATTCTCGAATTCTGACAACACTGTTTACCAGACCTCAGAGACCTCAACGCGCGGCTGGAGACTTGTCTGTGACCTGTGCTAGAACTCCAGACCTCAACGCGAGCGAGGAGATCTTGCTCTGTTCCGGTTTCCAAACTTCAGAGACTTGAACGCTCGACTCTGGCCGTTCGGTGGAAGGGAAGAAGACTTTAGCGCAGTGGTAACTTCCGAAACGAATAAATAGGTTAACCCTAAGTAGTGTCGCGGTAATGACGCGCACACCGCCTCGTTGCTTGGGTCGGGGCCCGCCTCCGCAGGTTTGCCTCCGGCAGACGTTTGGTGTGGTTGGCGCCCCGGTCGCCGGAGCCGGCCGCCAGACGCGGCGACCTCGCCCATGCTGGCTGCCTGCAGACGACCCAGGCAGGCGTGGGCCGGCTTGAGCCGCGACGCAACGCCGGCCGGCTGGACGGCCCAGCCCGCCAGTGTCGCGCCATCGGCTTCCTCTCGCACTCGTTTCGACGCGAGTGTTTTTCAAGTGCTTCAGTTTTGTCTTCAACCCTCCGGCTCATCATCTCCTCAACATGTATCGTACCTAACGGATTTCTTAAGCGGCTCAGAGCAGCGGTGGCCGGAACAGCAAGGCGGGTGTTCAGCCGGAGTTGGCGAGGGACTAACCGGTACCGGCTGTAACAGTTGCATTTCTCCCTGTCAGAAAAGACCCAAGTTATCCTCTTGTGTTACCATGTTTTCAAAATTGTATCGAATGGGCAATATTCTACCAGAGCAGAAATGTTCGAAGGCAGGCTGTTTCGAAGCGCTTTTTGCTCCTTTAAAACAGTTAGCTGAACACTAGTGACTTTTTGTCTTATCATCAGCCCGTGAAATTTGTTTTATTTGAGCCTAGTCATGCTATCGGCTATCGCGTCATTGCGGAACGACGTAACGCTTGTTATATGATCATTCTCGCAAAAGCAATTCCTTTCATAACCTATAAAACACGACGTTTAATGCCAAGAGAAACTTGATGTTAGGCTTTTACCCTTTCTGAAAGTGTCGCCAAAGAGGAAAGTAAATAGCTCTGATAGAATTGTGTGTCCCTTGAATCAAGTGTTATGCAACTGGAAACGCCAGCCTTGTTTGTTCCTAGTCGTCTTTTGACAAGTGTTGATTTTAAGGCAACGGTGCTGAAAAGCGTGGGATTGCCGCAAGCAGATCATGCAGACATTTTTATTTTCTGATGAAAGGTTGAAACGCTTTCATAAAGGGCGAATACTTAAATGGCCCCGCTGGCTTGGAGAAGATGGAACTGTGCGAAATCTTTATTGTTTCCTCTCTCCCTCAAATACCGGCTTTACTCTGGAAGGATCTTATCTAGACTCTTGAGTACACTTTTTTCTAGAGTCAGCTGGTAACTAATGCAACCCTTGTCGAGAACTTTCAGTGCCTGACAAATGCATGGATCTGTGTTATCTGCTGGCCTTTTAGGTTGGAGATGTTTGTAACATCATGAGTATTGTGTCGCAGCTTCTGTTGAAAGATTCAAGATTTATGTAGCCCGAAAATGGTTTCCTCCCTTTTTCGTCGAATCCTCTGAAATATCGGCTTGGAGAAATCTCGGGTTCGTTATTTTTCCAGAACGGCAAAGCGTTTTATTTCTTCATATATTGATTCGTTGTTTATCGTGATTTCGTTGGACAGCACCGCGGCATTCGTATCAATCAGTTTTGGTTCGCGAATTACTGGCTCTCCAATCGAAAAAATTATCAATATTTCTTAGCTTTCCATAAGGTCAATAGTTATGAGTTTTAAAATAAACCCCTTTATGCCCAGACATATGCTTGTACTCTACATTCCGTGGCTTATCAAAGTAAATCACTTGAACTTGCTTTTAGGCACACTCAGGTTTTTTTGAAAAATATTTTTGCGCAACCCAAACCATCTTTTGTGGCTTCGAATAAAAGCAAAATATTTTTTCACGTATTCTTTTAATGTGGCTTAAAGAAATGTATCACTGTAAAATCGCAATATCGGCGGGTTTCCTTTGTTAAATAGTATATGTAGGCAGTCAGTTCTGAGGATTAGGAAGAGTTGAAGTAAGCCCTCAATGTTCATTATCATTTAATTTTATGCAAAACTGATCTGGAACTATGAGATGTGCGCGTTTGACTGCGTTGATGTCTGTAGTCCTCTCTTGTCCCACTTGTTCACTCACAAAGTGTTTTAGGCAGGCGGGCGGGTTACCGCTCGCGCGCCGTCTTTTCGGCGAGATCTTTCATTTTGTCTGATCGGAAACCCTTCCAGAGGCAAGCCGGGTGATGTCCTTTCGCACGTCCTTTTAATGATGGCTATCTAACAAAAGCTTGCAAGTCTGTTAACGTCCTTCCGCTGTTAACACTGTTTATTGGCTCACTGTGTTGATTAATAGTGCGCGCGGGTGAAAGTATTAGTGTCAAGCCCGAAGACCGCGGGGACGTTACATCAATATGTCAATCAATGTTCTTCCGTGGGATACTATGATGAACTTTCACTGTGAGCGGGGCTGTGCTTGCGCTATGTGGCTGGACTGACTGTTCATGACATGCCGTCCAAGACAGGCCGCGCCGAACGCCCTTCGTTATGTGAAGTTCAGCACAGCTGCTGAGCCTGTCGCGCGCTCATTTACCTACCTTAGCTGGCTCAACCAAGGCTAATCCGGCGATTGATATGGAGGAGGGCGGTGTGTCTAGATTGCTCTCACAGATTTTCTTGTAAAATCGAGTATCCTTTCGCACAAAATCAATGACAAAAATGTAGATTTTTAATCCCAAAAATAAGATTTTGCGTCTGCACAAACAATAATTTTTGCTTTATTAAGCCCGCCTCCTGTAGGAGAAGGGCTGGCTATATACTGTAGTTTCGCCCGAGTCCGTTTGTACGTATGTGTATGTGTCCTGTCGTCGCTCCGAAGATACTGGTAACGTTCAATATATGAAATCGACGTGAAATCGTCCCTTGATGACGACAAGGTGTAAGCAATTCTTGTGAGTCGTCGGCATTTTGAGGTATTCAAGAAAATGTGATTGAATAGCTAGAGTTGCAGCAGAGTACACCACAACTTGGTCTATTGAAATACTATCTTTGGTTACTGAGGCGGGCTTTTTAATCGAAGTTTCAACTTCGTTGAGTTTAAATGGAAAGTACGCTGAAAAAAAAAGGTTTTAGGCTATTACACTTGCATGTGGAGCGATTCTTGAAAACATCAGCACACTTCTTAAGAAGTTCCCACCCAAAAAATCGGGCGAGCACGCCCGATTTTTTTCCACACTATTAGGCTTTTACATTGAAACGGCACGTGTGTTAAATGAACACGCTTGGTCCCATTTACTCCTCGTGGACTTGTGTCCGACATAGACACACTTTTTGCGTGTGTCTGTTCAACACACTTGAAGTGTGTTGAATTGTCAAACACATTTAAAGTGTATCGTTCAACACACGTGAGGTGTGTTAAACGGTAATCATAGTTCTTTATTTTACTCGGCCCAGAAAGTTTTTAAAAGCTGACTAACGAAAGTTCACAGATGTGAGCCGCAATGTGTTAGGCTATCCCGTCTTTGACTTTTCGTCTCTAGCAAAAAAAAAAGCGTTTTTTATTGGTTTTTTTCCCTATACTTTATTCCAGTGAAGCATAGGGTCTAGGTCTCAGGAGCTAGGAAATCGACCGATGATATGGAAGCAGAGCTCACAACAGCGTTCGTTGGGCTGTGCCGGATATGCAACTTTACCTATGCAATTTTGTTGGTGTCGATTGGAATCTTGCCCCCGGCCAAGTTTTGTCGAGTAATCTAATAGTGTGGCCTACCTTTCTTTGTTCCGTAAGACTTGTTTTGAGCTCCTGCAACATGAGCCAGAGGAAGAAGGGAGGACTATGGGGACAAGCTTCTCCATGTTATTCAATGATGCACGTTAATTTGTACCAAAATGACTTTTGCGGCACCTGCGAGCCGAGAGACATAGTGTCCGGGAATCAATATTGCAAAAATGAGGTCATCCCCCCCCTGAATCATGCGGAATTTTTTTATATGATCACCACATATACTCAGCAAACAGTGAGTTTGACAATAATTTTTTTAAGTCGTTCTTAAAGTGATCTCTTTCGTTCCTTTTTCGTGTGTCGACGGATTTTCGGAGCGTGTGGAAAATTAGGAAGCGTGAGTTTGTGGCGAGGCGCACCTGCAACGCAATGGCCTGTAGCAAGCCCAATTTTCCTTCCATTCTCTTTCCTTCGCCCCCCGTTTGGTTTTAGTTGAAAAAGAGCGGTCGAAATTGGGACTAACGGACCTTCCATGTTTAAGGATCATCCTTTTCTGGACCCAACGTGTTCTCTCGAAATTTTTCGATAGCAAGAAATTTTGCGTAAAAAAATCGTCATGCTTGAATGCACCTAAGCAGTAAATATTGTTATTTGTCCCGGAAAAAAGAGAGTTTGTTTCTGGTCTGCTTTGCTGCATTTTGTTTCCCAATTACAATGAAACTATGGGGGGGACGCTCTTGCTGGTATTGCTGCAAACCTCATTGGTCTGTATGACGTACGCGTCTGTAGTATGTACGGGGGGCATTCGATAGCGCCAACGACGCAAACGCCAAAGTTCGTAACCGCCAAATGTTAGATAGGCCTATCATTTTATAGGTTAAGTTAGGTTAGGTTAAGTTGGGTTAGGTTATGGTAGGTTAACTTAGGTTAGGTTAAGTTAGGCTAGGTTTGTATAGCGGTTATGAACTTTGGCGTTTGCGACTTTTCTCGTTTTGCGGTTACGGATTGGCGCCAGCGGTTTTTGGCGCTTAATGACAACTACCCGTATGTACGGGATCCCCCAAAAGGTGAGCACGCTTTTAATCCTGAATTCGACTCTTAATTGTGGATCGCCTGTAATCCTTGCCTAATCTGTCAGCGGTTACTTACTGAATTTCTTTGTGGTCCCATGTAATCTCTCGTGATTTTATTTTTTTGCTCGTTTTTTGGGGGGGAAATGGCGGCTTTTTCGAGGATTGCGTCTACTCAAACGCGTTCAAGCTCCTATGCGGGTTGGTAGGAAACCGCTCCCCAGGATGACAGTTTGTGTTTTTCGAAACTGCCAAACCCTATATGGTAACGACAAATGCCTGAGTGAGCGGACATTGGTAGTCAGCAAGCGAGTGAAAATTCTTTGTAAGCCTTCATTTTTCGCTTTCTTCCGTTTTAACATCTCACTTCCATAGTAGAACTGACAAATAGTGCGGATTCCTTACATTGCGCGTCCCTATGTAGGCTCGCCGCCGTGATATCGTAGCTTTTTATTTGGACCACATGTTGCTGCGGACTTGCGTAGAATTCTCGCACAGGAATCCTGTTCCGCGCAACGACGCAACTACGCCCCCGAAGGGAGAGGCGGTCCTTTCACTGGAAGTCCGGACAAGCTCGGTCTAACATAATCCGGCATAAGCGGTGTAAGCTAACTTGTAAGCCCGTAAGGAAGGCAGATGATGCCGGTTCGTCAGGAGGAAAATGTCATGGGTGGAGCGTCCTGGCATCTTGCACAATGCTCGCCCATTGTGAAACACGGGTAATAGGTTTGCGACAAGCGTTCTCTCCTGGACGAATTTTTCTTTTTTTCCGCGTTTTTATTTGTATACTTTTTTCATTCAAAGTGACTATTCGCCTACCTGCCCCATATAAAATGTATTAGGTTAGGTTCCGTGCGTTCAAGTCACCTCCCTTTTAAAATGCATTACGTCCGTTCAAGTCTCCATGTATTTTCGCCGACGGGCGAATAGCCACGACCTTTTTCATTTTTTTTCCTTTTTTCATTTTCCTTTGTCTGTCTCTGACTCTCTTTTTTTCTCTCTTTCTCCCTCTTTTACTCTCGTTCTCTCTCTTTTTCTTTTTGATAATTTTTGTTGAAGCGCTTAACGGAGCAGCACAGTATGGTTCAAATTTATCAAGCTCCACGCTAGACCACATCTTTCAACGCCTTTTCAGATGGCCTAACCAAAAAAATGTGATGCTAAAAAAAGTGATATATTTTTGAGGATGTTTTATGCAGTATCAGCCAAGGACAAGGGACGGATGTTCCTAAAGAATATGTGAAAATAATGCTGTTGCGGATTTAAGTAGCTCGGCCTCCGTGCTGTATTATACGTCTGGTGATTTACTTTATTTGCTGTGTGGCGTCACAGAGGGGGGGGGGTAATGCGCAAGGTTGGAATGTGCTACGGAAATTTTCGTCTAGAAACATTTTAAGAGGAATTGACTCATTTCGGATTCCAAAGCTGAGCAGCCATGCTTACAATTAGTTTATACTTACAAGGTATACAAGGTTTGTTTATACCAACAAAATCATTTGTTAAAATAGGGATAGCAAAATATTTTGTTACAACAACAAAATATTTAGTTCTATCAACAAAACGTTTGGTTGCTGCAGCGAAATTTTTGGTTGCAGCAACAAAATATTTATTTGTTGTCCCTAATTTTGTTGCCGCAACAAAACCATTTTTTCCGTGTTGTGAGTTGCACTTTGCCTCAGCCTCTCTTGGCTTTCCTAAGAACCACTCGAGACTTCGCCAGATTCTCGGACACGGCGGTCAGTGACTGAACTGAAATTAATTAATACCTTTTGATAAGTAAGCGATCGTTCGTAAATAGCGAAACCGAAAGCGTGGGACGCGATTTTCACGGTCGTCGGACGTTTGTCCGAAACAGTTTGATGGTACAGCGGGGCGTGGGGGGAAAATTGTATTAGCTGGAAGGTTGAGTAAATATGCTGCATTTCCAAAGGGATTAATATCGAGCAGAGAGTCGATCCTGGAGTTAAGCTCCATCGACCTGCCTGGACTGGAACACCCCACGCTTGACCTAGTCCAATGTGACTCACAGGCGACGCGCGGCGACGTCCTGGCGTACTGTTCGGAACATTGCTGAAACTCAAAAAATCATCGCAAACACACTCGAAAAATCGGACGAAGAGAACTAGACGCCTCATGGGGGCGCCACACAAAGTCAGGGAGTTAGGGAAGTCAGGGAAAAGTCAGAGGATTTGCTGAAAAGTACTGAAAATTCAGAGTAAACTGAAGCGCCTTTTTTTCTTTTCTTTTTTTTTGAATAAACATAATTTTGCCATAAATAATTTTTAAAAATATTCTTCAGTAGGAAGTCGGTCAGGAAGAAGTAAAGGGCATTTCAAAATCTTCAGTTTGTGTCATCTATATATTGAAGCCTCGCGAATGCTCTACCCTACACTTCTCTTACGTTTCAAACGTTGCGTTTTTTCCTCATTTTGTGTGTTTTTTCCCTCAGTATTTTCTTCCTCAGTCTTGTAACCTAAAATAAGGAGTACCAACATATGAACTGATAACCCACTACCGCCCAGCGATGCCGTTCGGAAACACAAAAAAAATATTTTAGAGGATCTTATTAGTTCAGTTTTGTCATAATTTGAAAAATATAACCCTTCTGCAAACCTGAAATTTATTAATTTAGGCATTTTTAAAAGCTTAAAATTTCGTATTTTTATGGAAAAAAATCCTTCCAATTTCTCTTAAGCTAAACACTTCAAATACTTTAGGCTGTTATGGATTGAGTTAAACAGGATTAAATCAGGTGTCCCGTACCTCGCACCGATAACACTCCGCCTAGCCGTTGCCAAGACTGACTAGTCGTAATCTTTATTTGTTCTGGAAAGTCGCATATGTTTTGTTTTTCTATATAATTTAGTTCGTTTTCCTTTTTTTTAATCACTTACTGCAATTTAAAGTTTTCCCCATGCAATTCTAAATATTTAAGGGCTCATGAAAACGATTGAGAGAGCCGAAGTAAAAGCGGCTTACTCAAACCCCACGGCAGCATATTGAGCTGCGGGGAAAGGAACGAGTCATCCAGTAGTTATAACGTCAATAACGCGAGTGCTCGGCGTGGTGCGGCGGTTTCCTGCAATCGGTCATTACTTTGTTACACGGTGGTCCACCACCGGCGGGTAATACAACAACCATTTTAGCTTACAATACTAAATGTCTTTAACTAGTTCCCAAACGAAATGCTCCCAGGACAATGTTGTAAAATTACACCAAGGTGGTCTCTCGTACCCATTATTATGGCAGGGCGGGTCGGCTAGGCTCGGCTCCGCTCGGCTCCAAGGCAAGGACGGAGATCAGCACAGCTGCTCGGCTCACAATCAGCTTACCGGGGGCGTGCGTTGCGCTCCAGACCTCCAAACGGCGTTTCACGAGGCGGAAGGACACCCCGATATTCACCTTGGTGACATCAAATGTTTCCTCTTCCGCTTTACTTCTTCAGACCCAAGCCGACTTTGTATCCACGGAATGCTTCTAGTCATTTTCCATAGATCATTTGGCCGACCCACTTAAAACGGAGTTTGTCTCGAATGAGACACTCCGACCTTCTTTGATCAAGTCTATATTTTTATGTAAACTTTCCACAGTAATCAAAATTAGTGGTGTAAATTTTAGATTCGAGCCACCGTAGTTTATCAAGATGTAACAGCCATCATGATTTCTATCACTTTCTCTCATTTTCTTGCAAATAAATCAGGAAAATGAATTAACAAAGAAACACTCCAAGGTGTTCATAGCGTATTTTGCACGAAACTGTTGGGGCGTGTACTACTCAGCCCGAAATGTCCTGGGGTATTTTGCGGGCCACCGTTCTATTTTGCCGTATACCAAGATTAGTTAAAGTTACTTGTGCCTCGCTTCGCTGTCGCTCCGCTCGGCTGTCGCCAAGCCTCATGCCGCTTACTTCTTGGCGGCCATAAATGGGCCGTTAAGAAGTAAGCGGCATTTAGGCTTGTCGACCGTTTAGTTAGGTAGCCCTAGTTTAAGTTAGGTTTTCGTGGCTTGTGCCTCGCTCCGCTATCGCTTCATCGGCTTAACGTCGTAGGGGTTGAACCATAAGGTTGAAAATGCAACCTAAAAATTTACAGTGTGACATTTGTATGAAAATGACCTTAGACTGATTTCCCGCCTTTACTGAAAGTGAGAGTGTTTAACCAGAGACAAAGAAGCGGCGTTAACTCTTATATTTTTCGCCGAAAACTTTCAGCGAAATGAGTCTTCATTGGACGCATGAAGATTTTTTTTCTGGATACCCTCTGCTGCCTTTTTTGACCGTGCTTTTACTTTTACTTGCGTATCACTCGCTGTAATCTTTCGACTCAATCTTTACATCGAATTCACGAGATCTGGTTTACACTTGTATTTTGGTTTGAGAAAACGGACGACTGATCAAAGATGGAGGTGAATGCGTTTCCTTAACAAGACGTTTCGCTTTCCTCCGGCTAATTCGCGGTTGACACTCGCCTTGGTCGGCTCAGTCCGACGCTACGGCGTCAAAAACCATAAAATTAAGAAGACGTAACGGCCTTGCTCTCGGATGGAATGACCATTCCACTTTGAGGAATTAGAATGGCGTCTAATTAGCGCATTCCGGATGGAATAATCGTGTTTAGAAATGTCCTGAAGCATGAGTTGCCTTCTGCCAAGATGTGTAGCGAAAGCAAGGGGTCTGGCCCAGCCTCGGCCGGGTCCGGCCCGGCTCGACATTGCTCGCAGAAAAGGATTTTTTAAAGCGAGCTGAAAGTGACAGTAGAGATTCTTTTTCAAAAAATGGATTCGTAAACTGCAACTGCAAAAATGGAAGTACGCCCGCACTCCTACAAGTGCGAACCAAACTGCCAAGTGCAATTTGCATGAGCGTATCCAAATAGCTAGCGAGCGTGCTAGCGCCTAGCACTTTGGATTTGCTCTAGAATTGACTCCCTGAATCACCCTCTAATCTATGTCCAATAATCCGCTTTCAGATTCCCTCCAAAAAAAGTGGCTGCCACCAGGAAATTAGCGGAAAAATAAAGTGGCCATCCACTCACCTGCTACTTATAAAATGTATTAGGTTAGGTTCCGTGCGTTCAAGTTACCTCCCATTTAAAATGCATTACGTGCGCTCAAGTCTTCATGTATTTGCGCCGATGGGCGAATAGCCACGATCTTGCGGAAAAGTGAAATAACCACAGAGGTCAGGAAAGATGACAAGCAGCACCAAAAAAGGGAAAAATTAAAACTGGAGCGCAGCGAAAAGATGCTTTTATTTGAATTCATTGCAGTCCCCAAAACTTGTTTAAGAATAATGGGAGTTGGCCAAAAACAGCCAAGAATAGTTTGAAAATTCCTTTTGAAGTTAGCGGCTGGAAAGGATTCACTTCCCTCGCCACAACTTACAAAGTCTATGATTAATTCGCGTGTAGTCTTTACCAATGCTTTTTTTTAATATTGCGATTTTCTAATTATTTCTTCCTTAAACAAAAGCCTGCCATCCAACCTTACCATGGTACGGCAGGCCTACGTCCAGAAAAAGAAGAAGAAGAACGAATTCGCAGAAACCTTGGCAGAAATTTGTAGGTTTATACCAATTCGATTTTTTCTTCTTTTTGTTGCAATATTGTAAATAGTTACGTCAATACGAGTACCTTTCTGAGTCGTCGTTTGCGAAATAAACGGCAGAAACTGAAGGAAACTTTTTTGAAAATTGTCAAAAGCTTGCCTATTTTGCACCTTTAAATGCTATACTTCTATTGGGAAGAAGTTTGTCGGACCATAGAATTTAACAAATGTTTTCATTTTCCAATTGGATGAGCGCTGTTTCAATGTCACCTCTTTTTACTGTCGCAAAAGAGATCCCGTACTCGTTGCATGTAGTTTTTTTTTCATGTATTTTCAGTTATCCGCTGATGAACTCGTTACGCGTTAGGATTCGTTGCTAGTTTGATTGATATATGCGATGTGTTATAAAATTAGGCGGATAGAATCCGGCGTGACCCCTCTCAAGGAGAAAGGGACGTGTTCAAATTTTATCACACTATTTTCACGGTTTGCGATCACGTGATTGTCTTTAACAAACGAGAATGGCAGACTACAAAGAGTCCTTCTGGTTGAATATTTTACTAATACAGCAATGTTCCAGCCTTTACGTGAACGTCTGCGGTGTCTTTTTACAACGTTCAATCTGATTGTCTCATTATGGTTTCAAGTGATGAAATACTGTAATAATGAAAACAATCTTGTCAATTAAGAAAAGGTCTAACAGTCGTCTTAATGTATGCGCTCTGTTCACTTGAGATAGAGGAACTAAATTGATTCAAATCAGTGGATCTAGGATATTTTATAGCTGCTCCCTGCGAATGTAAATGGATACTGACCTAGAGCTTTCATGGTTTAAGATCCAGCGTCATCCGGCCTTTAACTTTCTCGACTCGAGCGAGAAACTACTCATCACTTTAAAATATTCCTTCAATAAAGCCCCTGATATCAAGAGCGAGTGTGATGCCCGCATTGGTTGCAGATGACGTCACTCTGCCTTGGCAGCCAATCAGAACAGCGGAATCGATTCTGTACATTGTACAATCTTCGCCCATGAATTTTAAACAAAAATGAGACGATTTGCTCCCAACCATAGGATAGACGAAGAAGTAAGAAATGGCGAGGAAATCGCCAAGCGAGAAGATTGGCATTAGTGCCAAATTAGGGAGCCGAGCTCCACCCGCTGCCGTGGGCGATTCTCTTGTTTTACTATACGGTATGTAAATCCTGAGAAGTCGACGGACGTAAAATTTCAAAGGTTGTGTTCAGACTGTTAACTTTTACTTTCGTTGTATAGGTTCCATCGCCAAGCGTAGCCTGGGCATTGGACACCTAAGTGATCTGACTTTACCGTCCCGGGATGCATTCGATAGCGCCAAAAACCGCTAGCGCCAACGCCACTAAACGCCAAAGTTCGTAACCGCCAAATGATAGGAAAGGCCGGGGGGCATTCCATAGCGCCGAAAACCACTAGCGCCAACGCCGCAAGCGCCAGTCCGTAGCCTCCAAACGAGAAAAGTCGCAAACGCCAAAGTTCGTAGAGGTTAAGTTACGTAAGGTTAAGTTAGGTTAGGTAAGGTTAGTATTGCGGTTACGAACGTTGGCGTTTGCGACTTTTCTCGTTTGGCGGTTACGGATTGGCGCTTGCGGCGTTGGCGCTTATGACAGCTACCCGGTAGGTCTATCATTATATAGGTTTGGTTAGTATAGAGATAACGAACTTTGGCGTTTGCGACTTTCCTCGTTTGGCGTTTACGGATTGGCGCTTGCGGCGTTGGCGCTTGTTGTTTTAGGCGCTTATGTCAGCTACCCGGTAGGCCTATCATTATATAGGTTCGGTTGGTGTAGAGGTTACGAACTTTGGCCCGTGCGACTTTTCTTGTTTGGCGGTTACGGATTTGCGCTTGCTGCGTTGGCGTGTGGTTTTTGGCGCTTGTGACAGCTACCCTACCGTCCCCAAGCCTGCGATTCCGATAGACCACTTCTCGGCGGCATTTACTGCCTCCAGGAATTAGGTGGCATCAGACCTCGCGACGGTCTAGCAGCGATGCAAAGGGCACCTAACACAGCGTAATGTAATGCATACGGGTTTTCATGAACGCTTAGGCCTTTAATGTAACGAAAGGTCCAATCAATAAGGTAATAACACGGGAGCTATTAATACAGGCTTCCATTGAAACTCACAGTGTGGTGTCCCGTAATGGCCTGCAACGCTGCATGGCGCATCGTAGCGTATACAGCGTACTTCTTTCTATCAATTCGCAATCGCAGTCTGTGTGTCAAGTCATGTGCTCCCCTCCCTCAATGCAGATAGGACGATTTTCGTTGAAATGTGTATAAGGCTCGTGGTAGGCTTTATTTACAGTGCGTCTCGTGATGCACACATCCTGTCTCTATGACGTTCTGCTTTTGTTTGTGTGATTTTTTCAGGTTGACGCTATGTTTGAGTGATTAGAATCGTCTTCTAAAAAAATATAAAAAATTAAGCTCTTTACGAGGTGAAAAACAAATATAAAATGTAAAATGTGCGTGTCACCGACCAAATAACGACGATGATTAGCACTATAAAAAGCTTGTTTTAGTCATATTTTCGTAAAATTTTCGTTATG
>Ga0058701_10001369_pt1 | contig 17162 bp, 6 predicted proteins | sample AgamicOrMae_FD_97039 | JGI IMG/M metagenome (GOLD analysis project Ga0058701, IMG submission 97039) | Agave microbial communities from Guanajuato, Mexico - Or.Ma.e | ecosystem: Host-associated > Plants > Phyllosphere > Phylloplane/Leaf | place: Guanajuato, Mexico | collected 2012-06-04
AGTTAGGATGGTGACAAGTCGTTTTTAGTGGTAAGGAGCGTGTAATAGCATCTTAGCTGTATTTCTGATAAATAAAAAAAGCCTATTCATCGGCACCCTTTAGCTCGACAAAAAAATCCTCAAGCTAAGTTAACGAAGGTTAACTTAACCTAGTCGTCGATCCTGCTTTTACTAGAAAGCTCAATGGCACCGCGAACATTGCCTCGGTAGTGAAATCAGCTGCAGCGATTTTAGAAAGGCGGTTAAAGAGACAAATCGTCAGGAAGGAACCGACAAAGCGGCCATTCTTTTCAGGCGGGACTTTTATTGGTTAAACTAGTTGTAATTATTCCCATAGTTGAAGGACTTGAATAGCGACGTTGAATACTGTACGCGAAAGAGTGAAACTTTCTCCGGAGATCTCCCACAATCTGATTATCAAATAGGATTAGTGTGTCATGGCGGCGGTGGTGCGGCTCCAGTCGTCAGATGCTGCCGAAGCAGTGGCGCTGAGACCGCAGAGGACTCACGAAGAAAACGCCGCGCGCCGCTGCTCAGCGGGGAACTAAAATTGTGGGAAAGTCACTGATGTAGAATGGTAATGGAGCAGTCGATTGTATTTAAATGAGGAATTTATGGGGAAGGAAGGCGCATCACGGAGGAGTGGGCGAAACTCAATGTAAACAAAATCGTTTGCCAAGTCTATTTTAGCAGGCGCAGCTTTGTCCTCTTAATGGGTATTATGCCGAGTTGGGACGTGACGCGTTTTTAAGTCCGAGTGGGTGGACCAGTGAACGGCATTCAAACAAGTCCTTACTCTGTCGATATCAGAGGTGAAATTTTCAACTTTTCGCAAACCATTTTTCGTCTTTCGTAGGCCGCGCGGAAGAAAAGACCATTCTCAATCTCTTAGTTTACAGAATCTATGTCTCTTACACCATGTGGATAACAATAGGCTGGCTAGAGAATCTACGTCTCTTCACTATAACAGGGTGTCTAGCTATTTCCCATTTCCAAATTTCCGGCTGATTCCCGGTATTCCCGATCTCTTTTTCCAAAAATTCCCGAAATTTTACTTGCAAATTCAAACTTAAATAAAGCTTTAAAAAAAAATATATTTGGACCCTCCCCGCCACGAAATACAGTTTATGAATTATGTTTTGTAAGTAGTTAAAAAATAAGAAAATAAAAAAATGTTTTTTTCCTTGAAAAAAAAAATACAAAAATGGACTTTGCAATTTTTCTTTTTCAAAAATGATATAATTGAATGAAAAGTCCCAGTTTTTCCTTCTTTTTGCGAAATTCCCGGCCATATCCCAGTTTTTTCCCGGGTCATTCAATTTCCCGGCAAAATCCCGGTTTTCCCGGTCGCTAGACACCCTGTATAAGGATAACAATAAGCTGGCTATGTCAAAAACTCCCTTGAGACATTCTACAGAATCGTCGGAGAACAGAAGGAGTTTCCGACAAGGACATTCACAAACAGCTCATCAGAGTCCACGAACACCGAAATCAAGCTTTAGGGATGGCCTCAAGCTGGTTATGGATACCCATGCGCGATACCCATGTCTAAAGTTACGTATTTTAGACCGCACTCTACGATAACAATATATCTATCCTTAAGAACGATCTGAGAAAGAGAACCATTCTAAACCGGCCACGCTAACCGGGATCAACGACCTCTAACACCACAACCCAAAAAAAATATCGTCCTAAGCCCTTTAGATATCAATAAAAAGCAACGCCACAAAACCTCCATTCCTTCATAGCGTCTTCTTGATCCGTGAGACATGTGATCACGCACGAAGAGGTGAATGTCACAGCCCCTGAGATTACGACCAACCTTTCCGTTCGTAAACAAATCGCTGCGTATAGATCCGGCATCGGACCTCATACGAGGAATGCAGAAAATCATAGATCATGTAGCTCCGGTACTCGGAGCTATTAGGTTGAAGGAATTGTGCTGACCCCCCCCCTGTAATGCATACCTTTGATTTGTCTGCCCGCATAAGTGCGTGTACATTATCCTGCGCTCTCGAATACAGCCGTAATAACAGTGACATTTTTACTCAAAAGAAGGTTTTTACTGCATCGGTTTCGGTTGAATGTTTGTTTATGTGCATGAAGAAGGGGAATGCCGAGAACGGAATAGGTCTACGGAGAGATAGTGGGCGGAAAATCGAGTGAGAAATTTTTATGTGAAAAAGGTAACACTCGCACCTGAGAATTTTTAATGAAAATATTCTAAACAATCGAAATTGGACATTCAATTAATCTCAGTAGTTATCGTTTTCAAGGAAACATACGAAAGTACGAAATACCTGTCCAAGTTTGAGTAGTACATGTAAAAAGAAAAAGGTGTTACTGAAAATTCCAGTATAAGTTCGATTTAATAAATTTTCAAATTTCAAAAAATAGGGAATTTTAAGTGAAAAATATAACAGAGTATTAAGCTAAGAATGTATGAAAAATGATTTTCAATCGAAATTGGGACAATTTGATTGAGGAAAGCCAAAAACAGTTTTTTATTTTACGTAACATCCGGGCCAAACTTGATGCAAATTATTGAAAGACACAAACGCTTTAAAGCCTCAAGAGAGCAAAAGTGTACAACGTAGAGTGGCAAAAATTGCAGACAGGGTTTTTTGTTTTAATTTTTATTTTATTTTACTCGAAATTAAGGTCAATAAGTAACGGCGTTGAATAGAATTCCTCGAAATTGGCTTGCTCGCGTTCAAGTCACCGCTCTATTCAGTCAGATACAAAAAATTGTATGATACTTTTCAGCTCTGCGCAATTTTGTAGAAGTCACTTAGCACCTTTTTTGAAAAGATTTTCCGATCACAAAGGGCAATTACTAACAGTGAAAATATTATGGACACTTAAAGCATCTACTTACACCGATTTCAATGCGGTAAAAGCATAGGAAAAGTGTCTCACTGCCGTCAGCTGCAGGAGAGACGTTCGACACCAAAGCTGACGCAAGAGTAAGGCTTTGTTTGAAGATCTTGATGAAGGGTTAGTTTAGATTAGGTCAGTATGTTTTACCAGAAAAGACTAGCGCGGATAAAGCGAAGGAAGTACGGGTTTTGGTAATTTTTCAAGATCGAACAATGTTCAGTCACATCAATGGAAAGCTCTCGCCGAGACCTTTAGAATGATATGGCTGAACATAGGTCTATCTTGAAAAATACCAAAAATACGCACTACTCCCTTATTTTTCAAGATAGACCTATGTTCATCCACATCAATAGAAAGCTCTCGCCGAAACCTTTCGAATGATATGGCTGAACATAGGCCTATCTTATAAAATTACAATACATACTACCCCCGTTTCAGTTTCACACCAAAAACATGTATAGCATTCCCCAAAACGGGTGTTTTGTCTTTACTGTGTCCATAAAAGAGGTGAATCGTTGTTACTGTTAAAAAAAATCGCTTTAATAACAGTACCAGTAGCCGCGGATCATTTATTATTTATTACACTTAACGTACCACAAAAATGTACGAGAAAAGGGAGCCAATATTCGGAGCGAATTCCTCAAAAAATTCCTCACACCACAAAAGCCACAGTGACCCAGACTTGGGAGCCGGCTCGAACTGGAAGCTGGATTTTGTGCCTTACGGGACGGGGCAAAATCGGAATTTCACTTATCCGCACGCGGTTTGGCTAGGCCACTTGGCTTGGCCGCTTCGCTAGGCCGCTAGCGGCTATGCTGCAGTAATTGGGCGGATGCAAAAGGCCAAAGGTTAAGCCCAAGGAGCAGCAGCTCTCCGTGCTCTTCCCGACCTACTTGCGCGCCGTGCTGCCCTCTGGTGGCGACGTCAGGCAGTTACCGGAACTGCTTTGCTGCTAGAACCTAGCGGATGCAGTGTCCAACATCCCTTTGTTTCAGATGTGTTCCAGGACGCCCCGCTTAAGGTCAGAGGTCTAGGCTACAGAGCGCGCTAATTGGGAACGTGATCGTGCTAATTAAGGAGAATTTTGCACTATAAAGGAGGCAAAGGTGTTCTGAAGATCTCTCTATGCCAATAAGGAGGTTTTAGTTCAGTTGATCAGGTTTTGTTCAAAGACTGTCCCAGGAAAAGAATAGGAATAAGCTCTCGCTGATAAATCATTCTGATTGGTCATCTTTTAGTCCAAAAGCAAAAATCCTTCAAACCTCAAAAAAGCGAAAATATTAGGGTGTTGCTATTGACCCAACATGCAAATAATATAGGGAAACCTGAACGCACGTAACTAACCTAATGCATTTTATATGGGGCAGTCGAGTCAATAGACACCATCAAATATTATGCGTTGTGTACTAAAATCGTTAAAAAAAATTAGCTGAAAATCTCGTTCATAAACCGGAATCATTATTTGCATTTCAGAGCGAGATATTTTTCTACAGAGTATAAAACAGTCAAGATCCAAACCGTGTCATCCTCTAGGGTGACTCACGGCCCAGCATTATTGGAAAGCCCCCCAAAAAATGCGACACAATATTGAATATCAGATATATATTCGCAAAACGGAAACCTATGTAAAGTGGTGTAATTGCTCCGTTTTTGGCTGGCATTTGAATTTGGCGCCGCAAGTCATTTCCGGTAGTTTGCATTTCCGATTTCGTGATTTTTTAACTATTGAAAAACGGTGATTACTCACTGAATTCTCGTCTGCTGCTTTTGGGTCAAAAGCTCTGTTTAAAACGCGGACATAGATTTGTCGTAGAGGGGAGTGGGTCACAGGGTGTTTGTTTGTCCTGCCTTTTTACTTCTGGAATTCCCCTTAATTTCAACAGGACGTCGGTCGTTTTGTTCCGGTCTATTAAAAGACCTTTAAAGCAAAGGACATCTACAAACGGAAAATCAGGTAAAATTCGGACTTTATCGAACTTATACTAGAATTTTCAGTAACATCTTTTTCTTTTGCGAGTACTACCCAAACTTGGACAGGTATTTCGTGTTTTCGTATGTTTCTGATAAAACTTTCATGCCTTCTTAAAACCTCCAAATGAAGGTTTCACAAAACCCTCATTTGATAAAACTATCTTTTTTTGATAAAAAAAATACTGACCCTTAAAAAATCAAAATAGGTAGTATTTAACCCATAACCATCCAAAGTATTTTGAGTGAAATTTAACTTAAGAGAAGTTGGAAGGATTTTTTCCATTGAAATGCGCAATTTTAAGCGTTGGAAAATGCCTAAATTATTAAATTTCAGGTTTCCAGTGAGGTGATATTTTTTAATTGTAACAATTTTGAGCTGGAAAGATCCCCTAAAATATTTTTTTCTGTTTGCGAACGGCATCGCTGAGCGGCAGTGGGTTAAAGATTCAGACTTGTTCTATGGATGTTACTTTTTAATGAATATGAACGACCTTTCACGAAGGTTTTTACTCTAATGTTCTCCTGAACCGAGACAGATCACTTTATCTAGGAAGTTTGGCGCTTCTAATTATTAATTATTACACCTTCGGAATTTCTCGAGTATTATATTCGGCGAGGTACAGGATTTTCGCCCGGAGAGTAGAGCAGGGAAGAAGGCTGTTGATTTACGAGTAGAGCGCTCGTCTGATCACCGAAACCACAAGTGCAAGTGAAGAAATGGGAAAGCGGAAAATCTGTTGATTTAAGCTCTCTCGTGATTTAGGGTTAATATTACACAAACAAAAATTTCTTCCGCTTTGACAAGAATAATCTCCTCCGCCTTCTTGAGTAAACCAAAAACCTCACATCTTGAAGCGTGGACAAGATTTATGACTGTACACTGTAAATTGGAAAGGTGTCGTTTTCTACCTCTCGAGCTCTACCCTGGATTAATCTTTCATGACGAGGTTTAATGAGGTGCAACAACGTAAATAGTTTTAATACAGTGTCGGTTTCGTCTTTAGCCTCACTACGGTATAGGGTTCTGCTATACCAACAAAATCATTTGTTAAAATAGAGATAACAAAAATATTTTGTTACAACAACAAAATGTTTAGTTCTATCAACAAAACGTTTGGTTGCTGCAGCAAAAAATTATTTGTTCTCCCTAATTTTGTTGCCGTAACAAAACCATTTTTTCCGTGGCCACGTCACCGCTTGACCGTCAGGTACCTTGGTTAACTTAGGTTACGTGCTTCGTACCTAGTTCGCTTGCTGGTCGATGTAAGGTGGAACACAAGAGCCGCGAAATTCCACCTCTCCTATGGTGTAGACGATCGGCATCAGCGACACAAAATCCATCCTTGAAACCATTCCAGCGAAAACCAATATTGAATTACAACATTTAACAGCTAATTTGAGGTAATTTCCGAGCGGGAAACAAAATTCGGCCGGAAATTCGGACCAAAATGACAAGTTACGACGGAAAACGCCAATATTCGTCTCGGGAACTATCTCGCTGCCTTGTAAACAAACCACATTCCAGTTCTTAGTAATGACCAGCTTAAAAAGCATGGCCCGCAATCGAAAACCCGGCCGTGCTAATTTGGCAAGGTATGAAAAATCTCGCGGACGGAGTAAGGCAATTCAGCCGAAACCCGTACGTGATTATGAGAACAGCCTATCGAATTTGCGGGTTGTTGCGATTTTAACTGCGTCGCCACGGTGAAAGTTGCAAATAGGGCGTGATCGCTTTTATGGTTGCGACCTTTTCTAGTGCAAAACAGCGACGCCATATTTGAAGCAAAAAGGAAGCGTCAATGAAGTGTTACGCGATACGACCGCTGGTGGCTTTGGAACACTTCCAACAAGATTGATCCTGACGGTTTTAGAGTCTAACTTTTACTAGCTTTGTCAACTTGCTTTCTACGGACCTTGGAAGGATATCGAGATTACATGTATGAACTTGGCTCTTAATAAGGAATCACACTATCCACAGTAAAAACAAAAGACCCTCTCTAATGCTAATACCTGTTTTGGGTGTGAAACTTAAACGGGGATAGTACGTATTTTGGTAACTTTACACGGTATAAAAGGTTTTGTTTTACCAACAAAATCATTTGTTAAAATAGGGACAACAAAAATATTTTGTTACAACAACAAAATGTTTAGTTCTATCAACAAAACGTTAAAATTTTCGGTTGCAGCAACAAAAAAATATTTGTTGTCCCTAATTTTGTTACCGTAACAAAACCATTTTTTTCCGTGTATAACGTAGACCTACGTTCAGCCACATGAATGGAAAGCTTTAGCCGAGACCTTTTGAATGATATGGCTGAACAAAGGTCTATCTTGAAAAATAACTAAAATACGCACTACTCCCTTATTTTTCAAGATAGACCTATGTTCAGCCACATCAATGAAAAGCTCTCGCCGAGACCTTTCGAATGATATGGTTGAACATGGGTCTATCTCGAAAAACAACCAAAATGCGTAACTTACTACCCCCGTTTCAGTTTCCCACCCGAAACAGCTTTAGCATTCCCTAAAACGGGTCGTGTTTTGCTTTTGCTGTGTATCGGAAACTATGTGCTAAGCATGTCATAGAAACAGCGGCGTTTTATTTCTTCTTCGTCTGCAACTACTTCGTAATACGTGGTTGAAAACAGAATGAAGGCAAGTGTTAGGGGAAAAACAATCTAACAAAAACGCAGAAAAAACAAAACAAAAAGAGAATTCACGAATGCCAAATTATGTGTTTCCCGGTGTATGATGCTCGTTTTTGGCTTAAAACGAATGTACTATGAGGTCAGGTCAGGTAGTATAGTGACTGTAACGGCACACGTCACGTGCCCTAAGCATTGCGTACCCTGGGGTTCTTTCGGTCGTGCGGCTTTCCGCGTATTTCGCTAATACTTTCGCTTGTCACGTCGTGCACAGCTGATCAGGCTAGAAAAAAAATGGGAGAATGAGGAAAATTGTGCAAAGCTAATCATATATGATACGCATTTCCCGATAAATCCACGCCTACGCTTTGGCCTCGCTTACGAACCTAATTTCATTTAGACAAGTGAAAGACAAAATATTCTCCTTTTATAATGACTTTCAATTTTCGGCGTACCCGAAAATTTGCAAACCTTCCAGAAAAAAATTAATAAACCAGTGGCAATTTTGGGTGTATAATATATACTTGTAAAGCACTCAAGATTGATGTTCTCCAGCAAACATCCCACACAATTTGGAACTCAGCAACAGAACTTCAATTTAAACCAACAACACGGGAAAAAATAGCAGTAGCAGCTAACGCGATCATCGATACATTGAAATAATTTGAGTAGATATTGCTAACTTTTTAGCAGTAATTGCTAACGTTCGATGTAGCTGCTGTTAGTAACATTTTAAACAGTCGAATTGACTCAATTTGCAGTCCTTGCTAACTTATTAGTCGTTACAACCAACGTTAGCAATGGCTGCTAATCAGCGACGGCTGCTAAAATTAATAGTACCGGCCAATTAACGCGTTAACTGCCTCTGCTAATTTTTCCGTGAAGCTTTTGACATTAAATGGTAAATATAATGGCCCTGCTTACAGTTTGTTTATTAGCAACTAACGCTACGAACAAGGCTGCCTTTCGCTACACTCTTTTTTTTCCCTTTAAATCGTAAAATTGAAAGTTTTTTCCTGGCTCAACTTCCCCTTGCTACCGGATTTCCTCCGTTGAAAATGACTCACCGCCTTGTGTGAAGGGGAAAGTTCCGTTTAATAGAGGGGTCTATCGTTTTTGTCTCTCTCCCACTCACAGCGGCGCTTCGCTCGCGCTCATTTCCGAACCGTAAACCGCTTCGCCGAGTCATGCTATACAGACAAAAGGTGGGATTCTCTACCTTTCGTCGCTTTCCTAAACGGAGCGCGGAACAGGGTACCTAACAAAACCTAGCGGTCGGTAAGCCTTTTTGCCATGAGAATAGTGCGCACTTCTCTCATGCTTCTGCCAGCTAGCGGTATCACGCGCGCTGACAGCTGAGCGACAGCGAGGTCCAAGGCATATGACCAAACCTAATTAAAGTTAACTTAACCCCAGCCCAAAGTATTTGCAGTTAAATTTAGCTGAAGAGAAATTGGAAGGTTTTCTTTTTCCATTAAAATAGGCAATTTTAAAATTTAGAAAATGTCTGAATTACTGGATTTCAAGTGTCCAGAGAGGTGCAATATTTTTTAAATTGTGATAATACTGAACTTAAAAGATCCTCTAAATTAAGTCTTTCTGTCTCCGAACGGCATCGCTGGGCGGTGGTGGATTAAACATGATTAACTTAATCTAGGTTCTGTCTCTTGCAAAGATTTTCCCCCAAAAAACCTCTCAATCTAAGTTAACTCTAGGTTAAGTTAACTTAGGCTAACTTAGGTTACCTTACAATGTTAGCCTAGGTATACCCCACAAAACCTCCGCGGTGGTCTTTCATCTCCGTAATGAAAACTTAAACCAGGGTGGAAAACGTATGGGAAATTCCTTTTTTAAAATTTACAGTGTAACTCTAAATTTTAACGGTTGGAATATAGCATTCGTCATTGGAAGGAGTACAATTTCAAACCCTTTTTACGAAAGTTGCTCTTCGCGCGCCCACCCTTGACGTGAATAACCCTGGACCTAAACCCTTGTCACACTGCCACCCACCGTATTCTCCCGGCACGTCATATCGAGCTTTGGGTCGGAGACTGCGCCCATGTCTCCCGTTGGAGACTCCAACGCGTGTTCGGTCGTGTGTCAGAGCAGCTGCAACACATCTTCCCCGCTCGCCAGCTGACTCGAGTTGTCTCGACTCGAGACATTCCATTCAAGATTGCTAATGGGGGTAGCGGACGCGTAGCGGATACGTAGCGGGCCTCCGCACTCACCCACACCTATCAGGGGCTGAGCCGAGTCACGTGACCTGCACTCGGCTCTCTCTATTGATTGGGGGACTGGACCGACCGCAGACAAAAGACCTACCGATAAAAGATTACCTCCCCGAAAACGAAGCCCCAATTAAAGACGAATATTGCGCTAACGCGATATGCTTCTACACTGAAAATATTTAAGGTTCTAGGTCTGAAATGTTTTCATCAGTCCAACTGTAAAAACTCCCACCTGTTTAACCCATAACTGCCCAAAGTATTTGAAGTGAAATTCAGGTTAAGAGAAATTCGAACGATTTTTCCCAAATTATGCAATTTTAAGCTTTAGAAAATGCCTAAATTATTATATTTCAGTTTTCCAGAGGGGTGATATTCTTTAAATTGTGACTATACTGAACTAAAAAGATCCTCTAAAATATATTTCTCTGTTTCCGAACGGCATCGCTGGGCGGTAGTGGGTTAAGGTAGCCCATTGGGTAGGTAAAAAACAGAGGAGGAGCTTTTTTTTTAAAGATACCACAAGCAATATCAATTGAGGAACTCTCGATATCTAATTGATATAGTTGTCGATATATTTACCTTCAAGATATATTTACCATTCCTTTAGAGTGCAAACACTAAATTTAAATGCCGGTCGTTGAGTTTTTATTCTTGCGTTCCTTTGTGACTTAATTTTTCATTATACATCGTGAGAATTAACGACAAATACAACTGCCAATGTAAGTAGTTGAAGTTAAGTGATGCTCGAGCCTTGGTGCTTGCTCGGCTGCCACCAAGCCTGATGCCGCTTACTTTCCAGCTCCCGCTTACGTCTGTCGAGAACAAGGCACTGCGCAGAGATTTTACGCAATATGAAAGATAAGATCGTGCGTCGGTGACCAACAGCATGGCGGTTGAAATTTGATCAGCTGATCGGTCGCGAGTCGATTTTTCGCGGTTTTTCTTCCTTGCGATATTTGGCTGTTTGTCAAATTCTTCTCTTGGAAATAGAATAATTCCATAAAATACTCATTTAAAGAAAATATTTTAAAAAATGTGCGTGGTCGTTCGGCTATCTACTTAGCAAGCCTCGCTTGATCTAGATTTTGGAAACGGTTTTAACGGTGTGTCAGTCTCCTAGGAGTATTCAACTTATTCTAACATTAATATTTTAGACCAACGCAAGTATTAAACGTGCAAAGTTTCTCGATGGGCGAATTTAAGGGGGCAACGTTTCATGAACATAGAGAAATGAAAAATATAATAAAAGACGTTTGCGCCAAAAGTCCTCTTTGCAAATAAGTGACATGCCCTCTTTGCTAGTCACTCAAATTAGCTCAACTTCGGATTTTTGACGGTATTCCAATCATTCGTTCTACGAACACGGAAGTAAAATCAGTCTCTATAGGAAAAATCATTTGGCGGTTTATCGAAAGTTGGCCAAAACAAGGAACAATGAGACGTGAATAAATTACATTTACCGCAGTAAGAAGTCCCTTTAGAAAAAAAGAGGGGCACAAAAACTTGATTTTTAACAGAGTTCCTCAACGGGTTAATAAGAATGGTTCAAGATGCAGAGAAAATGTCTACAAGATGAACCCTAATCCCTCGATAGTTTTCCACAAACAAAGAGTTCTTTCGGATGACGGTTTTTCACAAAGCCCTAAAAATAAAGCAAATAAATAAGCGGATAAATCCACTTGAGACGATTACACGACAATCAACGCCCATCATTTTGCAGGGTAATTTCGTTTCGTATAAAAGAAATATCCGTTCTGCAGACTCTTTGATACTAAAAGATTTTTCACATGACTGGCCTGTACCTCTACAAAACGCGCAGGGTATATCTTCACAATTGATTCTATTGTGCAGCCAACCCAAACCCAAGACGGATGAAAAGATGGAGTTTTGCAAGTGAAGGGGCCATTTTTGGCTCTGTCGACCTAGCTCAGCTACCCTCTGGACAAATTTGGCTCACAGCGAGGTTTGAAGAAGAAGCGGTTTTCCATGGGACCACCCCGCGGTGAAGTCCCTAACCTGCCGCCAAACAGACCCACTGCGAGAAAAGACTCCGTTGGGACTAAACTGTTTGACGTGAGAGTCGTTTCTAACTGTGGTTTCAAAGGTCTTCCTGTTTCGACCGGTCTACACGCGTACAAGCGTGTCGTGTGAAACGAGGTGATCGAAACGGAATATTTTAATATTAAAAATAAAAAAAATACGGTAGGATATAATTATAGGGACTGGAAGGCGGTTGTTAAGTCATTAGCCCGGCAAAAAGGGGATATTTTTATGCAATGTGATTTGCCGTTACAATCGAAAATCGCTCGCGGGTTTCGGGAAAAAGACGTAAATCTTCGTTGCTGCTCACGGATTCGACGTCGAATGGTATTTTGTACGTGGTGACTATTTGAACACTCCAATGGGGTTATACCTTAAAATTGGGCTGGCTCCTCTCCGCAATAATTTAAGCATTATTGAAACATGAATATGTTTTGTCGATAAAAATTCGCAAAACCAGGTAATTGGTAATTTTCCATACACGTGAGGAGAATGCAAAATACTCTCAAGAGCACGATTTAATGTTTTTTTTTTCAGCAAATATAAAACATGATTGTTGTTTAAAATCGAACTGTGTCTTCTTTTATCAGTATGCTAGATTTATTATGGGCATCTCTCTTCTTAAGGTAATAAAGATTTTCCGTGGCGGGCACTTTCCAACCCCTCTTTGGTCATAAAATGGCGACAGTTTCGTGATGCAATACAGTTTAGATTGTCGAAGATAAATGCATTGTCATACCCTGCACCCCTCAAAACCGACGAAAAAGTAAGATGGCGGGGCACTTACATTAGTCCATCTTTGCAAAGTTGGTTACGCGAGCCACACCTGCGCCTCAAAGCCGTTTTCGGAGGAGCAACCCTCAGAACGCGCGAAACGCCTCTCCTCAGCGATTTTCAATTGTTGTTTTGGCGCCAGTTCTTTTGTCCTCTGCGAGGTGACAAACATAACGCCTTAGAGGCGGGATTTTCAAAAAGATCGCTGCGAGGTTCATGAAACGCCCTGTCAAAGTGCACAATGAAAGTATTCGCAAAGATTGTGTTCCGTGGCGCTTACGGGGCAGGGAGCTCGTTTCGCGGTATTATTCTTCCAGTGAGAACCTGCGCTAAGGGTAATATTCGCTGCTCTTTTGTTTATTTTAAAAGGCGGTGACAGGTACGTCATTCCCGAATTTTCGAGTTTACAGAAAGCGGACTGAAGGGACTCGTTGATTTATTTTCCCAGAAAGGGACACGGCAATGTTGGTTCTTTTGGTTTACGAGGGCGAGCACAAATATTTCGTGCAAACAACGCGCGTCTTTTGAGTGGCGCGCCGCCATTTTAGACGTGAATCCATCGGAGAGTTGCGTGATATACTGCACAAAGGAAAGTTCACACTGCCGTCATTTTTAAAAATACATAAAATTGTCGTAATTTTAGAGATAAAAAATTAAATAATATGAGGTCGAAGACTCGGTCGAAGACTACTTTCAAAGTAACCAAGAATTCAAACTCACGTCACCATTAACAAACTCTCCGCTATCCCTCCGCTATCTCTCCGCTGCCTTACTGCTCGTCCCGCAATCTCTCCGCTATCTCTCCGCTCTTCCTCGCTAATTACCCGCTATCCCTCCCCGATCTCTCCGCTGCTTCCCCGCTATCTCCCTCCTATCTTTTCGCTATCTCTCCGCTATTTCTCCGCTGCCTCCTCGCTAACTCTCCGCTATCTATCCACTATCCCTCCGCAATCTCCCCGCTATCTCTCCACTCCGCTGCCTCCCCGCTATCTCTCCGCTATCCCTCCCCTATCTCTCCGCTGCTTCCCCGCTATCTCCCTCCTATCTTTTCGCTATCTCTCCTCTATTTCTCCGTTGCCTCCCCGCTAACTCTCCGCCATCTGTTCACTGTCCCTCCGCTATCTCTCCGCTCCACTGCCTCCCCGCTATCTCTCCGCTATCTCTCCACTACCTCTCCGCTATCTCTCCACTACTTCTCCGCTATCTCTCCACTACTTCTCCGCTATCTCTCCACTACCTCACCGCTATCTCTCCGCTATCACTCCCCTCACCCTCGCGGATTTTGCCGAAAATCAAACTCCACCGACTGTAAACTTCGCAGGCATACCCACGACCCAACGGACAGTGTATATTGTCACATCCACAGCGTATTGAGGATCGGGACGCGGGGGGGGGGAGGTGAGGCGCCTGGGGCGAACTGACACAATGCCACACAGCTCTGTTGAAAGGGCCCCAAGTTTCTTCGACGAAACAGGTAACAACACGTCGCCGTGGCCTGATGGGGCTCTCCTGCCAGGTGCATCGGAGAGAGAAGGCTACTGCACTTGGTCCGGCCGGCAAGCCGCCCGCTTTGCAGGCCGCACCTGCTCTTTCTGAAATAACAAATAAGCGCTTGCGGTGCGATGCGGCCGAAGCGCGGGACGCAATATTTTCAGGTTAGGTTACCCTGTCGCTACTTTTACAGCGGATGGTTTTTATACCTGAGGTGCGGAAGAGTTATTAAGAGGATTGACGGATTTTTATTTAGGGGCAACCGAATGGGGAACGGCTCGTGAATACAGTTAGTTATCACCGACCAATTACTGTATATCGGCATAAACCGATACACCGTAAATTAAAAACCTTCCACATTCTGTTTATCCTTTTGGTCAAAAGGCGAAGCGACAGCGGCGGTCGAGGCACAAGGAACTTAACCTAAGTTAACCTAGGTTATTCAAACCTGACGGTCAACAAACATGATGCCACTTACGACTGCCGACGAAAACTAAGCAGTAAGGATCATAGTAAAAACTGTACTCAATTTAAGGAACCCCCGCATACTCGTGCTTAAGTTAAATAGAGGAAAGGGCGTTATTTGGTTACTTTCATAGATGCACAGTAAAAAAACAAACCCCTTGTTTTAGGTATGAAGGTAAAACAGGGGAGGAGCTTAATATTTTTTTTAATTTTTTTTAAAGATACCCCTGTGAAGAACCATATTGATGGAGAGCTCTCGACGAGACCTTTTCATTGATATGGTTGTTGAAAGGCATACCTTCAAAAATTAATAACTAAATTACGCTCTCCTCCCGTTCCACCTTCAGGCCCAAAACAGGCATGGAACTACCTAAAACAGATACGTGGCTACCTAAAACATAAATGGGACTACCTAAATCACGCATGTGACTACCTGCAACACGTATGGGGCTACCTGAAAAAGGTATGGGACTACCTAAAACAGGTATGGGACTACCTAAAAAAGGCTTTAGTTATTAGTGAGGCTTGTGACAGCCCATCGGAGCGATGGCTAAGCTAGTTACAATTTGATAAAATCAGCTCTTATAATTTTAACAGTTACATCGACCACACGAGTAAATCCGAAGCAACAGATTTAAAAAATTGGTAACAATACATCGTTAAGACTTCTATTTCGAGTCGATTGAAATCAGTCAATAATGATCAATACCTCGACAACAATGGTCGGGATTGTTGAACTCCCTCCATTCATCAGGTATTCAAGTCGCAAGATACGTTTATCATAGCGACGTATTCGCCGATCAAACCGGACGGCCGTACAATCAGGCAGATACGATACGAGTGCCAGGATATGAAGATCCTCATACTTTTCATTTGGAAGGTAGAATTTCCTCCTCTTATGTTCCACCTTTCAGCGAAATATCAAACGATCTTCCAAAGCAAACATTTTCTTGAAATTGCCTGCTGATTGTTCCAACCTTACTATCGGGAAATCGCCAAAATATGAGTGTTAACCTCACTAATAACGAAAGCAGTCAGACAACTTATTCAACATCTTTGATTGCTTTTTTCTAAGAGAAAAACATTGGAAATAAGGCGGGGACTCATTGAGTCCCACTAAAACAGTCGTGACTTGTTCCAAGCTATACGACCATTTAGTCGGAAGCAAATGAGCTTCCGAATCTTAACTAAAGATTTAGATCTAACCAATCAATGCGCAAGGGCCAGCGACATTGATAGTATCGATTTGATCGTTCTCACCGATTGAATCGAATCAAAATCTGGTCTATTCTAGTGTTGATCAACATTCCCCTCCCCGCTGCACCAATTTCCATGATTAGCCCCCCCCCCGGATTTTCGGCTGACGCTTTGCCGTTAATTACAACGAACCGATTCATCGGGTACGAAAAGAGCTACTATTTTTGGGCGGACCAATAAGTCGTCATAAATTCCCAAACACAGGAAAAACACTCTCATTCCAATTTCCAGGAATTTGTAATTACTGAGCAACAAGATTTATACTCATCTGTTTGAGGTATGGGAAATGCAAAACATTCGGGCGAAGCCTAAAAAAAGGACTACTGTTTGAGGGAAACATTGAATTTTTAGGTGGAATTTCATGCTTCTTACAGTTTAATCCTTGTCTAATCTTTGATATGAGGAGTAACTGGGTACACAGCAAACTTGCCCATGAGACTAACGACTTGCCCCTGTTTAAAGTAGTCCCATACCTGTTTTGGGTATGACGGTAAATCAGGTTTAGAGCGTAATTTCGTTATTTTTGAAGATAAACATATCAACTACCATATTAATGAAAAGGTCTCGTCGAGAGCTCTCCACTGATATGGTTAGTCATAGGTGTATCTTTAAAGGGAGTGACTATTGACCCGAATGCCCCATTTAAAATGCATTAGGTTGGGGTCCGTGCGTTCAAGTCACCTCCCATTTGAAAATTATGTTGAATCCGTGCGTTCAAGTTTCCCAAAATTCATGCATGTCGGGTCGATAGCAACACCCATCTCTAAAATTAGGGTGCTGCTATTGACCTGACATACATTAATATAGGGAGACTTAGCGCACGTAACCAAACTAATGCATTTCAAATGGGAGGTGACTTGAACGAACGGAACCTAACCTAATATATTTTAGATGAGGCATAGTCGGGTCAATAGACACTCCCTTAAAATTATCCAAATTACACTCTAAATCTGAAACAGTGAAAGTCACCGGGATTCAGTGAAAATTCACTGTTTCCCCTGCACAATTGCTCCACTGAATGAAATCAGTGGAGCAATTTTGTAGGGGAAATAGTGACTTTTCACCGCTCCAGATTTAGAGGGACTCCCTTCCCCTCTTTTACCTTTATACCTAAAACACGGGTCAGTCTTTACTGTGGAGGTTAGGTTCATTATTTTAGGTTTACGTGCCCCGAGCCTCGCTTTGCTACACGGAAAAAAATGGTTTCGTTACGGGAACAAAATCAGGGACAACAAATAATTTTTTTGTTGCTGCAACCGAAAATTTTGCAGCAGCAACCTAACGTTTTGTTGATAGAACTAAACATTTTGTTGTTGTAACAAAATATTTTTGTTGTCCCTATTTTAACAAATGATTTTGTTGGTAAAACAAAACCTTTTATACCGTGTATCGCTTCGATCGTCGCTTC
>Ga0058701_10001370_pt1 | contig 17155 bp, 13 predicted proteins | sample AgamicOrMae_FD_97039 | JGI IMG/M metagenome (GOLD analysis project Ga0058701, IMG submission 97039) | Agave microbial communities from Guanajuato, Mexico - Or.Ma.e | ecosystem: Host-associated > Plants > Phyllosphere > Phylloplane/Leaf | place: Guanajuato, Mexico | collected 2012-06-04
AATATCATTGAGAGGGAACAGCAGAAGATTATGGTTATCGAGACAAAGAGATAATGATAATTAGCTTGTTGGCGCATCAAGTTAACCAACGATATTGGACCAGTGATGAAACATAATACAGCAACATTGTAGATGCACATCCCGACCAATTTCGAATCGTTCAGGTGTCTCAATTTGACGCTCCTCGTCTCATAGGCTAGAAACAATCCAAAGACTAGTAACAATCCTTTGTAGCAGAATATCAGATAATACCAAAACAGATTTGCCTGACAGTATTCGATCTTCAGCTCGACTATAACATCATCGCCCATGTTCAATTCGGGCCCACTTTGCTCCTTGATTTTCACCGTTGTCCTATCCATTGGTTCGTTGATCTTCCAAAGTGTCAGAACTATAATGTCAATCAAACAGAAGGAGCCCACCATCATAAGAGCCTGTCTGGTGGTTTGGCTGGGGGAAAAGAAACTCGAGGCAGACACAGTCTGGCCACCAGATTTAGGAGCCAAGTTTGAGCCGGTTGCCAAGAGTGGGCCCGAGTTTGGCGTTGGAGTTCTTGTAGACAGGATGTAAGACTGCCAAACCTTCCAGAACATTGATCCGAAGAAGAGCGAGAAGCCCAGATTGAGACACCAGGCTCTCAAGTCGCAAATAATATGAAACTTGCTTGCTGGAATAAATCTACCATCTAGACCAAACAATATCACGCTGATGAGGCAAACTATGCAGCCAAAGAGCATTATATTGTTCGATGGGGGATGAGACATCCTGATCAACGAGTCCTCTTTCCGCGTCCAATTGAAATAGATTAACACTGCTGAGGCGATGATTCCAATTAGACTGATCGTGAAAACACTTATCATGTAGGACAAGGACAAGTATTGGACCAGTTCCTTGATGATGGTACGATCTTTAGGCGGTTCACCTCGAGCCCACCTGATTCGCGACTCATTAAAGTCTAGCTTGTTTGTTCTCGTATCAAAGTATCCAATTACCGAGTAATTTCCGTCAATCATTTGCTCAATTTGTGTTCGCGCAATACGATCACCTATATCGGAGAAAGCGACATCGCCCGAGATGCCGAGAAAGTTTGTCTGTCTCAGGTTGTTCAGGAAGACCTCCTTGATTTTAGGAGTACTTGTATAGTTGAATTGACTAAAACTGAGCTGCAGTTGGTCTAAATCTTGCACGGTCTTGTTCAAGGCCAAAGCAATGGCCCAAATGGCGTCGTAAGCAAGCGGAGCCTCCTGGAAACCTTCAGGTCGTGTTGCTGACGAAGTTGGCACACTTGTTTCATTCCCTTTGGTCTGGTGCTGGCCAGATGCCTGAGATGTTAACCCTTGTTGAGGTTTCCTGTAGCCTAATTGGGTGGCCGAGTGGCCATGTGTGCTTAGGGTGGTCGTGGTCTGCGCACTCGCCTGCTTCGTCGGTGAGCGTCTAGACAGTTCCACCTGATACCTTTTGAGCCAATCTTTGCTGGTGTAGCCCGAGATGGTTCTCCTGTTGTCCTGGTTAAGCACCAGGCCCTCAGTGGTCAGGTGGCCCTCCACTGCTGTTTTCATCTGCTCGTAACTACAGTCGAGGTCCTTCACGTCCGTCCACCAGTCGTCTTCGTACCAGCCGATGAGGAACCAGACGTACTTTTCGCCATATAGGCCTCGTTTGTAGGCCTCGCACATGACTCGTCTTGCTTGTTGCTTATAGAACATACCGACTATAATTCTAGGATCAGCCCGCTTCAGATTGTCCATCGCGTCGGCTGGCTGGCGGACGAAGGAGACCCGCGTCAGCAATTGGATCCCGTGGGTTCGACAGCGTTGCTCCAAATCTCTGGCGGTCTCAATGAAAACCTCCTCTGTCTCCAGGATAATCGCCACTCGAGACCAGCTGTACTTCTCGAATAGCTTGATCCTAGTCGGGTTGTGAATGGTGGCCGACGGATGGGTGCGAAAGAAGGTGGGGAAGCGTGAACGGTCGCTGAGAGCTGGGGACGAGGAACCGTAACCGACCACTATGAGATTCCACATATTTGCCGACTCAGCCACTATGGAGCACACTGTGGAGCAGCCACAGACAAGGATGACCTTCTTGGGTGGGTGATAGATCAGATCGTACATAAAGCGAGCCGCCTTTCCTGGATTACATTGACTATCTTTGTAATTCATTTCCAATTTGTAACCAGGTAACAGATCGGGCCTGGCGTTCACGTCATCTAGAGCCATCAGGGCTGCAGGCAGACAACCCGAGCCACCAATCCAGCCCCCGGTGCCAGTCATTGGGAATAGGCCGGCAATATGCAGTGTTTGAAGCTTCGATGATGCTGAGCCATGATGGCTAATCAGTGACGATTCTACACCTTCCGCCCCATGGCTGAGGTTCTGCAAATAGGGTGCCCTGCCATTAGGGGCCCAAGATATCTGAAATTCGGTCCTTGGAACTGTCCGATCCTCTGCTTCATTTTCGATATTCCCTTCTTCGTGTTCCTCTTTGTTTCCGTCCAATGCAATTGTTTGTTCAGCTTCCTGCTCCCGCTGCAAGTTCAATTGATTATAGTTGATAGTGCATACTTTTCCTAGGAAAAATATAAGTATCAATATCACAGACAAGTTGTAATAGTTACCAAAAGGCTTGGTGAAGACACCTGCTTTCTTCCTGATAGAACCCATTCTCAGACCAAAATCAACTCGATACCTAAGTTATATCGGGAATAACTCGGAGGCATCGCTGCAAATGCGATCATATTGCTTAGTAGCCACCCTATTTCGACAATGATGAACACCTTCCAATGAAGGTACTTGCGAATGAAGCAGACTATCGTGATTTGATGGTTGAGATTCGAGTGTAGTCTCAAAAGTTTAACTACACAGAATGAAACGAATAACGTCTTGGTAAAAGGTACCTAGTAAAGTTGCTAGAGCATCGCAGATCACTTAGCGTCAGGAGCCTGCACTTGCATCAGTCTGCGGGGGCGCCTGAGGGCATTATTACCTTCCGAAAGCGCGTGCTTCGCGCATTCGTGGTCTTTCGTAAATGCCACCCAGTCCAATCGCATACCCTGGTTTCTTATGATGAACTCGTTATTTTTACGACGAAATCTTAGCCTTTACCTAAACATATTGCAGGATGGTAAGAGGCTTGTTTTCCAATCCAGCAAAAGGGGAGTCAGGGCGGTCCGGATCGTGAGGCGAACCCGGTTGCCAAGATTTCGACGCGATTTAGGCGATTTACCTCCTCTGACCGAGCATCTCACCCTTGGATCCAAGACTGATCACGATTTCACTGGACAGTTAGGCATAGAGAATAGTTTGAAGGATTTATGGAACAAGAAACTCCAAGTATACAAAGCCTATATGCCAGACAACTTCAAGCCCGTCTTATTGGAATCGATGTACGATGCGTCGAACGACATAGATAAAACGCTCAGATTGATCGACCTGAACTTGGAAACAATGACCAGCTTTTATGTAGCGAATTCCTTCGAGATAATAAGCGATCAAGTGCACTTTGAGCCCAGCTATAAAGACACAGTATTGGTTTCGCCCGAATTCAAGAGACTATGTAAGAAGACGCTACTCAAGATGAGATTCTTCGAGTCGGATGAATTACTCAAATTGATCATCTGCCTATCGAGGCTGCAATTGCCGGAAAATACCGTTATAGTCCAATCAACTTTACAAATGATTCGCCATCTGATAAACGATTTCAACTACGAAGAGCTAGATAGCCTGAAATCAACACTTGAATCGTTTGAGGTGATAGACAATTCTAAGAAAAATCTTCTTGTTATCTTGAAAGACGCCATCCCTCTGGCCATGCAGCTCCAGATTGACCAGAAACTTTTCACCAAGTCATACTTGGACAAGGAGAGCTCTAAGACAATGTTGGAAGGCACAGTGAGATTACCATGTGACCAGAATGAAGCATCAAAAAAATCATAAGTTACCACATGTGCGCGTGTGCCATTTATTCTGTTATCGTTTTACGACATTGATGAAACCGTTGTCTCCGCAATGAAAGGATCGGTGTTTATCAATTAGTTGTTATCCAGTTGAGGCCATTATCGTCTTTCTAAAATGGCTGAGCCTGACACAATGGCTGATAAACTTTGTGATTTATTGGTTGAGGATTACTCTGTTCGGTCCTTGATCCATCAAGCTCAACAGAACAGACTCAGCTTAAGCGAATTGCGTGACAACTTGCTCAAGCGCCAACAAGATCTCAACCAAGCATCGATAGAGTTATTCAATACAAACTATGACAGGTTCTTCAAACTATCTCATCATATTGCCGGCCTAAATGAACCCATCGAGAATATGCTCCATCCAATCCAGCTGTATCATGACAAATTGAATGAGCTTTGTCAGAAGCATGATGCCTATTTGGATCGCATCGATAAAAACATTTCACTCCTTGAGAGTACTAGCAAGAATAAGTTCCTTGCCAAAATATTAATCAAGCTAATCGGTAGACGCAATCGAATCTTTGAGCAGTTAGACCAGTTGAAATGGCTAAACCTTCAATCTATTCATGGATTAATGGAACAATATGACCCGAAGAAACTTGAGCAAAAAATTGAATTTGATTCTATTGAGCGCCTTACGGTGGAGCTACACCATCTATATTGCGAGACTCTCGCCCTAGAGCCCACCCGCGATGAGTTGATACCTATCAAGCAATCCCTCGAGTCAAGTATCTCAGCGAAAAGAGCTCAACTAACGACGTGGTTCAGACAGGTCTTCCATGAGGCTGTGGTGAATCGGAATAGACACTTGATAGATTTCGTATTGAGCACTTATAACCAAATCAATGACGACTATCAGGAGCTAGACATTGACAAATACTTTAGAGAACACGTGAACGAATCACTCGATATCATTGCTACCTCCATGAAAGAACAGCCCCTTACTGAGCTCGAACCAGGGCTCGACGAGCACCCTTTCAAAGTCAAAATATGTCTTGATGTTTTCAAGCAAATCCTCAGGTGTTGGTCACCTGATTTCTACATTGAAGCGCTAGACCTAAACTTTGCAATTATGGTTTATAGGATATTAGAAAAGTTTTCTGATTGGCTGGGAAAACTAAGATTGTCGGACTTCAGGATAGTCGGGACGCGAATCAACCCAGAGAACCCTGGGGGTACAACCAATTTTCTAGCCAAGCAAGATGCCATCATGCGTCTCTTTATTGAAGATTGTACACGACTTATAAATAAGATCTCTGAGTATGAGTCGAACAGCCTCCCCGGATTGGAACCCAAACTCAGAGAATTGAGACGCGCGAAACTCAGTGATGGCATTAATGCAATGGAAGAGGGAATGACCAATGTAAGAAATTTGCAAAAGTTGCTTGAAAGATAAACTATGGAGAGTATTTTTTCCACATGTTACATAATTGAGCATCTATTCATTCCCTCCGGTACTGTCAACTCTTCTGGAGGTGCACCCAATGCCTGCATCTGCTCCATCAAATCCAGATTCTTCTCGAATCTCTCTTGATTGTCGAGTGTCTCGTCATCAAATACCTCAATTATTTCGTGAATTTTGCGTATTTGTTTCTTATAACGTTTGCGATCTTCTTTGGACAGATGGGCAAGATTCTTCTGCAACCAATCCTCGAACTTAGGTGCCAGATCTTTGAGTGCAGGGTAGAGGAGTTCCTTGGACAAGAGGTTTTGCATAAGATCAAAAATCTGAGGGACAGATTCTGTTATTCGAGTCCGGGCCTCCTCGGGATCGATTTTTGGCATATCTTTGAGCTTTTCAGTCATGCTGGCAAAGAAACGATTCATCTCTTCCTCATCGATGACTTTTGTAGACGATGATTGCTCACCTGATGAGGTGCCCGGTTGTTGTTCACATTGTTGTTTGTCTTTCGAGTGTGTTGAAGGAACCCTCGTTTCAGTGTCCTCTGACTTCCGCGGACTACCTGATCTATTGCCCAATTTGTTCTCAACTTCGGTTATTTTCTTGAGAGATTCATCAATATTCGGCCTACCTTTCACTTCGGTCTCTGATTCATCGTCGAGAAGTAGTTCCTCCAGTGCGTCCTCGAGAAGTTCATTCAAATTACTGGAGACCTGCTCCAGCTGTTCGGCTTGAGCCATAGTTTAGGATTATACTGTAGTTACTACCAAGATTAGGTAACCTTGGCGAATTTCATGTCGAATAAATATTCATAATGGAAGCATGACACTCGAGTTATTCGATCTTATTCTTGCCTCCTTCCTTGTGCAGGCAGTGGCTTGCTTTTTAAGGAGTGATCGACACTTGTTGCAGCGCAAACGCGCATCTTTTCGGCAGCGTCCGCGCGCAGTTTTGCATCGATTGGCCTGCAGTTAGATAACCGTCGATGCGGCAATTGAGATCTGAGTCTGGATTTATGAAAACGATCAAATTGAGGCGCGAGTTCAACTATGACACTCCATCCCTGAGGATTAGAGTTGAAGATAAAAATCAGAGAGAAAGACTAATATACTAAACGCATTCGACATCCTATTTAAAGATCTGATACGTAATTCAGCTGAAATTCATTACGATTTTCAGTTGTAATAGTTAACTGCGGGTTGATACACCGGTTGCTGATGTCTCCTCCTGCGACCAAATAAGCGCCTTTTTGGCTCCACATAGACCATCGGGCTACACGGATGGCCATGGCAAGGAGCTGGGGCGTAGTTGTGGGGTGGCTGCATGACATATGGGTCTACATGTAGATGCTGCACAGGATGCGGATGCTGGTAGTGAGGTCCGGCCGGCACTCCAGGGGCAAAATGTCCTTGATTCATATTGTTGCCATTGATGTTGACCGAGGAAACATCGTTGCGGATCAATGGGGGTTCTAGTTGATTTCGTCGGGAACTCCTAGTGGCATATGCGAAATGACTGATGCTCGCTATGCTGAGCACAATGAGTGCCAATAGTTTGATTGTCCACATGTTGATACACCAGTTGATGCTATCTTACGAATCTGACGACGAAGTATTACGATCAGAGCGCAACAGTCTTTGTGGACTCGAAACTCGATGGAGAATGCTACTAAGCGATCGTTAGCAATCCGACTTTAACTAAGCTCTAAAATTTCCGGCCATCAGAATCACGCGACTCTGGCAGCTTTTTCTATTTTTTCTTTTGCCAGGCACAAGGGTTCAAACGTCGAGCTAGATTCCGTCATCGCCCAATTTAGTCCCTCAACTCTGTATTCATCCCCTCGCCTTTGGGTTGAGCATCACCATTCTATAACCCTTCCTCGAGATCATCCATTACTTGATGTCTATAGTTCTCGTGCCATGCGAAAATTTGCATCATTCAATTGTTTTGCTACTGTCTCTTCTATAATTGGCTCTGAGAGTTTGATTCATCGCAAACCCAGGCCAGTTCTCATATGGTGTCAAAGGATGTTGATGCATCTTGCTCAGACGACTCTGTATGATAATCATCGTCTTGAGCCCCAGTCGGCTCATATTGTGAGTCAAGCAATCTCGGATGATGGTCGCAGCCATGTTACTTGGAGATTTGATTAAAAACCGAAGAATGTTTTCTGAAACTGACGTGATTTCGGCCTCAAGTATTGGAGACCAGCCATCATATAGCTTGAGCGAACGGTCACAATTCTCGTGTTTCCATTGATTGATGATCTGGTCTTCCAAAAGCGCGTTCTTATCGCCATCTAATGGCGGCTGAGGAAAAGTTCCGTCCAAAGATAAGAGCAAACCAGAACTAGTGCTCATCAATTCATTGATAAGGATTAAGACAACAATTCTCATGACAACTACACACGCCTGGTCGATTTGACTATCGATTTCCACAACAAGCTGAGCGTTTGTCTATCCGTCTGTCCATAAAACTTGTTATCTCTGTCCGACATTCCTCATCAATCGTCGTCGAGTTTTCGTCTACCAGTTCCTCTAATTTGGGCTTGATTATTTCGGTGGTATTCCCACCCTTCATTTCATTTTGCAAGTAGTATAGTTCAAGAGCCTATAATTGACCGATTTGAGTTGGCGGATTTGGCCAAAAATGATGCAAGGTGGCTTCAAGTCGGGAGATTTGCATGTAGTTACGGAGGACGGTGAACAATGTTTCATGTGGAAATCTAATCAATTGACTTATATCGCACAGGACCGTCAAGAGTTACCACAGATCTTAGCAACCAAATTTGGACCATTCGCAACCAAATTAGATCTCAGCTTCAATTCGATGGAAAGATTTGACAATATCAACCACTTTACAAATCTGAGTGAGCTTATCCTCGATAACAATAACTTCAGCGATGAACAAATAGTGTTCAAGAGGAATTTGCGTCTCAAAACGTTGTCTCTAAATAAGAACAAGCTCAAGAACTTAAGTAAACTCGTTCAAAAGATCCAATTGAGTTTTCCAAATCTCGAATATCTCAGTCTGATTGGGAACCCTCTTTGTCCTGTCTCGATCCAAACCATTGAGACAGGGATCGAATGTGGAGTCGAAGGAGAAGGTGAGGGAGCGGTTCCAGCTGAAGAGGATGATCCGAAATCTGGTCACCATGAGAAGCAGCCTCCAGATGGGAGTGTGGAGATAAAGGGGAGCAAAAATTGCAGACAGAATCAAAGAGGAAAGGCTGTCGGCCTGCCTAAGATAAGCATAGACGAGCTAATCCTCGAAGGCTCGAGTAAACACCAAGCTAGTCAGAACAGTTCTCAGAATAGTATTGGATTGTTCGACGAGATTAATCATCGTAAATACAGGTTGGTAGAGAAGACATGATCGCATCCTCTCTTTTCATTGCATCTTTGAGCCAATACAATTGACAAACTTTCAACCCCGAAACCTCTTTCCTTCTTCTGCAGGCATTTCATTATCTTTCATTTACCTAATCTGAAGTTCTTAGACTCAGCAGAGATCAGTCTCAAGGAAAGAGAAGAGGCACTAACTGGTCGCTGTTTGGTAGATCGGCAGGCTTTCTTATCGCTAGGCAATCGCCAAGAGCTAGTGCCGGTTCGGAGTCAGGACTCAAGTAAACCGCATGTTCCCCAGCCCTCCGATTTCAAACTGTCTATAATGTGCCAGGAGGATCCAGAATATGGCCAAGAGCCCCCAAAAGCTCGTGATGAGTCGGGTCGACTAGATCAACAAACTTCACCCAAGGGTAAGCAATTTGAGAGAAATCGTTCGCTTTTTGGGGACATTCAGTCTTCATTCCAAGAAGCCTTTCGAGCTCACGCCGATCGGGTGAAAAGAGCAAATTGATTAACTGGAGTGTGCAATGATCACTCGCCCCCAAAATGATTCCCAGGGGTATTCTCAAAGTTATCATACAAATACACAGGAAAGAATAGCGAAGGCAACAGGTTCATACGAAATAATGACCTCTGAGTGGTGCTCGTTGAACATCCTAAGCTCGCGGAGGTGAGATTATGCCATCGGTTTCCGCTCGCGACACATCCATCTGATGATGACAGTGTAGAATCGTGATTTCAGATGAATAACAATAAAAATGAAGAGCATCGGCCATCAGGTGGAAAAGAAAGCATTTGTTACACAGAACTTTGCCCCATTACACGATTTACAGGAAAGCCAAACCAATGTAAGAGAGGAAGACCATTGGTTAGACGATTGAGGTCATCTGGTTGGGCGAAATTGCACAGTAATGTTTGCTTACATCTCGGGTGATATATTCGTCCTATTCTTTAATCATATGAGAGCCGCTTAGTAGAGAGCGCCATAACAAGGTGGGGCGTGGCAGGCATTGTGGTGGAAGACCCTAGGGGCGTAGACTGGTGCATGGTGGTGGTAGTCGCTTGCGCCACTTGCTGCTGCCGAGGCGGACGCTGCAGCCGCTCCGCCACCCACAGAGGCGGAGGCTGAGGCTGCACCAGCGCCAGCACCATGGTGGCCATGGTGGCCATGGTGGCCGTGGTGGCCGAAGTGCCCATGAACAGGCGCCAAGACCGTTGGCTCAGCATAGTCGGGCATCGTGTAGTGCACTTGCGGGTGTTGATAGTTGCCCGGTCCGTATGGCGAGTAGCCGCGGTTGTTGTCGTTGACATTGGTTGAATGAACATTATTGACTACATGCGGCTGGTTTCTTTGTCTACGGCCACCAAACAATCCACCTTCGACACTTAGTGTCGACAGCATGGCGACAAGAAGTAGGCTTAGAATGCAATTAACTCGATTTGCCATTTTTGCTGAATCTTTTTCGATCTTCTCTCTATAGAATTCTTCTAACAACAAGTCTTCAATTTCCTAAAATTCTAAAGTTTGCTGCTCAACTAAACTGACCTACGGCCTATATGTGAGTGAATTGATGTCTCTTTTCGTTGTTACACTCAGAGATGGATTCTAAGAGACCACTTGGCACGTGTGGCTCGACGAGAATAGAATCTAGAGGCTAGCGACAATGCCAGAAGTTTAGCCCAGACAGGCACGTCTGTATTGGTGTTGAGCGATCGGAAGATTTATCATCCGAGGTTTATTATTAGCCTTAGCATGTAACGTGTTGACGGTAGGTTTCTTTTTCTATGGAAACCGGATAGAATGTGAGCAGCTTCTGTATCAGTTGATAGGAAAGTGACTGGCAACTAGGCGTCGCAAGCTAGAATTCTAATTTCTATTTTTAACATTACACTTAGCTGGCGCCGCTCAAAAATCTTTTGTCGAAGACATCCGGCGTGCTTTCGAGACCTCTACTCGTGTTCTTCTCACCTCTTGGACTGCATACAATGATCGAGCAGCTTCTTCAACTGCCCACTTCTGAAATTGAGCGACAAATCGGTTGCACTTATGGTTTCATTGGCGCAAGATCTGAATTTGAGCTCTCGTTGAATCATACCGATCAGAAAGAGACGACTCCTCGTGGCCATTAAGACAGTTTTGGATTTTCTCTTCTCCCTCTTCTGGAGATGAAGTTGCACAAAAACTGGACTCCCGGCAACTATCGTGTCAAATTCTCGCGAACAATCTGGTATCAAACAAAACTGACTTTGGTCCTTCGAAAATGGGCACTCGAGCGTTCGGCTCAAGGGGATGGCGTTGAATTTGGGGGCCCGCTGGAAATCAATCAAATGGTAGCTATTCCTTTTCGTCGTGATACCCTCTTTCGCCTTCAGATCGGACGAGGGCAAGAGCTGGGGATCCCACAGGCAAACTGATGGTGATTTTGCGCTGCTGTTTCTGCCCATCGGATAGTCCAACACAATGATCGCCAAATCGTAGTAACCCTTTTTCCTATTGTACTTTGGGTGCTTACAAGTCCAACTGATTGTGGACGAGGAGCGTACTGTGTCATTGGTGGAAGTGCTACTGTTAGTTGGCTGTCCAAATGTAGAGCTGAAAACGTTGAATTTGTACGTGGACTCGATCTTGTCAACACAATTGGCTGTGGTCAACACGAGTGTCTGTGACAATAGTAGTCCATTGCAGTGTGGGGTCTGCTCTGCTTGTTCCGACGACTTTTTCATCAAACTAACCACAGAGTCAGCCAAATCTCTCAGCTCTGCAGTACGACTAAAGTTTGAGCCATGGTCCACCTGACATCTGGGACTAACGGAAAGTTCTTGGAGATTGAACTTTTTCGAAATGGTCGGCGCCCAAAAGAGGGCGCAAAGTATGATGGCCGAGTAAATCTCTACAAAAATATGGCAGAAGGTACCCATCGTATGAGTGGTCAGAGTGGTCTCTGGATGAGTGATGTTGGTCGTATATTTGGAGACAAATGTATGTTTCGGTGATGACGCAAAATAATCTCGTCAACGCGACATCGATTTGCTCGACTCCTTGACAGCTGGAAAACTCATCAAGTCTAGAGCCATCATTACGAAACACCGTTCACATTGATCAAAAAGACAAATGATTGACCATGGATTTCGTTCAATATTAGAGCGAAACCTATGGAACACCAAGCCTTACAATGGCTTCGTATCGTTTTTTATCTATCTCATCCAAAGAGAACAAATCAGAACAAATCCTCTTCCCCTCGCCGCTGCAAGACGGAACAAGTGCACGTGTTCTATTGTGCAAGAAAGCTGCGACCGGCACGATAGGTGAAAAGAAAATAAATTATCAACTCTATTTGGGTGCTGTAGGTTAATTGGATAATTTGCCAATTTTTGTTTGCTCAAAGTCACTCTGGTATTTATTAGTTGTCCGAGCATTCAATTGGACAGGTTTTCCCCTCACACGGCGGTATACAAACAACTGATTATGCTGCTATGGCTGCTCCCCCGAGTGTCTTGACTCACACTAGACACTCAAGCTTTGTTTTTCAAGACTGGAGAACAGAAGAGGCAAGAAACAGGTTTCCCAATCGCATCAAGTGATAGGATTACTAAACAACCGTAACATACCGCCAGCATCCATACATGATCATCCAATGAGAGATTCAACAGATAGCTCACCAGAGTAAAGAATCATCTTCACTCACACATCTAAGCGCCAAGTTAGTGTCTGAGAAATATCGACTTTTCATAATCTTTCATAAGTTCAACGAGTGGCGGGTAACAAGACCGCCCTCTGTAGCTATCATTTGCAGTAATGATTGCGGTTAGGATTGAGGGGCTGACTAATGCTCTCCAGGGTGGGCAGAAAAAGCTTTGCCGAGATGAATCATTCTTCTTCAACCTCTGGGCCAAATGCCATTCCAACGCTGCATTTTGTCCTCTGTCTAGGCCACATCCAAGTCTATTGGTCGATGGCAAACAAAAGCGGCTCAATAGATGTGCAAGCGACTCCCGTTCAAAACATTCCCCAATAATGAATGATGATCTACAACCGTGTTTAGGAAAGAAAACAGCTCGAGCACACCATCACAGCGTGCTGACCTCAAGTGGCCTTAGAATTGGAACAAGAGAAGGGTGCAAAGGGAGTGAGATATCCTCTCCATGTTATATTGGCTGTGGCGTGAAAAAAGAACAAGCAGCCGATCATTTGGAACAAATCACTCCAAGATCCTTATCACAACCGTCAGCATCGGCAGCGGCGCCAACTAGAGCCCTATTGTCGTTGGCTGAAAATCTTCCCCTCCTAAGTCGACGAGAGGTGACTCCAGTTGTTAAATTGTTTGCGCTCACTCGTTACAGTCATCAGAGAATTACAGCCACGACCAATATGATTCCAGAAATTTTTATCCGCTTCTTGTCCACAGCGAAAAGCAGCATCCTCGGCCCAAAACCATTGACCGGCCCTCCGGTGGGCAGGGATGAGGAGATAAGATTGTTGACAAAATCCAAGGGCAACAAAAAGGTGGAAATAGTTGCGTGTCGAAAACTACACGAGCAACCGTCCATGCCTGGACCAGCCTCAGGCAACGGTGGGATAAAGTTCACTGTCCATTATTATGACTCGTTAGAATCGATAATCTCCAGTAGACAAGCTAATGGTCAGGCGGTGCCGGAGTTGAAGATGGTCCCTGTTGTGTGTTTGCTCCATGGGGCACCAGGAAGCTATGAGGATTTTTCCAGCCTGATCAACTATCTCACATCCCGCTCCATACGAGTGATAGCGCCCAATTTCCCCGATTATTCCGCAACTCTCGAGCACAATTTCAGACACAGTCCCCCAGAGAGAGCGGATTTTCTGTCCGAATTTTTCAATGCAATTTCCGTGAACAAGATCGACCTAATAGTTGGACACAGCAGTTCAGTTTACACCATGTTGGAGCTGGTGGAAAAGAGTCTCTCAGCTAGTCGTGGTGCTGCAATCGTTGATTGTCCAAGAATATGCTCAATTGCAATGTTCAGCACCCCCTCGTACAATCTGCCAAGAAATCTGGTCCCCACTCCCTTAAGACTGTTGACATTGAAGCTATTCGACTACCCAATCATGCGACCATTCATAACTGGTTTCGTGGACACTTTTGTCCGAATTCAGGGGATCCAAAATCGTGTGGACAGGATTGAGGATATCCTAGTTGCTGCCAGCACAATGGGCAACTCAAGATACGAACAGATGAAACATCGTCTGGAGCTGATTAGAGAGCACAAGCTGCCACGTCTATTGATCTATGGGACGAAAGATCGTTTGATACCAGTGGATTATTTCAGGAAGTTGGCCAAAGATTTGGGCGCCAGTTTAGAGGATGGGATCAAGTGTTATAATGGCGACTCTTCAGTGAAGAAGGAGCCGAGCCAAGACTGCAATGAGAGATTGGCGCATGTGAGCGAGTTTGAGTCTGGAGGCCATTACGTGTTCCAGCGCCACTCGAGACAAGTGAACGAGGACGTGTACAGGTTTCTGGTGGAACAAGTGCTCAAGCGGGAAATAGAGTCAACGAAACTGTGATAAAGAAAAGGAAATGTCACTATCATTAGGCGACCACAAGAATGATCATAATGATAATGTTGAAAAATCTATGAACTAACACCCCGAATTACCACTGCTCCTACTCCTTAGCGCGAGGGCCTCTTTCAGCTCCTTTAGCCAGTTGCAACTTAGGGCCGCCATTTGTTTGCCCGTGAGACCTGTTGCCAGCTGTTTGCGAGTTGGGCCCAATCGGAGTGAATGGCGCTCGCGTGATAGCCCGCACGTGATTGGCAGCGCCTCTCTCGAGGGGGCGGGCATATGTGTGTCCGTTTATGTGTTAGCACATAAAGGCGGGCCACTGTCGTCCGAAAGTTGGCCAGTTTCCGGCGGCGCAGTTCAGTGTGTGTGTGTGTGTTTGGCTGGCCCGAAGTCGCAAAGGCCAATTGCATTAATTCGGGCCCTCACGAGCCATTGCGTTGAGAGGAGGAGGCGGAAGACTGGGGGAAGGGGGCGAGCACACAAGGCAGAGAAGTGGCTGGGAGAGAGCTCGGCGTTGGGCTTGCTGTAGGCGAGTGGAGCGCGCTCGCCTGGAGTTGAGCCAAAGGGCCGAGTTGGGAGGGAGCTTGGCGGAATTAATTCCACTAACTCGACGGGCAGAGCAAGAGCAAGAGCAGGAGAGGGAGTTTAGTGTTGGCGCGGCCGATCGTTTGCGCAAATTGTTTGTCGTTGTCGTTTGGGGGCGACAACACTTGGTTGCTCTGCGTGCCAACGAGCCGATTGTTTGCCCGTCGCGTGGGCAGCACCAAAGTCGAGGGAGCCGAGGGAGCTGGCTGCCGATTTGCAAGCCGCCGCCGCCACCAAGCCATGCAGCGGGCGCACAAGGGACTGCCTGCGATGCTCTTGGGGCTCACCTGGAGCTGTGTGTGTGCGGGCGCTTAGGTGCAGTTGGGCACCGCGCTTGCTGCTTGCTGCCTGCTGGGCGCCCGCTTTGTTGTGTTGGGCGGCGGCTCAAAAACGGGCCCTCCTCTGCGCCTTGTCGCTCGGCCTCCAGCCCTAAGATGCGCCCCCATTTCGGCTTGGCGTTCCGCGCGCGCCGCACACAAGCCCAAGAACAAGCACGAGCACTCCTAGACGAGCGCACACGAACACTTGACTCGTCGAGAGGGCCCGTCTCGCTGGCTGCTCGCCGCAACTCAGCCAATGCTCTGAGGGCCAAGGCACACACACACACGCAGAGCTTATCATCTCGAATTTCGGCGCCCTTGTTATTGCTTGTTCTTGTTTGTCGTTGGGCCATGTCGTTGGATTGGGCGCCCAACTTGGCCCAGGCGATCCTTGGGCGAGCTTGGCAAGAGAGAGAGAGAGAGGCGGCCCCACAGCAGCAGCCAGTAAGCCGGGCGGCCACCCCGCGGGCTGGCCGTCATTTTCGTGCTCCGCTCGCTTGGCGGGCCGCTTGAGCTGCGGCCCAAGCGGCCCAAGCGGCCCGCCAAGTATCTGGCGGACAAACAAGCCAGCAGGAGAGAGAGAGACAGTTTAATCCAGGCACACAAAGAGGGGCCAAGCAGCGGGGCGAGCTGGCGGGCCGAGCTTCCCAGGCGGGCCTATGGAGGAGAGAGTGTAGTTGAGTGCGGCGGCGGCGGCGGCGCATTGGTGGAAATTAATTGCCAAACTGGCGCCCCGTTGCCAATGTTTACGCAGCAAGCCAGGCCCCAGTGGTGCGGGCGTCTTCCTTTTGGCCGGGCGGGCCCTTTTTTCCATGTTCATGGGCGAAAACTAATTGACCATGAGGGATCAAGTTGGCCGCCGGGCGGTCGCAACGAGCGGCCTGGGCGGCCAGCTCGCCGGACTGGCCGCGCCACTGGGCCGCCTGGCCAGCTGGCGAGGCTCGGTGGGCACTTGGCCTCTCTTGTGGCGAGCGCGTCTTGGGCCGAGCGATTGGCGAGCAGCGCAATTGGAGGTTGGAGGGCGCCTTCGTTAGCGGCTCCATTGCATTACTGCACTACTCCATTGCATCACTGCAGTACTGCTCCATTGCATTAGTGCACTGCACTGCCCCATTGCATTAGTGCAGTAATGCTGCACTGCTCCATAGCTGCACTGCAGTACTGCTGCACTGGCCCATTGCAGCAGTGCACTGCAGCGCAGAGAGCAGCTGCTTGCTTTGCTGCGGGCGCCCGTCTCGCGCGCTGCATTGTCGCCCTCTCCTTGTCGTTGTTGTTGGGCCGCCTGATGCCGAGCTCATGTTAATGCCGGCCAGCCTGCCAGGGGCGCCGATTAGCAGCTGCGCGCCCACCAGCTCCGAGCCGAGTGGGCCGCCACTTGGCCTCGCCGCCGCCAGTTCATCAATTCAACACAGCCGATCTGGCCGGTTGGGGCCCTCGCGCGGCCCAACCAGCGCCTAGCAACATGATTGATTGTCAATAATGTCGGCCTCTGCTGCTTGTGGCCCCCCCCCTCGTCCAATTCGGCAAGCCGGCAGAGGGCCCTCCAGCGGGCGGCCATCCATCTGGTGGGAGGGCAAGCGCAAGCCAAACAAGTTGCCGCCGCCCATCACACTCCCCCGAGGACTGTCTCCCCCCCGTGCACTGCCTGCCCCACACACTCTCTCTCCCATGCACGGTCTCTGCCGTAGACCGTCCCCCATAGACTGTCTCCCCCAGGCCCCGGGCGGCCGAGCTGCGGGCGCACACGCCCCTCAGCTCGGCCGCTCTCTTATCAGCACTTCCGCTTCCTTCCGGCCGCTTTGGGGCGCGCCCGGAGCGCCCAGAGCGCCCAGAGCGGCTTAGCGCCCGGACGGCCAGCTCGCCGAGGGGCCTCCAAAGGGCCAGTCTCGGCGGACGGTTATCAATTTCACATTTGGCCGTCACATTTGCCCGCCGGTGCTAAGCCGCCGCGCAAGCCGCACTCCACCGGCAAGGTGCGTCTGTTTGCGGGCCGCCCGGCGA
>Ga0058701_10001371_pt1 | contig 17155 bp, 8 predicted proteins | sample AgamicOrMae_FD_97039 | JGI IMG/M metagenome (GOLD analysis project Ga0058701, IMG submission 97039) | Agave microbial communities from Guanajuato, Mexico - Or.Ma.e | ecosystem: Host-associated > Plants > Phyllosphere > Phylloplane/Leaf | place: Guanajuato, Mexico | collected 2012-06-04
CCTCCACTCAGTTTGGTTTAACAACGAAAGGTAGGATTCAAGATACGGGAAAATTAATTTTTAAAGCGTTTTGATCAGTCATTAACAAGTATCGTTCCCGAAAGCGTTATACTTTCAGTCACTTACTATTTCCAGAACATTTTCTCTCCACTTTATCCCAAGCCAATGGCCGTTTTTAATACCACCCGGTAATAATTGTCAAAGTCCAGACCCCTATAACTTGTGAGAGTAGGTACTAAACCATTACTGTGCCTCTTATCTTTTTGATTGATAGGTAAGCGATACTGTACACTTTCAGTAATGCCCTCTCTTTTCCACGTGCAATGCACTTTTGAAAGGAAGAAAACCTCAGTGAGGAGATTAAACTGATATGAGTAAAGGAGAGAAATATGCGAAGAAAATATAATAAACAAGATCAAGTACTTCTGTCATAGGAGGAGAAGAGCCAAATAAAAGTAACCTCGTCACTTTAGCATGTCAGTGAAAAATCCAGATAACATACTGTTCTACTCGGAAAGATGGGTCTTATAGTCCCTTAATCGTAGAATGTTGTGAGCCTAATAGAATCACTGCTTACATCTAAATATATGGTCGTTGCATTCACTGATCCGCGTCATCTGAACAGAGGTTGTTCATCATCGAGCGGAAGGGTCCTTTCCACGCCAATGGAATGGGGGCGTTTCCAGGATCTTTAAATCGACTAAAAGTTGTTTGCGAACTTGCTTAAAAGTGGTGACACCTCGGGAGGTATAGTGTCCTTCCTACCTTGTGGTAGCCGTGCCACTGGCCCTGCACCCCTCTAATGGCTCTAATTAGCAGGCCAATCTAACGTACTCGGCGCACAGCTGGCGCAGCTGTTGCAGCTGGCGTCGCCAGCTGCGAAGTTCCCTTCTCACCCAATGGAACTCTGCCTTGCAGGCTTCTTCACGTAACAAATCTGCCATCGTCTGCATACCCGACTAATGCACTTGTACCAAGAACTTTGAGCGTGATGCTGATCTGAGACAATGTTTCACATCAACGGGCAGAGCATCACAGGAAAAACACAACACGCACCGTAAGGAGTTCCATATCTTGTTTTGGATGTGAAACTAAAACGCGCGTAATGCGTATTCCAGTAATTTTGCAAGATAAACCTATGTTCAGCCACATCAATGGAAAGCTCTCGTCAAGACCATTTGAATGATATGGCTAAACCTACGTATATCTTGAAAAATAATAAAAAAATTACTACCCCCGTCTTAGTTCTACAACCAAAGACGCATTTAACCTTATTTAACAGGTGTTTAGTATAGTGAAATGGGTATAAGGGAAGCGTGTCATGCCATTCTTGATCAGTTAGGGTTAGGAGCTTGCATACTGAATGACCAAACTTCGCTGAAGGAGAGCCATTGACGTACATGGAGCACACAATTAAGACGACATGAACGCTTGTCAATTGTTGACTGGCCAGGTCAAAAGACCTCGCTCATCGAGTTCACTTTTCCATCCCACGTTCTATTTGCTGGCTCTTTATACTTGTTCAGCGCAAGTGAGCGGAACGCTCGTTAAAGGAAATGCCTTTTGCCATCGTTCATACCGGTCGAGTGATTCGAAAGATCTGGCATATTTCTACCATGTGTTCTGTCGACCAGACTCATGGTTCAGTTCAGTTTTACACAATATGTGTTCAAAGAAATGCTTTTACATTGTTCACTGGACCGGTCAAAAGATCTGACTTATCGAGATACCCAGATATTCGCTTTTTTAGGATTCTGCTTTTGAGAGCAGAGTGACAACCACATAGGCTAGCAGACCATGTGTTCAAGGGATTTCGTATAGGTCAATTGCGATCGGATCAAAACGCTGGTAACGACCTCCTAATACGCCTTTAAAACTGGCCGTCTCTGACGCTGATAACACATGAAAAGAAGCTACTAGTACTGACAACGAATCATTAAGACTGATCGAGTTGATATCCTTACCATAAGATATGTTTTCCAGGGGAAGAAAAAGGCCGTTTGAAACCAAAACAAAGTTTTGTTTATGGACAGACGGAAAAATGTCCCGTGCAAGTAAGCTTTTTTTAACGTTTCTTGAGCGTTGTATTGAGCTTGTGCATGCGTCGTGACTGCCTGAGGGGATATGAAAGTTCCTCACAATAGGAAGTCGACTCTCAAACCTTCTCTTCAAAAAGTTTATATAAAGGAAAACTACCTGCGCGATCACTTGTCTCAAAGTTACCCCATTAGAGATGGCATAAGAGTCTGAGGTCGCCCTTAAAACTCATCCACATCTGATGATACTGCACATTAGAGCTGATACTGCACATTCTCAAGCGTCCTGAGGAGAATCAACTTAAAATTCTTCTCCACTGCTCCCCGTAATGTATGTGTGTCACCGCACCGAAAAAAGGAAATATTTCCACCTCGATCGATTTCGTGTATGTTTTTGTACCGCTCAATAAGGAATCATGCTATCCGTCCATCCCTCTTTCCTTTGACAGCAACTCACTTGGTCTTCATGTATAGTCAAAAAAGCTCAACTTTGTCTTTCTAGATTCTGTCTTGACCTTCTCGAGGAAAACGTAATCAGCTGCGTTGATTGGGTGTTTGAAGAGTAGTGTTGAGCTGAGAAATGGTGGGGATAAGAAGGAGGGGAGTTAAGGAGGAGTTCAGAGAGGAATTGAGAGTATTGTAGGATCAGAGGTGATATGCAGGTGGAAGCGAGGTGGAGTCAATGTTATGGCAAACATAACGCAGTGTTGATGGTGAAATTCGATCTTCTCTTTGAAATCCACTAATTTAATGCGAATCGCGCGGCTAGTTAAAAGTGCTCGCAGTGAAACTTGGCAAATTCAACTAGTACAGTTTCCAAAGAGCTCTTCGAACCGGCCGAGTATTGCATGAAGACAACGATTTTCTTTCAAATGATAAATATGTCCTCAACAACCAACGACGGCTATCCTAAAATACCGATTATGTGTTATGCACGGAGTAGGCCAACACAAAGTTGATGAAAAAATCAAAATGATGAATTAATGTTGGTTGAAATGTGAATGTATGTTGTTCGAAAAATGATATTTCCTTAGACAGGAAATCAGTCTTATTGTCTCAAAAGAATCATAGAATTTCAATGCGAATTAATAAAAACCAATGCAACTGAAATAGGAACGTTTCTCTTTATTAAAAAGAAAAATGCCAAGAAAAGTGGGCGAAAGTGGAGCTCTGTATCCTGTAGAAACGTAAGTGAACTAATAAATTGATTGAGTAAAACTTCATGCAATATTGAGCGTTGAGGGAAAAAATAATTTCTGGTTTGCCCCAGAAGTCAACTCACCGTAAATTGTTTTCGAGATGAGTTGTCAGTGCAATTGAATAAATAAGAAGCCTAGCACCAAATGCACAGCCAGCCAGTTCAGCTATTACTATTAAGACATGGCTTGGAAGACCATTTCTGTAAGAGGATTTGAAGCAATTGACGATTTTGAGGTTTCTATTAGAAGAGCGTTCTGAATTTCGTGCGGTTTTACCTCAGCTGCTTAAAAAACCAAGTTGGCAGCAAGAGCTTCATGTAATCAGATTCATTATTTGAATTTGATTCACTACTGAAATACCAATTTGTTGCAACTAGTTGAATAGGACGCTAGTTTCTTTCAAGAAGTCTGCGAAAGTCGAGTTCCAATTTAAGAAGCACCAGATTTCAACTTAGCGGAAACCGGGGTATTCCATTGCTTTTAAATGAAACTCGGCGTTTACGGACCGCTACCAAAGAAGACTGGGTTGCAGCTGGGGAAAATTGGATGGTATCAGGCAAACCACGCGAATGCTGTCAATAACCTTCGAGGTGGTCAAGAAGACTACGTGATATACTGTATATCGCATCTATACATAAATATATATAATACATTGTCTATACATTAAATCAAAGGCATGCTAAGGTTTCCTGACCGCATCTTTAATTTGAAAGGACAAAAGAGAGAATTTTTCAGGATTCCGCCGTGAGTATTGAAGTTAGAAGAACTTTTAAAAGTTTTAGAACATTGGTTGAGTACTTGAACGAGCAGAGAAAAAAGTCACGTCAAATATTTCGTCAAATTGAGGTTCCCAGCTAACAAGTCACGGAGTTTTCGAGGGATGTGCGGAAGGTACCGTTATTGATAAACTACACATCATGCGTAATGAATTTGGCGTGATGGTATGGGCACATCATCCATCTCCCATTGAAGCTCCTCATAGCCTACAGTACGTTACCACTCAGAGTATGCGTAACACAATTCGTGCATGCGACGCTGATGAAGCGAACATTCGTGCTAAAACTTTTGTACCTATTAATTGTGCGTATTTTATCAAACACACTTCTATGAAATAAAACAATTTGCAGACCTAATTGTTATTACTATATAATGGCAATTCTCTTGGGCTTTTCGAAAAAGTGCTATACCTGTTCTTGTTCAGAGCCGATGTTGGCCAAAATGTGGATTTTCGCACAGCTTTTACTTATTTTTATGACATCATCATTCGCACTTTACTGCGGTGAGGAGATTTCTCGATATCGCTGAGAAACCCTATATATTAATATCCAAGTAATGTGGAGATCTGATCCTGGATGTAAAAAGGATGAAGAAAAGGTAGATCTATCAGATGACCTGTTCAAAGCTTCCACTATGAGTTAATTAGGCACGAGGGAAACCAGGAGCCTTCCCCTGAATCACCCTTGCCGATGAGAACTCATGGTGTGGAGAACTAAACGCAGTATGCAGATGGCATCTGGTTGAGTGGTTGGAGTGGTGAACAGAGATAGGTACGAGAAGTGTCCAGTAACTACAAATAACTAGTTCATGAGGACATATCCTGATTTTGAAGAAGTAAACACAGCGCAGCAAAATGCCTGATATTTGCCTTAGCCTTTAAGGCTGCTCCTGCTAGAGCCTCCCTCTCCCTTCTTATTTCAAAAGATCCAACAGCCATAAATATAATTCTTGAGATCAATGTTGAATTCTTTATACTCCCTTTAAGGAGGGCGAAAGTGCGGCTGCATTGTCCATGCTGTTCGAAAACGCCTCTTCGAGCTAAAGTGGGCGAAGTAAGTGCCGCAGGTCTTGATAACGTGATATTCACAAAAAAGCCTGGGCTAGTTTGCATAATTTTAAAATAAATATGGCCCAAAACTCTTAAGTAATTCTCCCAGATCGTTAAACGTGATGCGTAGACTTATAAAGAGCCAAGGGGTTTGGTTAATGCATTATTTTTCAGAATAGCTGGGCTATAACCAAAATCCTTCTTAAAATGGCGATGGATAATATCAAACCCAGTATAGTCTACGGACTGAGGTTATTACAGCAAACGTTTCCGAAGAAGCACTTTTGCATTTTTCATCATTTTCTATGAAAAATCATTTAAATCATAACTCGCTTGTTTGCTTTCGCTAATGAAGGGGTGACCAGTTCTGATGAAACAATGTCTCTCTCTACTTGTTTTATGTTCAGTCCCAATATCAACGCATATATCTTTTCATGGCTGTCGTGACCACCTTTTTTGCAAAGTTTATCTACGTAAAAAAAAGAAATCTTGGAAGTGCATGCGAGAAACCATGAGAGTTCTGCACAAGTCTCATGGAGAAACACTACTCTTACTTATTTAGAAGACAAGCAGATCAGTAACAAAATCATATAATAATTGCTTTCTGCAAACGAGTTCGACGAATGATTGAAAGAACTCTAATTCCACCGCATTAATTCGTCTGACGCAGTTTTGAGCTCTCAGGAAAACCTCTAAAGTGGATTGATTCCCTCAGGGATAATATTACCTTAACCTTGTAATTCAAACCATTACGTACCTAAAAAAAAATACGCATTGCAGCTCGGATCATACAATCCAACATCATGCCTTATATTTCATCGCTTCTTTTAATCTCTTCCGAAGATGAGATGTCACCGATATTCTCCCTTGTCCTTGGATCTCTTTGTTTCTTCTGTTCCCTTTCTGTCTTGCTTCAAAGAAATATCAAAAAGGATCCACAACGCTAAAATACGCCTCTCGTCCTATTCAGCTTCGTGACTTGCTAATCAGTATGAATTTCAATCATTTTCATAAGCGCATCTTTTCCATCCAAAAGTTTCAACAAGTCTGCGATGTACTTCTACTATTCCATCTTTAGACGAAATATATGCAATGAAATGATTCAAGTATCTTAGACGATGGCTTGTCAGCTTTTCATTTCGATATTTGGAAGATATTCCAAATACCTGTTAAAGGTACTTCCAATCGCTTGTAATCCTTCAAGGTTCTCTTTACCCACTTCTTTTCTACCCATCAAGGACTGTCAAAATCAATCTAATAAAAATCTGGTAAAGGGTGTCAAGAAAATATTTCTTCCATTTTCATCCCGATCGTCTGTTTAAACCTGCGTCATCTCCCAAAGACGCTAGTTTATTTTTAATATTTAGACATGTTAGGCAGAGTGGTGATTTTTTAAATATGTGTTATAATGACGTAGCGATGTTGAACAGCGCAATACCGCATATTTCTGACTACCATGTAAACAATAACAAACGCCGATAAAAAAGAATTTTCGGACTTTTCAGATGATGTGTACGAGAGCGATAAATTACGAGGGAAGGACTTGAAATCTTAAATTGTCCACAATGGGATCACAGCGTCTAAAAGTGGGGGAATACACACAAAAAACGTGTCTATCTTATCCTGGAAATTATCCATGCTGTCCAAAATTAAGTTGGAGCCTTAAATCTACGCATAGAATAAGCAGGCATTAATTACAACTTTTTTAAATAGTCTCTAGCATTCAGAGTCACAAAGAAGATATCCGTCGGACCACGCCATTAGTTTTCTGACAGAAATCAGTTGATGCAAATTTCAGATGTCAAATATGTCATTTTGAAACGCACTTTGGGACGAATCGATAAGTCAAAAGAGCTGACATTAACATAAAAAATCCAAAAAGCGGGCGCTCGGGATAAAAATATTCAACAGAGTTTCTCTGTACATTCTCGTTCATTTCATAGTCCCCCAAAGGAACAGGACTTGTTTAAAGTGCATGAGCTTTCCGTGATACTACATTGCGTCACACTTGCACTCATAAGCTCAGTTTCAGATCTCTCTTTCCTACATGAGAATGAGACAATACTATCGCCTTTTCAGCACAGCACTTAATGAATTCTGCTTTTGGACGTGTACATAAAGCACTAAAGAAGTAAATACTGCTAGGGTACGAGAAACAAAGTACATGTCAACATCCTGAATATGGATGTCCGCAAGAATCACTAAAGTTTGTTACAGAGACAACCCGAAGAGATACACGTAATTACCTGGATACATATCATATCTCACTTTGGCCATGAATTCCTGGCTACTCATTACAATGAATTCTCGCATAGATATCTGCAGTATCACGTTATTGGATCCGTCAATGTGATTGACAGGAATTACTCAACTTCTTTGATTCCTCGAAGTCTTCTTGAACATCTGCAGTTGTTATTCTTTTCCGATATCGCTTAGATTCGACTGGAGTTGAGTACAATTAGTTTTATGGCATTTATTAGATAATAAAATATGAAATACGAGGTAAATCTAGTGTTTTCTTATGTAGACCTTGCTAGCTGGAAATGATATTCATATATTGAAATGATATATCAACCTAGTATTGGAACGCACCCTTCGTTTCCGTCCATTTTCCCCAACCCATTTTCACGAAAGACTAAATACCGATTGGCAAACATCCCCCTAAACTGGAGTCCCGAACTCGTTTTACCGACTTCATTTTCCCGAGAGACACATGCCGAATTGCTCCCGAACAAAGGTGAGCCGAGTAGCATGGCTCCCAAACAAACTTGTCCTGAATTGCATAGCTCCCGAAGAGGGGGCCGTTGCAGGAAGTTGCCACTCTGCCAGAGCTTTCCGATATAGCAAAAAAAAGGAAATATGGGGTTTACTAAAGCTGTTGTTTTGGCAAAGCTGCTTTTCAATCTAGTAGAAAAATAACGCGTCAAGGAACTTATAAAATTATATAAGGAAAGTAGCGCTTGAAAATTACTTTTAAATTGTAGAAACGGAAGAGTTACTTCATGGGGTTAAAGCTATCCTGAAAACCAAGTGGCTGGCCACAAAACAAACGTGAGTCTGCAACCTTACTGTAGCAACTTTAGTTAGAACAAGAAAAGCCCGTCAACGAGTTCCTCCAGAAGTTATCACACAATAACGTCCTTTTGTGGGTGTCTTGGTATTTAAAATTCTGATGGTCGGAGAAATGGTAACCAGGAAAAAAATAAAGATTAGAAGATGCCAACCGATTTAAACACTGACGACACATCTGTTTTTCATGGAATAGGAGAATTAATCTTCGTTTGAACGGTATAGGCTTGCAATATTCTGGCCACTGCTACGAGGAATCACTTTTGAAATCAGGCGCTTTCTTGCTATCTTTTGAAATCATTTTTAATATAATGGTTATTGAGCATAATAAAAAAGTTAAGGTGACTCCGATAAATCTGAAGAACAGAAGAGAAACTCGGTAGCGAAATTACGCTATGCACTGACATAGGGCGAAATTGTGCTTTCTGTATGCATGGCTGGTTCAGCTTTGAATCTTTCATCCGGTCAGCTGGTACAAAGTATGAGAATTTTGTGGTACGATGTATGAGAATGTTGAAGCTCTTCACCAATGAGTAAAACAACGTAGCTTCCGTTATTCTGCTGGGATATGGGATCTCGATTGAATTTTGAATTCTTAATCCGTGAGATTGTTGCGCATGTCATTATTGTGATGTTTTCGTGATGGAGGATATTCTTCTGACGTGAAGATATAACGTTCTCGAACGAGGGAACTGGTGCTGTAGATAAAATCTGCGATACTTGGGGAACTATCCAACAACATTGTACTATCGGCGGAATGAAATCCAGGGATACTTCAAAGCAAAGAAGTACCCGTCCAATCAATAGCCCTCCCATTTACTCGGAGCAAATCTCGAGGTAATCGATAACCAATAATGGCTCATAGACTTAAGTTAATGTTCAACAAGGTGCGCATGATGCTAAAGGGGCTGCCAATTCATAAACCCATGTGCCTTTTTGAAAAATAAGCAGCAAAAGGACTATTCAAGTGATCGATGGATCGATGTTCGGAAGAGAGAACAAGGATGAATCTTAAAGCCGTCATTTTTGATGCAGTGTTGCAACTCCTTTTTTCTCCTCATGAACATGATTTGAATTGTATCAAGGACTTACAGTTTCCAACACGTGATATAATCATTCGTATGAGATAAAGCGTATATAACTCGTTCTTAAAAGCTGGGTCTTAGGATAATTACTGAAAAGTGGTATTTTCGAAATGTGCGAAAACACAAAAAAAGGAAAATATTTCTTGATGATGCGATTTCTTTTGTGACCTTCAGCTGATTTTTCTTTCTAAAAGGAGGGGAAAACGATGTATTTTCACCAGAAACAGGATTGCTTTCATATCATAAATAATGATTCGCCCTCATCCTGCTATGATAGGAGCATGGCGGGTCTTGGTCAAGATGATAATGAGAAAACGGATGTGCGGTCTCCGGACACTGGGAATTTACGGGCGGTCCCTTAATCGCAAACCCACAACAACTCCAGCTTACATGGATACGTTTTCACCCATATCAGTGGTAGATACTCTCTTTAAACTGATAAAAAATCTCAGAACAATGTTAAAAAGCTGCATTTTTTCACCTTTTGTGATGCGCCTTTTGTTAGCAAGCCGAATGGAGATAAGCAGTATACACTTAACGGAACGCAACCTAACGTTTTGCATCACCAGAATTCGCTTGTCCGAGAAATTCGCGGCAGAAAGTAGCGACAGCTTTTGGTATTAGTACGGAATCGGAATCGTTCTTATCATTTACTTCACTATCCTTGCGTGCGATTTCCTATTACTTTTCTCTGTAAAATATTTTTGCAAGGGAATCAATTATAGCCGATGTTTTCACACTCAGAGTGATTGACCTCAGAGGCACAAGAGAGGAAGTTGAAAGATGGACGCTGTCTGGTGTGGAAGCGAGAGAGCAAGGTCTGTGGACATAGACTGCCTTTTGGTTGCTTTGCAAGCAATTTGGCAATTGCTAGCAGTGATGAATACTGGCTGTCCTAAGCGTAAGCAGTATGAGCGGTTCATGGCCACCAGACCGAACCAATGTTTCCTTACGTACTGTAAGTATAGCATCACTTTCATTCGAATGCTTTTGAAATATTAAACTTTTCTTTGTATCAGCAAACATTGGATCTGAATCTAATACCTAGTACAGTGCCTAACAAATTTCATTATTTTCGCTAAATATTTTGACGTCATGAGAGTCGAAAACATATCTTATAAAGACCAAAACTAATTATTCGAAGAGGAAAAGTCCAAACTGGTTGTGATATCGGATCTTTCACCCGGCGCAAAGTTTTGAGAAATAAAATTATGTTTTAAAGTTCTCCTTTACTGCCTTTGACAGCACGAAACTTTAGAGTTACTGCCATCGAGGAATTCCCGGCATAATGCTCTAAAGCTGAAATAGTAAAATTTGACTATTTGCGGTAGTTTTTGACTACTTAAATTAGCGAGAATACGGTAACTAGATTTTAGAGATTTTAAATGAGTGAATGAATTGAAAAAAGAAGTCGTGCAAAATAAGAAAGTCTTCGAGTCAGGCTGTAAAATTCGCTGCCAAATAAACGTATTTTACTCAATGAGCAATCAAAACAACGTCAAGACATCTCCGCACTACGGATGAGATATTCCCGAACTACATGCTGTATGCTACTGTTGCACAAGTCGTTTGTTAGTTATTGTAAAAAGAAAAATATTTCTGAGAATTCCTTCTGTTATTTCTTGGCCCCTTTCAGGAAATAAAATTTACTTGATAGAGTCACAAGTTCTCGATCGTAAGGAAAAGTAGAAAAAAATCCCAGTCCGAGCAGTTCAAAATTAAGTTGTCTTCGAGCGGTACTCGTTCCAGTTCAAAGAATTATTGCCTTTTCTAGGGTTCCCGCTACACCAAAGTACAGTATTAGGTATTACATGTGGGTACCCAAGTTTTCCTAATGGGATTTTCAACTTTTCGGTTGAGTTAATAGTGTTTTCTCCTTGTATTTTTCGGCCTTACCCGGAAAAGTCTTCTCAGTTTAAGTGTGTCAATACAATGAAAAGTACGGAATAAAAGGTGTCAAAACTGGAATGAGTCTTCTAAAAGATAAGTTTGCATTATCAATTTAAAAAGAATTCAGTAGGCCTAAAATTGGAAAAAAATACAGAAACAAACAAGAAATATTAAGCAAAGCTGAAACTTTCCAAAAACAACGACTTCATCAACTAAAAAATATCGATTGATTAAAAACTGGAAAGTAGTGCTGGTTTCTCTCTAAATTAAAGACAATTCCTTGGCGCGAAACGCGTATACGATGTTATTCCCGAGTATTCAGTTACACAGGAACGCATCTTTTGCTTAAACTGGTGAAGACAAATATTGTTGCGTGTTGCATGGTTTGGGAAGTAAGTTTTCGGCAGTTGACTGAGCAGACAAAACCTCTGCTATGGACTCGGCTCAGCATTGTCTGCCCCACCTCTGCACATCTGTCGAACCATCCTATATTACCGGCTGTTACGATCTTCTCCAGGCAGTCGGAATATAACACTTTGCCAGACCTCCTGCTGCCACTTCGAAAAAGTATGGCCATCAATGTAAGTATTCGATATTTCTCTTACGACTGCCACATCTTAATAGTCGATTGAAATTGCCACAAAAAGGTTCAAATTCTGGAATCGTCAAAAAAGAAAAAAGCTTACGAGAGTGTAGATAAGCAGTGCATAATAATCCAATTCCTGCATTTTGAATTACACGTCATCTGCCACATCTCAGTTTTCAACTGAGGTTACAAGATCTTTTTTGAAAAAAAAAATACTTAACATCAAGCGGCTAACCGTTCACACAATTGGTCTTTAGAAATTGGCGGTTTTTCGATGATGTTAAATTATAACTCATATGCTCCTTTTAAAGCTTGTCTTAAAAATGATTCCTAAGGGAACCTAATCGCAGGCTGTGTCCCAAAGAAATCCTTGGAGCGACGGACTGTATATTTCATTATTTTAAAGCTACAAGATAGTCCGAAGTTGGTCTAAAGGAAGAGAGTTCTTTGGTAGACACATTTTCATACTAACTACGAACAATTTTTTGTATGATGTCGACACCCATTGGAAAAAATGATTTCCAAGAGTTTGCATTTCATTGCCAGCGTACAGATCCTCAACGACATCTTCTTTTTCCGCCATTCTGATGAATTTTAGCGGCGATTAACTCGAAAACTATCACAGATATCCAAACGTTAGGAGAGGTAACTTTGAGTCTTATATTGGGATAGCTCAAGTACGGCCTTGCAAACTTTTTGAATCATTCTCGAGCTTAGAAATTTGGAATGGAATTCGTCACTAAATTATTTTTAACGACTCAATGTTAACCACGTTTAAACCGCGATATCTGACAACATTGAGCTTGTATTTATACGATATAAACACTCGTCCTAACAAAGTCGATAAGTAACCGATTTGAAGTTAATACATGTTCATAAAATAGGTGGACGGAGAAAACAGAATCAAATTGAGCATTTGGAAATGTATGGTATACTCCAGTCTCGTTCTCATTCTCGCATCATTTGCTGAATTCAAACAATACCAGCTTGCGGATTTTCAGCCTGATTAATGAATTTGTGTTTGGTGCGCATCTTAACAACTTTTTGGGTTCCTATTCACCCCAAATAAACTAACATTTAAGTAACTTTTAGATTTAAAATGCGTTTGGCAGTAAATTAGTTCCATCGTAGTGATGAAAGTGATGTGTTTGCTGTTTTCATAGTAATTGTAGCGAATGAAGTTACGGATATCTCATTTGACATTTTCAATGATACTAATTATAAAAATAATAGCGTTTATTATATTTTTAAGGCTGAGTTAACGTAACTTTAATCCAACATACTTATTTAATAGGTATTTTCTATTGAAAAAATTCCGCTAATTAAAAGAATTCCAGTTTTTTTGCACTCCTCTCTTTGTGTCGAATGTTGCTGCTGCATTGAAAAACATGCCGTTGTGTTAGATTTGGAGGCGGACCCGTAAAAAACTAACGCGCAAACAAATATCCTCGGAAAAAAAATATGGCGAGAGAAAAGCCCTTATTTAACAAACGATCAAATATGCTATTGTAATATTACTTCTTTACCGAAAAATGAAATCAACATTATCCAAACCATATTAATTGGGGAGTCAAGTAGGCTGTGGTCTGACATTCAGCACCACACAAAAAGTACCATCTCAATCAACATATCAAATAGGAGAGCATTCTATCGCAAGAATTCGCATTACTTATTATGGTCAAAATTAAAGATTTTGGATTTACACGTCTAGTTTGTTTTGAACCTGAACGAGGAAAAACTGATGTGATTTTCTACCTTTATGATCCGCTCATATTAAACGTTTCAAATTTCATCTTATCAAAGAAAACATACTACCATGAAGGCTGGGTGAAATTAAGTCAGATATCCTGCTTTTAACCTCAATCAGCTGTCGACTCGCTCTGATATGCCTTTTGACTCACTACTCTATTGTCCAGTAAGATTTTTGCTAAACGTGATGCTACTTAGCTCTCGGTGGCAGTTACTAGAGAAGAAACCCCTGCGGAAATATCTGATCAGGCACTGATCAGATGTCCGATAAACTGATCAGTCTCTGATCAGTTCGATCTCTCCACTGAAAAATCAATTAGTTGCGAATACGTAGATTGAGAATCGATCAAATGAACGCGTTAATTTGAAAAAACGATCACTTGCTATTCTTATACATTAGAGTTGATCGATTTTGGAACGAAATCTTTCACTTTATCGATTATTAAGACACGCCCTCCTACTTGATCGGTTTTTCGTTAGAGGGATCGAGTTTTGGGTGCCTGATCAAAATCTTATCAGACTCTGATCAGGTCGATAAGGCCTTTTTGCATGGAAAGCGGAAGCAGATTAGGCACCCTGGTCGAACTGTCCGTGCGGATATCCACCTGGATATCCATAAAGTTACGGTTGTCCATGTCGGATCATCCGTACAACCTCGGATATCCATAGAAAACTGCGCTCTTATTTTCGTAGCACCAATATCCGCACGAATATCCGCTTGGATATCAGTTTACGAATATATTCGTACGAATATATCGCGCTTGGATATATCCGAGCGCGAAGTTCATTGTGGATATCCGGGGTTTGTAAGGATAGTTCGACTTCCATACGATCCTTAATTTTACGGATATTCTTACGGATATCGAAGAGGATATCCGCATGGACAGTTCAGCCAGGCCCCGTTATGTCACTTCGATAAGTTTATAGTTGAGTGCCTCAAGCTCTGATCCACTCGAGTATGACAGAAAAATCACAGATAAGGAATACCCAAATTTCGAGACCAACATGCCAGTGTCCTAGATTCACCTTTGCTTAAAACAAATCCCGCCTTCGTAATCGTTCATAACTTTACTTTGTCCAACGTACTGGCTAAGCAAACATTTTGAGCAAGATTGACTCAAACATTACAACGCTCAATCAGCGCCCAAACTGGCGTTCAAACACGGAACGCGTTCTTAATGAGCACTTTGCCTTGACCCTTGTATTGTGTAACTTGAGTCGGCTGTGTGCAGGTGATGTTGCTATTCCTGGGCGGAGTGGTCGCCTCTTTGGCTGCCCCGCAGTTTCGTAGCCAGCCTGGCGCCGGCCGCAGCCTCGTCACCCAGAGACCGTTGACGGCGCCAGTGCCGAGGAAATTTGACGAGGCCGAGCCCGAGCTGGTCAACATCGCACTCTCCCGCTCTCGCCCAGATGAGCCCGCTATAATCATCAAACAAACACAGCACTGGTCTCCGGACCGCGGCTACCAGTACAGGTAAATCATGGCTACTGATGTTGAAATCAATGTCATAAGCTTCACGGATGTCTTAACTTCCTTATCTGAAGAATGCACACATTACTTATTTGGTGTTATTCCGTTTTCGGTGACAGAAATATGCGGGTCAGTATATGTATATCCTTGGCTTCCTTACCACGTAAAAAAGGAATGTTTAAATTATTATTTTGATATTGTCCTAGAACTTCTAGGTAATTTTATATTCGTTTTACGTAGACAAAGAAGAGGACGAGCATATTTGGTTATTTTTGGAGATGACCCTAATTATGTAAATTGACAGCCTTATACAAGGCCTTGATGTGGGCGTAGTTATTGATCGGTACATCTTGAAAACTAATATTACTCTATTTCTCTGTTGTACCGTCATGTCCTAAACAGGTACGGTACTACCTAGAATAGGGGCTAGTCTTTACTGTCAAACATTTTCAGAATTAGGAACAAGAATTTTCTTAACACTCAAAAGCTATCACCATTTTTTTTTATTTTTTGTTCCAAATGAGTATTAAAAATGGAACATAAAAAATTAAGCTACTTTTTTTTTGGAATTTTATGATTCAGGACCGGGAATAAATATTTATTACCGGATTGTAAGTTTACTACCCTTTCCCTTAGTAATTTTACTAAGTGGGAGTTAAAATTAAAGTTATTTTAAAAATCGCTTTGGAAAATTCAACTCCCGTTTAGTAAAATTACTGAAGGGAAAGGAAATAATTTACAATCCCTATATAATGAAAATTCCAGATTCGGGATCGTAAAATTTCATTTTTTTAAACATTGTACTCGATTCTCTGATGTCTGATGGTTTCACATTCCTATATAGTCTACCTTGAATCAATTCTTGTTGTGTAAAATTTCATTCACCTCAATCTGCTCCAGAAGCTTTCTACATTATCGGAATACAAAGGTGAAGATACTGACAACAGTGCATAATGAAGATGCCGAAAAACTGAATGAAAATCTTAAAAAAATATTTGAATAAAAAAATTAAAAAGTTTTACTAGATTTAAAGCTAAAGCCGTCCTACTCACTGCCTTCCAACGCCGGTATAAAACAATTTCATAGGTAAAAGCAGGTTTTAGGTGTAAGCTAATGGATATTTTAGAGCAATATTGTGACCTCGTTAACCCCAAACCTCAACTGCACCCCTACTTTCCCCCAAAAGTAAAGTCATCCCAGACGTATACTTTGGTCACGGTAAGGAATATATTAATAGAAGGAGCAGAATGACTTCGCTCCGTCGGCTAAACGACGGGCAAATAATGGGGAACCACCGAAACCATATCCCCACGGACAACCACCATTTACCCACCATGCTCTCTATCCATTTATTAATTTTGCCTTGAACTCAAGATTAAGAGAAGAAAGAAAATTCTTTTTTACCATAATCAACAAAATTGCTACAATTTGGAGGAAATGGGAGCAGAAACGTTATCTGGCTGCAAATTTGAACTTCCATCTTCTTATGTTTTACCTTCCTTTGATATTTTATTGAAATTTGGCCATTAACGAGCTGAACTGGGTAGGTATTGTTTAATCATCCTAAATAATTTTAAATTAAAGTAGATTGGCTTACGTGCCCTGCGTTTCGCTGTATTTTCGCTTAATGAGGAAACGTTAAGCATGAATTCAGACTGCGGTAAATTTTTCAAATAACAGTGTAATATTCTACCAATATGATCAGATGGTATCACATTCGACAAGATACAAGAATCACGAGACATTTTTTGAAACTTTTGGAAACATCATGAAGTCAACCCAGCAAATGACAAGCGAAATGGGCCTGTTGAGAGCCGTGTATTTTATTATTTTTAATTTAAAAAAAAGAGATGCCAGCTTAAGTTGGTGATCGACAACTTTAGCTGAATGATACGTATATATCTTAACGAAGTTTTATCCCAAAACGTAGTTTTTACCGTTTAGTAGTTACTCGACACAACTATCTGGACATTCACAATTTGCAGAGAACATCCTATTCAGGAGATTAAATCTTTTTATTTAGGCTTATTATTCAACGAAGCAAGAAATAAAAACGCAGTGGAACAAGCAGGCCTTTTCCTTTCTGAAGTCCTCAATCGTAAGATGAATAAACAAAAGTTTCTCCTGAACAAAAAAAAAAAAAAAAAAAAAAAAAATATGAAGAGGGGGCCCACCCCACACCGCAACCATCCAACGATAAACTAGAGAAAGAAAATGGTTGTTTTATCCTCCACTCCCACAAAAA
>Ga0058701_10001372_pt1 | contig 17151 bp, 6 predicted proteins | sample AgamicOrMae_FD_97039 | JGI IMG/M metagenome (GOLD analysis project Ga0058701, IMG submission 97039) | Agave microbial communities from Guanajuato, Mexico - Or.Ma.e | ecosystem: Host-associated > Plants > Phyllosphere > Phylloplane/Leaf | place: Guanajuato, Mexico | collected 2012-06-04
AAACGCTCTATCCGCTTCAGACTAGAGTAATACTCTAATATTAAGAATAAACCGCTCTAAAGGGCTTTTCCTCTAGTTTCAAGAATATTTTGTTTTGGGTGTAATGCTACGGTAATGAGAAACGTCGCATTGCAGTATTTTCTTATTAGTCAAATATCTCGTCTGAATTGAAGGAATTCCATAAGGGCCACGTGACCTTCACAAAGATTGTCGCTTTGCACTCTGCATAACTGATGAAAAGGGAGGGGAGGAGTAACGAGGAATCCTCGGAGAAACTCTGCGAGAGTTGACAAGGGATGGTTCATGACGGAGGGAGGCTGTGCTTTGAACCAACAAGTTCTGTAGGTCAGCCAACAACTAACTTTGAGGGCGTTTTTTGCGTGCGAAATCGCGCTGACTTAATAACCCTCAACATTGAGATCCCACTTCGAGTCCGAGTGGTTTTAGTTAATACATTGACCTGTGTACTTCTTTGAATCCTGTTGTTGAAAAATCTCTGTAATTATCAAGTCACTCGTAAGCTTTTTAAAAACTTGCGACATTTTTCCCCCCATTTTCCAATCCCCAATGACTCAGTTACCATCCATTTGAACGTGAAGTAGTTAACTAGCCAAAGTTCAGTCCAGTCAGTATGTTCCCTGAAGGCAATGCTACTGGACCTTCGAAACAACAACAAAATATTGTACATTCTAACCATGTCAAATGATGTTGGAAAGCCTTAAATTAGGATAATATTGGTCAAACGAACATCTGTATTCCTATAACTGTTGGTAGCAGTATTGATTTGTTTCCGATATGAATAAAATAAAAAAAAAGAAGTGTACGGTAGTATACTTCGGACACTTCCGCCTTAGACAAATAAGCAGCCATATCAATAGGAAGGTTTGTTATGAGTGAGAGCTTTCATTGGTACACCAAATTAATGATAGACCAACTCGGAAAATTATTACAAGATATTTTCGTTGGAACTTAACACCTAGAACAGGTTATGGGCCCAATAGGATGTTTACCAATTCAAGCTATCCTGCTTGCCATATGTTTTGATGTTGACGTTAGTGCTCATTAATAGCTTTCCATTGGTACACCTTTTGATAGACCTAGCCGAAAAAAAATGATTAATACAAGAAATTTCCGTTTTAACTTTACTTGTAAAACAGGTTATGGGCCCAATATGATTTGTATCATTCAAGCTATGCTGCTTGTCGTATTGTTTGATGTTAACGTTAGTGGTGGTTGACCAGGTGAGAGCGGAGGGCCGGCCTATCGCCGGCGCCAGCAGATCCGGGGAACGCTGGCGCGGATTCGGACAGCCTGGGGCGTCCCTCGGAAAGGAGGCGGCGGTGGCGGGGCGGCGGATGCCGACGGCGGCCGCCCGGGCGCCGACGAGCCTGGTGCCGGCCGCCCCGGGCGGAGCGTCTCCCTCGAAAGGTGCCCGCCCGCCCGCCAAGTCGAATGGACTCGTCAAAGGGCTGATTGGTTCCGCTTTTAATAGCACGCTCACTGAATGCACTGCCATCCTCCTCAATCAGCGCGTCGCGCTTTGAGGAGTTTCTCTCTCTTGAAATTCTATCTTCTCACGTTTTCTCACCTCAGTAATACGTCGTGCGTTGATGAGATTTCGTGTAGGTTTTTATCTAAAGCGGGGAGTGAATAGAGGAGAGGTGCGTGGGTTAGTGCTGAGGGGCGCATGTTGGGGCAGTGCTGTTTTAAAGATTCAAGGAGGTATTCCGAGGTGTTCCTAATGCGGCCCAAGGACCTGAAAAGAAATGCTTCTTAATGGGGTACTTCAATGACCCAGTGAGGAAAGGGAAACGAGTCAACCTCAAATCGGTTAAAAAGACCTCTAAACAACGTCGACTCGATATCGTTTATGTTTTCATTTCTCATTTGGGAATATGACTGGATCATTAGCTCGTTGGGATATTAGATTACGCTGCAGTAAGCTATTAATCATTTCTATATATTTCTATAAGCTACAAGTTATTTCTGGTAGTCTTTAACTTTGAAAGCAGGACTCATCTATTTTGGGCATCATTTGGGTCAAACTTCCGACTTGGAAAGAAAAAGCGATGTACAAAGTGCACTAGCGTGTGTAATGGCTTGTGTTATTAGGAACAACCACCATACCCATGTTTTTGTCAAAATGTTCTTTTCCTTGCATGCGGCCTTTTCGGACAAACTAAATAAGTCGCACTTAGGCTGCACGCATGCTTTGAATCAGCAGTGGCTGGTCACTGCCGGCCACCGGCCAGTCTGCTGACCGATCGATACAACGTCGCCGCGTTATCGATCCGTCGAAGGCCACCGACCTCTTTCGACTGACCATCTCTGTTTTTTCCTGATGCTGCAGGTCTGACATGGGCACCGGCGGCCGGCATTCCCATGCGGGGCCTTCGGCGGCGGCGGCTGCGGCGGCCGCCACCCGCCCGGGGCTCCTGCACCGGAGGTACTCGGTGCCCGAGGTGGTGATGCGCAAGGCGTCCCTCCGCCAGCGCGCCGCCGCCCAGGAGGCCGGAAACGTGCCGCTCAAGAGACCGGAGGACGCGAGATCGGAGGAGCCGAAGAAGAAGAACGTCGCCGTCGTGAGCGAACGCTCAGTCGTGAAATGCGAGACGACCAGCCAGTGCTTTTCAATGACCCTGTCGTCGTCAACGACGACTGAGTGCAAAGTGTCCGTGACGAACGAAAGTGATGTGCCAAAAGTACCTGAACCCTGCTCAAAGAAAGAGAAGAAGACGCACTTTTCGGAGGAAGAGGATCCGTCGCGCCTGGATACCATTACCGAACACTCTTACTGCACCACAATCGAGAACTCTGCTAAAGAGATGACCGAGGAGGACCAGGAGGTCCAACATATCATGTCGGAGGACCGGGGTTCGACGCCGGTGTGCTGTCGCAGACACCGGCGTCCCTCGACGTCGCCGAAACATGTCTCACCAGGAATAGTCGATTCCCCTTCGGGAAAAAATAGATCAGATTCTGCGTCCAGCTCTGTGACGCTGGACCAGTCAGTGAGCGAGAGGTCTTCCTCGACGCAGGACAGTACTCTTAGTCCTGGGTCGGAAGCGAACTCGCCTGACGAGGGCCGCAGACGGCAATCCACCCCTTATAACAGTTGTAACAAGAGAGGGGTAGTTCGAGATGTTTGCGGAAATAAAGTACATGTTTTGAGTGAGACGTCGAGCTTTATAGTTTTTGAGACTCCTTCCCCGTCACCTTCGCCTACCCCTTCCCCGTGTGACCTTTACCCTAATGAGGCTTGTTGTTGCGTGTGTACGCGCTGCAAGAGATGTGAGCGGGACTGCAGCGTTCGGACTAAGAGAATATCGCAGACGACCCAAACGGGTGAGGACAAGTCTACGTCCGTCAACTCGCGTGACAGACGCAGTACAAACACCAAAGAGCACAGCTCTGCCACTGTTGATGAAACAGTCGACAGAGAAGAGGCTCAAAGCAAAGAGGACGCCGGCCCTGACCTCTTCGGGGTGGACTCGAACGGCAACGTGACTTTTTGTCCGACGGGAGTCGAACACGCACCGAAGGCGCAGGTTGAGACGAACAACGCAGACAAGGAGGAGAAAGCCAAGGATACGTACTTGGTAAAAACGGAAACAATCGAAAAGTGGGACAATGATAAACGAGAATGGACGGAAAAGAAAGTCTCCCATCTTGTCCAGCACCAACCTGGTCCTCCTATCGTACGCGACGCCAAAACATACACGCTGTCAAACAGAATCAACATAGCAAACAACAATCCTACTCTAGTTGCCAGTGAGATAAAGGAGATCCCACTGTCAGAAAGGCATAATTTTTGTCTTAGCGACCAAAACGCCGCTGGCACGTGCCCGAAGTGCCAGGAGGAGAAACGGGATGTGACGCTACCGAATATTAACCCTAATGACGGCCAGCACGTGAAGAACGAGGCGGAATTCTGGAATCGGTTGATGGGACAGAGTACACGGGCGCAGACGAACATACCGAAAATCGGGGAGACGCAGGTGAAAGAGGAAGATACAACTGCTGAGGATCTGTATCCATGGAGCAAACTTCCGGAGAAAAGTGACCAAACTGAGACCGTTGTGGATGTTACCACAACGGTGGAAGGCACGGAGGCAGCTGTAGTACCGCGGTACTCAGCCGTGCCTAGAACTGTCTCGATGCTCGTCAACACGTCTTCCGCCGAGGTTAGCGACAGCGATTCCGAATGCCTCAGCTGTGCTGATAGCCTGGAGAGCCTTCATATGCCTCGCAAGTCAAATAAACACGACAGTAAACCTGTCCGAGGTCACGTTCTGCTTCCAGAGGGCACCCCTAAAAAGGAGACGAGCAGAAGGGTCCAACCACCGAAAGTCTATTTCATCCGGCTGTCGGAAGATGAAGGAGTCGTTGAAGGAGATTTGACCCCGGTATCAGAATGTCTGCCTGAAAAGCTGAAAGAAAAGCTGGTCGAGAGGCATATATCTGTTCGTCACACGGAGCATTGTAGACATCACGAAGAAGAGCGGCATTACCATAGAAGCTCTCATGAGCGACACCATGATATTCGTCGAGACGAAACGAAAACATCCCCCCAACATAAGAGTATGGGTTCGCAGGCGATCATCAAGGAATGCGCGACGAAGTCGACGAGTACGCAGCGCTCCCGATCCAAAAGAGAAATCCCCGCAATCGTCAGAGTTCATAAATGCCATCTCGAGGAGGACATCAGGCCAATGTTCAAAGCGAAACCGTACAAAGGAGTAACCGCCTCCACCCTGAAAGCGAAATCAACCAAACCAGCGCCTGAACCTCCTAAACCAAAACCAGAGGCGAAACCCAAACCCCGCAGAGATCCACCTCCTGAAACAGTCGTGAAAGTAGTTCAACAAAAACAAGATCAGTCGACTCACATGGAAGAGACGAAAGATGAGAAACTGGTGAAAGTGCCAATGCAGACTCAGACAACGCCGTCCACGGCGACTCGGAAAGAAACATTAGCAAAAGCGGCTCAAAGATTGCACAATTTCAATCACGCCGTGCAAACCCAGACAACGCCTCCTAGATCGGTCGAAACGCTTACAGAAGAAGAAGGAAAACGGGTAGCTAAATCTTCCCAAACTGATGTAAAAACTAAATCGGCGAGAATGCCTTCGGAGAAAACGAGAAGGAGTGTTCCCGTTTCACCCCTGGCGAAGACCCCTGCAACGCAGTCGGCCCTTAAAACAAAACCGACTTCAGAGATACCTTGGAAGAAGGATGCTCCTAAAACCGACGATAGTACGTCAGAGACTGAGAATATTTCGGGAGAGCCCGACGCGGTGACTAGTGCTGGCTCACCAGTAGACCGCAGGTCGGAGGCGGCGTCGCCAACTGTGCAAAGGCTTTCAACTCCTCGGCGGTCGGGGGGCTTAGCACGTTTCCGACATAATAAATTCCCTGTGATCCCCGAGGAGCAGCGAGAAGTGAGCCCGTCTAGTCCGAATCGGAATGTTCCTCAGAGGCGGTCGCCGGCGGTTCCTGCCCCGACATCGCTGAACGCCATGAGCCAAACTGACCCGCCGGAACCGAAAGAGCAGCAAAGAACGAGCAGTTCGAACTCGGAAGAATCTCGCTCTGACCGTAAGTTCAGTTTTCATTTCTGAGGTTGGGTCTTCCACCTTATGTGTTCCACCTTTCGGCGTTGAGGCAAGCGGAGCGACCGCAGAGCGAGGCACATGGCACGTGACCTAACTTTAACCTAACCTTACAGTCGGTAAACCTGATTCCGCTCACTTTTCGGTAGCAGTTCTCACTGCCGTCAAGAATTAAGTGGCATTGGGTGAATGCTGGGAGGAGCGGTGTCTGCGAGAAATAAGACTGTTAACCTAACTTAAACTAGACGATTGAATGTCGCTAATTGACCTCTTCAGATTGGGCCGCCATAGACTAAGCGTGTTCGGTAGTTTTAGATGTTCTCCGAGGTTATGCGGCTTTCTGGGAGAACATTTAAAACTGCCCAATACGCTTAGTCTATGGAGGTCTAATCTGTGAAGGTCTTCTCTTAATGTTACTGAAAGTTGATCAAGGGTGGGTGGATCACAGAGGCGGGTTATCCATCGCGACCAAGAGCTAAGATACTATTAACCTAGTGTTACGTTTGGGTAAATAATGACGGTTTTCTCCTGTCGCTGTTCACCAGATGACCCAGATGCGCAGCCGATGCAGTACACGTTGCAAGTTCGCAAGTCACCTGATTTTAACTCGCAATCCCAACAGACGGACTCCTTAGCGCAGCCTCCCCAAAGCAAACAGCCCCAAACCAAGACGAGCGGGGGAACTCAAACAGACCAACCACCTGCTAAGCCCGCGGTAAGTGAAGTGTTTCGTTAATTGCATAATATCGATTTCAAGAGGCGGAGGGCTGTCAACTGAATTTAGGCGTAATGCCTAAACTTTTCAGAGCTGAAACCTTGATAATCAGCTATCACATCACTCACCTTGGTAATCAGTTTTGCCCCCCTAAAATGAGCCAGGATTTTTTTTCTGTTTGAAATAAAAAAAGAAAGGAATATGGCTCAAACTTTTTTTTTTAATCTAAAAAGTAACTTTGAGGAGCTTTTTGATTCTTGATAAATTTTTGGTAGGTATTTTGCAAGCCTAGGTCAACTTAACCTAGGTGATTTTTAACACAGGTTAACTTACGCGAGGTGCTTTGATAACCAAGGTTAACTTATGTCTTTATCCAATGGAAGAGTAAGGAATTGAGGTAAGCCATATTTGTTAGAGAACGTAATCCAACTGCTATTTTCTTTGTCGTGGAAAAAAAACGGTCGTGGTTTTTTGACCCGGGAATATTAGGCAATTTTCTTTCCGCGGTAATGCACAATATTTTGAAAAGCCTTAAATATGGTAACTTGTGTGTTTCAGAAGCAATCTACACCCAATCGGTCAGTGTCGGTAGATGCGTCAACCAGTACAGACGCGCGCAAAACGGACGCATCAACCAGCACATTAACCCCGCGATCAACGGTTTCATCCGCTACGACGATCCAGAAAACTTCAACCACAACCATTGTGAAGGAATCAACCGACAGGGTCGTCCAGAAATCAACCGCGACTCAATCCTCGCCTCCGGAACCGGTTCAACCAAATCCTTCAACCAAACCGTCTGCAACCACCAAACCATCAACCACTTCGAAACCATCGGCCACCCCTAAACCACAGGCTGCTGCAGCACCAGTGCCTAAAGAATCGGTTGAGCCAAGTAAAACAAGGGCGGTGAAACCAGTCCCGAAAGCGGCTGGTCCTACGAATTCGGAATCTAGAACTCGGACCGAAAACCAGAAACAGACGAACTCTGCGTCGACTGAAAGGGTGAAAGGATCTTGGGCTTCGAGAGGAGCGAGTTTCGAGTCGAACCAAGCTTACAATAGACGGAAAGCCGCGGCTATTGAACATGTCAATAGACTACAGAAGCTCTTGCATCATGGACCAACGATGTCTTTGTCTGCTTGTGATGATATAAGGTAATTCTCATCTCCTATTAAACGACGTTTTTAATATCCAGTCAAAAGGGCGGTGCACTGCGCCTTGCTATTGACCTTTCTTACTTAGACAATTTTCAAACGTAGGTTAGGTTTCTTCGAGTCCAACCGCCCCATCACAGAGTTATTCTGCAAAATATGTTGACTTGTTAGCTCTATTCATATGTTTTTCAACGTATCTCGGCGTATCACGTTGTCATATCTTTTATCTCGGTATGATTAATACGGTAATTTTTGATATAAAGAAGTGTTATAGCCTTGCGGAAGTACCGTTCTTACCAACAAAATATTCGGTGGTACTGCGGTATTCAGTCTAGCCTCGATTAGTACGTAATCTAAGGGACCGGGAAAAGTCCACACACTATCGTCAATCACGGTCAATAGAATCCTAATACGTACTACCGAGACTCGTCATATCGGAGAATCTACGGTAGTTTCTTTTCTACGCGTTTCTATTGATTAAGCCTTGTCTGTTCTAAAAATCTCGCAAAACTAATAAAAACACCCTGCTCACAATATTGCTCAAAACGTTATTTTCAAGTAAAAAATTCTGTCGGCATACACAGTAGTGGTGACATTTTCGAATTCTTGTGCCCTACCTTTCATCTCAAAGCAAACCGTGAAGCGACGCATGAGACACGCAACTTAACCTTACTTAATTTAGGTTACCCTAACAATGGTCTAACGAGGCTTTCGCCACTTTCGTCTCGGTGGCAGTCTGCCGCTGAGACGTAAGTTTCTATCAAGCTTGAAGAAAACTCAGGGAACCAATCTTGTTAATCTGAACCATGCGATTGTAAATTGTTATGTAAATAAAATGCTAAACCAGGGCAAAGCACCAAACGCAGAAAATATGCCTCCTTTTGATTAACAGTATTCTGAAATTTCAGGCCTAATCTGCCTGGGTTTAATCCAAACAACTAAAATCCAATGTGCAATTTTCAGCTCTGGAGGCAGCTGCCGGTCTGACAGCACGCACTACCTGTCGCCACCAGAGACGTCCGCCTCGCCCGGATGGGTTGCCCGGGACCGGGTTGCCCGGAACGGCACGGCCCGGGACGGCGCTGCCCGGGACGGGCGCGTCACCGCTAGCGCCAGCCAGGCTGGTCGCCGACCCGTTCGATCCAGACCGTCCCGCCGAGACCCGACTGTCTCCAACGACCGTCTGCTTTATCGCCACCACGAGCCCCCGCGGATCCCGGCACCAGGGCCACCACCCTCAGGTATAACATCCCCAATTGGAAACCCATCTGTGCAATTACTCCACCTCCTAACCGAACCTAGCTTACATGTCCTGGACGATTTTACGAGAGTTCAGTTTATTTTTGGTTATGAAAGACTACTGCGATTCTTTTAAAGAAAAAACGATCAAGTATAATTGCATGCTTCAAAAACCGATCAAGTAAAAATATACGTTTTAAAAATCGATCAACTAATTGATCGATTTTTACATCGAACAAGTTCATTTGATCGATTTTTGAAACACGTATTTTGACTTGATCGATTGTTGATTGGAGGGATCGAAGGGTGGTTGAGCTTATATTAAGGAAGGAACGGATCGGTATGTTAAAGACTTTCGTGCGGTTTATTAGAAGTGATTTTCGATTGGGTTTTTACGTTGTCTTATAGAATTACGAGGTGTCGGGAATCTATGAATATAGCTTTGCTAGTGGACTCTCGTAACAAAATCCATAGGTATTTCAGTCTTACAGACGTGTTTTATACCTTTGTTTGCGCCCACTTACTATGGCATGAACGTTTCGATTAGCTGTAGTTGTGATGAGGTTGGTCAAAAGAGCATGGTTCGATAAAACTCCTAACACGTAGGAAAATTGCCGTGCTGTGTCCGTATACGATGCAGTAGCAAACGTGAAACGGGAAAATTAAAGCTTTCTGCTTCTGTACCAGGATCGCTTATTTGAGGTGCCTGGAGAGAGAACCTTTCCCAGAAACTCAATACGATCTACAGTATATTAAACATCTGTTCGAAGGTTGCATTACCTATTTACCTCTTCTGTTTTACCCTGGTGAAGCCTTAACATCTTGCGAACCGATGGCATACAAACGTTTTTGTTAGGCGAGCAACATATCAAGTTTGTTGACGAGAGGTTAGATTTATGTTATATTAGATGCCCGATACCTTGCTTCGCCATCGCTCAACCTTATCTCAGTTTAGCTTAGACGAAAGTTGGTGCATTGGTAGAAGACTTCAAAATCGAGTTTCTGCTCCATTTTGCTTGACGAAAAAAGGTGAAAAACAAGGGTAGAAAATTTCATCTCTTGAATTGACCTTTCCAGATTGGGCCGCAATAGACTAAGCGTGGGTAGTTTCAGATATTCTCCGAGGTCATGCGGTTTTTAAAGATAGATTCAATTAAAACTTGTTCTTTCTCGAAGCGAGCCAGTTTTCATCGGATTTATCTTTTAAAGCCGCATATCCTCGGAGAACTTTTAAAACTGCCGAACACGCTTAGGTTATTTGTCTATGGCGGCCCGATTTGGAAAGGTCTATTGGAAGTGGGACTTAGAAGCCGTCTTGTGAGCTCGCTCATATTTCACGCAAGAACGAGATTCCTCTTCGAATCTTACAATGAAATCGCTCTGACAGCAATCTTTTTCTCCATATTTCCTTCTCCGTTTTAAAGAGAGCGCCCGTTTAAACCCCCTCTAAATCTCCCTTTAGGAAAGATCAACTGATTACTTATTCAATTGAATCAGTGGCAGTTTGAATTGCGTTCCTGGAATGCTAAACTTTGGCGGATGCAATAAGAGCACAGCGCACGAGCGCACTGTATTTAATTACGGTTGTCTGGTGGTAATTTGTTGTGGTTTTGTTCAACGAAAACAGATGGCGCTGGATGGACGGTGACGGTCGCGGGGGGCTCCAACGTGAGCAGCGTCATCGGCGGCGTCAGCAGCTCCGTGGACCCGGACAACCCTGGCGCCGGCCCCGAGCTCGAGATGAGGCTCATGATAGCCGAGGCCACTTCGCTGCCGGCGAATCGATCAGCTGGAGCGTCTGGATGGTCTCTCACGATACGAAACCAACCGAGTGCTAACGCCGATCACCAGCCCGTGGTAAGTTTTCTTTAGAGGAACTGCTCTTTATCACAATCCAGTAAACTTTACATTGCGTCGAGACTCGGTTTGGGTTCACGGTTCAAATCCGCGGTTAAAATGCCGTGGGCAGCCTCGTAAAATCCGTGATAGATCCTTGGAATCTGGGTAACACCTCGCCAGCCACGGAGCCGCTGAGAAGGTGCTAGCAGTCCAAAAGGTATTGTCCGGTTCTGAACGCGCTGGAAGGCTCCGCCTCATGGGGAATAATACATTGGCCACCGCCTGGTTGCACGACCAGAACCGGACAATACCTTTAGGACTGCTAGTACTCTACCTGGCCTCAGATCTGACGAATTGCGCGTCAGGAGGTGGAGGTAGCCCTTCAAACACCGCATCCCGTAAGAGTTGGGAAGTTAAGGGAGGGCTTAACCACGGGTAGATTTCTTTTTCAAATTTATTAATGCTTTTATAACGCACCTATAGAACCTCGTTGATATGCATTAATATGCGCTTATATGCATTAAGACGGGTGTTAACTCACGTAATTACAAACTTTGTTCGAGTTAATAATAAGCAAGTGGCTACTGACCTTGAGTAAAACGTTTTGGCCTAAAACTTTTGAAACCAAAATCCGGAACCAAAAAACAAACATCAGGGGTATTTCCAGTCACGTTCAAAGCCGCAGGGATGCTTATATAAGGAATAAGTGCGAAATGTTTTCATTCGGGAGAATAAAAACACGTTCGTTGTTCAATATGCATAACTTTTCAACCCGGTGCTGTAGCAAACTGATGTTTCCGAATGAATAACTCGATGAGGGGGAAGCTCTGGTCATAAATTAATAAAGTTGAATCCAATTTTCTGCGTTGAGGTTATGTTAACGCGCGCAGAATCGTTCCACGAATGCACTCTCCAACGTAGGACTCTAAGTTCTTCTCCGGACGAGGCGGGTTTGAAAACTCCCCTCTTAACGTAGAGATTCGCGTACATTATTTTAAAGTTTGAGATTTTTTACCTCTAGCATCCCACATTTGCTCGCTAAACTGAGCGAAGTGTCAACGGAGCATGACACAAAGCACGTAAAGAACCGGAGTTAAACGAGGTTAACCTAACAGTCGCTAAGACTGATACCGCTTACTTCTTGGTGACAGAAAGAAAGCTGCTTAACCGGTAGCTTTAATTACAGCCGAGCGGGGCATCAGCGGAAAGAGACGCAAGATTCCTAACCTAGGTTAACCTAACCTGTACAATAGTTTGTCCATACACCTTATGGGTTTTTGTAAATAAAGTTGGTAGGCATAGTTTGCACTGAAAAATTGTCAGTGTAGGAGCCTTTGCAGTTGGACCAGATGGGACTGGTTGTGTAACGGCCCTTGAAAATACTCTAATAATCTTTCTTTTGAACTATTTTTAGCATCTCGATTCTGCGTCTTGCCGAAGCCGACGTCCTGCATCGCTAACGTGGCCACGGGTGCAACATCTTGTCAACGGTTCTGCCAGCCCTCGGTGAGTTAAAAAGAATTCCATTCTCGCTATTCGGAGCTCATTAAAAGAATTCTTCTAAAGCTACCATCGCGAAAGGACATTACAGGGAACTGATAGCTCAATTAGCGAATCGGATATCGCATCTGGTTAATTAATTTTGTCTCTGAAGTCCATCCGGGTCGAAGTTGTTGAGCCGTAGAAATTGGTCGAAATTAATATTCAAATTCCGCGCGTCTGTGAGTACCTCAGTCGAGTAATTCATTTCCGCGACATTCGCTCTCGGTGTAGGGATTTGGAGAACAGACGCGTGCATACATGATTTTGGCATATGGAGCGCATATAATATCTAGCGTTAGCAAAACTACCTTAACCTAACCTCACCTAGTCCTTTTGCTCGTAATTTAATCTGAAGTACAGCTCATCTCGTCTAGTCAACCTTAAACTCATTTATTTTTTATCATATAACCCTTCTTTATCAATTCTTATATCACCCTAACATAGTTCAGCCTTACCTAGCTTCACCTGATAATACATCACCCAAATTAACTGAGCCATTTTTTTGCGCTGTTTCGATTTTCTCATCGACGTAAAATATCCGACTCATTAGTCTGTCGAATTGCTTTTTACTCTTTTTTTCTTTTACCTTTAGCGTATTTCTCTACCTTTACTATTATTCTATTTACTATTACTCTACCTTTGAAAGTGTATCGAAAGTCACAAAAAAAGTTTTCTTTTTAAAAAAAAAAGCTAATGCACCCCTCTATGCGCCAACAAGTTTCAGAGTGTCAGGAACTGTCCTTTCGACCCTCTCCTCTTACCGTCGTAAGACTTGATTGGCTGTCAGCTTGCATCAGTCTGATGTTCTCTGGTTATCTTTAGGCAACCCACTTGACATCTATGTACGGCTGGTTGCCTGCACACTCCACTGCTTCAATTTCTCACGAGGAAAAAAGGATGAGACTTACTGATGTTTACGTTTTTGATGATTGACGCGTGACTTTTTCCCCTCATATTTTGCAGGCTCAGCGATTCTTCCTCTCATCAGCTAAGCGTTACAGGTTCAGCTATCAAACGAAAATTCAGTCGACATTTGGACTGAATTTTCTCGAAATCACCTTATGAAGCATTCATTTTTATGTACCTTTTTTTCTACCGAGCAACTTTGCTTGCGCGTAATTCATTTAAGTCCATTGCTTTTGTCATTTAAGTCAAGACTTACATGGTAAATTTTGACAGGTTGATTTCATCATCTCTTGTGTTCCTCTTTTCGCCGCCAATCAGAGAGGAGTATAAAACCTAAGGCTCCTAACCTAAAGTAGGTTAACTTAACGTAGGCTAACTAAGGTTAACCTAACTTATGAGCTTGTGTTTCGCTAATCCTCCACGTTATAAAAGATCAGAGAAGCGTAGAACACAATTGGTGCGAATCGCGAATATGAAAATTTACATGGTGTAAACGATCATCAGATCCTCTCGGACGAAACGCTAAGCATCTTCAAATCAAAACTTTGAAGCTTGAATGACTTATTTTTTTCCAACTTTCTTACCATTTTATAAGTAGCTATCTAGTCATCGTTACCATATTAAGATTAGTCAATAGTCTCAATTTATTCTTTATATTTGCTGGAAGACGCATTTATTTTGCGAAAAGTGCCTTAAGGACAAATGATGTCTGTTCTGTGTTCATTTCCTTCATGAAACCAAATTTGAAAGATCAAATCTGTTGTGATCTTACCTTCAGAGATTTTATTTAACGAAGAGCCAGTGTGTGTTAAGCTGTCTCAGATTTTTCTGTTAGGCCGAAAATTGTTATATATACCAATTTTGTTTGTGGATTTTTCCCAAGATAGCTGTAGAATAGGTTGGTGCTTTTTCGTTAATCTTCTTTAGCACGCCATTTGCTTTCTCTTCAATGTGAAGATTGATAAATCAGTGAAATATCATAATTGTGTTCTGTTAAGGGTAACATTCGCCTTCTAAACTGCTTAGATATATCGTCGTTTCGGCTATTTCAGAAAAGAAAACTTTCCGACAAAAATCGGATGACTTTTATCATTAAATTTAATTACAAAGGTTATGATTGACTCAAGAACCCTACTGTATTTCGTGGGTTTTGGCTTTTACAAAGCAGAGACATTTGTGTCCCGTTTCTTTCTTTTCGTGTTGCTTTCTCTCCAGTGACTTTCTTTATTTCCATAAACAAGAAACCGCCTTGACTTGTAGTTCCTTCATCGGACATCGCTTGTTACCAGCGAGAATCGAACCGCCAGAGAACTTTCATCTTTAAGAACTAAACTTTGCAAATTCAATAAAGAAACGAAAGCGAGTTAAGTATCGGAAATTCGGTTCTCGAAGTATTTATGATTAGAAACTTTGTTTACTCCTCTTTTAGCTGTAAGAGGGGGTAAATAGAGTTTAGTCTCATCAAAGAAAACACTGGTGAAACGCCTTTGTTAATCTACCTACAACCCAAAATAGCGTGGGGACCGTCAATAAAATACGACTTGTTTATTCTTTTTTAATTTATAGACAGCCCCTGAAAGCCATTTATTCAACCAACGTGCTGATTTACCGAACTAGGTAGTTCTCCTGTATTATGTGTTCTGTTGTATAATTGTGTAAACTACATATATTTTGTTACGATTTGTACATTCCTGTACAGTAGTATAGGTGCGTTTTTTCTGATAGTTTGGTTATTAGGCCAGTTATGCTTTTCTAGTCAATTTCATTTTATATATACGCATTGTATTACGTTAAAAATAAAACTACTGGAGCTATTAACTTAAGTTCTACTTCCTTGCATACCCGACTATTTATCTTACTGGAACTGTACAGTCAAAGCGAACAGTTATCATAGAAAGAGTAAAAATGCCCTGCGGAACCCAAACTATGTTCATGATGTCAAATGAGAACCCACTTCGTTTCGTCAAGTTAACTTTGACTTCCTCACCGGTTCACATGAAAAGTAGTTATAAGTTTTAAAAAGTTTTTTTTAAAAAAAAAATTAAAAATTTTTTAAAAAAATATTACAGGAAAAGTTTTTCTTTTTCTTGCTCATTTTTCTTTTCTTCTTGTTTTGCTTGTCTAGAGCCATGTTGAATTCTTTGTTAGGAACTACCAACCAGGTACTTTAAGAAGACATGTGTTTAGGTAACAAATTTATTGCGTGGACGGTATAACCTCCCAGAGACGCTCAAGAGTGAAGCCCTCAGGTGGTTTCTCGACGGCGAGTCCTAGGAGGGGGTCGTAGACGGGCTCGCGGTCGGCCCCGGTTCGACCCTCGGCGAAGTAAGCCGCGAAAGCGTCCGAAATATCGTTTGGCGCACTCTCGCTCACTTCGTTCGCCTCCATCTCCGCTGCTTCGGCTGCCGCCATCACAGCTGCTGCCGCTGCAACTTCCGGCTGAAACATTTCATTTCATAACATCCGCTCAGACTGGCCGTATATTTTTAGGTTATGGCGATTTTATTGCACATCAATATTGGTGATTTTATTTTAGCTTTCTTCTTTTGTTTGTAGAATGTATAATTTACATTTGCGAAAGTATTTAAATTACTCGGGCCACTCCGGATTGCCATTCAGATATGGTCGTAAAACTTATCGGACATTGAAAATACTTGCAGTTTTTTATTTATTTTTTTATTGCTATTCAGGCACTGGGTTAATTTGACAAATAGTTTGCTCTAGACATCTCTCTCTTGTAAATAGCTTTGCACAGACAGACTTTTGCGGGGGTTTGTATTGAAATAAAAAAAAAGTACTTTCAGATGTTTCGTTTTCTAGTCCTCCTATACTGTTGAGTGGTTTAACCTCAAATCACACTGAGAGATTAACGGCGTGCAACTCAACAGGTTATGGGCCTATCTCGCCCCGCATGGATGTCGCTATGATGCCGCTTACCTCTCTGCAGTAGGCCTAGTCACTGCCGCTTAGAAGTAAGCGGCATGAGCGGACTTGGCGACGTCAGGTTAGGTACCCTGTGCCTCGCTCGCCGCTAAGGAGGTACGATAGTTAGAAAATTATGGCTTGAAATTTACTCTGTTCACCGAGTTTTGGGATAAGTTTTCAAGTATCCCAATTCTTACCGCTTCTGTTCTGGCGTACTCCACTCCGAAAATAGGGTTTTTGCTGTACACTTGATGCAATGATGACAATTCTTTGTGGATCAAAATTAATTGTTCGACGGGATCTAATCGAAAACCAAGGACGTATCCTCCGGACCGTTCCACGCTTTCGACGACCAGTGCTCGGCCGAATTTGCTGTCTCGAATTTTCACCTAAAACGGAAGTTTTGTTATTTTAGCGCGAGAAAGGGATGACTTGCGCGGGTTGGAGAGAAACATGGCGGACGAAGGGCAAATCCCTCCGCGCGAGAGGGATTGGAAGGGTTGGCCATTGTTCGCCATGATCCTCCAGTTTGTTCATCGAATAGATTCACTTACGCTTCCCATTTGCAGGTAGGGTAATGATATGTTGAAACTCTCGTTCATTTCCGCGAACCAGACCAGGCGCACGTTTGTTATAACAAAAGTACCTAAATTTCCCTGCAACAAGTCAAACAGTCATTTGATTTTCTCTTCCTTAGAAAGTGCGGTATCGTGAAGCAACGATGCCAAATTCATGGTACTTTGAACCAGCCTTGGCTTGTCCGTCCATCTACATGCACTTCGAGCTTGCTAATTGTGATTGTTAATCGCTTCAGGAGTCATACAAACACAGAGCATAGAATGATAAGTTCCATAGGTCATCTTTTTAAAATTCACAATAGGTTAGGACATTTCTTGACATGGCGATGTACAGTGGGTCACAAAGTCACGACCCCTGCTCCCATGAGAAATCCATGGAAGCAGGGGTCATGACTTTTGTGGCCCACTGTACAATTGTTCAGGCCAATTTTTAATGTGAGAAGGCTCTAGCTTTACGTCTTGAAATCCCTGCTTGCATCCACAGAAACTGTTGTCAGAGAAAACGGGCGCCATGTTGTTGAAATAAGCACCCAATGTACTGTATGGAACTAGGCCAATACTGTACAGTACCGCACTGATATTTAGTTACCTGTTCACTTGACAGATTCCAAACTCCAGGGACGGTTCGAAATACTTCT
>Ga0058701_10001373_pt1 | contig 17150 bp, 12 predicted proteins | sample AgamicOrMae_FD_97039 | JGI IMG/M metagenome (GOLD analysis project Ga0058701, IMG submission 97039) | Agave microbial communities from Guanajuato, Mexico - Or.Ma.e | ecosystem: Host-associated > Plants > Phyllosphere > Phylloplane/Leaf | place: Guanajuato, Mexico | collected 2012-06-04
CTGTTTTATTGTTTCAAAAATGAAAGGAAGTGATTGCCTCAAACTTTTTTTTTTTCCTGCTTAATGCCTTTTTCCCAAATTTTATTGTCAGAAATTTTCAGGCCAACTTTTCAGGAAACTATTTTTTACCAAAATTTCATATCAGTGATTTGTATCCATTTACCAGAAAGTCTTTGTACATACAGCTTTAGCTTGTTAGTACTGTATTTCTTCACTAGCCCACCTGTGTGAAGTTTGATAATTAACAGGAGTATTATTCTAGTTGACAGTGGTTGGGTACATAGACAGAATTAACAGATTCCTTTTTTTTTCTCTCTTTTATGTTTGTGTCTAAGGCATTTGACACCCATTGTGGATTTGGTGTGCTGATGTGTTTGCATTTTTCCATGAAAGTTTCTGTTGGCTGGTGTTATGTATTCCTTTTTAATATTTTTTGTATGTCAGTTTTCTCTTGATTAACACTAAGTTACAGGGAATTGTTTCTATTTTTTTCCTGAGTGTAAAGTAGTTTTTTAAATCAATGCACTGGGAAGTAAAAAAATCAGAATTATATGTAAGTTTGAAAACTGATTCTGTGATTTCTAAATTAATCTCCAAAAATAGACACATTGGCTGAGCATTCTGATTGGACACTTCAGTGATCCTGATGTTGCTTTGCCCACTGTGTTTCATTTTCTGTTCTGTTAAGGAGAAATGAGAGCAGGGAAGAGATTGTGCTCTTGATTCCTTTTATATTTAATAATTTTGTATCATACTCAAAGGATTGTGTCACATAGCATCTGTATACTAGTTAATTATATCCATGTTTGTCTTCTTGGTTGGAGCGGCTGGATGCCTAATGCTATGTTATTAGGATATGTTGATTAATGCCAGCTGAAAAATTACACCAGTTTGTAAATGTGTTTCATTTCAATTCTAGAAGTTATAATAGTTTCAGGCTTTGTATTGCATTAACAGGTTTGTTTTGTGTCTTAATTTTGTCAGAAATTCAACATTTGTCCAGTTAATAGTGAGACTGCTGTTTGCCTCAAGAGCTAAGCTCACAATTGTGTGGTTGCACAAGCTGGTTTTTAATACTATGTGTATTTTCAAACAATATACAGATTGTTAAATAAAAATAGGAAAGGAAATTCAAGAGTATTGTAAGAGTTAAGAGTAAACTTTTCATATTAACGAACTTCTTTTTTTATTTTCTGAGAACGTCCCTTATTTTCCCTGATCTTTTAAAAAATTAAATTGGTTACCACGGTTCTTGAACATTGAAATTTTATGCTCTATCATCGTATTTTCAGAGGAAAAAATAATAGCGGAATTTTTGTTGAAGTTGAGCTGATACAGGATTATTACCTTGGTACAAGTGAGAAAGGGTCTGAACCTGCAAGATTTTGTCAAGGAATGTGTTGAAGTAACAAAGCGCTATTGCTGTATTGCGCAACATATCGAGTGATAGGAATTTGAGATGTGACTATATCATGAAGCCCGTTGCTTGCTAGGTTAATGGCACGGAATAATTGGTAACGAGTCCCCTATTTCATTTTTTTAAAATTATTTTCTCTCTAAGATGGAGCATATCAAATAAATCAAACAGATAAATGAGCTACCGTGAATATTGTGACGTGCAACTATGTTTAATTACAGTGCTGGTGCAATTCAGACTGCATTGAGTTCTCGAAAGTTCTAAATATTATTTTTACATTATACCTTCGTATTCCGGACTTAAAGCAACGCCTTTAGAAAGCTTAACCATGTGATGGCTTAACTATCGGTATGATGCTCTAATGTAGGATCAGTTAGATCAGCTGTACTTTCAAAAAGTCAAGCAACAGCTCTCCAAGAAGTCAGGGATAAAACCTGATAAATTAAGAACATCCGTGCAATGCTGATTAAGAGTTAACTTCCCATAATACGACTAGAGAAAGTTCTTTTTAATTTGCAACCGTTTAATTTAGAACAGCGAGTCTGTCAATCTGTCATTGACTTGTCAAAGACTTGATCAGTTGAATAGAACTGATCGAGATATTAGCAAAAGTTGAAAGAGGGTGGGCTCGCAGACACCAGGAAATTATTAAATTCACTACTCGCCGTACGCTGGAGGAAAAATTACTTTAAACCAGGTTTAAACGCAAAACAAAGTTCATGGCCATCGACTCGCATTCTCTTTGGAGCGCAATGAACCTAAGAGCAACAGGACGAGCGGAAAACGTGACGAGATTATTCTTGAACAACAAATACCGTAACATTTTACCAGTGCGGTTCAGGCACCGCACTTCCTTCTAACTCTATCATTTAAAGTAGATGTCTTGAGCTTAAACCACGTGGAAAATTAAAAAAAAAAACGGGCATTAGAGCTATACGGGTAAGTATACGAACGTGCGCGAAGCTCGTGAAACATTATGCTCACGGCAGAGCCCGAAAGAGTTGAACCTGTAGAACGTGGCTACGAATGGGATGTACCGAGGAAAGAGGAGAAATGCCGGAGACGGGAATCTAACCTGAAACGCTCATCTTTACAAACATCTACGCTAATGGAGTCACAGGCAAAGGTTATCACGGCAGAGGAAAACCATGTGCACCATTTCGACGCGCCACGTTTATTATTTAACGTGCTTCACACACGTTTGTGAGGAAGTTCAATCCTGATTTAAAAATCGGTTCCACGAAATTAAGAGCGCGATAGCTTAAACCCACTTAAAACTTGCTCTGTTTTGCCTGCATGGTTCAAGGACTCGAGGTATTCGTTAGGATCGAGCGAGTAAGCATGGAAAGAGAAAGACACTTTTTGGTAAATATATATATATTACAACATGAAATGCTAGTATAAAATTTGCTCATTTTCTGAACTTAATTCTACAGTACAATCAAGAAGCCGATTTCATTTTGGCATATATTCAAACAATTATACATAAAAGTCTAAAAACCTATGCCGATGTGTATATAATTCAAATGTGAAGAGAACCCCTTTAAAACTGACGCCGCATTTTCACTATGTACAAACCAGCAATAACTTAAATTAAAACGGTACCACTGGATCAAGTAAAATAGATTTCGGATCAAGTAAAATAGATTTTAAGTAGCAAAACCTGAAACATGAGTTATGAGGCACATTTCATTAAAGTGGGTTGGAAACATTCACACAAAAAGTCGCATTGTTTCGTTCAAACTTTAGTAACAAAACAGCCTGTATATAGACAAGGAAGGGTGCTCAGCCTTACAGGGCAGTCAAAACTACGCCCAACCATTCAGAATCCCTAACGTCAAAACCAACCAATTCATACCGATTAAGATATTTGATGTTTGGTCCTGACTCGCTACTTGACGTATCATATTAGAAACTTGAAAGCGCTGATTAAAAGAAGAAAAAAATGCTCCAGCGCAAAAGAAAATAAAACCTGAGTATTCTTCCACAGGTAAAATGGCCTGCTGGCCATCATAAGATTTTCAGATTACTCTGATTTTTTTTAATCTCCTACAAAGCTACGAGCAGCAGCAAAAATTGATTGGAAGTAGCATACATTGGAATAAGGGTGGAAGACAGCAGTGAACTGGGTCGAGCAGTCTTCTTCTCTCAGTAATATTAACAGTCTAAATGCACGCGGACAAACCGCTCATGAAATAATCTAAACCGACTTAGTTCCAAAAATTAATAACACATTCTGCCCGTATCTTGAGAGCGTCTCTATCCTTCAAACAAGGAAGAAAAGCGAGCGCGAGCACTAGTTGACAATGGCGATATTGTTTGTCCCTGCGTGAAACAGGTGTTGCCCATGGGCCTGGGTAGAACTTCGAAGGCCAGCCAAAAGGTGAGCCAGCCGCTCCTACAACAAACAAATACAATTATTTGCAGTCTACTATATAATCTCTACTTGCAGCAACCTCTCGATAATGGGGTCCCACGTACCAATAACGAAAATTTAACAGCAGTATTTTCGAGAGAATCCGTACCGGTACGCAAGGTTTAGAATTTAAGTAGCGTGGCTCGAAACGTAATGAAGTTCACTTAAAACGAAATGGGGCACTATGTTACCCGCTCAAAACCGCAACCATTAAAATGCACGGGAATGAACTTCTACATACACGCGTACACACGTTAGGTGAACCATAAAAATGGCATTAGTATCAGTACTAAGACGCAAGTTCAACGAACACCCATATCCTGGAGACTTTTTCCAATGGGAGGGAAGAAATAAAGTAAGCGTTAAGTTCACTAAGGTTTAACACAATGGGCAAGTCACGACCAAACTTGTCAAGGATTGAACTCCTATCCTTTTCTTGAATGTCAGTTTGTTAATAAATTACCAACAAACCTCAAATCTAATTCTTTTAGGTCACACGTAAGAAAAAAATGTGGTACGATTTTTTTCGAGATATTGTTCTTGATATTCCCATCACTCTCCGTAAACAAATTAAGGCAAATAGCATTTTTCGTGAAAAGTTTGACCATCGCTATATTCAACTCAATCCAAGTGTAAGTGCTTTCCTCAGAAGGGACTTTTAGCAGGATAACACCGGTAAACCAAGTCCAGAGATGAAACACAGGCAAGTTGAAATAGATCATTTTAAAGTGACTGAATTTATGCACCCGGCAGTATTCTTTCTAGCTGATCAGAACAATGCTTATGACACGGGATAGGCTGGGTTCGGAAGGCAGGTAATATTGGTTCAAGTTCGGATAATGAGATTCAATTTAAAAATCTTTGAGAAATCTCGAGAAGAACAGGACCCTCATGATTGGTGTAAAATCTATCAAGAAAGTTTCCCCCAAGTTAAAAAAAAGGAAAGACCGCAGCGAAACCACCCTGATTGCGTTACCTCCCAATACAGTCTGAACTAGCCGTATTTAGGATAAGGATTCTTGAGAAATAAAGTGCATTCATCGAATATTGACAAACGTTTCGATTGACTAAGCCGTTTAGACACTATTTCAAGTTCAAATGCTCTTTCTCCGAACTTAATGAAAAATTCTGTTGGTTAATTCACTATATTGGACAAACAAAACCGTATTTCTATCCGGTCCCTCAAGAAAGTTGCGACACTAGAGAATATTTTCAGTCGAAAACTGGTCACAAAATCCTCGATGTATGATAGTTGTTAGTTTTGCATTCAACTCTGGTGTGATCGAGGAGTTGCACTATCTCAACAGGGCGCCTGTCAACCAAAGGGTAGGCAACCTCACTACACGCGCGTTGTGTAAGTTGCCTACCCCACGCGTCATGTCGAAACCGCTGAACAACTGGGAAACTGGGATAAAAAATGTTTACTCACCAAGAGTTGATGCGTATAAACCGACAAGTCTCCCAAAACCTGATTGAGATGGATCCGCTCGAGCTGCGCCCTGGTGAAGGACAAGACTCTGGCTCCTTCCTGCTGGACGGACTGCAACATTACAAAAAGCCAACAGCTGCTCGTTAATGTGGATTATCGACGATAAAACTCAGGACTAATCAAAACTACTGGAATTTTTACCCGCACAGCAAATAAGAAGTCAAAGTCAATCTCCTAAATTTTCTAGGTTTTATCTTCACCAAGCCTCGAACCGTTCACTTTTCACGTGACCCATATAACGTCGAACATAAATGTGCAATAGTGATACAATATATGTTCAATATTTGTCCCATATTTGTACCATATAAGGTCATTTCGCTGTATTGAGCACATTGTGTAAATATGGAACATATATTGAAGCCATATATATTCCGTACCGGTACTTGGTTCGTATTTAGTCCAAATATTTCCATTCACTTCGTTAATACTTGGTCAATACACTTCATATATGTTCTACTTCCATATTCGTTCCACTCGTTTGGATTCGGTCCACTACTACGAAAGATTCGACCTTTGATGTGCTAGACTAAAGGAGCGTAACTCATATATAACCGAATCAGAATGTAACGTAGAATTACTTAATAGCGCAACTGGTAAGGTATTGAGCTGGTAATGTCACGAAACATGGTTCGAACCCCATGACCGGTAAATACACTTAATTTCCTTTATATAAGTATGTAAGTAATGTCAATTAAGAAAACTATAAGGCCCTTGTGCTTTTTTCTGAAGAAACTAGGCCAAGTTCAATTCGGTTATTTAAGGTACATGAACGGGTAGAAGCTTCAATGGAGAGTGGGAAAAAACTTTAAACTTCTATTTACTGTGTGGATAGGGTTCACAAAGGAATGAATAGCCTACCTTCAGAGCAGAAGTGGCCACCGGTGAGCAGCTATTAGCAGCGTAGTTGGTCAAGTGGACTACGCGACGAGCTACTTCACGAATGAGAAGAGCGAGGCGTTCTTCCAAGGTCGCAGGAGGCACTTGATTTTCGGGTTCGTTTTCGCTTAGATGGGCCCACACTTGCTGACATTGTTCGACGAAAGCCTTGGGATCTTTCACCAACTACAAGAAAAAAAGAAGTTAGTATCGCACGAGTAGAATCATGTTTCTCATACAGTTTAAGGCACTCACCAGTTGAGCAAATTGCAGGAGTGTGTGAAGAGTATCAATTCCGTGTTTTCGGAAGGCGCGCGCCTCGGCCAGAGTCCGCTTAGTCAGGCGGCGCTGCAGTTTGCGCGAAAGGCGGTCCACGCGGTCGAAGGCGTCGTTCACTTTGCCCGCGCTCGAGCACCCCGCTGCAAAAACGAACAGGCTTAACACACACTTCAAGGGGGCAAACTAGTCAACTTCACATAGGATTGTTTGCACGTTTCAAAATAACCTAGCTTAAAATCTCTTAAGACAGACTTACATACGGGTCCAATATTTATCCACTGTTACAACAGTTGATTTTGAATTTTCAAAGAAATCTACAGTTGCTAATTTTACTCATTTTTCACTAAAAATGAGTCTTCTTTGAGATTTTTCTCGGACTTTTCAAAAAGTAAACGGTGAAGTTTTAAGTTTTTGGGCTATGAAGTTCTGCCACGGTGTTTGAACTGAGGGAAAGAATTTTTGACTAGGCATATCTTGTCTTCTGTGCGCATAACTAAATTTCTCGATTATGCGCTTTTTTTAGAAATAAGGTCTCCATATTAGTGTTTTTTTATAACTTCAAAAACTCGAAAACTAGAGGGTGAAACTTGTTTTAATTGTATAACTATGCCACGATGTATGATAGCTACAATCTAAATAGATATCGGCCTTTTATCTTGGTGTCACCGCGGGGGAATATCCTAAAAGGGAGAGATTGCACCATTGATATCAAAAGCACGAGGAACTTTAAAGGGGCCATTCGAATGATAAATTCACTTGGTTGTTCCAAAAATGTGATCACTACACATGGTCCAGATCGAATAAGACACCGAAAGGTGTCCTTCAAAGGAGCCAGCATTACGGGGAGGGGGTGGGGGGTGCGCAAACAAGTGACGATTACGGGGAGCCCTTTAAATAAACCATTTTACCCCCCCCCCCATCTTAATAAGTCATGTACAGTTTAGGTCAGAATTTTAGGTCCTCATTCCGATAAGCAACACCCTGATGACTAGCAATTCCAACTGTTTGATGGAACATAAAAGGAGCTTACCATCTCCGTTCTCAGTGGCCGCGTCACCCGGCAAGAATCGATCAACGTAGAGGTCCGCAGAGTCCAAAGCCCGGGAAGCCAAGGCGTCAGCGAGTTTGGCATTGGTGGCCGTCACCCGGAGCGCTGGCTGAAGGACGCGCATCCATACATAATCGCGACTGGCAGACACGATCTGTAAGAAAGACGAATTAGTTTCTCTCCCGAGTCATGGAGCCATGGCTAGCGGCACACTCACCAGTTCCGGGGGCAGAGTGATCATGGGTACGTTGTATTCGACCACGTCGAGTCCGCGGCACAGCAGCGAGTCCACGACGGACAGGGGTCCCGAGAAAGGTTTGCTCAGGGGCGTCAGCACGGCCTTCGATGTGCCGATGGCTGTGAGGACGGAACCCTCTGCTGTGCCCAGGCCCCAGTTCACAACCGGGTTGGAGTTCTGGCAAATAAAACAGTCAAATATAGCAAGCGCTCAGAAAAGGGAAACACTCTTGCACACTGATTCTCTTATGAATGATCAAACTAACGGGTTCGAACCTACTAAAATTCTTATTTACAAGTACCGGTAAGGGGTCGTCCACACATTACGTAACGCAAAATAGGTCACACTATTAGACCCCTCCCCCCCTTGTGTCACACCGTCGCACTTGGGATAGCCCCCCAGCCCAGCGTTACGAAACCTTGAATAAATTTTACTCGTTTGACGCGGCATTGCTTATCAGACTATGCTTATCAAACCATTCAGTATGGTAAGTTATTGTGAGTATTAGTTTTAGAAAACAATAATGTTATCCTTAATTGTAGGATAAAACAAATGTAGGTAAAACAACTCTAAGAAACTCAAAGGAGGGTAACCATTCATCCTACGTTAAGAGCAAATTACAAAAATTAACACTTCCCTCCCTCACAAGGCGTTACGTAATATATGGACGACCCCTAACAGGATTTCAAGGCTTGCTAAATTCTTGCCAACAAAGTATAATCTATGCTTATTTTTACTTGAAAAAGAGTGAACATTTGACTGAAAATTTGGAATGGATCGAGAACAGTCCTCAAGAGATGAGATCGGTTTTGATAATAACCCAGATCCTCATAATTCCCACGAAAAAAAATCCGCAAGGTATGTTGAATAATAAACCACGAAAAAGTCCATATTTTTCCAGGAAAATGAATTTTTTTTTAGATGTTACGATAAAGTTATAAACAAGTCACGCGTTTTGAAACAAGAGTCAAGAAAAGCTGACCTTAGAATAAGAGGGATCCTTGTTGAAATATGACAATGCAGATTTCTAAGTAAAATATTTTCAGCCTCCATCAGGAGAGTCCTGCCTCCATTATTCGGGCTCTCACAAAACTCAAATTTTCCTTTAGACTATACTGTGGCACATGTCGAAGAGCAAATAAACTGTTCATGACATATTTCCGATCACTGTCGAAACAAAACTAAGGTCAGGCCAAGGGTTGGACTTAATTTATTCATCCTCTGGCAAATCTCAAAAGTAATTTAAGGTACACCTTAACGCTCAAGCCAGTAGAAAACCCGAATAAAAGCTTTCCGTTTCCATTCCAAAGACGTTTTAGTCGAAGAAAAATTGAGCGTTTTCGTTAATCGAGAGTTTCGTTACAATGCTGCAACACGTGACGATGGAACATCCAGCACAAAGACTGGAAATATTTTTTGAAAAATGTTGCTTCAAAGGAAACTGCCGAACTGATTTTGAAAGAAACATGAAGCTATCGTTTTGTCAACAAGTGGCAATCACTGTATATCACAACCTCAAGGTCAAGCTGTTTAGAAACCAATCGGCTGGCTGACTGGCTGGCTTGCCGGCTGGCCGGCCGGCGCGGCGTGCGAAGCGGGGTGAGACTTGTCGCGTCTGCTCCGCAGCTGCGCTGAGTGCGTTCATCTGTCCCGCAGCCGTTTTCCCCTCACAATACCAACGGTTACATCGGGTTAAACCTCGTAATTAAGGCGAGCCCTGCGAGGCAAGGGCACAAGGGCCCTTAACTCTAACATACCGTCGCCGCGCATGATTCCACTTTCTCCTCGGCAGCAATAGTTTCCGCAGAGAGACGATCAATGAAGATGGGGATTCGTAAAGCTCAGCCCAGAGAGCAGCACTGACAATTACACCAAATAACATTCGTGTCCATGTATTAATGGATGTCGGGTCAATAGCGCAGAATAGCCTTTTTTTAATAATGCTTTTAACTAGGTATTTAGTTGTAACAATTATATATTTGGTTGTAACAATTCTGTGGAGCGCCTTAATATAAAGTGGTGTTGCTAATGACCCGACATGCATAAATACATGGAGACTTGAACGTACGTAACCAACTTAATGCATCTTAAATGGGAGGCGACTTGGACGCACGGAACCCAATCTAATACATTTTAAGTGGGGCAGTCAGGTCAACAGACACTCCCTACAAAAAAAATCTAGTCATCGACTCCTGGGCATTTGCCACTGAATCCTGGTCGATTCCCCGGTGGCGCCACTTGCAACAGAACCAATAGCTAACCCAACCAATAGCTACCAGAACCATGGAACTCATCCCTCGAGCCCTTTCCATTATGCCTGCTGACAAGTCCACTTTAAAAACTAACCAAAACCTCGTTTTTCCTCCTTTGCAGCACAGGCCTTTAATCATTTTTCATCAAAGAGAGGACGGAGAAAGAGAGTTACCTTGACTCGTGAGTAAACATCAGCAACAAGTCCGACTCCCGACTCCACCACTGGGATACTCAGCACCCTCGAGACTGCCTCCATTTGGGGCAACAGCTTTTGCAGCGAGGCGGTGGCGCTGGCGGCCGTGGAGCAGCGGGCGGTCATCTGGCCCGGGGCCCTGGGCTCCTCGGGGGCGGCGCGGTCGGCCGGAGCGGGCGACTTGGGGGTCTCGTGCGCGGCTGCGGCGGCCGGGGCGGCTGCTGGAGCAGGCTGCTCGGCGCCAGGCGCACTCTTGGGGGACGCGCTCGGCGGCGGGACTCGGTCCTCGCTCTGCTCGCCGCTGTCCTCTTCAGCCTGCTGCTCGGCGTTGGGCTGCCGCTGCTCCTCTTCACTGGCCTGCTGTTCCTTGTTGACGAACTCCTCGTTGATAGTAACCTGAAACAACGACACAGTTGTGATTCCAACTCTCCAACAACCCATAAGAATCCGAGTCGATCAACCAGAGTTATCTTCATTCATTTCTCTAATGAGCGGAAGGAGATTTTGCAATATCGAAGGTAGCGGGACCTTTTCAGCGTGGCTTCGTATTTACAGACGCTCAATGAATGAATATTGATCACTCGAACTAGACAAAGAATTTCGGTCCAAAAGTCTCCTTTCGGGGGAAAAAAATGCAAAGCAACAACTGTGACTAACTGTTCCTTCGAGGACATTTTATCTTTCTTGCTTAAAGATAGACATTTAAATGTCAGTATTTCATTTTGAAAAAGGAACAATGAAGCTCGCTACTTTTGCAAAATGAATTTCCACCCAAGTTTCCCAGTGCATACGTTTTCTCCCTTCCCAAAGGAAAAGGGTAAATATAAAAATGAAAAAAAGTGGGGGGAAAAATGCGCCGTATCTCAATGTTGAAGGCAGCGATTTGGTCAATTAAAATAACTGATCGCGATTGATAACGCGGTCTACCGCCAAAGGTTTTTTATTACTGAACATAATCTTAATCTTTCTCTTCGGCAGATAAAGTTACCTCTAACCTAAAAATGCAGATTAATCGGCAAATTTGCTTCTTTCGACCGATTATTCAATCAAAGAGAACCGAGCAGATGCAAAGAAAAAAATATCAATCGAAGGTTAATTCTAGAGAAACAAAACACATGGCCGCAGTCAACTTACGCGGCAAAATAGCACTTATCAAATGGGTCACTACTGACAATGTCCACCGAACATGAAACAAATTGTTGAGGTAATTCTTTCTTTTTCCGCGCGGAGAGCCTCATTCCGGCGCCGGCCGCGTATCTTATCTCATGTCGCCGAACCAAAGTTCGTCTCATTTCCCGCTCTCCGCGTGATGAGCTGTACCGGAACCCGTGTCCGCCGTCCAGCGGGTTGCCTACCTCGCAATAGATATAAGAGCTCTTTCAGCACAGCCTTAAAATATGATGACTGAGGAATCGTTAGTTACACAAGAGGCATGAACGAACGTGTATACCACAAGGTGTTTCGTCATCAACGAGGCGACTTCAACGTCAGGCTAGACCGTTCATGGCTGTAGACTTGCCGGCGACAAGCGCATACGCTACCACAAGTTCCCGATCATGAGAGTTGTACTCTCATGTCCCGATACACGATTCCGGGTGACTAGTGGAGATATGACAACGCTGTATCATCAAAACGGGAATTTGAATTAAGATATTAGCTGATCGAATTTAGGAAAACTGCCACAACGACGCGGTCAGCGACTCCAGAATTAATGCGGGAGCATTTTTTTTATGTGGGCCTATCGTACACCAAAAAATTGCCGTTTCGTTTTCAATGTAGAGACAAAATTCGAAATCTGAGCAAACTCAAGCAGACGATGTGGTCACTATAATTTGATCTTTGCATTGAAAACGGAACGGTATTTTTTGGTGCACGAAACGTCAAAATAATCGTGCATTAATTCCGAGTCCCTGACGTGGCCGTTTTGCTGAAATTCTACCCACTAAGACCTTCAAATTCAAATTTTCGCTCTAATGGTACAGCGTTGCCAAATCGACTCCGCCAATAGCCCCGAATCGTGTATTGAGAATTAGTGGCAGTCCGTAATGCGAAGATCGGACACACGACGGATTTTATGTATTCCGATGTGCTGTTTTTTAAATCTACCCTACAAAATAATAGACCGAGTAGAGTCCAAATAGCAATATTTACAGCTTGTCTCATATTACTTCAAATATACGTTTTCATGAGCTCAAATCGTCAAATAGCAAGATTTACTCGAAAAGCCCTCCCGTACTTTTTGGATAAGACGAAACGAATCACAATTTATGCACAGTTGACGGCGGAAGTTTGAGAAGTATAGATAAAAAAAGCGAGGGGGGCCAACTTCTGGGAAAACACTTCAGATTGATTCAAATTTATAGTCTTGAAAATACAGGACGCCACCAAGCTGAAGGGATATCAAACTTATCAGAGGGGAAAACCATTGCTCGTTCTTACCGGTATACATGCAGACGGTCCAGCAAGTTTTGTTTTTAAACGAAATCTTTAAATTAACCCATCACTCCAATCGACTTATGCTCTATGCGTACATTTCCGTACTCTCCTTAGAGACAACGTAACTATTCTATAATTACAGTCAATTAGTATTTGAAAGCTCTCCTAGGGTGACGCCGCTTCGGTTTCAAGCAGTATTTGGTAGCCTCCATTTACGAAACTGCATCGAAAGGCTAAGAATCTTTAAACCTTTGCTTTTCAGTTGGCAAAATTTGCTACACTCGGTCACAAATTTTTAGTGTGTTACACGCACAACATTCCTTGTAAATAGTTTTCAACTCTGATTGTTCTTGGAAAGGGCCTTTCTCAACCAACGGCATAACTCCACCAAGAAAAAAAAATGAAATAAAGAAAGAAAAATGACCGAGACGATACCTTAAAAAATAATTTACTGGATTTCACTGGGCAGACTTTTCCACCGCTCGCTCACAGCTGTCAACTGGGGGAGGTACCTCAACCGTTCAATACATGACGGAGGTGCGAATAGGCTGCTCAACATACTTCCCTGTAGCGTGGGTTGCCAAACCAGGACCTTCTTTGCAATCGCACTTTCCAGTTAAAAAAAAAGCGAGTCCCGTTTGAAGAAAAATCTTAACTAAAAATAAGTGATCTACTTCATAGAATCGCAACCGTTACCTTATCAAATTCATGTCTAAGAAGAATGCTTCAAATTTCTAGTCCTTCAAGCACTGGTAAATTTCAACTCAGCTCGTCTAATCGTAACATTTGCCAAAATTTCCCAGATTGACTGGAAGATAAATTGGGGAACAAACTTAGTTGTAAAACAAAAGGAACTTCTCAGAAGGAACGGAAAAAAAACAGCAAAAAACGGAGCTTTCAAAACGCTAAAATTTAATTCAGAAAGGAATGTCGTGATTGAGCGCGTCTTGGGAGTGATGAAATGAATCGATGTCGCCATTTACATGACAGACAATTTTAATGTTCATTCAACTCAAGGGCACGATCAAAGAAGGGATTCCACCTCGACCTTCGGCCGCTACGAGTATTCACGGTTAATCCGACCTTCGACCTCTAAGACTACAAAACAGATTCCAAAACTATCAAGGATGTCTCGTCGCAGACTACACCACCAATACATCAAAATTGAGGAAAAATAGTTTCCTGTCCGTTTATTATGATTATCGGCTCGAAACAATTTCAAGCAACCGCAATATAAGCAACTTTCACCTTTCCGTTTGCGAAGAAAAAGGCTGGGAAACATTGCTTCATGTGGACAAGTAGTGGTGCAAACAAGAGCCCTGAAAATTCGGGAACGAAGGCAAGTAACGTGTAAAAAGTTTCATGATAATACGTACCTATGGGAACATGTTTTCTGCATAAAAACGATCTTTGGGTTGAATCTAAGCATCATATCTGGCGGGGAAATTGCTTCAAAAGGCGGTGTTGTATCAAGCCCATCGAGCAAATTGAATACGCAGACAAAATTTGGGTTATAAAAACAATGTTTACAGTTTTCAGGAAAAAAACAAACAAAATCAGTTTAAAAGATGTTACAGCATTTTCTAATCTTAATATTCATGTAATGAATACATACTGTACAAAAGTTAATTATCGAAGGGCGTAATAGAAGGTGAAGACGATCTCGACTGTACGACGGGTATTGAATTAGAGGTGTAAACCCGTTATTAACGCGTCTTTTCTATGACGAAATTTGGTGACCGATTAAGGTTAAAGGAGAAGCGCAGAAAAATATTTTACACATTATTATACGTATTTTCCCGCTCCAACACATCCGCACTGTTGAAGCTAGTTTGGCGTCTTCGAGGCGCCAGTTCGTGGAAATCTTTCAATGAAATACCGATATTATACATAAATATGAAAAAACGAAGTATGTATTTGAAAGATGGGTGTTGCTATTGACCCGACATGCATTAAAACAGGGAGACGAACGCAGGAAACCCAACCTAATAACATTTAAATGGGAGGTGTCGAACGCACGGAACCCAACCTGATACATTTTTAACGGAGCAGTCGGGTCAATAGACACTCCCTTGAAAGATTTCCACAAAGTGGTGCCTCGAAGACGCCAAACTAGCTTTAATATTGCGGATGTGTTCGAGCGGGAAAATACGTACAAAACAAAAATATACTATAATTTACAAAAAAAAAATCCTGAAAACAACTATTGCGCCGGGAGCGCATTTGGACTCATTTCGGGCTTAAAATTAGTCATTCGCTGAAACGTTAAGCAGCCAAGCATTTTATTCGGGGTTAATAGAAGCAGTGAAAGATTCGATTCAGGAGAAATCCCGCTTGTAAAACTGAACATGAAGTATCATGCGACAAAAATTTATTTGAACTCTAATGGAGCCTCCCTTTTGGGGCACAGGTTTCCTCCCTACACGAGTGATATCTCATCGATCAACTATTCTTCCTCTACGATGACAGGCGATACATATTTACAGATTTAAAAAAAAGCAAAAATGTCACAAAAAAAAGAAAACCGCAAACTACGAGTTTTCGACTACGAATGTTTGCAGTTAGGATAAACTGTAAGCCTAGGTTTCATTAATCAAACGTGTCTTCCCATGCAATAGGTACTGTACCGTAGATCTAGTTCTATTCGCGCGTCCTTGAAGAGCAGGCATTGGGAAGAAATTTTATTAACGCACGTCAAGAGGATTCAATGTATTTTGTATGTGAGTATCGGAGCTTGCTTGCGAACACACATACTTGGAATCCATACACTCAATTTTTAGCGCCCTTTCAAATCAGTCAAGGTCACTTGCACCTTCGACGCATCGGTTCCAAAAAGCAGTTTGATATCCTACTCCGCATCCGCAGCAAACATCCGTAGGACACAAAAAGCGAGAGCGCCCCAGGTCATGCAGCGTGTACAGTGTCAGAATCACTACCGGGTCGAAGTCAAATTCCCACGTCGCAGATCCCAAAATGCTCCCAACGGAAGAATTAGAGAAGACCACGCGACGGCTGCCTTTGGGAAACTTGCGTTTTGACCGGGTCTGGAACACCCCCACCAACTTCAATCAGTCCCCCGTATTACCCTAATCGGAAATCGCCCTCATTTTTTGACCCACACAAGTTCCGGATTTCGGTCACACGGAGTATCCCCGAACGAGGTTTATGTCATGTCTCTTAATCAGTCATGAACACACCTTAGAAACTGAATCTGTGTTAGTCTTCAGCTCTTATTCAGGAACATCACCTTAGTGGAACCGATCCAAATAGCACAGTATGTTTTACTAACTCAGGAACAACCTTAAGTCGAATCGGACCAAAGTGTTTTACGTTTCAGGAAAACTTTTACAAAGGCAGGCCTATCGACTGTCGATCCTTGTTCTATATTTTTCCGGATCAGTAATGCATTATCAAACATTGTCCGAGGTCGCGACAAAGAACAGATGTAGGTATACTCAGTGTTATCAGCACACAATCTGACTTATCCGCCGGGTCAGGAACACCTCACGAGACGAAACCAATCATTGCACAACATTTTGAGGGGGAACACCCTTGCGAAATATCACCAACTGTAACCAAACATACACGGTTTCAATCTGACCAAGAACGTACCCTCACGAACGAAAACAATCCTCACCAACCAACCTTCGACCGGGACCAACAACCGTACCGAGTTTATTCAGTCCTCAATAACCTTTAAGTGCGTACTCCTCGTTGAACAACGTTTTGACCGGACAAACATCTTTTGAAGGGTGATCAGTCCCGCGCGGGACTTCTCCCAGTGTCTTTTGAAAGCCGAAAACAAGTAGCAGACTAAGTGATAAAAAACCTTCGGGTACATTCCTTGAATACTTCAAGAAATCAAGTGCCTAAAATTCACCTGATTTTTTTTCCTTTTTTTTTAAAAAAAAGGGTATTGTGACGAGATATAAAAAAAAAGGTTAGACAAAGTCTCTCTTCAAGCATGAAACTGCGTAAGGTTTGTTGCATTTTATACCCCTTTTCTTCTGCCTTTCGCCGCCAAGCCTGACATCGCCTACTTCTTACCAGTCACTGCCTAGAAAAGTAAGCTACATCATTCTTAAAAAACCACGCGGCGTAATTGCGAACATTTTTTCCGAGTCGTCAGTCCTAAACGTTACTGAAACACGGTAGAACAGGGGTACAAAATAAAACCATGGAGAGCGGAAATCGAACAGACTACGACGACCAAAATTTAAAAATAAGAGACTCATAAAATTGGCCGCTCCCTCCCCCTCCCAAAAAAAGGGGAAAAAAAGAGGAAAAAGAGGAAAAAGAAGAAAAAAAGAAAAAAAGAAGAAAACAGAGGAAAAAAGAAGAAAAAAGAAAAAAGAAAAAAAAGAAGAAAAAAGAGGAAAAAAGAAGAAAAAAAGAAAAAAGAAAAAAAAGAAGAAAAAAGAGGAAAAGAGAAGAAAAAAAGAAAAAAAGAAGAAAAAAAGAGGAAAAAAGAAGAAAAAAGAAAAAAGAAGAAAAAAAGAAGAAAG
>Ga0058701_10001374_pt1 | contig 17139 bp, 8 predicted proteins | sample AgamicOrMae_FD_97039 | JGI IMG/M metagenome (GOLD analysis project Ga0058701, IMG submission 97039) | Agave microbial communities from Guanajuato, Mexico - Or.Ma.e | ecosystem: Host-associated > Plants > Phyllosphere > Phylloplane/Leaf | place: Guanajuato, Mexico | collected 2012-06-04
CACAGTGCCTGTACGGCTATTTTACTTTGCAATTTTCACAATAAAATAATTGTCATTCTCACATAGTCTTTTTTTTTTGCGTGAACGCATGGAACCAAGCCTAATACATTTTAAATGGAGCAGTCGGGTCAATAGAGACTCCCATTTTTAAAACAATTTTTTAGCTTGAACATTTTAGCTAGAACATGTACTCGACAAATAATCTTAAATAAAATATGTTGCTATTTTTTTTTAAAAAGACAACAACTTTGGAATATAAGTTGTTTTGTTTGTTTTTTTACTATTAAAGAAAATTGTCCCCAACAAGTCAAAGAGACTAGAATAATTAAATTAAATAAAAGAACAAAAAAGTCGGCTACCGGGCGTCTTGGCATGGACAGCGCATTGTTTAAAGTTAAATCAGGAGGGGATGTCAAAGTAGCCGCCATTTTGTGTATCCGTAAAATGGTTGTAATGAGTGTGCATCGAATGGCATCGGGATGCAGTGCATTGAGATGCAGTGGTGCATCGAGATGCAGTCGAGGTGCGTTGCACTGAGGAGAGGCATTTTAAGCGGCGCGAAGGGCTGAGGAAGGGGGGAGGGGGTTAAAATGCGCTTTCTCATTCTGCAACCAGTTTACGCCGTAAATGGCAGAAAACTGTCGCATCGCACGACCTCGCTAGTCTCTGCACAAAGGCACCGCTCCAGCAGCCCAAACATTCTTTACTCACCGCCGTTTCATTCCACCTTTTCTATCAAGCTTCTGTAAGAAACATTTTTACCAAAATGACAACATACTGCCGCGTAACATCAAAATGGCAGCCGAAAAATGCAATTAATAAAACTATTTTAAATAAACCTAGCGTAGCTAACACTGTATGGCGATTCTACGCGATCTCTTCTCCGGAAGAATGCAACTCTGTAGTTCTGAACTTGTGAGTTCTCCGGGAAATGTTCGCCTTTTCAGAACGGACCTTCTCTCTCTCTATTTTTTTTAATTATCATTTTTTTTTCGTATTAAAGCTGTTTTGTAAATCCATCGACATACGCTTTATGCACGTTGACATAATTCGAATAAATCATTGATAACTACTTGATGGTAAGTCCTCCAATGGCCTCACAGAGAGAAATCAAAGAATATGGTCAAAACTTTGAATAGCATGAGAAAGTATCAACCAAATAGACGCGTTGGCAGACAGAGAAATCTAGCGCTGGTAACGCCCATTATAATAGAAACATATATTTTTTTATTTCAAAACGTTAAGTGTGCGATTTGAAAATTTGCCAAAAGAAATGCAAAAGGAAAAACAATATTTGGATAGATTCAAATATAATAGATATTTCACATTTTATAAACCTATTTTATTATTTTATAGAAAAAGACAAAGTTTTAGACAACAAAATGAATGAGGAGGGTTTCCTTGTCACAAATAATAGCATGTAGAAACTTTTTCCTAAAAAAATCTATTTGCAGTACGGTTTGACAATCTTCGAGACATTTACTGTGCCATGTTAAACTCCGAGACGCACTTTGATTTCTGGTGGTAATAAAATTCCTTGGGCCGATAATGATACGAGCCCTCGCAGCACATCCGAAACGGCGCACCAAATAGTCAAACATCTCTTCTCAGCGTTCTTCTAATCAAAGATTTTATTACTGTTGTCCTACAGACGTTCCCTATCCTTTTCAGCACGTAACCGAAAAACCGTAAATCAAAACTTATTACGATCACAATATTTTGATGTAAACACTATGTGCCCGCAAGTCCCCCAGACGGATTAACCTAATACAATTAAATACAAGAGTAGAGGGCGATTCCTGTTTTTATGTACCTTGACGTCCGGATTTGTTAAAGAGAGGCAGACTGATGTTTAGTGAAGCGCTCCATGAAAGGATGAAAAAGGAGGGATAGCTACGGTTCATCCTGAAAGGGTTTATCGTATTAAGGATTGGTCTATTTTGTGAGCAGCCGCCTCGTGATTTGTCATGATGCGAGTTTCTCGCATTAAAGGGGTGACTTGATTAGGCGGCCCAGCCGTGTATTAACGTGTATTTTGTAGACACGCACAACCCAAATTGGAATGGCGACTAATCATCCTCTTTGCGCTTCATTTTTTTGTAACTTATCCGATAGACCCGTAAGGTTCTGCTAGGTACTCAGGTTACTTAAACTGGACTGTGGATGGTTGGTTAAGGTAATAGGTGCAGTTGTCATTGTTTAGCATACGTTCTCAATTTTAAAGGTTGCGTTAGTGAAAACAGCTTCAGTGTTTTGACTCCAGAGAAGAGTATATCACTAGTTTCCTGTGAGATTCTATTGTTTTTCCCAGAAAAAGATAAAAAAATCAAATGGAAAGAAATTATATCAAAATAATAACGCATCGTTCTACAAAAATAAAAATGATTTTCCTCTCAAACTTAAAAGCATTCTCTCGGAAGGAGTAATTCTCTAGAATCATTTTTTTTTCTCCTCTCGTTTTCAGAGAATTTCCTCTTGTTAGAAAAGTTTATCCTCATTTTGATAGGTAAACTAATGCCAAAAATGCATCTCCATTTTTTTGGTACGTTTCCCTGATTGTTTTTATTTTTTTTTAGTCAAGAAAGAACAAAGTATAGGCTTTTCATGTAATCCACAGCACTGATCTAAACCATGATCCGATGTGTGCAGTCCTCAGAATCGGTGTTTTTATCAGAAATGACGCTGTCGTGAACGCGGTGGCCAGCCCGGGGGAAACCGGGTGGACATGCTGTGAGCCCGAGTGAAAAGGGAGCGGAAGGGAGTCCCCAGAGGGAGCGTACGTCTGAGGGAGCGCTATGCGAGGCCCACGGACTGGCCTCATCGGATTTGTCGCCACCAAAAGAAGATTATGACACCCATTGAGAAACAACGCGGCGGCCGCCATGTTTGGGGTTACACCTGGGCTGGGGTTACACCGATGGGGTTACACGGAAGGGGTCGGAGCGACTTGTAATATGTGCGGAGGGCTTGTAATCGAATTAAAGAATCGGCTTCTACAAGTCGACATCCTGAACACGCCCTAACAAACCGCGAACACTAAAAGGTACCTTACGGAATACACAATATTCTGACCGATTTCAGACCATGAAATGCTTGTATCTTTTTCTATGTTGATAAGAAAAGATTTTTGCTTGAAATTTCATGGAATTGCACTATTGGACTCGTTAATTAATGGCCTTAGATAAGTTTGAAGTAACACTCGTACTTCAAATAGTAAAATAACAAAAGAGGAGAAGTGGTTATAATGGTAGACACATTCACGTCGGATCTATATTTACTGCAGGCAAGAAACAGTTCATTAGAGGAATAAGTTTACTGATTTCGTTCGTTGAATTTCTAGGCAGAAGTTTGCATGGCTAAGAGAGCTACCGATAGTGAACAGAACATGCTACCTGCGTAAACAGGTAATGAATAATTAAGTCATGAAATAACTAACACACACACGTTTTAAACGCGACTGACAGATATTCGATTACTCGGTAAATGATAAATTTATTATTGATGAAAAATTATATTCTTTATGAGGGAGAAATCACTAATTTCATGTGTTTTTCTTTTTACACAACAAGCAAGGATAAGGAGCTTCAATGATCATTCTTTTCTCATAAAACAATGGCAAAATTTCACTTAATTTTGTATTTTCTTAGGCATTATTAAGACAAACGCTTGACATTATGTGTTAAGGTTCTGGGAAAAGTTGACATATGTTCTGAAAGCTATAAAGTCATCTCTTGTCTACAAAACGGGCAATCTGAAAAATAAAATACAACTAAATTTTCACTAAGATATCCACCACTTTGGAGACAACTCTTTGCCCAAACGGAATCGAAAACTATTAACTTAATATCTACCCTGTAAATTACACGATATTAACCCATAACAGCCCAACATTTTTGGAGAGAAAAGTAGGTTGAGGGAAATCTGAATGATTTTTCCACTAAAATACGCAATTTTAAGCTTTGAAAAATGCCTATTTTATTGAATTTCAGATTTCCAGAGGGGTGATATTTTTTGAATTGTGACAATGAACTGAAAAAATCCTCTAAAATAAACGTTTCTGTTTTCGAACGGCATCGCTGGGCGGGCAGTAGTGGGTTAACTTAGCAGATCTAATGCCTTATGTAAATAGAATAAAGAATAAAAACTCCGGCTCCAATCACATCCACAATAAAAGAAAAAAAACTAGTCTATGCATAAGCTGAGATATTCTCAGTTTCCAAAGTTGATTTTTTTTTCACCTCTGTGCTTCACCGTGTTACAACCAGTCATTCCATTTATATGACGAGGATTAACGACACACAAGTGTTGGTTAGGTTACGCTGAGTTAAGCTAGTGTGAGATATGCCTTTAACATGTGTAGGAGGTCTTGGCAAGTGACAAGAACACATCAAGAGGTCGAGGGGACCTTCTACCAACGATAAACAAGACCACGCCTGGTTGTCAAGAGTTACCAAAAAGCGGTTACTATATGCGCAAGAAATTAGAGCTTTGTTTGCCCGAACCACGTAAGAATTTTTCTAATAGCCTCTATGGTCTCAAGTCTGTGCGTTCACTTATTTCCTTGTAGACTCTTAAATCGTGTCATGCTAAAATAGGTTAGGTAGGTAATGCGCCTTCTGCCTTGCCTTGCAGTCGCCTAGCCTGAGATCGTTAGGTCATGTTACCTTAAGTTTACCCAACCCAGTGAGCTGTTCTCCAACGTAAATATTAACTGAGCGACCAAATGATTTTTGACGTGTTTTAAGTAAAAACACAACCCGTACTTTTTCCTCATAAAGTTATGCGTCACTTTCAATAGTCAAATCTGCGGAAATGTGGGCAGATATTTTAGCAAATCGTTTTAAATTAAAATTTGTCAAGTTTTCCATAGGATCAATAATTGCTTAAGATCGGTGACGTGCCTCGTGCCTTACTTTACTCTCACTCCGCTCGGAGTTCAACCTATAAAAAATATGTGGAGAATTTAAACCTTTAAAATAGAAAAAAATGTGATAGATCCACGGGTTGCCTAATTTGCCTACGTCCATCTTTCAAATGGCGCCTAAATAACGCAGACTTCTTCAAAGTCGAGTGCGAGCAAGCCTCGACAGAGCTGCAAAACAAGAAAAAGACAAGGGCCACAGCAATCCGCATCGACTTTGTTGGCCGGGGTTGCGAGGTGGGGTGGTGTACGGCGCGGCGGGGTGGGAAAAGCCGCAATTCCACTAAGTCCTCAGCCGTTTCAGTCGCATAATCATCCAAAATGGCCTTTTCTCCAGGTCGTATTGGCCTCCATTGCCAAACCTATGTTAATAGCCTCTGTTTGCCTTTATTTGCTTAACATCCCCAGGTGAGGCGCAACCGCAGTGGGGGCGCCTCCTTTCCCCTTTCTCCTTTCCACCACTTGCCCCCCCCCCTCTCGCTTCGCCTCCCACGACCCCGCCATCAAGCCACTTGCCAGTGGACCTCTTAAGGGACTCCGCAGCTTCGATTTATTCCTATATTATTCAAGACTGCCGAGGAATCCTTCGGGGTGAAATCCGTCGAAGGAATAGAGTGCATTATACTGCAATGAGGGGACCGCTTGGCCAGACGAGTTTTTTGATTTTCGGAGAAGTCCAGAGCTGTTTTAGAGTAAAAGACATGTTACACTAGGATGTTTCGAAAAAAAAAGTTTTTCTCCCCAGACGCCTTTGTGCGGGAAAGGGTGAGGAGGCATAGCGAAAGGTGGCAGAGCTCACTCACGATTTTTTTTCTCTCCAGATTTTTTGGGTGATGTCCTGAGGTTTTGAAGGATTTACTGTGTTAGGCGACACGCATTGCGTCCGCTAACAAATCTGTCAATCCGATTCAGGCAATTCAAAAGTGTTCAGGCAGTCCATCAACTAATTGGCATCAAGTTAGCTGACTACATCTTAGCCCGCTGCTCAAGCCAGCTGCACGGGGCATGTGCACGTCAACATTCCCTACATGGCAAGGCACCACCACTTTCACGCCCAAAGCAGTGCGGATTTGCAGTCCGCTGACCGCCTTGGACCGTATGCAACAACAGCTGACAGAAATCACCCAGTCATCTTTTCTAATTCCATCGAAATAGGCCAGTGCTACACAGATTAAGTGAGAACCGATACAGAAGTTACTGGGCGAACCCTCAAGTCACAGAATCCATTGTGATGGAGCTGAAAAGCTGGACCATTCATCTTCACATCGATATTCGCAGTGTAAATACCACGGGTCTACGAGTGTCAGAATGCTCACTTGTGCTGCGTCGCCCCTGTAGGTAAGCTCCATCAATTGTTATACGCGTTCCTAAGAAGCTGTGTCGTGAATGGACCACACATCGCATGGGCCGGTCCCATTTCCCATTCATGAGTCCGCTGACAATTTCGGTGTCTTCATCAATTCAGGAGAATGTTATCATAAGGGAAGCCTGCAGCTGTGGATTTTAGGACGGAAGTTGGACACGTCCGCCTAATCTTTTTTCCACTTTTTGATGTATTCATTCGTGTGTTGACTAAGGAGATGGCGAACCGCGTGGGATACTCAAATCTGCTTTCATAAAGCCCCCTTCCTCTCGGGGTTTTGATTTGTGTTGCTAGCCGATTACGTTCCGGGATATCGACGAATTAATTTCGGCAAGAGGAGCTGGTTTCGGAAAACGGGCGGCAAGCGCTGAGAACTGGAGTTTTAATCAACGATATAGGCAACCCGATCGACACGGGCTCTATGGATTTAGCGAGATTTGTATTTTTGTTGGACCAAACCGATGGACAAGCTGCCCAGGAAGCGCTGTGGCAGCTTCCCTGCGCCTTCCACCACCACCCTCCAGTCGTTAGGTTTTGTGAACATCAAATTTCAACGCTGTTAACTCCTCACCCCATTTACAGGAAAAACAAAACCCCGTTTTGGGGTATTCAACACCTGCTTTGGGAGTGAAACCTAAAAGGGGTGATACGTATTTTGGTTATTTTTCAAGCAGGCCTCGTTCAAAAGGTTTCGGCGAAAGTTTTCCATTGATTTGGCAGAACATAGATCTATATTGAAAAATCACCACGCACTACTCCCGTTTTAGTTTCATACCCAAAACAGCTATAGCATTCTCGAAAACGGGGGTTCTGTTTTTACTGTGTTTACGAAACACATGTTGTAGGGAGTTCATATACCTGTTAGAGGTGTGAAAATACACCAGGGATACTACTTAAATTAATTAGTTTTCAAGATAGACCTATGTCTAAGTCTAACTGGACCCTACCTGGAACCTGGGCTCCGCCACCAGGTAGCGTTATGGCGGCACTACAACTTTCGAAGATGGCAAGTTTCCCGGGCGAAAAGAATAGTCTTGAGAGGTTTCTATGTCGAAATCAGGCCGACACATTTGCTTCGAATGTAGTTTATCAACGGTGGAAGGGCTCGGGGAAGACTCTTGCTCGCCCTGCCAAGTCGTCCTACGCTACCGGACTACTCAGCCGCGAAGGGTTTAACCAAACTACTCTACAGAAGCCACACATGCTGACATGTAACATCCTCTCCGACGATTTACCTAAAGCTCTCATGGGTCCTACCCCGAAATTTAAGGCTTCACGCACCCCTGACAGCTACTGAAAAAATAAGGAAAACGCTAGAAATCGTGGGCAACGGTAGATGACCGCGTTCGGTACTGAAAGTGGATTTACGCTCATGGTAAGATAGTAAGGTTATTCTCATCGAGGCTGCGTTATCTCTAACAATAAGAACTCTAGTACCCCGAGCAAAGGTAAAGATGGCTGACCATAGTGTGTTCAAATGCCTGCATGTTGCACACAATAAACTATCTTGATGGCCCTATTCAATGAAAACAGCTTGTTTTGGAATACATAATGTGGAACGATCTTAAGAATCATTTTTGAAAATGAGTATCTGGAAGATTCAATAACCGTTGTGTTCGACCAACAACCTTTCATGACAACACCAGGATTAAGACCTAATAACTCACACGTTAGTTTGGGTCAGCCACGGTTAAGTTAACCACGGTTAGGTCACGTGACTTGTGCCTTACTTCGCTACCGCTCCGCTACGATGTCAAGCCTGCTGCCTTTTACTCTTCGCTGACAAGCTGCTGCCACCAAGGAGGTTCTACTCCATTGCCACTGGAGGAGAGCACCATCAAGCTTGGCGACCTTTTGGTGGGTCAATCTAGGTAACGTGACATGCCTCGCTCCGCTTGGTGCGAGGTGGACTACGCGATGTGAAACATGCAATCTTTGAAATTTTAGTAGGTCGGTATGAGAAGTATTGCTTCTTTTCTGCTCTTTTTCAACGATGATATTCGGACAAACAAAAGTTGTTTCTGAGTCAGCCTCATCCGGGCGTGAACCAGCAAATCGGAGATGGTGTATTATACGCGGAATTAAAAGGTCGCTAGAGCGGGACGAGAGTGGGGGGGTGCAAGAGAGGGGGAGGATAGCTGTGCGGTATGGAACCAAGCATTCTGAGATAAACAAGCTGTTTGCTCCCCAGATTAGCTTTATAAGTTTATTGGATTTCGTTTTGAGTTTGAAGGACCGAGGTGTCGTATAAAGAATCGAGGACCGCCTTTTCTGATCCCTCTTTTCAATCGCTATTTCTCGCCGTCTTTTTATTTTCTCCAAAGCCTCTATTCTTTTCGGGGCAACACCTCGATCGCGGCGACTCGAACCTTTGTTATCAAGAACTTGGTGCGCTCACTCACTTTTCCCCCGGATATTAACTTGTGAAATCAGACTTATTACGAACTGTACACCAGAAATTTGAAAGAGGACATCTATTTCGTGTGTTCAACCTCGTCGCAACGCTGAGCAGAGCGAGCCACATAGCAGGTATCCTAACCTTACTTAACCTGACGGTTGCCATAGGCCTGATGCCGCTAACACCTTGGCGCCAAAATCAAGCTCCGCGTGTTCTACCTTCCAAAATTAATCTGAATGAAGCAAAATGCAGGCAGTCGAAATCTAATCGAATGGTCACCCACCCTACAGATGAGCTCCCAAAAACCTGCTCTATCAATTCTTTTAATGTATTGTGTCCTGCGTGTGGCCTACTTATGTTGTACTTGTTGACTGCGATTGATTTGCTGATTTGCGGGTTGCCTACTTTAGTTACTTGAAAGCAGCTATACAGCCTGAGTTTGGTCTCACCTTTCCCGCGGTTTCTAGTCCGTTGAACAGATTTGTGGACATAAAGCGCGCGAGTAAATCACGCTGTAAATGGCCTTGAAATAAAATGTTAAATATATATCAAGCAGCCATAATTTTTGCAAAGGTGAAAAACCCCATAGAGAAAATCGTCGTGCGTATAAATCTGTCGGATGCAGAAACAACTCGAACGCCGAATAGGTTTTCATAACAGAGACTATCGGAAAGATGTTTATCATCCTCTACCCTTTCCTCCGGGGGGCTCTCTGCCGACAAAAATCAAACTTACGGGGTAGCGGGCGAAAACGTTTACCCTCCTTCACCTATCCCCAGGCACACAAACATGTCTGCCGTCCTCTTCCATGAATAAGAATGAATACTAAGACCTCAGGGGGGTGAACGGGGTGATAATTCACAACTTCTTCCTAAACGGTGCTTGACCGCCGATTTGTTGGTTCGACACCGTATAATGTTGTTTACCGACGGACACCGGATGACCCTTAAGTCGATGGTCATTCTATGCAAAACCGGCCAAAAGGGGTCCGCCCAAGTTTTTCATATTTCGCTCAAGGCGGCTGACCTTACGGGTTGCGTCAACACATGAGCCCAAACAAAACGGGATGAAGGTAAGTCTCGGGAAAAGCAGAGAAAAAAATGCCGTTGTGATACCTATATAATAATGTATAGCAGAATAGATATGGTGAGCACATTTTTATAGTACAAGTCTTCTTCGGGGAAACTCAGTAAGTGACCTACGAATAAGAAAATAAAAAATGGCCTGTATTTTGGAGTTGAGAAAAGAGGGTGATTGCGATGTTTAGTGTTTCCTCTACAACGGAAAAGAGACACTGTCCGCGCATTGAAGAATCGGTGAATACGACTTCGGCCGTCTTTTGATTGTATTTCTGAGTCAATGAACAAATTAAAAAAAGAAAAAGCTTGAAAAACTCGTATTTGACCCTGGATTAACATCTCACGACCATTTATGACTTGCAACACTGTGGAAACAAACCCCTGCTTTAGGTAGTCCCATACCTGCGTTTTAGGTATGAAGGTAAAACAGGGAAAAGAGAAATAAATTTCGTTATTTCTGACAAGATAGCCCTTCCAAAAATCAATGCAGAATTTTCTACGAAACTTTTTCACTGATATTGTTACTGATGGGCCTAAGTTTACTTTCAAAAATAACAATGCGCTATTCCTCTAGTTTATGTTCATACCGAAAAAGTTATAGGGCTACCTAAAACACGGGTTATTTTTTCACTGTGAACCGCCTGAGATACTCCAGATTGTACCAGGTTACTCTTACGTTAAGCATGTGGTTCCGTTTCACTCCGCCGCTGTAAAAACTAATGCCCGTCTTGGGGAATGCTATATCTGTTTTGGGCGAGAAACTGAAACGAAGATAGTAGGTATTTTGGTTATTTTTTAAGATAGGTCTGTGTTCAGCCATATCGTTCGAAAGGCCTTGGTGAGAGCTTCCCATTTATGTGGCTGAATGTGTTGAAAAGATACGAAAAAAAAAACAAAAAAAAACGTATTAACTCTCGTTATCGTTTCACACCCATAACAGGCATAGCATTCCCTAAAACGGGTGTTCTGTTTTTACTGTGTCGGCTATAACAGAGCCAATTGGCGCAAAGTAAGCGGCATCAAGCTTATTGGCGACAAAAGGTGCCTCTGCTCGTCTCACTGACGCTACCGATCCGCTTCACATAGCATACATCTAGGCAGGAAATGCGACCTCTTTCATTTCGTGACAATAAACTGATTTTATAAAGTGACGGTAATCCGCACGAGGAAGCGTTAGGTTCTTCTCACATGCAGAACACGATTAATCAAATCATGATTTATGGCACTTCCAAGAGGTCTCGTCGCCCTTAATGCCATATTCAGCTCGCTTCTAAGGGTGCTTTTCAAGCTGGCCAAGTCACAACACTTGTAATGACGACTGCGACCCGCCCAAGAAGTACACTCTGAGTTAAAAAAAGGATTTCCTTCCTCTGGGATCTTCCCTTCCAGAAACCCTGTGCATTACGTAAGGTTAACCCACACAGTAAAAAAAAAAACACCCGTTTTGGAACTGTTTTGGGGATGAAACTAAAACAGGTGTACAGGGTCTTTTATTTAGTTGTCCCTAAAGATAGACCTGTTTTCAGCCATAATAATGGAAAGCTCTCACCCATAGACTGTTTCAATGATATGGCTCACAGTAAAAACAAAACACCTGATTTAGGGAATGCTACACATGTTATAGGTGTGAAACTAAAACGGGGGTGGTACGTTTTGGATTATTTTGCAAAGTAGAGCTGTATTCAGCCATATCACTTGAAAAGGTCTCGGTGAGAGCATTCCATTAACCTGGCTGAGTTTAGGTCTATCTTGAAAAATGACTTACATAAGTACTACTCCCGTTTTAGTTTCACATCAAAAACAGGTACCGGTATAACATTTCCTAAAACAGGTGATTTGTTCACTGTGCCCAACATAACCAGTATGTCCATCTCAAAAAATGACGGAACTATGCACCGCTCCCGTTTTAGTTTAACAGCCAAATCAGGTCTAGGCTCACTAAAACAAGTGTTTCTTTTTTTTTGGGGGGGGTTCCGAGTGCGTGGTTCGGATCATTCCTTTCGGAAACACCTTGAGACCCGCTATGCGTGCCGCTCAATCGTCGCCAGTTGTTAGGTTATATCAACCTCAGTTTAGGTGCACTGTGCCTCGCTCCGCTCTTGCTCGAACCTTGCAACTGCGCCGCTTCACATTTATCAACAATTAGGTAAGGTTAACGCACGTAGGTAAGTTGCCTTGTGCCTCGCTCCGCTGTCAATCCGCTAAAAATACTTGGCTGCGCCGCTCAACAGCCACTAGCTATTGTTACATTAACTTCCAAAGGGCTGGGCGCGTTCTTGCTTTGCGTTTCCTCGCCTTTTTGATACGAGATGGAACACAAGAAATGAAAAGAACCACCTTTAAGGATATACCCGCGTGAAAAACTAGTCAAGTTCACATGCAACTGTTAAATGCATGTTTAAAAATAATCTAGAGCTAACAGTAGTTAGAATCTCTTCAAGACAGACTAACATATGGGTCCAATATTTATCTACCATTACTACATAAGTTGATTTAGAATTTCCAAAAATAAATCTACAGTTGCTAATTTGGCATATTTTTCACGAAAAATGTGTATTCTTTCGAGGTTTTTCTCGGATTTCTCTAAAACTGAACGGCGAAGTTTCAATATTTGGGGCTCAATTTTTTATGGGGTTTAAACTGAAGAAATACTTTTTTACTCGGTTTTCTCTAGGTATAACTTTTCTCGATTATGCACTTTCTCATAAATGAGGTCTCCTTATATCACCGAGTAGTTTTTGTCACGTTTGTCAAGCTCATACTCGGAAACAAGATGGCGAAACTTTTTTTAATTTTACAACTATGCGAGGATGTATGATAGCTGCAAACGATATCGATTTTATCGATCTTTTATCTTCATTTTGTTACCTAGGGGTAATATCCTCAAAATTGTTCAATGTATGCGTATAGTACCCTGTAAAAAAAGAACAAAAAGGAATTTCAGGTTTCCAGGCACCCTTCGGCGGATCGTGACCTCTAATACCTTCGCCTGATTATCCCAAAACAGGTATTGGCCTCACGTATGACCCGTACAAATAATTTGTTGAGATTTTTCGGAAGTGGTTAAAAAGGCGCCTGGCTACATTGTGGCTGAAGATAAAGGCCAGTATCTCGCCAAGAAGTTTCGAGAGCGAGTTGACGTTGGAGATGATGGATGGGGCTCATTGGCGTACAACAGCCACCCCCTAAGAGATGTGCTGCGCTGCCGCGTGTTTACACAAGTACATGGAACTAGAATGACAGTGACATCATCGTACAGTCACAGTCCACCGCGGCATGCAGGAATATGACACAGGGGGAAAAGATAGTCAAAGAATCCACTTGCGTACTGAACACTCCAACTGTAAACCTTCTCAGCTATCTTTGACTAAACACGTATTCAGCGAAGAACGCGTAAAAAATTCTGATGCCGAGTTTGATGATACTCTAAAGCCTTATCACAACGGTATCGCCTCCAATAGCTGTAAATCCAAAGCGTATAGTCATCTTAAAGGGAGAAAATGAGTTGTTGCCTCGACAAAACGATTTGGTAATAAAGTCTATGCTAACCCGAACTGTCGAGGTTACAATTTTGATTGTATCAACAAAATGAATTGTTACAAAAATTACAGTTTTCATCGTAACAAAGTGAAATTGTCTCCGCAACAGTTTTGGTTTGATGAGGGTATATGAAAAAAAAATAAAAAAATAGAAAAAAATGTTTTGTTGAGCGGCAACAAAGCCATTTTCTACGTGTTTCGACATCACGTTGTTTCTCTCGCCCAACCGAGGTTATGACCAATGCACTCTCTACCTCTCGTGTTCTATAAGTTAATAATTTAGGAGTTTTTACTGAATATAGCCTGGGGAGGTGAGGTATGTTGTTCCTTGCTTTTGTGTTATTTCACTCAGTTGTTTACCACCGTTAAAAATGTCATTTCTGACGGGTGAAAAAACCTTCTCTTTATCTGACTCGGTGATATATGACGTTTCTGAAAAATATTTTAAAAGTACATCAAAATCGACGGTAGCTTCCTCCTTCGAAATGGTTATTGAAGCTAGCTATAAACCATTTTCATGATATTGAGGATGTTTTGCGGTGCGGGATAGTCCCTAAAATAACTTAACCTAGCCTAGATTTAAAAAGCCTAGCCTAGGAAAGCTTTACACAGCCTTGCCGAGGGTTTATTCTAACATAGCTAAACTTAACACAGTCTAAGTTTATCAGAGTCAGCCTAGGATAGCCTTGTCCTGCTCAACCTAATCTAGGATTAAACTACCCCAGCCTAAGTTAATCAAGAATAACTAAACCAACGTCAACCTGCTCTAGCTCCACCTAGGCAGGGAAGATAAACTTCACCGAGGTCAATCTTACCTACGCGGATATTCATAGTTCCTTTACACGTTGCGAAATATTGAACCATGGTGGAACACAGCTGAAAAAACTGGCCTCAACGCTGCAGCATGTCATCCAATCCTTATAACCTTGATGGCATTTTCTAAGCCCGACAGATATTTTTCAAGACCTTTCATTCTAAATTTGAATCAGTGAAAATTCACCGAATTTTCCCCATAGCATAACTATTTGTTTCAGTGGTGCTATACTGACTGAAATTCAGTGAATTTCCACTGAATCTCAGAGACCACCCACTGATTCAAATTGAAAACTTGTTTCGTCTGCATCCAACACCAAACTCGCGTCATGTTCACTCGGGGCTAAAACTCAGTTCCCCGCAAAGTATGTTTTCTTCCAACGCTGCTCCTTACACGTTAGCAGTTAACACTTTTCAAAAGATCGTGGTATTTGTTGTAAAAGTGATATTAATTGCTGAGTGCTTATCGAGTGCGTGTATAGGAAGCCACTGGTACAGGCGTTTACAAGGATATGCACTCCGTCGTTTGGTGTCTGGAGTATCCTCTACAGCGACAGCTTCCCTGTGGATAATCTCCAACACGTCGTTTATTCAATCTCTACATACAACTTCAATTCAGGGGTACGACGCGCTCACAAGAAGCCGATGTGAGATAAAGTCAAGGTGGGCACAGCTGAGTTACTCGAATATTATACTGTATACAGTAGTAATTGGTCAAGGGAGAAGATTAGTTAGGAAATTTGTATAGCTCCCCTGGCTTGGCAAATAACTCTGAAAACGATAAAAGGACGAAATCAAACTTGAATCATGCTAAAATTCGAAAAGCGAAATCATCGGTTGAGATGGAGCGGAGCGATGGAGGGGTGAGGCAACGTTCTTCGTTTATGGCCGCCTATTCGGGTGCTCTTTTCTTTTAAATTAAGAAGTAAATGCCGCTCAAGAATAAGCGGTGACAAGCTTGAGACAGCTGACAATGAGTGTTATGCTAGCGAAACGGAACACAACAGACTTAACCTGCTGACCGAAGAAGGTAAGTACAATCTTAAAAATTTCATCGAATGTTGATCACATAAAAAAAAACAGGAGGGAGAAAATGTAGGAACAAAAAACAACTTGATACAAGCGATGAAACTTCACGATGAGTAAGACACCCCATTTTCGGGTTTTTCATACCTGTTTTGGGTGTGAACCAACGGGGTGACACGTATTTTGATTACATCTCCAGATGGACCTATGTTCAGCCTTATCATTGGAAAGGTCTCGGCGAGAGCTTTCCATTGATGTGGCTGAACATAGATATTTCTTGAAAGATGACATACGTACTGCCCCCGTTTTAGTTTCATACCCAAAACAGGTAATAGCATTACCCAAAATGGGCGTCCTATTTGTGCTGTGTTCGGTCTTGTTGACGCTTTGATGGGTCTGAACAGAATCCATCTTACAGGTATTTCTAATTTGATTTATTGCGTCATTTCCACAATTACTCCAAAAAATAGATAAAGTAGCAATTTTTATAATTCTTTCCGTATGGAAGCTAAAGAATTCCCGGCCGTGAAATGTATGTCATTTCGACTAAAATAAATGTTTCGCAGAATTAAAGTGGTTTTTCTTTCTATGCCAAAAGTTGGCAATTTTCCGGTACATGAGCCACTATATCAACCGGCAATCAACATAAGACTTGCGCCACTTAGGAAATGAACATCTTACGCTTTGCAACTAAGTTTGGCCGGGTGTCGGTGTTGCAGCATGAGCTAAGGACTTTGTCTCTCGGGAGCGAGTATTCCTCATCACAGCGATGCACGACTTGGTGGAAACACGCTATAATCGGGTGCAAGAACAAATCTTTGCCATAGTTCGCCAACTGCCGTCGTGGGAGCTCTGTGGCTTTAAAATTAAACACTGGGACCACCTGAGGCCAAACTTGCTACGCAATGAAAAGGATTGCTTATTAGAGCACTTCAAGTGCACGTGAGGTTTTCTCAATGGCGACACTCTCCAAGTTAAAGTGCCTGCAATGCGCGCGCTCCTTCAGATCGCCTTGCTGATTGTCATGGGGTCTGCAAACAAGTTTAAATCAAGGAAGGGGTAAGTAATACGGTGCAAATATAAGTAAAAGATTTCAGCTTACATTTCTTTTACCTCTTACGTTGTGCCTTTAACCAGCTCGAGCTGAGCAAAACCAGAGCATAGTTGCAGTTACTGCAACCAGAGCAGAGCGGTATCACACCCACATCTGTCGACATATTTATTATATTGTATTAGATGTCCTAGGCCTCGCTTTAGGGCCCTTCCTGCTCAGCCTAGCGACCAACGATTGAACGACAAGACGAAGAAAATGATATCGTTAAAAACTGACGCTTAAATGTCACGAGTGACAACCACTCCTCCACAGTAAAGATCACTTCTTTCAGAGCGATAACTCAATAAATCCTAAGTAAAAGTGATTCTTGAAGAGTGAAAATTTGCTCCTTCCATGAGTTGAATGTGTGTCTTTCACTCTTAATAAGAGCGAAACACCACTCAAGGGTCACTTCACTGAGAAAAGTGGGTTTAGTAAAGTTTACTGAAAATTAGTAAAAATCGCTAGAAAGTGCGACAGCTAAACTTGGCTAGTGAACGCTAACAGGTGTGCTAGTAAACGTTACCGTTACACAGTAGGGTTTATAGTAAGGTTTACTGGTAAATCAGGTAACGTAAAAGCCCAGTTGGCTAACGCCTCTTTTCTAATTTTTAGCAAACTCTACTAACCCACTTTTCTCAGTGTTTTACTCGTATCACGAGTTACTGAAATATCACCTCTATTTAAGCACGGCCGGACGTTGTTTCCTTCGTCTTCATTGGTCCGACAGTTGATTCGCTCGAGTGAAAGTTCTCCTAAAGAAGTTGTTTCTGAGTTCCATTCGGGAATACCTCCATCCTGAGTGAACGATGTCCCAAGTTTGGCGGAATTCAGTGCACATGCTTTGCTTTCGGTACCTCAAATAATTCATTCTTCCATAGAGCAAGCGCATTGTCCCGGTGCGACA
>Ga0058701_10001375_pt1 | contig 17137 bp, 5 predicted proteins | sample AgamicOrMae_FD_97039 | JGI IMG/M metagenome (GOLD analysis project Ga0058701, IMG submission 97039) | Agave microbial communities from Guanajuato, Mexico - Or.Ma.e | ecosystem: Host-associated > Plants > Phyllosphere > Phylloplane/Leaf | place: Guanajuato, Mexico | collected 2012-06-04
ATGTAACATACTGGTACACAAAAAGTCATCACATATAAGTGTCGCCTATTTTTGTGCATTCAAAGGGAAATGACATTGTCGAGGGGTGTGATTATTGTTACGTACACTGTCACGTTCAGTTAAAGTTAATAAGCAGAAATTAGAACATTCAGGCAGGCAGATATTTGGATTTTACCCCTCGAGGGATACTGACAATCGTCACGTATATTTTGCTGACAAGGAGTTTGAAAAGAAAAAAAAAATATTCTTACATTTGGGTTATCTTGAGGTGCCCAAAGGGCGTTAAGAGTGACAAGGAAAACTCTTGTGCGATAGGGTGTCTCGGCAGTTACTAATGCGTCATGCTTGAAGGCAACAACGAAGGCTTGTGTTGTTCAACTGAACCAGCTGTATTTGTGTAAAAATGGGCTACTACAGGATCAAAGTGGTTGGCATAATAAGGCCTGGCATGGTAATAATACGGGAGAGCATACTCTACAGGTGTAAAGTATGACACATAGAATTCGGGTCTGTAAATCGCCGGAAGGACTTCAGTAATGATTGGAGGACCAGGTACTGGGTCCGGAAGGGCCGGGGAAGTGCGTTGTTGAGCCCGGCGGAGGTTGTCAACTGGCTGGATGTGAGCAGGTATTTCATAAATGTTACCATCGACGTCAACAATTGTTTTGTAGGAGCTAGATTTTAACTGGCCTTCGGGTACATGGAACTCGTCTCCTTCTGGGTCGATAATTGTCTTGTAAATTTTTGAGTTCGGATGCTGATGAGTCGTAGTACCTGATATGGGGACACAGTAAACTTCACCAGAGACATCGACAATTGTCTTGTAGTTAGGTTGTCCTTTTGGGCTGTACGAAACTGACGTGGTTATACTTCCATCGGAGCGCTTTTTCGTTTCGACCGGAACTTCGACAGTTTCGCCGTCGGCAGTTTCTATCTTCTCGACGGAAATCGTCGACGTCTCGCCGTCATCTTCATATCCTCGGCCGTAAGGAACCTTGTAAACGCAACCGTCAGGGGTGGTGAAAGCATGGTAAGGGACGCTAGGCTCGATGAATCTGGATGGGAAAACTGGGAGCATGTGTTTAGCACCGGAAGGCAGAATAATCTCACGGCCTGGAGCTGCACACATCGGCACGTAGTTTATGTAACCCTCGGGTGTTTGGACGATGACATAAGCTGGATCTGATGATGGCGGCATGAAGTCATCCATCTCTGGGAAGACGAATGTTGTAGGCATGGCGTCGTCTAAGTCGTCCTCGGGTAAATTGTCGAGATGACTGGATTTGGTGTCAAAAGCGATTGTGCCGTCAGGATTCAGGGGAAGAACGTAAGTGTTACCATCATCGTCACTGACGATTTTGTTAGGTTGACTTGGGAAAATGTGGGTCTCATGGTTTGTATCCATTGAGTCCGAGGGTGCTTCTGAATCATGTACGATGTGGTTACCTCGCAGCAATAAATCGCTTTTAATGAAGTACAGAAGCTCGCCATCGTCGTCGTATATTGGAGTATAGGTAGGGCGAATTTCGGGAAGATCCTCATAATTGTTGTGGGATTGTTTCTTTTTCTTCTTCTTCTTTTTCTTCTTGGATTTCGTTATTTTGGGCGACCGAGATTCATGGAAAGTTTCCTCGGGGTGGAACCCGTCGACATGAGGGCTGACAAAATATGGTCTCATGCAAGGGCATTGGCCATACCAAGGGGAGTGCACGAAATGAGCAGGGAATCCAAGTGGGTACAGAGGAATGGGTGAAGCAGCCGCCGGCGTGTTTTCACGTTCGGATTCAATATTCGGCACAGCATTTTCGACCTTGCCATTATATTCATGAAAACGAGATGCATTGCCTTCCTCGTTGTCTTTGACGGATTTTCTCCGGGTTCCTTCTGGAGTTAATAAGGTTGGGTTGTTCAGAGGAAGCTGAGGGAGAAACTGGGCCTTCGAGGATTCGCCTCGTGATTGTGGTGTTGGGGGTTTTGTTTTGTCAGCGAATGCAGAGTCACGGGACAAAGGAGGAACCTCTCTTTCGCTTTCGGATCCAATGTTTACTGCCGTTACCGCCGCGAGGCCATTTCCGTCTTGTTCTTTTGCCGAAGCGGCACCATCTATTTTCAGCGCGGTTTCTAAAGGGTCAGCGATGGCTGGGAGAGATAACGGTCCATTACCTTCGTATGGCGTTTCGTACATTTCTGTGCCAAAAGGCTCAACAGACACGGCATGCTCAGGCCTACCTATTGAGTGCGACTGGTGCTCACTGTCCATGACGACAGCTTGTCCTGTTTCAGAGCTTGGAGCTTCTTCGGGCTGGTAAAGGCTTGCAGGTTGGGTAAAGTCTAGAATAGGAAGGGGCCCTAATCCGTCGACAACTAAAAGGCCACTAGTTGCAGACTGAGCATTCATCTCTGCAGCGGGCTGAGAGCCCGAAGGTGGGGGCGAACTGACTTTCCCGCATAAGTCGGACGCAATTTCAGGTTCGGGGCTAGCTCCAACTTCTCCTTCTGATACATGACTGTTTTCTAGACCATTACAGCTGGACATCTTCTTAACTGCTTCGGTATTTTCTTGAGGAGAGCTCAGAGCATTGAGAAATGTATAAGCTGAAACGGTAGACCCGTCTTGCAATTTGACGAGATATTCTGGATGCCCTTCAGTAAGGTGTACCACCTCGGAGGGAGTACTTGCAGTGTGGATACTTCCGTCCAGACTGAGGACACTAATGGGTTGTCCACTAACCGAATTGCAGACGATGGCCTCATAGAGTTGATATGGAATTCTTTCCCCAGATATCAATGCTACCGTTTCTCCCTTGGGTGAGGTATGGCAGGAAGGTTCGGGCATTCCGCTTTCCTGAGTAAGTATATTCGAAGGTTCATACAGTATAATCCTATCATCTCCTGCATCCACAGTGTGCAATTCGCCGTTACCGTCGGTAACGACGATCTGCCCTGGTCCAGCTTTGGGAGCGTCCTCAGGCAGATAGTCGCACTGCGGTTGTGGAACGTCAAGAATATGAGAATTGCCATCACCGTCGCGCACTTGGCTAGATCCAAGATCCGTCCCAGCTTCCACCTCAGGGGTAGGTGGAACATCTGCACCGATAGGTAATAAGGTCGGGTCAAAGCTTGCAAACGGAGAGGCCAAACCTGCTGTTTTCAAGGCACCGCTTTGTGTTTCAGGAACGTCTACCGTGTCAATATTACCCTTTCCGGTGATCACGCGAACTTGGCCGGTTGCAGAGTCCGTTTCAGCAAACGCCTCTGGAGAGGGCGGAGTTTCTTTCGAGCCATCGATAGATGGTAACGTACCGGAGCTTTGCGACGCCAGAGGGACTGCACTTTTTGGTTCAAATCCACACTTTTTCTTAAGGGCCTCAATGTTTTCCTGTGGCGATTTTAGAGCATTGATGTAGGTGTCGGCTGATACAGCAGATCCATCTTGCAGCGTGATGAGATCTTCTGGATGTCCTTGAGTTAGTTGATACAACTCAGTAGCATTATTTGCAGTGTAGATAGTCCCATTCAAGGCCAAGATGCTGATGGGTTGTCCGCTAACAGAACTGCAAATGATACCCTCGTAAAGTCGGACTGGAATCCTCTCTCCCGAAATCAAAACGACCGATTCCTCTGTGGACAAGCTATGAGAATCAGGTTTGGGCGTTTCAAAAGATACTACATTAGAAGGCTCATAGAGTACGACGCTTTCATTTTTAACGTCAACAGTGTGCAGTTCCCCATCTTCGTCAATAACAAGGACCTGCCCTGGCCCAGCTATCGGAGCGTCTTCGGGTAGGATTTCGCCTTGGGGTTCAAGGACGTCTAGTGTATGGATAGCACCCTTCCCGTCGACAACAAGCACTTGGCTTGTTGCAGGATTTGCCGCAGCGATATCCTTTGGAGAGGATTGAATTTCTTTTGAGCCGTCTGCAGGCAGTGAGGTCGAAATTTGTGGCGGGAAATAACCCAAACCTGGTGTTTTGGATCCACATATCCTCTTGATAACTTCGGTGTTCTCCTGAGGCGAGTTTAGAGCATTGATGTAAATGTCGACTGATACGGCAGATCCATCTTGAAGCTTGATGAGATCTCCTGGATGTCCTTGTGTTAGTTGATATAAGTCGGTAGCATTATTTGCAGTGTAGATAGTTCCATTCGAGGCCAGGACGCTAATAGGTTGTCCGCTAACAGAATTGCAAATGATAGCTTCGTAAAGTTGGGCTGGAATCCTCTCTCCCGAAATCAAAATGACCGATTCTTCCGTGGGCAAGCTATGAGAATCAGGTTTGGGCACTACACTGTTTTCAAAAGTTACTATATTAGAGGGCTCATAGAGTATGACGGTTTCATTTTTTACGTCAACAGTGTGCAGTTCCCCATCCTCGTCAATAACAAGGACCTGCCCTGGTCCAGCTTTCGGAGCGTCTCCGGGTGGGAATTCTCCTTGTGGCTCAGGAACATCTAGAGTGTGCGCATTGCCCTCCCCATCGATTACGAGCACTTTCCTTCCTTTAAGGTCTGTCCCATCTTCTACGTTCAAAGTAGACTGGCTTTCTGTTGCACGATCGTTGGGCAAAGACAGCGGTCCAGGGGCGGACGTGAAGACAGGATCCATCGTTTGGTAAATATTTTCCGGTATTGAATGGCCTTCAACAGGAAGTACATCAGACGGCTCGTGCACAAAAATGCTTTCATCTCCTTCGCCTACGGGGTGCTTTTGATCGCCCTCGTCTTCAACTAGGGCTTGTTCTGGTTCTGCTCTTGATGTGTATCCCGAAGGATATTCGCTTTGCGGTGTATGAACATCTAAATTGTCACTGTTGTCCTCTTTTTCAGTGGGTACTGCCCGACCTGCCTCCGGGCCTATATCAGCCTCTTCCACAATAAGAGGATTATTTTCCGAACCGATGATTGACGCTGAAGCTGGTTTAGCGTCGTTGATATTCGCTCCTTTCTCCTGAGTCATGATGCCAGAAGGCTTAAACAAAGAAAATGGGTCAGTTCCGACGTCATCCGTTTTCCATTCGTCATTCCCGCCGATAACTAGAACCTGTGACGGGTTGCTTAATGTGGTATTCTCTGGTTCGTTCTCCAGAGGTGGCTGAAGGACGTCCGTTTGGTGCGGCTTACTGGATCCCTCGACGACTAAATTTGGTCTTGAGCCAGATTTCGTCGGAGCATCTACTGGTGTAAGTGGTGAGTGGTCGAGAGGAATGAGCTTTGAATGGGGGTCGCCGTCAGTGGTGCGGGGTTCGCCGGAACTGTTTACGTCATCTGTTGCTAAAGCTGGTGGGTCTTGAGGTTTTGGACGGCGCGACTTGGAATGAGAAGTCTCGACGTAAACAATTTTGCCATCGGGACGAACCAGACTTTCGTAAGTCGGAAGTCCTCCTTTAGGATCCACCGGTTCGTATCGGTAGTTGCCTTCGCCACACTCCACCCGACAGTATCTTGCACTATCCCATGAGCCATCAGCAAGGATGAACTGAACTCCACGGCCGGGAACCGCGACCCGCACAAACTTACAATTATCCGGCGCATTCAACCCAGTTTCCTCAGGAGGAAAGGCAACAACTGTGAGAGAACAAGGGCCTAAAGTTTCGATGAGTCCTGATGGGTACAGCAGCTTTGCTCCGCCCTGAGTAAAGGCGATCACAGCATCACGGTAAGTCTGAGCTGTTGTTACATTTCCATTTGTGAAGTGTACCAAGGAACTGGGTTGATGTTTTGTTACAAGCATCAGTTCTACTAATGGGTACAAGGAGACGTACTCTGATGGAGAGGTACTCGTCTGAACGGGGGTCCGCGTTAAGTAGCTCTCAATGATTGATTCATAGACAGGATACGGAATCTTTTCTTTGGTTGGCAGATGGACGGACGCCTGCGCAAGTGCTGACTCTGATGAGAAGACGATGTCAGTTCCACATCTACATATCCGTCGAATAGCTTCGGCATTCTCCCGTCGGGAGATTACAGCGTTGCTATAGGTGTCAGCTGTCACCAGGATCCCGCCTGGAAGCCTGATCAGGTAATCTGGGTGTCCAGACGTTATCTCCAACAACTCGGGGAGCGTTTTCGCGATGAGGATCTCTCCTTTTGGGGTGAGGACACGGATGGGTTGATCGCCTAGAGAACTGCAGATGATGAGCTCATAGAGATGGAAAGGTATTCTTTCTCCAGAAATCAACGTCACTGATCCCTCCTTGGACGATGGGTGTTTGTCAGATATCTTCGCGGAACGGGCGGTTGATAGGAAATCTTTGCCTTTTGCTAAGGGAACGATTTTACCTGTGGGGATACGTAGAAATATGTCGTTTTGTAGATGTTCATTGATCACTCCTCGGAATGTCATAGACTTAACGTGCATGCCATTTGGGAGCGTAATAACATCGTTCGGATTCCCGTGAGTCATATTGATGAGGTCCAGTAAGGATTTTACTGGTACTGTGCTCTCAGACACTGTAACGAAAAACTCTTTCGTGTGAAAGAAGGTGTCCAAAATAGATTCATAGAGTTTGTAAGGTAATTCTAACCCACCGTAAATAATAATTGATAGTTCCCCTGTAGACCTTGGATCACAGTTCGGATCAGACACATTTTTTAGCAGATGCCTTGAACTCCCATCACTTATGCTTACGGCGGACTCGTAAGCACTTGGGGTAACGATGGTGCCATCTTTAAGTTCAATCAGACCCCCTGGATGGGTCTGCGTAACTGTGAGTATTTCTGGCAGCGTATTCACTCTAACTGTTTGTCCATGAGAGTCTATCACTATCTTGGGAAGTTTGTCACTTTCACTGCGAAGAATCGAAGCGCAAGCTGACTGCGATATCACTTCTCCGTTTGGCAGGCTCACAAATGAATCATTACCCATTCCGGAAGGCAAGTGGCTCAACGAGAAAACCTTGTCGGTATCAAGTGGACACGTAGTGCCTGATGGAAGGAGGAGAAAAGCATCCTTCTTGTAGCGAGAACTTACTACATCACGGAAAGTTTTGGAAGACACAACATCTCCATCGTCCAGGACAACTAAATCATAAGGGCGATTCTGCGTGACAATGATCAGTTCTGTCAGACCAAGAAACTCTCTAACTCCTTTCGGGGTCACGACGCGCATTGGCCTGCGTTTTTCATAGCTATTAACAATAGTTTCATATTCCGTGTAGGGGAGTTGTTCTCCGCAAGGTAGAATCACCGTAGGTTTCAACACTCTCTCGGCCCTTGCGTATGAATGACTGAATTCGATCGTGTCCTCCAAAAGTCCCTGAATGACGGAGCGAAATGTGCTGGCACTGAGTGTCGCGCCATTGGGCAATCGAACTTGATTCCCGGGTCTACCTTCATTAAGGCGAAGGACTTCATCGAAGGTAGAAACAGAGATACGTTCTCCTTGGGCCGTAATGACAGTCATTGGAAGTCTCCTTTCAAAGCAACCAACACATGACTCGAACAGAGCATAGGGAATACTTTCTCCGGAAGGTAACTGAACGCTGAGTTCTGTGGGATCGTGGCTAGCGAGGGAGATGCGTGTTTTCATAGGGTTCTGGTAGAGGGGAAGACGCCCAAATGGATTATGCCCCGGATCAGCTACATACGGACTGTTGAAGGTATGTAGCCGTTGGCGATGGTGAAGTGGTTGAGGATGCCTTGTTCGTAACGGACGTCCACTGGTAAACTGGAAGGGGAAAAATGTTGTTGAAGTTTCGGGTTAAACATCCGTGTTGGTGTTCCGAGGCTGAAGTAAAAACTAGAAGTTATCCGTGTCACGAAAGACAATCAAAAACTGTTAATCCCAAACAGGAGTCTAGGGCTATATAGACTGGAAACGGTTGGGCTCCAAGATGGGTACGTGCCTCATTAGGTCAAAGAATTCATCCGGCTGAGAGTTAAGAAATTTGAAACAATATAATCATCAGCGCAGTTACAGAAGGCGGTAAGCTCATCCGTCAACATATCCCCGAATCCAGGACCAGCATTTTTGTATCGCAATATTTACGAAATAAATGCTTTTAACTGCTAGTTGCTTTCAATTTTGAGAAGTTTTCAAGATATGTTTGCGAAAGAAGTAATTGACAACTACAACCAGAACTGGATCGAAGAAAAACACGTGGCAATTTTTTAGTGACTTTTACGGTGGGATATTTTCGTATTAAGATATATGAGAAATAAAATAATGACCCTTTTTACTCTTAACGAGTTTTCACTGCTAATTCGTCTTTTTTCGGACAAGTAATATTGGCTTGCGCACGACTTTGAGCTCCCTTACAGGTGCGCAGTTTGGAGTCTGCAAACCCCTCACACTTTGAGCAACCATTTCAGTAATCCTGCCCCCCTGACACAAGAGACTATTCATCTGCATGTCGATTATTTTCCCTCAAACTAAAAAAATGACTAAGTGTGACGTCGCTGGATAACTAACTAATGTTGACGAGTCGCGTCGGTCATTCTGACTTGTGGTTGAACCGGTGCTTTATGTTTACGGATATTGGCCTTGCTGTCGAGGCAAACAGAGGAAACTGGAAGATTTAATTAGCTGTTCGATAATGCGATCGTATCACACAAACCGTTAATAAATTTTATATTTACAAAAGAAGAAAACTAATTTATCCTTATTTACTAGAGAGCTAACAAAGTACTTCAATATTTAATACGACGAGTATTACATTCATAAGACCCGACGCTGTCAAAAAGGACTCTTCACGATAAACACGGCTCTCCATTATCAAAACAAGAAGAATTGTGTTTTATAGCATAAAATTTAGGCTGATTTGCTTATTTCGATATAAACGTCAATATCGTAGCTGGTGAATCGACACGCTTTTGATGAACTCCAGAAAGCCAAATCAGAGACCTAGCTTGAACTTAACACGGTAAATTACTCTGTTGCCTCAACAAAACGTTTTTTTTTAAATATAGTATCAGCAAACCAGAATTGTTGAGGAGACAATCACTTGTTACGCGGACACCTGTAATTATTTTTGTGATAACAACGCACATTGTTGTAACACCTGAAATAGTCACCACAACAATTCTGGTTTACTGATGCTATATCAACAAAACGTTTTGTTGAGGCAGACAACAAAGTCATTTCCTCCGTATAAGTACTCTTGGAAAGATAAGGGGCAATATTTCAAATATTTTATCTCTTAACTGCCCCCATAGACTTGAGCTTGCTTTGAAGAACTTATTGGTGTAATTTTTTTTTAAAAAAAAAAACAGACTTCTTCGAGTTTTATCGGACCTCTATTCAACGTCCTTGAGGCTTGCTTTTTAAATATTATTATTTCATTTCTAACTATTTTGGCCGTTTTCTTCGGAGCTCACCTTACAGTAATTCCTGTCAGAATTGCCTTAACAGGCTTTTAAAAATCTACCTGTAAATAGGGCATATTTTTAGTTTCGCCACTAAATTGTACGTTTATGATTATCGAACTGATTAGGAAATTCAAATTTTCTTGGTATGCGGATGCAATACTCAGAACAGAAATATTTTCATTTCCCGATCATGAAGGCGGCGGTTGTTGTCATGTGTTTCACAAAGAAAACTTTGAATGAGGGCAATAACAATGCGAAAAGCAAGTAAAAACCATGAGTCACAATCGAACTCATAACAGATTGATTTCCTAACTCTCTGAAAGAAGACGGAGTTTGTAAAAAGAATTACATATTACAAGCCAGTACTACATCGTTTTGTTGGTTAACAAAGCCATATGAATGTTTATATATAAACGGACCATCAAGAACTTCACTGCACATGGCCACAAAATTAAAAGAGTTTGTGTATGTATACGGCAATGTATACGGCATCGCATTTTGCAGAAATAAATTAATACGGTAGCTAAATGCGTTTTCGAGTTATGAAAATTATCAAAAACTATTAATTACTTTGAAGATTCGCGATAAAAATGGCCTTTTTAGTTTTAGCTCAAGCCTGCGAAGCTTTAAAAGTCTCAGGCTGTAAAGTAAAAGTTTTGCTGTTGGAGTCATCAAAGTTACACTATGGTTTCTCACAAACGCTAATCAAAAATTTTTCTTGTCTAGTTGTCAAACGGACAAACTATCATTTTGAAAACAACCACCTCCTACATAAATGGGCAACTCAAGTCATTTACCGGCACGTTGCTCTCTTACGTATCCGCCATCTTGGACGCTGCGCCAATCACATTTTCACTGAACACACACCCATCATCCCACCCCATACACAAAGCACTCACATTAAATAAGACGACGCTTAAAATACAAATTAAAATGGCGTCCCGCGACGGGAAACCCGACCGCGGCGCCATGCCACCGCTCTTCTCGGCGAGATGACTGAGCCAAAGAACGCGATCAAATGCGCGCGCACGCGCGGTTGTTTTTTAAATGTCTCCACTGTAGTAATTCTGTAACCTTGGTTGTCCATAGAAAGGGTGAAGCGTATATCCGTGAAAGTTGCATTTACTTTTTTCCCCATAAGTGGGGAAAACGACAGAAAATCGTCGAGCTATCGGTGGACCCATTCACCATTGCGTACTTGAAACGAGCTAAGCTTATATGAGGCGAAGAACGATTCATTGTACCGAATAAATGACCGCGGATGAGAAAGGCAGAGAAAAGTGTACAATTTGAGTGAACTATCCAGATCCAAGAAATAAAAATCGTGCTTTTAATGTTCCTTTCCAAACAAAACAGTGCGTAATATACGTGGAAGAAACCTTGGCAAGAATCTGACGATTGCCCAATAGGAAACAGCGGTATTGTACAGTGGGCCACAAAAGTCATGACCCCTGCTTCCATGCATTGCTTTTGGGAGCAGGGGTCATGACTTTTGTGACCCACTGTACAAAACCTCCAAGTGTACCGGAAGACGTGACGTTATCGTGATGGTAGAATAATTGCGTAATACTCGAATGACCGTAATAGAAGACGTCATTGATAGTTCTCTGTCCCCTGAGAAGAGTGAATGTTTATTATTATTTAGTTCTGCCACTCGTTCATAGCCCTTGTGGGTAGCGGTGAAAATTTCAGCATGCTATTATTTTGGGCGTGTCATATGCCTGTTACGATCTGGCTTAACTTAAAGAAAGAAGCTGTTCAAATGATAGAATTAAGGCAAAGACCTTCATTGACAATGAAAGTTTAATATGTGCTAGTGCTTTCAACTGTTGATGTTTGGTGCGCGTAATATGGATTTCGTGGGGTAAGAACAGAGGAAGGTCAGGAATGAAACTTGATGTGAGATTGTAAACACAATTTTGTGAATGAAACTAGTTTAATGAAAACGGGTAATCTTTCCGGTGGCGGCTTCAAAAGCACATATTTGTAACAGACTTGTCATTAAGAGACAAAATGACTTCCCAGCAAAAAAGTTCCAATGGAGATTCCGGACGCTGATATCAGATCGGCACGGATCCAGCAATCCGCAAGACCCTTGGAAAAATGTATAATGTTGCTCGCAAAAAAATAAAAAACAAAATAAAATAAAAAAATCTGTAAATATTAATGTTCTGCTATCGCTGTTTCCATTATGGGTGGGAGGCACTCGAGACATCCTGCGGATCTTCTAACATCATGTCACCATCCGATTCCTTACCAAGCTTGATGATGCCTAACTTTGAGGACCCAAATAACCAAGACTGTATCTAAACCGCGGTTTGACCTGAACATGCTCTAATGCTCCTCGATATTCTGGAACTTTTACTCCTCGTAAACTAGTCGGCATACGTAGAGAACGTTAGTGTAAAATAACGAGCCTGCGGCGGGCAAAATAGCATTCTGCGTGGCCGAGACCCTCTTTCAATATTCGTAAAATATCTACAACTCGAGAGAGCGTTCTTCTTTTATCTGAAAGCTCGAAATTTATGCGGATTGCAAATTATGGTTTACCGTATAAGTCCACTATTTTGGAAAACAGTTCTCACCGTGAAAAATTGACGGTCATTCGTCCGCAAATAAACTTCGAAGTCCGCTGAACTTCCGAAAATTATCCTAAAAGTGATGATAAAGCAATAAAAATGCTTAATTTTCGACTGACGGCGTATCCAATACATTTTAAAAAGAAATGAAAGGGGGGAGGGCGGTTTGATATTAGAAAATGGGGAAAGTTACCATGATGACCATATACCTCTGTGTTATTCAAATTTTAACAAAAGAATCGATTTCTTAGTTTTAAAAAAAATAGGAAAACGAATATTTGGAGTTTCAACGCGAAAAGAAAAAAAAAACACCTTCACCCCACATCAAAACACCCGAAGAGCCTCTGAACTAATTAACATTTTTTTTCCTGTAGTGCCTGTCTAAATCCACTCGAAAGATGTCTTTTAAGTGTACCAACAACCTATATGTTCAAGTATTTTGGCGCATAAAAGGAGATAAATTTAACAAGTACTATGTTTCGATCCTATGTCTTTATTGCCTTCATTTTTTACATTGAACACAAGGACTGGTTGAGGATTTCCTGTGTCTAGAATAACAAACGTGATTTTATTTCCTAATACGTAATTCTCCTCGAGTACTTCCTTTCCTTCCATCGATCATCGTCATAATTTTGTTCATAATAATCCCCATCACTCCTGGCATAGTTTCGAGGTGAATATCCTTGATCTTCGTACCGTTCATCACTGTACCAGCGTTCTGGTCTTGAAGACCGCCGGTCGCTCCGAAAGCTTTCTTCATCCAAGATTGCGCCTAGTTTATCAGCAATGTCGCGCAGGACGTGTTTGGACCAATCTTTGTCATTCTCGTATCGCCTTGAAGACCTTTCTTGGTGATAAACGACATCGTTTTCATCGTCGTCGCAGCCCTCTTCAATCTCTCTTTCAGGCGGTACCACCAGCGGTATCGGTTTTGTTCTGGGAACAGGTACGAAGGCGTACCCAACATGTTTCCCCGTACCAGCAGTTTGGTACTGACCTGGATACGTCACCATGTACGGTACATGTACTGGTTTGACGTGGCCTTCTGGTCTGCTTACATATCCTTCAGGATATTCTAGGTGCTCGTCTGGATGTAGTCTATGATGTAAGATTCCTTTCTGGTTTGAATGAGGAATGACTCGTTGTTGGCTATCGGAGAAAGGATTACAGACGATGGGTCGTTCAGCGGGGATAATCAGGGGGAAAATGCGTTTCTTCTCCTGCTCAGGTTCACATTCTTTTTTGGTGGGGGCTGCTGGGGGAAAAGAATCGCATGGAGCTTCTGAACTTTCTTCGGAGAACTTTGAAGAAGAATGAAGAGAGCTCGCTCGTACGACGGTCGACTTGGATAATTCCAGGGGGTTTTGCTCTGGTAGGAAAGGGTTCCTCGCTGGAATAATCTTTGGGGCGGGAGTGACGATTTCAAATTTGGGCGAGGAGCATGGGGCTGCAGAAGGTTGGGAGCAAGGAGAGCTTTCAGGATTCGGTTGGGGAGCGCAAGGAGCGGTTTGGGGTTGAGAAGAGCGAGAAGTGGGCTGAGATTGGGATGAGCAAGGAGTAGGTTGAGGTTGGGAAGTGCATGGAGTTGATTGAGGGGCTGGAGTTTTAGGTGGCGCACATATTTCTGGGCGAACCTCACTAGAAGAAGTAACCTGATCCAAACTTCTCATGTCCGGTTTAGGGTTTCTTGCTAAAGCGTTTGCGAGTCCAAGAAGCTTGTTCTGAAGCCCAGAATTTTCAGCGTTCTGGTCTCTTTGCTGGCCGATGGCAGGGATAGGGTAGTAGGTGGGTTGGTGGTTTTGGGTGGTAATGCCTTCGGAATGAACAGTAGTCAGGAATTCGTCTGACTGAATCGGGCCTCGCATCCTCTGAGTATAATCATGGTGTGGAACAGGCTGATTGGGCGGTACAACGGCCATTTTCATCGCGTCTTGATACTGAGTCCCTCCTGGAATTGAGAACTGGTACCCATGACGATATTGATACTGCTCGTGTGGAGTCTGTAAAACAAATAACTCAGATGAAATAAAAGAAGTTTTGCATCGAGCTAAGGCATGTAGAGAAGTCGTGGTTATGGTGTAAGGTTTGCGTTTCATTCGTATTTAAAACTTATTTCTTTATCGCTGTGAGAGCAAACTATTTGAATAACCTGTAAATAAGGTACGGTACCAATATACTATATGCAAAAAAAAAGGCCTGAGAAGTATTGCATCAACGATGACAACCTGCGTCGGTTGGGTCTTGGGATGAATTTGAATAGGGGAACCCCTGTCTGAAACCAAACCGTTCTACTCCTTCAGCCGTTTTAATTTCGTGTAAATTTGGCAACAGTGAGCATATCGGAAGGACCCGGGTTTGCTATCACCTAGGCTCTCCGCTGTCTCTTCTAACACAGTTGCTCAGGCCCAGTGATGAAGATCACGACAGGACTGGATTGGTTGAGGTTCAAACCGGACTCCATAACGTTTGCCTTTTATTTTATTTTTATTTTTTCTTCCTTTCAACCAATCTTGCCTAATTTTATAAGTGAGCTTAAAATAATCAGCTTAAGAAAAAAGACACCTCTTTTTCCTCATAGTTAAGTAAGCCATTGATTGTTATCGCACAATAACTCCCACTAATGAGTCGGAAAAAGATATCGCCCGAAATAGGCCGACGCGATAACCTTACGTCACACAATGTCCCGTCCCTCCCTCCGACCTTTGTGTTGACGACCCTATCCGAAATTAAAATTGTTCAGAGGGGCGATGGTTTGGTCCGAGACACGGGTGACGGGTTCCCCACCTCAAACGCATCCAAACCCCACCCTAATAGGTTGGTTTTGATGCAATACTTTTCCGAGACCTCTGTATTAATGGCCTAGTAGAAGGTAGGCAACCCATTGTTATTTATTGCAGAGTGATTTGCCTACTTCAACACAAAATCTTAGAGTTAGAACAAAAATTGCACCCACAGCAAAGTGGCCCTGGCCTTGCTTGACCGACATCGGCAACCTAACTTGCATTCATATCGAGCGTGTTGCCTACCAACAAACAAATATGTATTTTATTCTGAACAGTGTGATGTACACACAATCGCGAGGTCAGCTTTGATCTGAGGTGGAGCATTTTTACTTTGCAGGTTGTATGTCTTTCTTTGATTAGGATTTCAAAGTCATTATCTCCATTCCATCTAACGGAAATATATCATTTTCAAGATGATACCCCGTATAAACAAGGCTGCGAAAAAAGTTTTAGTGAGATAGAATACTATTCTATCAGAACTGATGCGACGTTATGTTTTACACGATATTCAACAATACAGGAATTACACGTTTTCTTTTAATTATTAATTAAGCGTCGAGGCCGAAGAAAGGAAAACAAGTTTCTTTCATTCAAGTAACCCGTGCAAAGATTCGACCACAGCAAGAAAAAAAAAACCGCCACTCACGAAATTTAGAAAATTGAGTTAACTCCAAGAAAAAATAGTTTAAAACTTTGTGTTTTGATTCTTACCCTCTTTTCTTTAATACTTTAAAAAAGTGAAAAATGTAACGTTTAAAACAAAATGAAAGAAACTAGTCCTCAACTAGACAAACCTCGAACTGCGACACAGCCATTTTACCAAAAGATAAGTCGCCATTTGAAATTCTCCCGCCAAACCAAAAACAAAAGAACGCACCTTGAATTGAAGAATGTTGTTTGGTAGAGACAATGGTTGACCGGAAACACTAAGCACTGCTGCAAAGACGTGCAGGAAAAAACGGAGGCTTGACCCGGAGGTCATGTTGAAAATAACGCTCGCAGTAAGCGATCGAGCGAATTTGATTACGACCGCGAATCCGATTATAGCTGCCCTATTTTTTGTCTTCGTCGCGAGTTTTTAAGAGCAACACTGCAGTCTCCGCCGCGCACTGGCTCAGTTCTCATCTCAGACCAATATTTATGCTGACGAATAGACGCAAATACTAAGCTGGTGAAATAGGAGTCACTCAGCCCTGAGATCATTTAAGGGTTTAATTTCAACCTAATTTGGTTTCTACGTCATTTTTAAATAAGATCGGCTGACCTATCACTACAAAAAGTAAGTCGATTGACATCTGTATGCCCCCGCCTTTCGACTCCATCAATGCGACTGTAAGGGCGAGATTGTTTTACAGCGACTACCTCTGACGCACATACTTCGTGGAAAGATGCGTAGAGTTAACCATCGGAATCAGACAAGATAATTCCTCATTTAACTAGTCCTACTAGTCATGGACGAATTTTCGGGACAGAGGAAAACAGGCTGTCAGGATGATAAATTTAGAAGTAAAAATCAAGTAAAGACTTGCTGGTAGGCATCGATCTCGGTGCCGTCATGAATATGATTTAAAACCGGCACTCACGGCCAACCAGATACCAATATAAATTCATAAACCTTCTCATGAAACGTGATATTTTTAAGTGTGTGTGTGTGTGCTAGTGCCTACGTTTTCCTTGATATATATTTGAACACAGCTACGCACTAAAAAAAGTTATCGGCAGTAATATGTTGCTTACTATGGTTGCCGTTATTTACCCCCAACGAGAAGTACCGTACATAGCATCAACAGTGGTAAAAAGCTAAGTGTCACAGAGCGTCTGCGTGGGAAACGGTGCCTTTGAGACCTGATGCTTTCAGCACAATTGACGAAGCTATGGTCCGTTTGCTCTGTAGTATATGAGAATTATTTTGTTGAAAGGTGGGGAGATTTACCAACAATGAAAGTCCGGTCTATGGCAATGAACGCAGCTGTAATTACAACATATAATCTAACACATATTTTTCTGTTTTTTTCCTACTTGCGGGTAAACCCATGAAAAGCTAGTTTCGACGATGTACACCAGAGCGTATCATCCGTACCTTCTCTTCAGCTCTAAAAAGTCCTTGTTAGTTCAGGTAATACTTTCATACCGGTGCCCATGCATTCAACGAGCAGGGTAGTAAAGTTAGTGTGGGAACATAACGGCAACGTAAGAACAAGTAAAATAGCAGCTTTCGCTTTGTTAACGTGTTTTTAATCAAGCTTGGAAGACCATGTGAGTTACATTATAAAATGACCTGGCCAGGCAAAAGAAAATTAAAACTGAAGTTTCTACTAAGATAATGGAAAATATCACAAAAATATTCCGGGAAAAACTTTAAACATTAAAAAAAATTGGAATACAAAAAATTATTAACAAAGTAGGGCTTAAAATCATAATCACGCTTCCTTTACACATTTCTTTTATTTATCTCATTGAAAAACCGAG
>Ga0058701_10001376_pt1 | contig 17131 bp, 8 predicted proteins | sample AgamicOrMae_FD_97039 | JGI IMG/M metagenome (GOLD analysis project Ga0058701, IMG submission 97039) | Agave microbial communities from Guanajuato, Mexico - Or.Ma.e | ecosystem: Host-associated > Plants > Phyllosphere > Phylloplane/Leaf | place: Guanajuato, Mexico | collected 2012-06-04
AAAAAGAAGGCTGGTATCAAATTGACACCGTCGGCGGTTCTAGTGTTAAAAGGGTATGCACTACAGAGCCACAGGACATAAAGGTTAATTGCTAAGTGGCTTGAGTACATGGACTGTTTCAGTAGTGAACGCGAACACTGAAATCTCTTACCTTAATTAAATATTTTCGTTTGATATAATAGACCGATGGATATGTGAGGACTTCCTTACCTGCAACACAGAACATTACGAATTAGCACTTCATCTCACAGCCAAGTGTTTACCAAGTCTTCTTGGATCTTCACTTTTTTAAAAAAAAATATCTAAATTTTACCCTACATTTTTATAGGCAATATCGTATCGAATTAAGGATGTACGCACTATCAGTCCAAAGGTATTGTCCGGTTCTGGTCGCGCAGGACGACTCCGCCATATGGGAAAATACATAGACCACCGCCTTAATCACGACCAGAACTGGGCAGTACCTTTTGGACTGATGGTACAAGCTTAGGAATTATTGGAGGAAGAATATTCAAGCCACTATAATTCATGAATATGTTTCCCAAATGCCAAAAGAAGATGTCAAACATTTGAACATTAAAATTATACAACTACGTGTGGGAAAACAATCAAGTAAATTGCGACGGCGACAACGTCCATGAACGAGCCGATCTGAATTGTAACAGTTTGATAACACCTTTCTTCGACAAGGTTCTTCACGAATTTTCTTCGTTTTAACACATGCCCCAGTCCACGCCGAACGAACGTTCCTTCATGAAATCCGCGTAGGAGAGACCGAAAAGAGGGATCTTAGGCTGAACGGATAGCTTTGAACAACGCCCTGTACAGCTCGTCTTTCCGAGCGGCCCTAGCGGATCCGCTACTTATGAGCCAATCTCGGGGCTTGTAGCGAAAGAGCGGTCGCTTGGCCGCCTCTCTCGGATGCGATCATCCCCATTCGTCTATCCTGACGTAGATTGGGCTGTAACCTGATCAGCCTAATGACGATGATGTTCCTACAAAGATAGATTCAGCGACAAGGAAATTGGCATAGTAGAGGCTCTAGACAATCTGTTTCACGTTTTCATTCGTTGCGGATTCCAGCGTATGACAAGACATCGCAACATATTTTGTCAAAATGTTATCCAGTCGTAATTAATTTTCGGCTTTCGATTATCACCCCGGTTGAAAAAGATTAAATCGGACCTTCTTGAGAACCTGATTTTGGCGCAGGGAGCAACACATGGAATTTCAACAAACCTAACGGTCATCAAGCCAGCGAAATTCCGCTAACTACGCGGAGGAGACTGCTGCCGAAGTAACAGATGTCAGGCAAGGTAGGGCCGACCGAAGCGACAGGGAAGTGTGGCACAAGAAACCTAACCAATATTAGCCTGTTAAATTAATCTACGAAGTTGTCGTCAATCCTCATGATAAAAGGCCGAATCCATGTGAAACACATGTGCAAAACCAATTTCATATTAAGTGCGTGCCCCGTTCCCATGCGATTCCCCAAAGAAATGTGTTCCACAAGAATAGAGACGAATATAGAACTTTATGCATTAAAATTTTGAAATAATAGTTTCCGATTCATCACAAATTCTTCTTCAGTTTAACAGTAACCTCTGATTTCTTCTTCACATTTTGAGTCGGAACAGATTGCTGAGAAAGTACACATGAACTGAGTGTTCTGGCCACGACGGATTAATCTGCACATTTTATCTGGAAATGGCTTTTGGAAATGATTGTAGCTTTAAAATTTGATGAAACAGCTTTAGGACGAAATGATGTGAATGAAAGTCTATCCTGAGGCATTGAAAGCGAACGAGTTTGTCGTCGCTATCATCCGAAGGAGAACAAAACTAATGTTCATAGCGAAAACCATTTTGCACGGTATCTTCAAAACGAGGGGGCTTGAACAATAGCGCTGGCGGATCGAATAAACACAACCGAATGAATTATGCTTTCTTACAGTTGGCCGTAATGGACTGCCAAGTTCAGAGCGTGCCCTCTACTTCGTCCGTTGCCTCGATCGATTCCCCGACATTTTCAAAGACAAGAGGAGTTCTATGTAATTTAATTCACACTGAAGTCTCTTCGCTGGTTGTCAGCACTCTATAGGAGGGAAAAATTTGGAGTGGTGCTCGGTAAAATTGGAAAGATCAAAGACGAGCTTGCTAAATTAAAAGTGTCTTTCCCCCTGCTGGTGTGCACACTGGTACCTTGGCGTTCCAGGGCTACGTACTGGCATATAAATCTTTCACCTGCCTCAGTTTTTGACGTAAGAGAGTTGGATTAAAATCTTTCATGATGAAAAACGACTGACTGCAAAAGTCAATTATTAATGTTATGAGAATCACACCTTGGGATTCTCTCCTACTTCACTAAGCCGAGTGAGGGGAGGTGTACGGCATTTCACCTTCTGTAACATCACCAAGCCTTCGTCAGCGGCAACAGTCTATACCACTGAAAAGAAAGTGGCACCAGGCTGGGCGACAACCAAACGGTTTGAGAGTTAGGCAAAGGGCACCTCACCTAACCTTGATGAACCTGACATAGGTTTATCGTCCCTATTTATCCTGAAAAGGATGTGTTTAACCAGGGATACCCGACAAAACGTTCACGTTAGTGCCTAGTTAATCCTCGTAATACAAAGAGACTTTGAACTGAACACAAGTACGGGAGAAAAGCACAAGAGGAAGAAAATGCCACCTCTAAAACTTACGCGAAAGTTGTACAAATGTGTTGATTGAGGTATTAGTTAGAGTGTTGGGGATTATTCAGCACCACAGCGTGTCCTATACCTATTCGCGAGGCGTTTCTATTCTTCCGACCTTTGGAATAAAGAGCCGTAATTGTGATATTCGACCGTGCAAATTAAAGATGTCTCGTAAGTGCTTCAAGGCCGATTTGGATTTACAGCAGGTGGAGTTTGGACCCAGTTAGAAGTCAAAAGAACACTAGGATATTGAGATGGAAGCCCATGTTATTGTAATCAAGTGGGGTTCCGTGTTTGTTCTCCCCGTTATCAGTGCGCTGCGAGGACCCCATCTCCAGCCTCGCAGCCGAAATTAAGTGGTTCGATGTAAATTTTCTCGTGGGTGACGAACTCCTTGCGAGTTGGGGTCAGCTTGTGAACGAGAGTTGAGGGGCTCACCCGAAACTTGTTGGAAAGTTGGTCGTGCGAAAAGGCCTGTTCACTTCATATCTGCAAATACGACCAATGATACAGAATTCGGGAGTTTGCTGAAAACTTTGAAGTACAGCTAAATTTTAAAGCGAGCATTTCGTACACCATGGGTTAAACCTTTCATCGCGAAGCCGAGCGAAGTGAGACAGAGGGCACTTCTTGTTAGTCCAACAGCTAAGCCTGATGCTGCTTACTTCGCGGCTGTAACTGCCTGCCATGAGAAGATGATAGGAGCATCATGTTTCGCAAAAACTGAACGGAGCGAGACGTCAAGGCACTTGGAGTATGGGTTTATCCCTACCTTAGGAACAGGCAAGTGCGAGAGGACTGGCCTGGTGTGTTACCTGGGTTCCCACTATGTCACCCAGAGAACGCTCGCTGCTCTTGGCGTGAGCATGGTGGTCGTTCAGGGTCCGTTCTTGACAACCTCTCGACCTCTCCTTGTAAAGGCAATAGCTTTGACCCTTGAGGAGCATTTTAACGTGTGGTTTTTCTCAGCTCTCTGGTCCTATCATTAATTTATATTAGACACAATATATTAACACTAGGTTCATATTACCGCGTTTTACCTAATTTACGAAGTTACATGTCGCTACACCTGTAATAAAAGGTTAAACCAGGGTAGAACACAAAATTCGCCTGCACAGTGTAGACTGCAAGCCCTTTAGCAGCACAGCATGTGATCCATTTCTCTGTTAAGTTGAACAAAGTTGTTGCCCAGTCTATCGGCAAAGTAAATCGACGGGCAAAGTACGATTATTCCATAAGCAGGGCCACCGCTGTGGCTTGGAAAACAAGCAAATACGTCCGCAATACGGCCAGCAAAGTTTCTTCGTACCCAACATACCAGAGACGCTTCACGAGCAGGAATACGCGCATTGTTGACACAGTTTTATGAGAGACAACAGGTTGACGATAACGGAAAATTTAAATACGTTGCCGTCACTCAAAAGGCTTCCTGAAGCGGTTTCAGAAGAAGAAATGGTCTTTAAGCGTTACTAAATATAAGTCAGAGCAACAAATAAGACTTGTATAAATCGACATCAATTTACTATTTACTTTGTAAGACATGTAATGTGGATTTGTAAGAAGAGGAATGTCATTATGAGAGTTTTGTAAGAGAAATAATGGTAAATCTTGTAGACATTGTCAAACCAAACACAACATGCGTGTCCCGTGTTTTTCTTCTTTTTTGCAATTTTTACGATTATTACTATTAAAGTAGTATCGTTGCTGCTATTTGCATGGAATTATAGCTGCAATCAATCTATGTTTAAATTAATGCATGGATTTAGAATTGCTTTCAGAATAGAAATATCACCTTTATCCCGGTGTCCATGTAAAATGGATGAATCTAATCCCCGCTTCAAGACAATGCGTCGCATTTAAAAGTCGACTGTCATATTAAAAAAGAAATGGTTTGGCATACTGAGTTAACGTCACTAGATTGAAAGAGTTGAAAGGAATACTCTCGGCATTGGAATCGAGTTCCGACAGTTTTTGTTGGTTGAAACTACAGAGTTATGTCTCTTCTAGTTATGCGCAGTTTGCCTTGGTTACAGATATGCTCTGTAAATGGGGCACTTTATTTTTCATAAGAGAAAACTGAAATTTTTATAAATATTTGATTTTTGTGTTGGAATAAACATCAGCATGACTGAAACTTCAACACTCTAGTTTTAAAGTCCAATTTTCTATCATTGCTATCTACTCTTGTTTAACCTTTCATCATATCATAAGGATCAATGAAAAACTCTTGGATGGAATAGGATAATGTGCCTAGTGCACCTCACTCCCTTGAGTTGTGGCTTTGCTTCAAAGAACCTCGTGCCTTTTTTACTACAGCTCACTTGGCTCAGCGGTATCTGCCCCCGAAAATCTAAGCACCTCCCACTATCAAATGAAACTCCGTTAGATTACGTGTCTTATGCTTCGCAACTCCATCAGTAGCAGCGGCTTGGTGACCAGCAACACAAGAGTTGGGGGAATCCAACCTTTCAAAGTCACAGTGTAGCACCTCGAGTAGTAAACCTCCGTAAGAGGCTTCTGCTGTTTGAGAGAATGAGAGGTATTTCTTGAGGAAGGACCTCGCCGGCCGGAGTAGCCGCTGGACCGAATTCGAACGGCCTCTTATAGTGCGGCATGTCCAAGAAAGTGGTTTACCGCAAAGGATTCGGGATGGCGAGGTCGGCGAGGCCAGAGGGTCGCGGTCCATTTACCAAAGTAAGGAGACAAGGGTTGGCCAGCTCAAACTTAACCAAGTAGATGAGATTTCGAATCCGTAGGCGAGTAAGATTTTGCAAACACATCGCCAGGGTTCGGGGATTGATTAGTTTGCCGGCTTAGCAATAACTTGCACCTGACGATTTTGATTAAGCTGACGAAGAACAGAGTCTACCATTGTTCAAAATGAATACGCAGGTGTTACCAAGTGCCCAGACACAGCGCTGATTATTGTGACGGAGTAAACTATGAACGCTGTAGTCAGACACTAGGTTAATGTTTGAAGAAATGGGAATGCTGATGGGTCAAAAATGGCCTGTATCGTGACATAAGTGCAGAGATCGATTAGTTTACGTGACTGCAAGCTTGTTTAAAAGTCATATTCTTGAGACTGCCCAGTAAATTCTTTGAGATTGCAATCTTACTCCTGTATTCTATCTCGGCTAATTTTTTGTTTCATCAGCTGCATTGAATAGATTATTCTGAAAATTTTATTTTGAGATATTAATTTAAATATCTTTATTTTTTTTAAATAATTTTGAGAGAGCGATTACAGTCTTGATTATGGCTGTGAGTTGAGGTGACAGTTTTGCTTGAAACAGGCCTAGATAATCTAGATAGAAATTTTCGTCATTGATGAAACATATTTGAGTAAAGAGGACATTCCACTAGGTTGAAAATAATCGAGGTTCTAACGGGTAACACGGAGCCGCTGCAGTGACCTACTCAACCTCACTCTGACGAAGTACAGGGCAGGAGGTAGCGCCTGGAAACGCCCTTCATTTTCCATATGCACCTTTCCCAATCATTCCTTCAGGACAAAAGAATATCACTGTTCAGCTTACATGCAAATTTTCTCGATTGACTTGTCAGGCAGCTTGTGGTGACAATAATCACTTCTCAGTCTGTTGCACTGACAGCTATCGCAGTGTACCAGAATTTTTTTTCAAGTCCTGCCGTGGCAAAAGAATGAAATTTCTTGAAAAGCCATTGATTTTTCCCTTTTTTTACGCACGTCAAATTTCACAGGACCGAATGTTTTAATGGATCTTTCAATCTTGAACAGATTCTTGCTTAGGTCCTTGTTACGCTGCAAGAATCATTCATGCGTTGATTTTAAAAGTTTTAAAAAGTTTTTTTTATCTTGAAATTTCAGTGAAATGCGGCACATCAGTATCTCTCATAAGCGTGCAAAGGACTTTGTCTGTTTTAACCCTACACGAAGTCCCATTAAGAGTATTTCTCTTCGGACGTTAAAATGTTCCATTAATGCTGAACGGCCGTGTTGTATTTTGACGTAACTTTCCTATTAACGACTCGGCATAAGGAGCTTCATTTATTGTCTTGGACTTTTCCTGGTGTTGGTTTCGGCTGTAATACGCGGTGAGGGCTATACTCGTCCTTCCTACCTCTACAATTGAAGGTAGGGAGAGGTAAAGAACGAGTAAAAATTACTCGCTTTGAATTTATGACGGAACACGACAAGCAACACTGACAAAGTCGACAATGACATTGAAAGTACTCACGTGTTCAAGGATACAAATGAAAAGTGCAAACCGAGGTAAGTACCACGTTTGTTGGTAAGAGGTGTAATTGTATTTGTGTACAAAGCAGTTGTGGGTAGCAGAGAGCATAGTCCGGGGGCGAATGACGGAGTGAGATGATGCCGTTGTTGCTCGCCCCTTCGGGCCCCCTCAGGTAGGAAACTACACAAAACGCCTCTTGCAAGCGCGTATAGGGCCTCCGTGCCAGTGTATAAGAGCGCTGGTCTAAAGAAATCATCGTCATTTAAAACAAAAAAAATCATTATTTTTTTTAATTTTCTGGTTACCGTGAAATTAGATAAAACACCCGTCCTGAATTGCTAGCTTCTGATACACCGGAAATTTAAGGTCTTTCCAGGTCACGGCACTCTCGAGTACTTCAGATTGGCCGGTTCCTCCTTAAAGAAGTTAAGGAGAAGAAATCCCAAAGCCTTGTTATGCGGCTGGTAAGGTAAGAGCCTTTGCGGTCTCTAGCGGTAGAATTAAAAAGTACCGATAACAGTTCAGTTAGACTTATCAGTAAATCAGATTTATCAGATTCTGTAAACCTGCAAGACGAGTCTTGTTGCATGTTGGTTCACGTTAGATACCTCATCTGATTGTGAGATTACGATGGCTAATCCTACAGTAGGCTAGGTGAGATTATGTTTTAGTTGAGTTGAGTTGGATGAATTTAACGTCAGGTAAGGCTAGCCTAGGTGATGCAAAGTAAGGTCAGTCAGTTCAAATCACCAAGGGGGCCTACCTTAACTCTCCGACACCAATTTTCTTGAAACTGTCATGAATTTCAGACTACGGTATGGAAGGATTCTAGAGCCAAAAACTTGATGTCGAATGAAATGTTTGCTGTATTGAAATTAAAGTTAAAAATATAAAGAAAAATAAACCGGTACTGTATCATAAAAACGGCTGGAAAACAACGCAAAACTCCCAAACTTTGAGCCTGCCTGAAGGCGCTACAGCTTTCCTGTGCTCTAAAATGAATAATGATCATTTTTACCTTAGTTGTTTCGAAATAATAATAATAAAACACTTTTTAACGCCATAGGTTATGGAAAAAAATGGATTTGGGTGGCAAGTTTTAGATGGGCGTATCTTTCCACACCGCCTTCTTGAAATCCTGAAAGTTTCAATAAAATCAGGGGGACAGTTGTTGTTACCTTTTTAAGATTTCGTTGGCTTTAATCAGCAGAGGTAAATCTGGAATATGCTCATTGGTATTCGGTATTACATGGCTGCAAAACCGGCACTGCAACCGTATTAAAACACTTCCAAAATAAGAAATCGAAAATTAAAGGTAAAGATATGAAAACATTGTAATGTTCTGATTGCATCTATTTGTATTTTGAGTCAGGCGCTACAACGATTAATTTTCAACTGCAGCATTAGTTAGCGTGTTTTAGGGCCGAGATATGTCCAACACACACAATGTATGACGCTCATTTTAAGCTGTCTGCCGGGCTATTTAAGCCTGAACCATCAACAGTGCCAGCTCACACAATGAATGAAACATGACAGTGGCCGCGTGGGCTGTGCGCACGTTGTCCAGTGAATATTTTATCGTCAGTGCTCATTCAGCCGTCCTCGTGTCCGTAAGGTTTCGCAGGAACTTCCTAATTTAAGGAATGGCGATGGAAAAGCCGTAAAGTATTTTACGACTCGCCGTGAGATCGTTTCTGTTTCTCTTAACGGTGATCGATATCTGCAATGTTTTCGCAAGAAACGAACTCCTAAAAGAGCTTTCCGTCAACTGTCCGGATGGAGCGGCCAGCGGCCAAATCTCGGCAGAGAAATCCCCCCCCACTATGTCCTGCTCACTTCACCCCCAGTTCAGCCTCCCCCCTCCTCTAGCGACCCACGCGTATGCCTACCGCGCCGCAGGCGAAAGGGCTCGGAGAGGGGGGGGGCGTTCCTGCTCTTTTCAACCAACCATTGAATGGATACACATGAATGTATGAGGGTAAGGAATGAAAGTTAATTGTGACGAAACAGGTATGAATGAAAGTTTAATTTTATCTTTGAGATCCTAAGCTTATTGACCTAAGAAAAGTAATCGTAAGTTCACCATTAAATCCCCCAATAATATCATCAAATAATAAGTTAGCCCAAACCTAACTTGCGTAAGTCCACTCTCAAAAAAACTAAGAAATGTAAATCCAAGCTAAGCTACCTTCCTTACACTCATCCAACGTTAACCTCATCTAGGTCAAACTTATGTACTTAATTCAACGTGACTTCTGTAGTCAATTTATGGTAATCATAATAGCTGATATAACGTAATTTATACGAACTCTAGTTTTCCTTACATATTCCTTATTTCCTTGACAATTTTCGTTGCCATGATTTTCTCTTACGGCATGGAAATGAGCTTTTTGAGTAATAACACTCAAGCACTGCTGTACGTCCATGACTCTTTCGTCAATTACTCAAAGAAACTCCAAATTTTACATACGTAGTCGTTTGATAAGAAGTTTCAAAAGAACAGAGGTGGCTGGTTTGCGCTCTCTTTTACAAACACCGGCACACTTTACCCAAATATTTACTGAAACGACGGAAGCAACTCCTATTAACCTATGCTTGACAAGGACAAGGTGAGTGTCGAGCCCTACCTCTTCACTACTTTAGGGACCTCTCATTGCGAGGCTGTAGTAAAACCAAGAAACCTGTTTCAGGGATTATGCACCATCAGTGGCAACGGTATTACTCCCTCCTATATTTTCAAACCCTCATAACTTGGGAACGGAATGAAAAACAACAAATGCGCGCGAACGTAAGTTATAGAGGCTTGAAAAATATGAGGAGTTATAATTTTTCCAACTAATAGCACCTGTTTCGGGTTTAGGAAAAAAAAGAAGCATCGTAGTTTGATTTTCTTTTCCAAGATTTACTTATATGTTCAGCCAGATGAGTATTTATTTATACTCACCTGGTTCAGCAAAAGACTCAAAAGGTCTTCGCGAGAACTTTTCACTGATGTGACTGAACACACTATTTTGAAAAATTACCAAATCACGTACTACCCCCGTTTTACTTCCACTTTAAAAACAGGTAAGCAGAACTTCCAAAAAGGAGTGTTTCGTTTTTACTGTGATCTCTTTGCTACGCGCAGTCTTAATTAGCAGAGTGGTGCTGTTAATATGGCAATCTGGAGTGGGCGGCTGGGAAGCGAGCAATGAAATCTAAGTATTTGCAGTAAGAAGATCCTTTTATAAGGCCATTTCAAGGCACGTGGCCTTCTCGCAGTACTTGACTTTAGAGCCAAGTCCATCGGGGAGCTGCTAAAACATCGAATCTCTCGTACTTAAGGAGCTTATTGGGCGGCGGAGTGGCGCGTCTGCCGTGATATTAGTCAAAGAACGCTTACAAACTCTTCCCGATAGTTGAGTGAACGGACCACTGTAACTGCGGCCTGGTCCCAACTTCTGGTCAAGTTGCTTCAACTGGAACTCTCCCTAATTTATCCTGCCCCTACCGGTGGGAGACTTAAAGTTCCTTTTTCCAACGGGCCGTTCTTTTTCATGTTCCCTGAATAGTTTGAGACGCGCTAATAAGTTTCCACCTTAGATATTTTGGTTTCCGATAGTCAATTGACAGGAGAATGTCGATATTGCTACTGGAACTTTGCGCTACTACGCTATTGATTGTGGAGGGAAAGAAGTTACGTCATGTTTTGCTGATGCCATAATATCTGCTAAAGTTTTTTCGGGTAACGAACTATTTCAGTGTTTATTGCCAGTATGAGACAGGAGGCAGAAAGGAAATGGTGTACGTTGATCATAATTTGAGAGAGAATCACAACAGAGCGCCGTCACCACATGCCTGCGTGACCGACTTTTAGTAGTTGGATTTTAAGGATAGGTTGGGCCGTGGAAAATTCAACCAGGATAAGTGAGGGCAGGACAAGTTAGGCTTCACCATTCTACGTCGGTTTAGGCAAGGAATTAGGTTAGGTAAGTTAGGTTTTAAGCAACGTAAGTTTACGTTACGTTTTAGTTTGTTAAGTTGAGCTTGGTTACATTAAGAAAGATTCCGGTCGGTAAGGTTACGTTTCGGTAAAGTTATACAGTAGGTTCGGTCATCCTGGGTGTTGTAATGGCTCGTTGGAGGGTAAACGTAATAATACCAAGGAAAAAGCTTCATAGCGTTGTCCAAGCACAGCAAGTGCTCCCAATCAAGAGACAATACCAGAGGCTGTGTTCTCCAAACCAAGGCATTCAGATATAATGAGACTTGGACCTGTCTCGTGACACGCTTGATTTAAGACACTTCAGAGGGTTTCCCGACAGGATTACATTCCAACCTCACCCATCCTCAAATAAGCTGCATCCGAGTCCTGTCATGTCTGACATAACATCCTTTCCATAACAGGGCACGGTAGTTCGGATAAATACAAAGTTCCGTCAAGTTCTCCGAAGCCCATTTCCGGGAGCTGATTCAAACTGTTTCAGTGTGCGGTTTCAGAGCGAAGGCGAGGCTGGACCCATCATGAAATGGCCTGCTTTCATTAGAATCCAAGTAGATAATGCGGACAACTTTTCGGGTGCAAACAGTTTTCGAACTCTTCTCGTTGCCTCTTTTGCTGTGTTAAAATGTGAGTCAGCTAATAAGACGAAGAATCTGGAGTGAAATACCCCACTGGGAATATCTTTTTTGGAACATCCCTCTGGGAACAGGAAGGTGCCAAAGACCTGAGACCGATTGATGCTGTTGCAACATACCGAGGTCCTGTTTCCCACTGACTTGTGTTCGTACTGTGATGCGAGATTCCGAGAAATTACCAAATTTAATTTTGTATCTTAAACTGACCTAGCAGATGACTTGGCGAATGAACCCAATGCGTTATGTATTTAAGACAGGTATTTTTCATGTCTATTTTTTTTTCTTTTTTGCAGGGTTTGCTATATGCTGGCTACGGTTTCAATGATTCTGAAAATTCTGAAAACACGGAATGTTCTAAGAACTCTAATTCTTTCGAGTTTTAGTTTTTGCCTACCTGTATCACTCAAACCTGGTCTCATATTTCATTCCACGATGAGGATCAACGATACGACCACAAACCTTGGAAGAGGTTAGATTACATTAGCAAGGTCAGGTTTAGGTTAGGCAAAAGAACCTTCCGGTAAGTCGATTTTGTCTCCGTATGCTATGTTTCGACTATCACTAAGTGTAATTTCGTAGATTTCTTAAAATAGTTGCTTGGAGGTAAGCTGCATCAGGTGCGGTGACGATGAAATATTAAGTCAATCTAGGTTAATTTTCCCATGCTGAGCGCAACTTATGTTAGCGACGGAGAGTAGAAAAGAAGAGATAGAAGTGAAACTGAAAGTATGTATCAAAGGACTTGAAAGGGATTTACTGACCTTTGGCTGAGATTGCAAAACTGAACACAAAGATTGCTGAACTTTGTGCATGCAAACACTTAATTTCAGCTCTCGCTGTCGTCGATTTACGCGAAAGCGTAATGGCCGGAAAAGCTCACTTGCAGGCGCCCTGCCGTTTCGGAGGAACCAAAACTTTCCGCAGACGTTTTTGCTACTCTGCAAATCAATTTAGCGTACTTTACAAAGTCGCGCAATCCTTGGTCTTACAATGCCGTGATATTCTGAGTTGTTACCGGTCAAATTTTCTAGTCATATTCATTTTAAAAATGCACATTTTTTATTACTTTTCCCAAAGCACAAGAAATATCCCACTACAGTTCATTTTTATCAAGGCACCGTATGAACAGATAAAACGCTGCATTCGGGCAACTAACAAGTAAGTATTTTATTAAAATACTACCGAAATAAGTTCAATATCTGGCGTAGATTTGATGATACACAGTAAAAATAAAACACCCTTTTTTGGGAAGGCTATACCAGTTTTGGTTGTGAAACTAAAACGGTGGTAGCATGTATTTTGGGAATTTTTCGAGATAGACCTGTGTTCAGCCACATCATTGAAAAGGACTTGGCGAGAGCTTTCCATTGATGTAGCTGAACATAGGACTACATGGAAAAATTACAAAAATACGCACCTCTTCCGTTTTAGTTTCATACTCAAAACAGGTATAGCATTTCCCAAAACGAGGGTTTTTTTACTGTGTACTTCCGTATTTTGGTTTATATTCAGGTATGATCTTTCAGTTAAATATAAATGTGAAGCGTAGGGAGCTCATTCTTTTAATATGGTTTCTAATAGTTTTCTCTTGAAAACCATTGGAAATACGATGGTGGGCTTTTTCCACCTCTATCATAGAAATACAGGTATGAGACTGCGTGAAATAGGTTGGTAAATACGTATTACTAAGGGTAAATTCGTGTATTTCTCATCTGTAAATTTGAATAACCGCGTATTGAACATATCCCTACAGTTTTTTCTTCTGAATTCAAAAAGGAAAGTCTGGCTAAATGAAAAGAAATCGGTCAACTGCTTGCAAGAAGGATCAGTTAGTTGAGGCTCCTCAGATCTATATGTTAGTAAAGCAGTTCATTACCGTGGCAAACTTCATTGAAAGGGAAGAATTCCCGAGGGATTTGTACCTTTGGGAGCAACTTACAATAGGCTAAAAACAACCGACTCCTGCTGAGGACGTGAGGGGCAAATCAAAAGGAGTAGACAAAGGTGCGACTCAAGGAGGAGCCACCAAGGCATTCTGGAGATTGCGTGTCCTTAAAGGTGCAAGGAGCAGCAAGGACTGATACAGCAAAAAAACAAAAAAAAAACGATCACCGTGACGCCAGCACCACAGACATCAGCACCAAACCTGGACCTCGCACAAAAAAAAGGTGTGCCGACAAAAGCACAAACTCCAAGAATCTGTCCTGCAACGGGACCAGAATTTTTTTTTAATTGAATTTGGAGAGAGCAAGTGTCTGCCTAATACCACCCATATAGCATCCTGTTCAGCTGTTTGTCCTGATTTCGTCAGTATAAAAACACCAAACAACAGGTTCTCACGGCAGAGTTCAATTTTTGAAAATTATTATTTTAAAAATAATTTGTGGCTTTAAGTAAGATTGGTTTGATTTGTATGTAGGAATAGATTTGTTTTAAAATGCTGCTGCGCATCTGCAAGAGCCAATTGTGTCATTTTTTCATTTTTTTAGGAAATTGCAGACACCACAAGTTGGGACTGTTGGAGTGTTTGAAACACTTGAAACTAGCGCTTCTCCTTATGAAGAGCAGTAAAGAGTATAAATAGTCATGTGATGTATTGTGTTGAACTAACATACATATATTAGCACTTGCTGTCAGGGTACTCAAACTTTAACTGATCTTGTCTAATATCAGTATCACGCTAAAGCCTTTTTATTTAACAAGAAAGCCGTCCTTGCAAAACTGCTTGAACCCAGCAGATTTCTGAATTCCTCGCTTTCCAACAGTGCCGTGCACTGTAAATTTTCAAATCTTGTATTTTTACCTCTTGCGTACTGATCTACGTCAGTAAGCCGAGCGGAGCGAGGTACAATGCATTTAACCTTAGATACCCTTGCCCAAAGTTTGTCAAGCCTCATACCACCTCATAATTGGGATTTTTCACACCGATAAAGGTATCAGGCTTAGCAGGAATCGAGTTTGTTTTTAACGAGCGAGATGAGGTACAACACAAGGAGAGTCGTTAATAATACTGGTAAAGTGGTAAAAGGTGGAACCATGATAGAAGTCCAGGTAGACATAAACTTCAGAGTACAGACGAATTTCAATGGGCAGCTGAGCGCCTGAGGAGAGGAAGCTTTGATTGTTAACTAGGCTGTGTAGGTAACAGGAACCACGAAATGCACATTGGATCCTCGCCTTAGGCAGGATATCTTGTGCTGTGACGCTTTTGGTAAGGTAAGACTGCGAGGCAGGCTGAAGTGAGACTTAAGTGGAGGCATGGAGGACAAAACAAGGACGGATCTCAAGTTGGGCTGGGCTACCAATGTCAGGGATTTATAGACATCCTGTGGGTGTCCTTGTAAGCGCACTTACGTTGGTTTGGTCCATGGAATTTGATCCAGTACGGAGGTGGTGGGAAGACTTAAGCCGAGAGAGCAACTACCGTTAAAGGTTTCTTTCAGGGACGAGAGAGTGAAAGTTTTCTGGAAGGATCATCTCGAGACGGGCTAGCCGAGCATAAAATAAGCCATCGTATTAATCTATCACTATTTTGCTTGCCTTAGGAACGCCCTTGTGCCAATCTGTGCCTTCATGTAGGCCTGTCACACGCTGTGCAAACACTTCGGCCTCAAGCAATTTATACTCTTCATTAAATCCGACTCGGTTTACGACTATTCTCATTCACACAAGGCCAACAAAAACTCTCGTGAACTAATTAATCGCTTCGAAAAGCATCGAGTTTAACCTTATCCGACGAAGATTATTTTCCACTCGCGAAACATTAACTCTCATATGACAGCAATGTTCATCATCTATTCAAGGTACAAACATACCCCACCGTCTCAGTGAAAGAATTTCTACTTGTTTATTTCGACTGCTGAGTTCAGTGCGGTTTTGGCTCGAGTAAGAGCGGAATAGTGATAAGGTGAGGATATGTTGGGGAGGAATAACTTGGTCACCATAGGATAGGGATTCGAATAAGGTTAGGAAGGGTTCAGGATGCATTGACAGCGGTCAGGATAATGAGAAGAGGTGAGTTTTGATGTCAGGTGGATTTCGGTGAGATCAGTAAAGATTAGGTTGGGTAACGTTGCCAGCTTCGTGATCTTGACGCTTAAGTTTTCTATTGCACGAGACATCATCTTGACGATTGCTGTCAAGTATACAGCCGTTCAAAGAGCCACTCAACCAATCCTGACAACCATACAGGCAGTCCCATCATCAGTTGATAGTCAACCCTATGTATCTGTGCTCGTTTGAGAGAGAAGACTTTTCGATTTCTCATCCGGCGATTCAAAGGCAAATCTCTTAGAAATTATCTTGTTATCGGGGTGTCCGCCAATAATTTCCCAAAAGGCGTTTTCCAAAGACGCCGCCGGCACGTTGTCTGTCAGGCTCGTGTGCGTGGCGTATTTCACGACTGCTATCACTGATCGAATAAGGACAAAGGACCCTGTTAGTAGCTTGAAAGTAGCCCTTTCCACCAGACAGAACTTCCGATATTAAAAATTCACAACTTGTCTAGAGTCGCTGTGACCCCTTTTTAACAGTTTCCGCAGAGTTGGAATTCTTTACAAACTTTGGGGCGGTCCACAAATTTCATTTATAATCTCCACCAATATCGCGATCACTGATAGCAGAGTATTTCAAGCCTTCCGCTTTTGCGTCATACTTCCCAAAGTTATGAACGGCTACGTTACGAGAATTCATCTTGCAGTGTGCCCGGAATCGAATGGGCGATTTTCAACAGGCGCTGCATCTTTCAACGTTTCTATCCTTGTCCTGTAGTAACATAAGATAATTCTCTTTTTCTGTAAGCTCGTCTGACGTAATTCAATATAACAGCTGAACATAACCTTGTTATAAGACCTACTGAACAAAGAAAAAAAATCTAAAAATAACGAAATGAAGAATTTTGTTATTTAATTATGAAAACTGATAACTTTGAGGCAAAGCCGTTTTAATTTTGAGACAGAAATGCAGCATCATCAAAAGAGCATTTTCTCACAGATCCAGATAAGTTGCTTTGAAATGGGGATTGCCATCCGCATAGGAGGGGAGGGTAGAAAACATCATACAAAACAAAATTACCCCAAAGCTTCTGGGTTTCATGATTAATGGGAATACGAAAGTGTTTCACCTCGCGCTAGTATTCGCTTACACATGAGCATTATAATAATTAATGTATACAAAGGCCAGTATTGTTCGAATATAGAGCTGAGTGACAGGTTACATGACAGCGAAGCCCAACGGCACGTTCCTTCCACAATGGCAAAAACTGCGACAACAGCCTTTTTATTAGAGAACACTTTTAATGTTTCTTTTCACAAAGGTCCTGATATCAGCAGTTTGAAAAAATTATCGACTTTATCAAGAAAGGAACCAAAAGCTTCTGTAATATTTCAAGGTTTCCGCCTAAGGAGCGGCCGAAACCCAATTATGAGAAATTCTCCAGTCGGAACAAAAAAATAAAAAGCTCTTAAACACTTGATGCTTCTTTTTAACGAGTTCTGAAACCCTTGTCCGATGAAATAAACGCTTTTTGCAGGAGGAATGGTACTTTGAGGTTTGTTAGGCAATTTTTTGTAACCAAGAAAACGTATTATTACCGTTA
>Ga0058701_10001377_pt1 | contig 17131 bp, 11 predicted proteins | sample AgamicOrMae_FD_97039 | JGI IMG/M metagenome (GOLD analysis project Ga0058701, IMG submission 97039) | Agave microbial communities from Guanajuato, Mexico - Or.Ma.e | ecosystem: Host-associated > Plants > Phyllosphere > Phylloplane/Leaf | place: Guanajuato, Mexico | collected 2012-06-04
CAGCGATTCTTTTATTTATTTATTTTTTTGACATGAGTATCCTCAGTATTCTCCGGAATTTTTAGGCTTTTATATAAAACTGACCCCAGCGCTGAAATCTCCTTATTCTTGAAAACAAAAAAAGATGAAAAAAAGAATTATTTTTTTGAATGGGCGGGTCAGCGCGAACTTTTGGTTGCGATAATACTTGCAATCAGTGGAGTTAACAAAAACTGTCGTGATAATAGCTCACCACTGTCGTGGAGACACTTCCCCCCCTCCTCCCCGAAAGGTCTGAGTACAGCATTCCTCCTTTATGGCTTATTTGCTGAAGTGACTCAATGCTCGAGCGAACTTGGGGCGGTGGGCTCCACCTACGCTTCGAGTCAAGGGCTCGTGGCGGCATCATCGGGGATCTTTCTCGCACCCACTGAGTACTCACCACTCGTCATCTCACTCTAGCACCTTCCCGAAATAACCGGACTGAGTGAGCAATACGAGGCACATATTACGTGCTATTTCGTGGGGAGCATGGTGGGGCACAGCGGTCTCTCTCGAACTGCAGTCTGCTAAGGGGCGTGCGAGTGAGATGGAGGAGAGTGTTCAGCAAAGGGGGGAGGTCGGGCCGTGTGCAATATGCTCTTGGAAAGACTAGCGGGCAACACCAGCTCCCACCGTCATTCGAATTTTATTCAGAGAGAGGTAGTTAGGTGTCGGAAAGCAGCGGTATCACCTCAGTCGAGTTAGTGGCTCCACTTGGCTGACGCTAGCGTTTCGCGCTCCTACCCAACGAAACTCGAAACTTAAGGTAGGTCTTGAAGACAGTGCGACGGAAACATCAGTGGAAACTATCAGTGTAGTGGAAAGACTGTGACTTATCAGGAAGTGGGCATATTGAAGTGCAGCGAGCCAAATGGACTATTCTGCATAGTACGGTGCATCAATTACAGTGAAGTATTTCATTACGGTGCTTCGAATCCTTAGAGTTGAATACCCAACAACTCAAGATCAGATATTCCATCCGGGAAACTTTACGGCTGAAGTCAAGAGCTATCCTGAAGAAGCATTCATCCATGGATTAATTTTTTTTTAAAGATTGACTAAGTGATCTCAAGACAGCATTCTTGAGATAGGCCAAAGCACCAGACTGAGGGACTTATCTTGAGAGCAGACTGAGTCTCAGACTCAGGCACTGATCCTGAGATAAGAGAAACTCCTACACTGGACAGCCTATCTTGAGATACGAATAACACCCAGAATAAGCGTGGTCTCCAGGCTTTGGGTCTCTCGGTCACTGAGATCTCACTTCAACTATCAGAAGGAGCTGCAATTGAATCCAGTTTGGATGAATACTTTTTTAAGGCAATGCTGTACCAGAATAATGTGGTGCTTGACTGGAAATTTCAGCTCCTCAGTGTATCAGGCGGATCAAGTGGTGTCATCATACACACTCAGAAAATCCAATTGACAGTATCGCAATAGAATTCTTATTTTACTCATTGTTAGAAAATGGGAAACATTATTTTTCTTTTTTTGAGAAACGGTTGAAATGTCAGTAACTTGAGAAAAATAAATAGAAAACATCCTTGATATATTTTCAGCCATATACTATTAAGGAAAAAAATCCTCATGTGAGGTCATGTCTGACCTAGAATTTTTCTTAGTTTACTGGCCAAAAGAAATGTTAACTGTTCTATATAAATTGAGTTTTCTTTATTTTTTATTAATAAAAAGAAAAAAACAAACATTTTACTAATCAAAACGGAAAGAATAACCTGATTAAATTACACGAGTTGTCGAACTTTTTAGAAAAAATCACACTAGCATTTCACTTCGGATACTCAAATTTCAAGCGTTTTCGTCGTCAAGGCAGAGATTTTAGTTATGATACTAAAGCGAATATTTCTTAATTTTGTTGTCGTTTTTTATTATTTTTATATTCGATTTGGAGTCTAAGTGAGGAACAGACATTGAGAAAAATATGGAGTTGACGCTCATTCGACGTCGATGATTCGGTCACGTTAAAATCGTTCGAACGTCGCTTTAGTTTTTTGTTCTCAGTGAATAAATAATACAATGTTAATTTGAAAGGGAGCAATGTTCACATCTTAAGTTTCACCTTCCGCCACCACGCCAAGCGGTGCGCCTGCGAAGCGAAGCACAAGACGTCAAACTGATCTTATTGAAGCCTATTGTCAAGTAGCCGCATGCCGTTTACCACAACTAGGTGGCTTGCCTTGTGCATTGCTTCGCTGTCGCCAAGCCTCACGCCACCTTTTTCATGACGTTAGTGCTAGCTGCCGGGGGATAAGCGGTATCAGGCTTGGCGACTGTTCAGTTAGTTGAGCCTCGTGTAATTTAGAGTGGGTGACGTGTGTTGTGCCTCGCAGCACAAGCGCTCTGCTCGACTTGGCGACGAAAGGTGGACGACAAGCGCGAAATTCCGCCTTTACAATCTACAGTATTGTTAATTTTTGGGTTTTTAATATTGGCGACGAATTCCAGTTCGTTATTGACCAAACTTAAACATGTCTGTCTAAAAAGATACGATGAAAACAAAAATGCCTGATACATTTCACGGGGTGTGACACACGTTCACCTGACGGCGGCTTCCAAATTTGGGGGCTGCTGCATCTTCTAATAGTTACATAAACCGCGGGCGGACTGCCAAACGAACAGAGGGAAAACGGATGAGCGACGAAAGAAGACGGCGAATATGAAAGAGGGGGAAAGGCAAAGTGTATTATTAGACGGTGGCTCCTACGTTCCTTCACGCTCATCAAGTTCCGACGTCTCGATCAAATTTTTCAAAAAAACTCTTTTAAACGAACGCAAAAACAAAGGCACATTTATAACAAGAGACAGCGGAAACATAGTTCAGTGATACAAGGACAAGCCGGTCTTATGCCTCTGAGAAAGACACACTAGTGATATTTGGAGGAACGCTTTGAGTGTTATCAGAGCACGCACCGGATAAACGAGAAATATTGATGTCAAGCCGTATGCAAGAAAAGACTATACTGCCACAAACTGTCCTATGATCTTCATATGCAAGATAGCCGAAACTGTGTACTTGAAAATAGAAATTGCGTATGTGCAATGAAAGGCGATGATGAGCCCTTTTCAAGATGCGATAATTTCAAGTGCAAACTCCCAAATGTTTGAGAACGAAAAGGGGCACTTCCTCTGATAAATATTCGCTTTGCAAATATGCAAACATTACGAGATACCAAAAATGGCGCTGCCGCTCCAAGCACACTCCAGCATAAGGTGTTATTTAGGAAGATGAAATCATTGCGGAAGACAGACGACCGACGCGACATATACACGCGGCATAAATTAGAATTTCCGTTTGAGCTGATGAGCAAGAATTCATATGAGAAACTCATTAAACCCAAAATGACAAATATAAAATAGATTACAAATGGTTTCTAGTGTTTGAAAATGCTAAATTCTTATCACAAATTCCCTTGAAATAACATAACCAAGCAGTTTTCTAAGACGAGGTGTGAATACTCGAAGGCAGCCGACACATAGCAATATGGCGGCCTTGTGCTATCCACCACGCGTGTTTAAATAGCGTGTTTAAATGGATTTCACATTTTCCGCGAGAGTAAGGGGGTAAAACAGACGAAGTAAACCTGTGTGATCATTTTGGTATGCAATATTACATGCTATGATGACGCGGAAAAGTTGTAAATAATTTAAATAAGCTTTTTACGGAAAATAGGGCCGCCATATTGCGCTGGGTTGGCTACTTTCGAGTATTCACATCCTCGCGTTCGTGAACTACTCGCAGCTATGTTATTTCCAGCAAAAATGTGGCGAGAATTAAGCATTTTTGAATACTAGAAACCTGTAGAATAGATTTAACATCTGCCAATAAGAAACCTGTAGAATAGATTTAACATCCGCCAATAAGGGTTTTCATGTGTATTTCATATGAAATCTAGCTCATCAGCTCAAACGGAAATTCAAATTTATCCCGCCTCTATGTCCTCGCTGCCTGTATTCCGGAACGACATCACCTTCTTACATGACACCTTACTCCAGCAAAGGTCAAAGTTCAAATAGACCTACTATAACGTTGTCCACATGATCCTTCACCAATTTAAGAGGCACAAACATTCGGTCAAAGACGTTCATCATCTTATAATAGATCTCAAATCCAGATTTCACGAGAGGAAGATCTCTTACCATTGGATCCAGCGGGGTTGCAAATGAAATATTCTGCTATAAAAATATTTCACGAACAGAGAGTTAGGCAAAGGCTGGTCGGTGAGGAGTTTCCGCTAATGCTGGGGCTTTTCTGTTTCAGGTCGTACGAAAGTACTCAATCGATCACCATGCCTTTCAAGCCCATTGAAAACCCCAAGTGCCCGAAGTGCGGCAAGTCCGTGTACGCCGCTGAGGAGCGCGTCGCGGGAGGACTCAAGTTCCACAAGATGTGCTTCAAGTGTGGTGAGTAAAACCACGAGCCACCTGCCCCTTTCACTGATTCCCATGGAGACCCACAAGACTAGAACGGAGCTTTTCTCTGCAGGTATGTGCAACAAGTTGCTCGACTCAACCAACTGCTCCGAGCACGAAGGTGAACTTTTCTGCAAAACATGCCACGCCCGCAAGTACGGACCTAAGGGCTACGGATTCGGTGGTGGTGCTGGATGCCTGAGCATGGACTCCGGTGAACATCTTCAAAGCGGAGAGTGAGTACTCATCTTTGTCACTACCATTGGCAAGCCAGTCAGCCCTGCTCATCTCTCATCTCCCGAAGCCCGGCCCCCGATTCCGATCCCTTTGACTTGAAACCAACCAACCCACCAACCGCTTCTAGGAGTAACGTAAGAGTGACGTCCCAGGCAAAGTGTGCAAGTCCCTCGCGTAAGTCGATGATATCCGTGTGACCAGCGTCTCCAAGCATGCCTCCATAATCCACTTCCATTAGAATGAATGAAGGTTAAGTAACAGAAACTGTACGACGCTGGTCTTGTACAGTCAGTTTGAGGGCGTTTTCTTATCTCTTTTTCTTATGTACATTTATGTGCTCATGCTTGCCAACCTTATTGAACCACCAATAACGCTTGATTCGATAGTGTAAGTGAGGACGAAACCAAGTTGTTTTTTGGACCCGCATGAGCGTGACCACCCCGTTCTGTTTGTCCTGCCAGCAACTAAATGATGGTCTGCCCGCACTCACGGCACGGCACGGCCGCTCCTGCCGCCGCCCGGGGCTTCTCCGCGCGGTCGCCATCAAAATCTGCACACCCCGCCCGAACGCCCGCCTCTTGTCCCTTCCACCTCCTGCTCACCGACGGATAGCTTGCTATCTCTCTCTTCCATGGTCCACCTTTCAACCCTTCACCCTCCCCACCCACCACCCCTCTGTCTCAACGATCGTGGACGTCGTCCGTCGCTAGACCATCCAAGCACGACAGTGTATGACCATGTTGTGATTTCCTTCTATTTTTTTAATTTTTTTAATGCAGTATAGTGTTTTGACGCATGTTCGTGCATTTTGTAGACCTGATATCTCATTTTAACGTAAACAAACATTTGGATATGTTGGATAGTGTTGTAAAGGATTAGAGGGTAGGTTTTGAATGTGACAAAAATGTGGACGGTTAATTCTAAGATCTATTTTAAGATTCGTAATCCACACTCACAAAAAAGAGTAAAAGTGGTTAAATGTACAATGTGGAAAATTTATACAATGTATTTGACATCGAAGAAATAAAAAATACTACGGGGAGATTTAGCATTGTTGTCTTGAATTCATGACAAGCGCAATGGTTCAGTTCGGATAGTATTTTAAAAATCGAAAGGGGGAACTCGAGGACGCACGAGCTGGTCAATACGTTAGGGTCTTTGCAGTCAATCTCTTTGCCAATTTAGGCAAAAATTTGGTTCATCTGCTGGAAAAATTGATTAACTATTCTCTAATCTAATCAGGTCAGGTCGAGACAGCCTTTCGCTGCCTTTCGTCGCACTCACGAATCATGTTGCCAAGTATTTGGGCAAGACGAAATCACGTCAGAAATGGCAGAAAGCACTTTTAACGAGAAACAGTCGCCTCCTGCTGGCCATTTGCCGTAGATTTTTTTTGAGCTTTCTATCATTAATCAGCAGTCTTGAGCTTTCAGTGTGACGGCAGTTGCCAGCTCGGCTCCTGTATGCGACCACAGACTACAAAGCGCTGTACAAATTTGATCACGTGATTACGCTTCTACCAGCCCAGTCGTTCAAGAGCTTCGTCCTTCGTTTTTTTCAAAATATTAGCCCGAAATAAGAACTGCGTAGCATGCCTTTCCCCCTTTTTGCCTTGCCGATCGAGGTAAAGAATTTCCCCGCATCGGAGTGTCGGAGTGCAGAAGGAAATTTATTTTCGTTGGGGTTGGTCGAGCCTGTGGAACCGATACGGTGAGAAACTATTCTGATGTGAATGTTGAACTTTGTCTTAAGCGTAGAGGCTAAGTTGCATGGCTGCACACGAGCTATCTAACATGTCCGCTGATCTAACATTGTAGCTATCAGAACTGATGACCCGCGAATGAAGGAAACCAAATACGAACTGTCTGAACTGAGTCTTTTTACACAAGATTCAAAGGTATGATTTTAGCGGGAATTGTGGAATTTATCGAAGCAGAAAGTATTCCCCTGACCTCGCTTCAGCTTCTTAACAAACGAGTGATGAGATAAGGAAAGCGCCCTCAAAGTTTCGGAAATTCTCGGTCAAAAATGTGTCAATGTTTCATACCATTATTTTTTATAGCTCCTAACCGGACCACTCCTGCGATTCGACGAGATTGCCCTGCCAGTTTCATATCCACAGTGGGTCCATTTCAATTCACAAGAACACAAAAAAAAAAAGAACTGAATAAAAAGGAATACACTTTTTTGAAAAAAGAAATCCAAAGACGTCACTCGAGCTTCTCTAATGCTAGTTTTAGCTTACGTTACATGTAACCCGTTTAAAGACAACTTTTAGACTGCTTGTCGTCATTTCCTGTACTTTGACTAACCAAATTTTCTAAATGTGAAATCACGCTGTCTCACGCTTCCCTAATAAACTTCCTGCGTCTGTCTGTCATACTCTGCCGTAATCAGAAAACACCAAAGGCTGAGTACGGCTAAAATAAAAAATAAAAAAACATGTATTCTTTCGCCCTATGTGTGTCGTTTTTGTTTGTTGAACCAACAGCCAAAAACGGGTACATGAAATCTCACGAATCATATTATGCATCACATAATATCAGTTCTTGCTGTACCGAGCAAGATCCCCTCAGGATTTTCTGAAATTATTATGCAACTTGCTCGACACGCGTGCCGTGCGTGTTGCCTAAAAAGGGCTGTCTACCGATCTTTTAAAGCCTGTGTAGAAGACAACATGCACGGCAATCGTGTCTGCGGAAACAATCGTGGGTTGCGTCAATTTCGAAAATCCTCAGGGGCTCGTATTAAGTCCCTCGGAACATTTATGTTTGAGCTCCACACTTGGAAATGTGGCATAGAACAAGCAAGACATAGCACAAGAAACCGTATTTTCCCCCACTTGGCAGAAAAAAAGGCATGAATTAAGTAATCCACTTCCAAAAAACATAGACGTATCGATAAAATAGATAAAGTTTCTATACATTTACTATTTCTATAAAGATAGATAAAGGTTCTATATATATACCAGGCCATGTTGGCCTACATCATTTTAGGTCACTGAGAATGTTTAGCTCATGATACAGCCATAAATTGAGCCCGCTTTCAGCCTTTTCAGTGTTTTTCAAGGAACTGCTGCGATAGTAGCTAGAAGTGTCACTGATATCAAGTGCTCTCCTTAGGGAGGGACATTCCAAACGGACAAGAAAAGCTTGCAGCGCAGTCTGAGACAAACGATCTGAATGGCCTCAGCTCTCCAGTTGAAACGAAGAATTTCTTTAAAAAAAGGTTGTCACAAATAGATTTAGGTATATCGAGCTGCTCAAATCTCATTAAAAACACACAAAAAATCAGCTCAAAAAAAAGCTTTTTTAGGGAAGGGGTATTTAATATTTATTTAAATATAACTGATAAAAAATATTAGAAAATCTTCAAACTAATTATACTCTCTGATTGCGACAATGAGACTCAATGTGATGAGAAATAAAAATTTACACCCAATTAACTTACTGGAAGAACAAAAGCCTTTTCAGCTGCACATCCTTCAACCTTTTAACTTTAAAGTTTTCGTTATTGCCTAAGGATTTGTCAATAAATGTGAGTGGGTCTGCGCCCACTGACATTTTCCGCAAGTTACAGTATATGTAAAACTTTCCGAGTATCTCAACAGGATGACTAATCCCTCCCCTCTTTGAATCAACAATCATTTCGCTCTCTTTCTGTCAGTCGTCCGTCGGAATTTACTGGCCCACATTCTGAACCGTCAGTGTTCTAAATTTAGACGACGTCTACAGTTTCAGCTGAGGGCGCGTTGTGCCAGCGGATCTTTCACTTTTAAAAGAAGCTATTTTCCTATTAACACTGAAATTCAAGCGAGATAGCTCAAGGTTTCCATTTTAAAAAAAGGAAAAAACAAAACGAAGCTTCTCTATTCATTCTAAACGCTCCCTATATTTAGTTTCACAACACAGCCTGTTTCCCTTCAATGCCTGTCAGCATGAGGAGAGATCCGACATTTTAAGTTCAATTAAAAGCAGCCAAATATAACCACATCGATTTTTTAAAGAGATTTCGTAAGCTCTTTTTAAGTATCCCGATTCGGAAAATTTACTACACAACATGAGTCATTCATTACATGGAAAAGTGTAAGCCGCTATCTCATAACACCGGCTTCAGAGTGCAGGAGACCCGTAGGAAGTTCTCTAATGAATACGTCCTCTGACCGAAACTCAGAACTTGACGTCATAGGCCATTAGTTAGAAGACAGAAAATCAAGCCTATAATTAAAAAAAGAAAGAGAACCCTGTTTTGGATACACATGTATTCATTTTGGGGTGAAGGTAAAATAGGTCAATGTCGTGTTTTCCCTAGTTTTCGAGATAGGCACACCAACAGCCATATCAATGAAAAGCTTTCGCAGAGTCCTTTCTATTGGTATGGCTGTTGGTGAGCTAGTCTTGAAAACTAGCGAAAACGTGACGTAGTCCCGTTTTACCAGCACCCCAAACTGGGTACCGGTGTACCAAAAAGGGGATTTTCTTTGTCAGTGGGATAACACAGATTTTCGGTCTTTCTGCGTAGTATTAGCTCGAACAGTATAAGAAGATTCATACTTCTTGCTCACTCATAAGTCGTGAGGTGCAGCTGCTTACATAGGCAGAGAATGCAGTGTGTACCTGCAACAAACAAAAACGCTCACATTAATAGCTTTGACGATGCATGTTAAACCTAGTGGTGTGTGATGTGTTGACACCATGGTGTTTGACCGGGTGTTGCAGGGGCCGTGGAACTTCGGCCCCTCTCGAGCCACGAGCTATTGCCAGGGCACCAGAGGGAGAAGGATGCCCGCGCTGCGGTGGATACGTGTACGCCGCAGAACAGATGCTTGCGCGTGGCAGGGTAAGTTCTTTTCAAAAGAGTCATACCCGAAAGGGGTGCGAAGCAGCCTGAAGAGCTGCTATTGCGGAATAAGTACTCAAAATGCCCGGGGTGAAAAAGAGCCCAAGGGTTATTAACTTGGTACGAAAATAACGTTCGTTATGGCATGTGACGCCTCGTCACAAGGTTACGGATAGGGCACTATTAGGTTATACAAAAATAAGAAACAAGCTGGCTTCCATAAATCGGGGAGCTTGCACATGGAACAAGTGCATTACCATCATCCATATTAGTTCAATGTTGTCAGATTTGACGACTCAGTCAACTTTAACTTAGTGCACAACAAAGATTAGTCTGGAATGTATTGTACGCTTTGAATTGCTATTGAGATGCTCAGAGATGAGGTTTTTTGTCGGATAATCTCGACTGGTTAAGAGGTTAAATGCGGTTTAATTTCTAACTACATGGATGGGGTTTACTCACGATCATTGATCATCCAATTTATAACAACGTGAATATTATCCGGAATCGACGAGTCTAGCTTTCTTTTATTCGATGCAGCAGATGTTTTGTAATGAAATACTGCAGGTAGAATCACGCGACCATTATAAAGAAATAAAGTAGGAATACCCCTTAGTATAGAGTGATCAGTTCTCTGTCTCAAGAAGGCGCCTAAACAAGGATGGTAGTGGACTCGCAGCCTTGTGAAAGTTTATATCTTAACAGCTGACAGAAGTCCGATTCGTCACGTTTCAGAGGTCTGTGTCATGGCACTCCCATATAAAAATGACTCGGTGAGAAGTTTCTTCAATGAGACCGTCACGTTTTGGAAAGGTGGCAAAGTCATGAGCAAGGAGAAAAAATGATATCGTGTTAAGAAGTTATTTTAAAAAGGTCCACAAAAAATCCCGCACGATCTTGTAAATTATGAATTTGAAAGATGGTATACTGTATTTAACATCTAATGTTCCACCTTTCGTTACCAAAGTGGATCGAGAAACAAGACACGCGACCAAAGCTAATTTTGGTTCAGTAATAGTCCCCAAATCTGGTGCCCCTTTCTTCTGAGAGGCACTTTTTGAAGCCCAGACGGGACGTAAGCGGCATCAGGCTTGGCGATGGTCCACCAGAAGAGGGGTAAAGGCACAAAGCACGTGACCTACCCTAAGTAAGCACCACGATCCGTAACGTTAGGTTAGGATGCTTTGAGCCTTGCTCCGTTGTCTCTTCACTCAACTTGGCAACGAAAGGTAAAAAATACATGAAGTAAAATACGCCACCTTTCAAATTTATGATGCATAACTTGGGCCGTTTACAAGTTCATCGTTTCGAAATATCACTGAATCTATTTAAAATCCACTCTATCAAAAGCACTCTCTTCAGGCTCAAGTACATTGCGCTATTCCTGATGCTATTATGCTTAAAGACGGCAGTCAATCATAACAGAGATTCCTCAGAATTTTCGTCTTGAAGGAATTTTGAGAGCATTGTGAAAGGTGCAGACATAGACCTCGCAAATGCATGGGTTGCGCAAAGTACGTTTTTCACCACAATAATCATTGTTTTTGGAGTTCAAAAACGTCTTCTTGCGAAGTTGAATATTTAGAAAATTAAGTTACTGCTGACTAAACAAAGTACGTTCAACGGGATTTTGGGTTCAGCCGTGGCATATCGGCTGCTTCCGCTGCAAGGCTTGCAATCATTACTTGGACTCCACGACTCATTGCGACGGCCCAGACAAGGATATTTACTGCAGAGGTAGTGCCTTGATGCACGTGCATTCCACTTCAAATAACTGCTCTCTTATTATCGGATCGTCTTTGCCGAATGCAACAACTTTGTCCCCTTAACCGTTTAGCTTTTGATTCCTGACGCCAAGACATTCACCCATACAAAAAAAAAAAACAAGCGTTAACGAAGTAGCAACCACAACGCACCGATATCTAGGTGGTTGCAGGGGGGGGGGACATTTTTTCTGTCTATCATAGTACATTAGGGTCGACTACCTTGGAATTGATAAGAAGTTTTCATCCTTGTAAATCTTGGATGCTCTTTTCATTTGCTTTGGGTTGCCATTTCTCCGCTAATTATAAGCCGATCTAAACGAGGCGTTAGTCCCCTAAACAAGCATACCAGTCATCAAGCCTGATGCGGCTGACGTCTGGGCGAAGTCAGTGTGCTGTCGGAAAGTGAGCGGCACTAGACTTGTTAGCGATAGCCGATAGACGAGCAATATTCAAGCCTCAGGCGCTTTACACAGTGGACACACCCTATCTAACTTGTAAGTTAATCTAGCCTAAATTAACCGATTCTAAGCTTGTCGGTAAAAACACTAAAACGCAATGAGAGGTCCAATTCTAAAACACAAGATGTAGAAATGCAATCTTCTGAAGGGAGAGAACAGGAAAGATAGTGAATCAGTTGATGAAGCATCTTGCCGACTCGAGCAATGCGAGTTCTTAAATAGTACTAGTGAAAAGTCCTGACTCAAAGTACGAAGATAAAAATTATTGAGTGTCTTCGGTTTGAATTAAATTCAGAATATCGGCCAAAATGGCGCATCCGCAAAGTACGGCGATAATTAGAGAGCAGTTAACGAAGTTATTGTTGTTGCTTGGTTTCCGGTAAACGTTCGTGTAGAGTGAGTAGTTTACTCTAAGCTCGAAAGTGTTGTGCACTTCACCCTATCCAAGCATTGCTGCCAACAAAATTGAACGAGAAAAAGGACAATTTGGTTTGGAAAAATTGCTGGGACAGTTGGTACCAATGCCAATCATTGTACCTTGGTAGACTGTGTTTCGTGTAACTGTCAACCATAACCATTTACATTACCCCAAAACTTGATTGTCTTTTGTTTCTCGGAAATGGTGCACGATATCTTTAAGTTAACTAATTTGGAACCCTTGAAAAAACACCCTTTCCTTCGGCGTGAACAAAGAGAGGGGGGGGACAAGGTGAGTAACTCTTTGTATTTACCGGACTCCAGAGGGTTGGGCGAGACATTACGACTTTAATCCTTGAAAGAATGTTTTCTCTGTGTAAACTGAAAATTCGCTCTTCAAACGCGATCCTCACTTTACATAAAGCGAACCAAGTGACTCATCAAGTAAATAATTTTCGGTAGTTTACACGAAAAGAATCAAAAATTTTCTCTAATCGAGAAAATCGTATTTCAACTGTAAGGAGTAGGAGGCGACATGCTCTAGAATGCACAGGTCTCGAATGGAGTCAGTCTTTTTCCTTTTATTCACGGTTAGGTATTTCAAACAACGGAATCACTGTAATAAAGTAATGAATTGTAACTTTACACAGAGACATATAATAGAATGAAAACATTTAGCGCGGTGCTACATAGACAGATATTTAGTGAATTTTCACTGAATCTGTTACTCTCACTGATTCAAATTTAGAATATTAGAATGAACTTACGGGTTCTGAATATCTGCATGTAAATGTTTTGACGGTCTTCTAACAGTACTCGCAGAAATAAAAAAGCCGTAACGACAGAAATAATAGTTTGGGGACCTTCACACCGCTTACACCACCGAGGTTAAGAGTTACTGAAAAATTAAAAATATGGGCTGAGTTGCGCAAGAAGTTGGCTGCGGCGTTTGGCCGCGTTTCAAGTCACGGATTTTAACAAGAACGAGGCCGAAATTTCTCATACTACTGAAATAATACCCCCGCATTCTGATCAATGTCGACCATTGAAAACCCGTTCTAAATCGAGTCCTATCACTTTTGTCTTCATAGAAGGATGAAAACAAAATTGATAGCTGTGTATCAAACGGGTTAGTAAATTATACGTACAAGGATGAGACGTCTTTTATATCAACTGTGCAGTACACATATTATTAATGATAGAGCACTCTGTTCTGTATGCCTAATTTTGAATAGAGACTCTAGCACCTGTGTTACACCGTGACCTTTCGACTAAATTCTGAAGGATTGACAAGATAAAACGGAGAATTTTAAGTTAACTCAGATCAGGATCAGTGTACCTCATGTCTCGATCCGCTATCGATCCGCTCGGCTGCCACCAAGAATCTGTTATTCCTTGACGGCAGGAACTTCCACCAAAAAGAACGGGGCATAAGGTTTTTAAGCATTTTTTAATGGCAAGTTAATAGAAAATGACTGGAAACGGATACGTGTTCGTGCTTTCGAACACAGTAAAAACAAAACACCCCTTTTAGGAAATGCTGAATCTGTTTTGGGTGTGAAACTAAAACAGGGTATTGGTGATTTTTCAACATAGACTTGTGTTCAGCCACATCAATGGAAAGCTCTCGCCGAGACCTTTTGAATGATATGGCTATGGCTGAACATAGGCCTATCTTGAGAAATAACCACGTACCTCCCCCGTTTTAGTTTCACACCCAAAACAGGTACAAAACTCCCTAAAACAGGTGTTTGGTTTTTACTGTAAATGACTTGGCCTAAATTGGGTGACACTTTGTTTACGCTAAGGAACGTTGCGCCTCACGTCACAGCCACCGTTACCTGCGCTACGTATCGCATAGTGAGTAAAAGGACACCTACACAAGTTATAGAGGACGTCACACTGAGCAAGTTTTTAGAAAGGAGGGTCGGTTCCCCACAATGACAGACAAGGAAATATCTGTGCACATTGCAGTGGCCCATAGTCCGCGCACATTTCAAAACGCTATTTCGTCCACTGACATTTTTTTTCTCATATAAATATGGCTCGCTGTATTATTCATGAAAGGAAAGTATTAATTGTCGTTGTGTTTTTCCGATGAAGAGCTGGCATAAGGAGTGCTTCAAGTGCGGCGATTGTTCGAAGCGACTGGACTCCGTCAATTGTTGCGAGGGTCCAGACAAGGATATTTACTGCAAAGGTACAAAGAGTGGCCACAGCTTACTACATGTACAGGCTGCGCAAGACTGCATTTTAACCACCGCAGATTTCAAAGAGGCAAGCAAACTAAAATTACGTAAAGGTTATTTTTTATATAATATCAAGGCTAAAGAATTCAATAAGATAAATGATATATCTTTCAATTAAAGACAATTGAGAGAATAAACTATACCATGTGAGTTGCGAGCCCCTGAAGATTTTCTGAAATGACGATACAACCTGCTCGACATGAGTGTCATGCGTGTTGCCTACCACGGGCTGGATTCCTGGCTTTTCAGCCTGTAGTGGACAACACGCGTGGCACTCGTGTCGGGCAGGTTGTATCGTCATTTCCGAAAATCCTCAGGGGCTCGCAACTCACATGGGACAGGAGTAGAGGCACGATGTTGACGGGCGACTTTCTCTGATGTCACTATCCCTGACTGCTTCGCTTCATAGCTGACATGGAGCAAAGGCAATCAACGTTTTGATTCTTACGGCCTGTAAGCCATAGCCAGTCAAAGGGGACCTTTAATACCTGAGGTCGTGGTCTCTATGCCTCGAGTCTCTCCACGTGCAGCACAAAAGTAGATAAAAAAGTTTGAGAAATATAACAATAATCATAAAAACATTAAAATATCATGAAAATATTTTTCATAATCATTAAAATGTTACAATAATTGTGAATAGAAATTCCGTATACAAACTATTGGCTGCACAGTTTCAAAATATTTCAGCGTTTATTTTTTTATTATTATTAAAACGCGATAGTGTGATGCGTAAAAATGTAATTGTACAGGCTTTTATCCTAACAACAGCAAAAAAGAACATTAACTTGAACCAGTCTTTTTTTTTGTAAATAAAGTGTTTATACGAATACTGCAGTGTGACTCTGAAGTGACACATAAAGAAACTCTGAAGTGAAATCACGATTAGTTCAAAGCCATGCGACTTTGAAAATAATTTTAAAAGCTATAGACTGCTGCTTTTGCTGTCAATCATATCATGGCAGAGGAGTCCACGCTTCTAACACGCTTCGAAGTAAGGCCAACAACATAAGTACTATAGAATATAAACGTGATCGAATTCTACACACACAAACCGAAACACCATGCCGCATCATCTGCTATTCCACTGTTGGTGGAACTAACGCGGGACTTTGTGTCAATGGCTATTTACAAGGAAACCAACGTTATCAGTGAGCAACGATGTAATGTCAAGAAATAAATGTAAACTTCAACGCTGCATGCTCCTCTGAACAATGTCATCACTTCCTCCTCCTGCATGCGTTTTCATTAATAGTAGAATACGTTTGTTTGGTGTGGTTTACTTAGACTTACATCAACTTTTTTTTGTCAATGTATCGTTTTTCTTACATTTTTGTACATTTTTTTGAGAAAATGATTGTTTAATTGTCTTCTCAACCAAACGTTGCTTGTGATTCAGCTAATTGGACTTCAATAATCAACAAGGCATGCTTTCGGCATGTTTTTTTGCGTTTAGGCTGAAGAAATAGAATATTGCGTTTGGTACAAACATTGTCTTTTAATTCGAGAAATCTAGTATTGTTGTCGGCATAAAATGATAGGAATGACAATTAAATTACCAGCCGTGTCAATATTGTCACAGTTTCACCTCCAAGATGATCTTGAAAGAGATTTTTTGAGGGGAACTTTTTTTGTCCGATTGAATTAAAATTTAAACATATGGAAAAAGTCAATCGATTCAAATCATCCCCTGACTTGAAATCGCCACACTTTCTATTGCAAGATGGTCTTTAATGAGATAACTGGTCTTTGAATAAGGTTTTTGAGTAAGATAATTTTGATTGAGATCACCTGAAAACAAGACTGTGCCTTCGTGATAACCTTTGACGATGTGCATTACAGTCTGCTACGGGAAGAAGTTTGGCCCCAAGGGGTACGGTTACGGTCTAGGAGCTGGGGCGCTGCAAAGTGACGCCAGCATTTATACTAACGGGTACGTTCACTTTTTTTTCAGTTTTGCTAACAAACCGCTCATTTTATTGTTAATACGCTTGACTTTGTACGCTATTACTTCCGCTGCTTAATTCAAACAAGAAATAAAAAAAAGAGAAAAGGTACACTTTCTTTTAATTTTTAAGTGTAAAATCCGAAAAAGCGTTACATAGAGATTAATATTGCATTTAAATAAATGATTGCACTAACGCACCAAATATTTCACTGTTGAAAATGTTAATAAAACAATGAAAAAAAAAGCTATGCAGATTGTAAAACGAAGCGATTCTCGACCTTCATGGTTTAGTCAGTTTAGCTCGAAGCACAACGGCACAGAAATATATTTTTTTCTCCTTTTTCTTTTAATTTGCTAAGTATTGTGTTCAACACACTCATTATTGTCTCTTAGTGCACCGAAACATCTGGATTCCTTCAGGTTACATCTGAAAAAAATATTTTCTCATTAGTAGGTTTTTAGACTACATTCCTCATTGAGAAGCAGAATTTGTCAACTAAATTGTTCAATTGTCTCTCACATTGTCAGTGCGCCGATAATTCCGTATTCTTTCATTTCGTATCTATCAGGAAAAAATAATCTCTAATTTGTAGGTTTTAAACTGTATTTCTCAGTGAAAAGTAGAATGAGGGACTTCCGCCAAAAAGAAAAAAAGAAGTTGCCTCAAAACAAACCGAGCCGTGACGAGTCTAGCCTTGCCCCGGTGTAATATCTCGTCTATGGCCGGATCGGCCGCCCATGGTTGTTTTGTTAATTGTCACGGTTTAAGGA
>Ga0058701_10001378_pt1 | contig 17129 bp, 10 predicted proteins | sample AgamicOrMae_FD_97039 | JGI IMG/M metagenome (GOLD analysis project Ga0058701, IMG submission 97039) | Agave microbial communities from Guanajuato, Mexico - Or.Ma.e | ecosystem: Host-associated > Plants > Phyllosphere > Phylloplane/Leaf | place: Guanajuato, Mexico | collected 2012-06-04
CTCCATCAAGAATAGTCCGATCGAGCTCGGGTAATTTTTTTAATTTTTTTCTCATCAAGTGGCATCATTTGAGCCCTGAGCACCATAACTTTTCGAAAAAAGTACATTTCGTGCACACCCTAATGACATGCATTGACTAGAAATAAGATTTACCCGTAAAAAAATGAAGCGAAAAATATTCCGTTTCGTAGGTACCGAGATACACTTTATCAAAAGTTGCCTTCCTGCTTCTGATGATCTAATCTGGTTCCGCTGTTCATTAATGAAAATTAATGACCCAACCGTGCAGATTAGTTAACGTGTCCTATGTCTCGCTCCGCTCATTGCCAGATCAGCGACGAAGAATAAGACACGTTGTAAATTCAACCTTTTTACCTGTGCATTTTTATGGCTTGTATGAATCACCCTTTAGCAGAATCTTAGAGTTTTGGAGGAAAAGTGTTCGTTCCTAGTGGTTTGAGCAGAAATAGGTTAACGCGGAGACAAAACGCAAGATAGGGCGGACGCAGTGTTTGGCCCTATTTAATGTCTGTTGGCGAGAAAATCAGTGTTGATGATTGAACAAAAGAGCGACGGGACGCAACGCGACGTGATTCGTTGAATCTTATCGGGGGAATCTGGTTTTAAGAGGCTCTCTGCCGGCGCGCGGTACGCTAATTAAACATGCGCCGCGTGTTTGGCAAACCATGCAGATTCTGGAAGCCAATTGTCTGCGGCCGTCACTTCCACGATCACCAGCTTTTTTAATTTCCCCAACAATGTCAGAACGGCTTCACCCGACCAAGGACTCACTCCAAAAGTTTTTGTTAAACCTTCTCGACAAATATCGATCATGATTGTGTTAAGTACTCCCGACTTTGCTTTCAGAAATTACCTTTAGTCTAGAAATTAACCTCTGTATACATTGGAACCCCGGAAAAATAATACGGGTTCCAGATGAAGAAAAAGAAGAAACTGTCGCCAAGGCTGATGATTCTTGTCGGTTGCAGCTGCCTGCCCGAGAAGTAGGGACCTAAAGCTACGCGACAGCTGGTGTTGTGGCTATTTACCTCGTTTTCATTTATTTCTCATTATTCTGCTTACCAGTGTCTTTTTCCTGCTCTCAGATTACTTACTTGTCCCTTTTATTCGGACATGTCATTTGTGTGTTTTTCAAGTGCTTGACAATCACATTCAGTCTGAATAGTCCGCTTAATCTTTTTGTTTACTTCATGACACAACCTGACCTTTTTCCCCTCATACTTCCTCTACTGCTGTAACTACAACACCGGCGGAGTTCGCTGTGGTCAATCATTATTTACGGAAAACTGCTGAGTACTATAGTTTTCTCAGAATACATAAAGTGGCTCCAAAACGGTGAATAAATCATAATTGACTGATATCGCCGTACCGTTAAGCATAGTCCAACAGCCTTCTGCGCATGCGCGCCAAGCCGTCTTACAGTGTTGCCAGACCTTGCCCAATTTTACTGGAATCGTCTATTCGTTCAGCGATGATCAATTTTCCGCAGTCTCATGTAAAAAACGAGGCTTCAGGAATGGTCTATCAACGCCGTGCCCTTTGAAATAATCACCTCCTAACGAAAAAAAAAGTAGGCTTGAAGTCGGAGGCATAAAAAGCGTCATTTTATCGCAAAGGTAAACCGAGCCCATACGTCATTTACACCAAAAATATTTTCTGTTTCCAATCATTTCGCGAAGCGAATGTCGTTCAACCTTACAGTATAATGTAATTGACGGCTGAACTAGCGTGGAGTATGAGAGGCATAAAATTGTAACCTCAAAAAGTTTGAGGATGGCCAAAATATCTGCAAGGAAAGTTCCGAAGGATGCAGCGAGTCTGTGAAGTACAACTAGACCATAATGAGATCAGTCTGAGGTCGGTCAAATGACCATTAACAAACAAAAGTCATTTGGTTGAAGGGTGATCATCCTGTGGGCTTCGTAGGGACTTGGGGATCGGAAGGATGTTGCCCCCATTGCCTCACTCACTCTTTCCGCTGCTCTCTCTTGACCACAGAAACCACATTTTCCGTCGTCTCCTCGAGGTTTTACTACTTAAGGTTACCCATTCTATTCCATTCTTTGTGTGCGCCCTAAATATACAACTATTGTTGGCCAAGACTTCAGCCACGGTCTCTTGAATTTGAGCTTATGTCGCAGGGAGGGTTGCAGTAGCAAGGTGACTTTCTTCGATCGCTTGCAGATCCAGATCGTGAAAAACCGAGCTCCTACGAGCTGGTTCTAACTTCAGAACATGGCTATTGTTTGCTACCTTTGCTCGAAGTGCAGTAGTAAAAACTGAACGTAATGTATTGAAGCGTACAAAGAGTCTACCGACAGGGTAGAGTTCAAAACAGTAATTTTTTTTCGCAAATCTGAATGTAGCTGACAGAGAATTGAACTCTTCATGTCTTCTACGTTCAGATTAAAATATGTTATTGGAAGCTCAAGAAGGGTGTAAAAGTCGTTACAAAAACCAGTAAATTTATGAAAAACATCATTTTCAGTTATAGAGTGTGTTGTGAAAAAAGGAAGGACCAGTGTTGCCAGCTTCCGCAATTTCGTAAATTTTAATCGCGTCTAACTTTTTAGCCATTAAAGATAACCTAGCATGTTGGGTATGTTCTGGATCGCACTTGACCTGAGCATTCCAATTATAGGGTGCAACATGATGTTATCTTTAACGGGTAAAAAGTAAGACGCGTTTAAATTTGACGGAGTCGCGGAATCGGATAACACTGAAGAAATCAAGTCTTAGAACGCAGTTCCGCCTGGCTCGTCACGGATCGGTTTGTTGTTGTCTGAATCTTCACAAATCTGACTGGGGAAAGCTTTCTGAGGAGTTGACGTCGTGTGAGCTACATGTTTGTAACAAGAGGATACAGCTCCCTGCTGGTCGATGCATATGAACAAGTGTGGAAATGAGATATGCTATATCGATTGACGAGGTCTCACAAAGTACAACCGCTGAGACGTTCGCTGTCTCGTTTACAGGTAGTTAGCTAGCTTGGTGTGACTAGATCCTGTACAGAAAATTAACTCTGTAACTTGTAAGCAGTTAGTCAACTCGCCCGTCACGTAAATAAGTCATTTCAGGTAGCAATTATGTTCTGGTACCATACACTTTGAAAGTAATTTACTTAAGAGGTATGTGGTGGTCATCTGGGCAGAACAAAAGCAACTATTCATAAGTTACAAGCCGCACGTTAATTACCTCCATTAATTTTAGTGGTTGCAATTCTTACCTTTTCTTCATGTTTCAACTTCGTTCTTTTTGGCTGTGGACGCTGTGTGAAGGGAAGCGAAGAAGATGTGGACTATAACGCTCATTGAATATACACCAAGAATACCTTGGCGAATGTTCATCATCTGCCTGTGGACTGGTGGACGGTTTTACCTAACTTTAAAAGTCCTTTGTGTTGTAATGCAGGAAGTGTGATTTGAAAATGCGCTCTCAACACATGCGTTGACATTGCGAACACACATCTTTACTTTGTTTGGGCTGGGCTCTGGGAGAGTGTGACGAACAAGTGTTGCATAATCCCCTAGAACAAATGCAGTCGTAGCGGAACCATGACTAATGAAGAAGGGGAAGAGTCGGAAACGCCCATTCAAACACCTGGTCTGTGGCAATGGAATTATGTAGCTGGGAAAGGCAGGGCCGGCTGGGCATACACCACAGTTTAAGAAAGCAAGGAACGGCCATGGCGAACTAGACCTCAATAAATGAACGTAGTGAAAGGCGCAGAGCAGCCTCGATGACCGGATGAGGTTTCCCTGAAAAAGAAGACATTGTGACAGATCAATCAATGTACCATTAGTACCTTCGAGACCCTTAACCCTACCGATATTAAATTGCTCGTTTAACTTTCGAAGACAAAATGTAGAGGCTGGTTAGTTCCCTTTTCTGGTCTACCACTTCCCTCTCCTTTCCTCCAGAAATCGCCGGAAAAGTAATAATTCTCAGATGAACTAAGAGACCATCAAAGTGAAAGATTCGGCGGAACTATTTTATTTCAGCAATTATATAAATGGGTTCCGGCTGTTTGGGTCTTAAGTTTGATGGGTTAGGTCTTGAGATCCCATTTGAAAATCGTTTTGTATTGAGGGGAAACATCGATGAAGAAGTGATTCCGAGAATCACGAAATCGCGTGTTCAATTTGCTTGCTATTCCGGTGGTTGAGTCACGTGAACCTGTTTATTTTGTGGGAGTGCATTTCATCACCTCATCAGTGTTTCTCTATCTCTCCACAACGAGCTTTCCTTATTACGAACGTTTTGCACGGAACGGTACCTTCCTCATTGGTTGGTCAATATTTCTTTTTTAACCAGAACTACTTGAGCTACCGCCGGAAAACGTCGACCTGTCGTCTTAACTAATTTGTGAGACATATCAACTCGCCAACAAAATCTCGCTCAATTTCTGGAGACGCCAGTTCAAATGAAGTTATTGCGACGAAGAAGGTTTCACCGGTAATCTTTTTCCTCGCTTCAATAAGTGGTTTTCAGTCGAACAAATTATGTTTTCAGTCATTCTACTGCACCTACGAGGTCATTGGTGTGAATCTCTACCAAGCTTTAGGTCTTGATATTTTTGCTCCGATCTTCGGATCACATATTTCGTCAGGAAAGGTTTCATTTTTTAAAATGTCTGCTCAAACCTTTTTCTCGTGTATGTTTACATGCCCACGTCCCTCTTTCAATGTCGTAGGGTAGGTGATGCATTTTGCACGCAATGTAGTAAGTGCTCCACGACATGAGGATATGCCAGTGTCTGCCTGTGTGCATGTTAGAGTTCTGCAGTATCTGCTTAATGTTGCAATTCACTTCCTCAAATTAATGACTCTGTAGGTGTGGTAAGTGTTAGGGAGTAACAGGCTTTGCACGGTTTGGCGAATTTACCTTAAGAGCTTCTCTTCTTTCGGCGGTGTTTTTCTGACTTCCGGGGAACATGAGATACAAGATTTGCCGTTAATTGAGACTCCTGAGTGCTTTTGCATTGCGATTCAAAGCCATCGGCATTCTCCGATCTCTCACCTCAGGGGCACAAGACACGGAGGTACTTAGTCACTCTAGGCGATCTCCGAGAGGAAAGAAAGTTTCGAGGAAGTTCTGTTCTGGGGAAAAGAGCGCATCCCCTTGGATTGGGCCCATTGGAACTTACTTACGGCGACTCTCCGGGGTCCAGGTGGAAGCATACTAGGAAGAGCAGGAGGAATAAAGGTTCACCGATTCTCTTTTTAAATTGATGTCTCCGTGTGAAAAACAGATGAACAGGCTTGTCCTACATCCAGTGTATGCCGCACCAGAAAATGGAGACATGACAAATCTCATCTTGTTGGATGTTTGCACAAGCATATTGAGCACAAGGGCGGGAATATACCCTGTGTGACATTGTTTGTATTTTCATGCCAATGCCACTGATCGCTCGAACTTTCCCTGGGTTGAACAACTTGGAAAAGACAGCAGTGATGCGCTCGTGAGCAGTATAGGAGACCGGACCAAGACCTTTTGGGTCGCCTATCGGATCAACCGATCATAACTTGTCAAGCTATTTCAAATAAAAATAGGGACAGTTCTCCCTTGAAATGGCAACATTTCAAGATGACTCTTTTAGAGAGCTTCGGGAAGCACAGTTTGCAAGCTTATCTCCCTTCGTATTGCTACATCGATGTCAGCTTGGGCGTCAGCATTTCTACTGATCAACTTTATGACTGTCCTCTTACTGAGATCAGTGCAACACTGTTTGAAAAGATGCATTTTCTCTGTGTTCCACTCTTTGGTTCAACCTTTTATCATAGGATAAACGACTTTCTGACATAAACGCATACTTGAGATTGAATTAACCATGGTCAAGTGAGGTCTCAGGTTTTTTTTTGTTTTGTTTTTTTGTTTTTTTGTTTTTTTTGCAACTGGCGCAGCACAGTTAAGCGAAAGCGACCAGCTTATAATCTTTCCACAACGACGTTTTCTACTCGAGAACTTTCCAGGAAGACATGCCGAAGAAGGGGAAAGGCTATTCAATCGATATCCTGGTTTGCTCTAAAAGAGAAAGATTTTGGATTTTAGGAATGGCCAGGGTCAACTTTGCGCCGCATCGGGTTGACCCATTTGCAAAGTCTGTGGCTCGGAATGGATAGTCCGATTGATTGGATCAGTAAAGCTTTCGCACCTTCAGACTTTTTTCTATCGAATATTATTCATGCGTGACGGGTCGGCGGATACAGATGACCAAGCACGTGCGCTTCAATGAAAATATCCAGTGTTGAAAAGGGAATCGTGTAATTTTACAGCACTAATTGTGATGGGTTGAATTTTCCGCTTCGTGTGTTCTACTTCTCGTCGTCTTGCCGAGAGGAGCGACATAATAAGACAAGTGGCAAGGCAGTGAACTTACCTAACCTAACCCGACTTTAACCCATTTTAACGTAACCCAACCCAATCTAATCTAATCCATGACCAAACCGAAGCCAATCCAACTTAAATGGACTCGACCTGACCCGACGCGACCTGACCCGAACGGTCGCCAGGCCTGACGCCGCTGCTTGGCGACAAATTTCTTTTTTTTTCTTTTTTTTTGTGTAGACCTATATTTCGCCTATTTTATTTGGCGTTGAAAGGTGGCAGTATTTTCGTGGTTTTTATTTTATTGCCGCGTGGCTCTGGAAACGTGTTGCCTGCATTATTTAGGTGTTGTAAAAGTACACAACAAAACGGATCAGATCTAAATTTTCTTTTCATGTTCATAAAAGAAAACGAACATTTCTCGGGCTCAAATTGTTCCAATTCCCCAAATTACCCTGACCAAAATTAGGAAAAAAGGGAACTATTGACAATGGAAATTTTATAAGAGCAACAAATTCAGTCGAAAATCTATCCCGTCTCTTCCAAAAAGCGTTTTTTGATCTAAAAATATATTTTTGTATGAATGTCTTTATTGAGAAATGGGCTGAGTTTGAGTAAGAAATATCGCTGTGGCATTGATGCAGATGCAGTACGAGAAAGATGCGTGTTTTATTAGCGTTCGCAGAGAAACGTGTTCGGGAATACTAATGGGATGCGATGAATTTCAAGCTGTAATACCGTAGATCCACGCTATGAAGCATTTACAAATACACATTCCACAATGTGTTCTCCTTATTTAATTGACGAGTGCATGACCTGTCACAAAGTACCTAACCCTTTTCAAAGTCATTTAAGCCGCACGAGAGAAACAAAAAGAAGGGGATATACGATGCAGTAGACCTTTCAAACATTTTCCAAACCACAAAGATACCAAAAGAGATGATGACAAGGAATGGGTTCTGACGGGAAGTCTTTGTGAGGAAGTGCGTTGCAGTGAAGAAGATACTTCTTTGTGTGAATACCCGACTTGCGATTCTGTAGCTTTTGAACATACCTCAGCAAGTGGTCCCGAGCTGAGGGTCGTTAAGTACCTTTTATTCACGAAATAAGCTAATTGATTTAATTTTGGAAAAAGAGATAGGGCAGAGCTTGGCTGGGTCAACCTTAGGGCTGCTGCAGCTTTTTTTCTTTCTTTTTTTCTGATGAGGTTGATCAAAGATGAAAACCTTCGCGTCGTAAAACCCCTCTATTTTTTGGGGGCTCTCTTTTGTATTTCTTGTGTCTTACTCTGGTTTAAGGCTCTATTTCACTACGAGAATGAATGACATAAATTGCAAGGGTAAGGTCAGATCAGCCTTGGGTAAGTGTGGTTAGTTAGGTACCCTTGGCATCGCTGCCATCCTCTTTCATCGATTACATCCTTCGAGTCTCAAAGTGTTTACAAGAGCTTCCAGATTTTTAGGAAGCGTCAGTATACGATTCCCTGAATTCAACGTGATGTATTTGATGTTGGGGGGCGCGATCTATTAAAAGACTGCCGCAATAATATCCGTACATTCGAGATCAAAAGTTCGTGAGCCGATGGTCAGTTTGTTTCCCTCGCCCTCCACGCCATGATGCACCTGTGGCGTTGAACCAAGCTTACCATTCCGCCTGTTTTTACTTAGATCAAAACTAGACCAACTAAAATGTGGCTCTTACGCATAAGGTTTTCACGCACTTTTGATCGCGATATTATCACGGTAAACTTTTGAGTCGAACGGAACATCTGAACCATAGAGACACTGCTGAAATGAAATGTGCTTTAAAGTTTTGACTATTAAACATCATTATGGTTCAGAGAACAAGCGTGAGGAAACGATCCGCAAACTTTGACCACAGTGCAACCCTAAAGTAGACTTTGCCTATTGTTCGTCCGATCGAAATTGTTTCGAGCTCGAGAATCGATACTGATTGATCAGCATTGAAAACTCGGGGGAAAAAATCTGGCGCGTATTGAAACTCGCATTTTACCTGAATGGTACCGTAAACTCGCTCATCGAGTTCATTCTCCACGCAATTGTGCTCCTCATGTCCTAATTTCCGAAAGTTTGTGACCTGCTCTCATCCTTAACGCAACGTTGCATTCAACAAAACTTTCTCATCGATCTTGAAAACTTGTCATAGCGGGAGAAAGGAAAAGTCGGAAGGTGGGTTCGAAGAAGCTCCCCATCAGGCTGACTTGCATCCTTTTCCAATTTGTTTTACTTTCACCTCATTCACCTTAGGGAGTCTCCCACAGGACACATACCTTGCTTTTCCCGGAATCTCGTTGGTAATAAATGCTCCGACGCTCTAACATCAAGTAAATCGTTTCCTCTATGAAAGGTTTCTGGCCATCACATCTAACATCCCGAAATCAAGAACGGTTAATGTGAGGACATCTCGCGCCTGTCTAAAGGACAATTACATCCTTTGCTAAGTATCGTAATGGCGCAAAAAATCGAGTTCGAAAAAATACCACATTCGGTTCTAATACCCCTCTTAACATCGAGGGAACCAGTTTTCAGAAAAACGTCTGTCCTTGAGTTTTAGAAAATCCATAGAAGCTATATTTTCACGTGTGTCCTTGCAGCTATTTCGCATGAAAATGTGTGGATACTGCAATGGGTAGTATTCCCGGTGCACATCCTGTAGTGAACATAAATCATAAGGAAACCGTCCTATTAATATGTGTCACAGGCTCGTCGGAGCATATTTTCCTCATTGTTTTTACTTTTGTGTTTCTACATATCATCCATTGAAATCGACCCTTGTGAATTTATTGACTTCATTTCCTTTTTGGCAATCCACCAATTTTCTTGTATACCTACAACACGAGCTACTACAGTGGAGACTTCTCTGTGAGTCGGAACGCAGTGGCTGCAACTATGGTGCTCGCGTAATGGATCTGTTTACAAGGCCGAATCCATCCTTTGTCAATTTTTTTGCAAGTCATCATCTGGAGCTACATAAGTTATGCCTACAACAATCGCTGTCTATTCTTGAATCCGCTGATTAGTATGTATACCCTGGATATGAAACCGTTTCGCGTAGAGAGTCAAACCCATTACTTGCTCGCATATATCTCCTTAGACTCACAAAAAAACGTGAGCCTTATGCCTTCTACTCGTACGATTATATCCCTACCAATTTTTAGGGGTTGCCAAGGTGAGTTGAGCAGAGTAAGGCACAGATCACAAAACTCACATAACTTAACTCAACGAGGTTGACTTCACAGTTTTTAAGTATGTGAAGAGGAAGAAAATACCAACGTCTTTTAAGAAATGTTATTAACTCTTTTTTTATGGATACCAACTAGCAACTCTTTGAAACATCTCAAGACCGCTCAGCCGCGATTGTGCCACCAGCCCATGAATCATATAATAGGAACTTTTAAGATATCTGAGGGTGCTCCTCCCCCTTATTTTAGAAGTCAAACTAACTGCGAGCGCTGACTTTTGCAATTGCGAATTTATCGTTTGCACTTTTAGCTTTAGGTGCTTGCTTTTCATTTCTTTTGGGAACTTGTTTTCAATTTTATTTGGGAATAAAACAGTACTGTATGGAAATCTGGAATATGTTGAGGTACTAGCTCACTTTACGGATGAAATGGAAGTATTTGTGGGGTGTCGAACACGCCCATAGAGAGCGAAGCGTGAGAGCCAGCGATAGTTATAACTGTTCGACAAAACCACAGGGAATGATGCGAGGATTTTCCGTTGGAAGCAGAGGAGTGCGATTAAATTATTCGAGACCAAAGCAATTCCGTGCGAAGTCAGACTGATCGGTTACACTGTTATAAGAGGCGTCCTTTCGCACCACTACAAAGAAGTTTGGGAAAACTTCATCGGAGGAGGCCGTTACGTTGGCAGCACGTCTGTTGGAGGGAGGAGGCTAGCTATGATTGGTCTCTTGAGTGGAGGGGGCTATGCGAGTGCTGCTCGTTGCCAACCTACCGACTGCTTCAGCGCTGCAATGTGTTCAACAAGAAATTCTGCTCGCAACTGTTTGATTCCTGAATTTTAGTTACGAAATATCTCGGTTTTTTCTCTAGCTTTTCCCTTCTTAGTGTATACTCATTGCACCGCTGAACTCTTTTATTGAACATTACTGGTACAGCTTTAATCCGAGCTATAAACCTGTGCTAAATTAACGCAGCTGTGGAATGAAACTTTGATCGTACCTTGAGCGGGTGAGCTGAGACGACCATTGGTTCAGATAATCTTGTCTGGCGAACTTCAGGAGAACGCTCATCAGTCGACTTGTTGCTTTCAAGGAAACGACTGCTACCCTCTGCACTACTCTTTACCATCAGTTCGCGGAATTCTTTTATCATATCTTTTCTAAAACGGGACCCAATTTATGATGAACAAAGTTGAGGTACAATGTCAGTCTTAGATCGGGTGAAGTGTTCTGTGAGTGCAAGCGAGAATAGTTCCTAGATTTTGTTTGGCTGTGGTACGAGCGTTGACTATCAGGCTCGGATAGACGCCAAGCATTTCGCCCCACCCAGCCTGGCAATGAAAGATACAACACAATCGAGCACTAATGCAACCTTCTGGAAGTTCTTTGACGGGCAGCTCCATGGGCTTATGGATATGTTTCAATGCAGTCAGGTGCATTTCGTTTGCAAATCGGTATCAAAAGCGGAACAAAGCAGGAAATGTCTGGCAATATCCTGTGTCCAATCAATACAGAAAAGCGGGTTGAGGATCTCTCAGTGGTTGACAGGATAAAGCCACATGTTTGTTCATGGTTTGTGACAGGATGCTGGATGGGAGTTAATTGGGGAAGAGCTGAATCATGCGTTAGTAACTTCACTTCACCGTCTCTGTTTTTCCCCTATTTTTATCACTTTTTTAGTGGTATTTTATTCCACTATTTCAGTTTTAATTTTAAAGGCGGGGTTTCTTACCTCTGTGATCCCTATATTTCAAAGCCAATGCAAGAGAAACAAGGCACAAAGCAATCACAAAAATTTGGAAAATTCAATCTTTAAAACTGAGTGTACCATTCGCAAATCTTCAAGAAACTCTTACAAGGAAAACTGGACTTGGAAAGTTAGGGAACAGACTTCACACATGCAAAACGTCGAACTTTAGAACTTTGACCGGCAGCGCCTCAGTAAGAATTGCGGCTCGTTGGCGCGAACTACGTTTTGACTGGTGAAATGCGATCTTTATTTAGATCCGTAACAGGGCTGCGGATTGACCGGCAACAGCGCCTGGCGGGAACTTTGTTAGATTCCAAATTGATGGTTATCGCGAGCAAGCACTCAGTAGAAGTGGCTCTCAGGGAAAAACTGCTTTTATTGATAGAAAAATATTTCACTAAGGTAAAAATGCTTACTAGTTGATATGTTCTGATGTGATTTGCTGCAAAATTTTGCGAAGTCTTTTCTTTTTTCAGATTACTGTACAGAGGCAGAAGGTAGACCCTTGAGAATCGTTCGCGCAGTGCCTCATTTGTTACGCCTAACAGCCTACATGATGCTAAGCCAATTAAACGATCCAATTCACGGGGGCTGTAAGCCGCAACCGACCATATGTGACCTGTTACGCCATCAATTTGTCCACTCCCTACGCTTTCTCTACTCGAGGAAGTGTAGCGTTAGCAATCACATCAAGTAAAAGTAACTGTTTACGATGACAACTCGAATGCATCGTCTGACTCTCGCCGATCAGCTTCCCCTCACATCAGCAGGCAGGACGTATAGTAATGATCCTAGGCTTGCTTCGTCCATCGCCTCTGGAACAGTTATGACGAGAGTATCCTTTAAACTTTTCTTCCTGAAAAAAAAAAAGATTAAGCTGTACAAAAATTCATTAACTTGGAGTGAGCTGAGGTCGACTGGCTCCAACTTGCTCCGACTGGCTCCGGCTGGCTCCGACTGGCTCCAACTTGCTCCGACTGGGCTCGCCACCCGTCGGGCTGCCGTACGGCCTTTTGCTCCATTGAATGCGGATCGCATTGAGGCCATGATTCGCATAAATTATGGCTGCATTGTGTAATTTGTGTAGAAATATCTCTATTACTGGCGTAATGACATACGGTAGCGTGCAATCTTTCCGACGCCCGTTAAGTCCAAACACTCAAGACGTAGACAAATGAGTCCCCTAATTAATCTGTTTTCCTTTCTGCGCTTGGACTCCGCACCCCTTTCCCCTTCTCAATCCCCAATTATTTTCTTGTTTCTTACGTCACTTTGCGGCCTGAATGTGCGACGTTTTTTTTTAATACCTAAAACGCATTTTAGGTTGAAATTCTTTATGACCCAGAACAAAATCAAACTTCCGAAAGTAACTATTGCTTATTGAAATAACTAAAACCTATTCTCACGAAGTGAATAGCGGGATATCGGTTGTCATCTGTGATTATTTTCATGAACGGGAGACGGCTATGAGGGGCCTGACCTTGAGCTGAGCAATCTCGGTATTCCAACCTCCCGCTATTCGATAACAAAATCCTAACAGCCAACCCTCGCTGGACAAACATGGAGCTATTTCTTTTACTCGCCATTGTACAAAGTCGCGGCAGCGCATAGCGTTAACACAAGGACTCGTGTACGGGGTGATTTCTCTATTTCCTGGCATCAGTTGATAGGAATCAGTTCCCATTACAATTAAATCGGAAGTACTAAACCCTGCTGTCGCCTAATTGCGTTAGTCACTTACTTTAGTCTAATTTGTTGGGCATTGCTCAGGTGATTAGAGCGGCCTGTTTTGGGGCGAAGTTGTTAAGCAATCTCATTAGCTCAATCTTTCATTAATTTCGATGCTTTCAGCTTCTTTTTTCCCTGTCGATCGGTCAATCACTTTTTCTGGCGGGGAAAAGGTTTACCGGTATAGGTAAATGCCGTTAGTGGGAATCGAGCAACTGGGAAGAAGGTCTTACAAGACATATGGCGCAGAGTAAAGTCATTTTTCTCGCTTTTTGCTGGGCTGATTCATCTTCGAAGAGCTCTGCTCCGGTGGCTGACAGGTGGACCAAGGGAGATGCTGTGACCTCACTTATTTGTTCCCGCCCTGCAGCAAGTCATACTTTCTTTTCTGACATGCGTAAGACTCGAAATACAGTATCACTTAACTCTTATTGGATATTTTATCCGGAATCTTCACTGTCTAAAAGTTTAGATCTTCAGATTCTTTCCTTGTCTACATTTTCAAAAATTCCTTTTTTAGCTGGGGGTAAATAGCGAGTCTCAAAAGTGATTGCGGGTAGGTATGGTATGCGGTTTTTTACATTTCTAATAGTCCGCATTTGCAGGCCGTTTTTTTTATATTTTTATTTTAAGAGTAAAATACATCTCTTCGTTACGAACCTCCCAATATTTATATGGGTCAGTCTCTACATTTGCGGAGCACTCACAAATGCAATGCGGTTAATCAGTGCAGCACTTTCCCGGGACTTTTAAAATGCCACTTTTTGCGGCTTTCCCGCGAAAAGTTTACTCCTCACATGTGTGAAAGCTAGACATTCTTTTTTTCCACAAGAATGGATTGTAGGTTGTTGTCACGAGTGCTAGATCGGGGAGTGCAACATGCAGGTACCTGTACAGTACTTGACGATGTCGGGTATGAACGACACGTTCTGCACCCGTGACCTCGGTCCGAACCGGACGGCCCCGTTCGGGTAACTTCGTTTTGACTCTGTAATTCTATTTATTACTTTGATGCCTATATGTAATAAATTCTTGTCCTTTTGGAACCGATCAAGAAGGTCTCATCGTTTAGGGACCATCCAAAGAGGTCGTATCGTTTAGAGACCTTTCAAGAAAGTATAATCTGATTTTTGAGACCATTCAAGGTTTCATCGTCATTTTGTGTCACCGCGTTTGGTCCTCCTTTTTATTGGTTCTTTCGAATGAATCGATTTTTCAGACAATTCGCGTTTTAATGAGAATGAGTGTGTTTAAGTTAAACTTTCGTTTACAGATTCCCCTCGGTTTGAATCCCCTAATTGAAGTCGGAATTATGATTTGCATCTTATATAAGCTGTTCCTGAGAACTATGAGCACTGTGACAGACTATATGTCTTCGGAGGGTTCGAAAGAAGCACGGAGGTCAGGCATGGTAGGGTCAGGTCAGTCAAAACTCCGGTAGAGACTATACGTAAGAGGAATGAGACTCAAGACAAAGGAAAAAAATCTGAAAGAGTAGTTGTTGGATGAGGCGGTACTTTAGTGTTACCTGCGAATCGCACTGCTTTCAATTTCAAATTTGTGGATTTTCCCAACTCATGTGTTCTACCCTAATTAAAATTTTCATTATCACGTGGAATAACTCACTACCGCACAGGCTCGGTAGGCCTAAACCTATAGGTTAGGTTTGGCTACGAGTCTTGTTCCTCGCTTTGGTAAGGATACCGCTCCCCTGAGCTGTCACCAAACCTGATACCGCTGATTCTCCGGCGTCAGTAACTGACATCGACAAGTCAGCCGCATCAGACTTTGTCCGTAGGTCATAGGTAAAGTTGGGTGAAATCACGTACCTTGTTTTACTGTGGCTCCGCTTGACCGGCTGGATCTTTCATTAAAAAGCTAAACGCAAGAGCAAAAATTAACCTCCGAATTTGGTACGGTTGAGAAAACTGCGAAAGCCCATGTTGTTGCCGCAGTTTCAAACTGTATGCACAATCTTATTTCCGTATTCCATCTCCGATTTGAGTAGTCGTGTGTACCACGTCTTGAGTAGCTAGGCGACGCGCTCCGCGTTTCCGCAGCGCGCCTGCTGCGCTAGCGCCTGGCGCCTATCAGGTGTCTCGGAGAAGAGACGACGTTCGCAGTCCACAAAAGCGCCCTTGTAGGCAGCGACAGCGGCGCGGAGGAACGACAGGCAGGCAAGCCTGCGGGCAGGTGGGCCGTGAGGCGGGCAGCTAGGCTGGGGACGCGGGCGCGAGCCGCGGGCGCGAGCACTCGCGCCACTCGCCCCGTTTCGGCGTTCCGTTCCACGAGGGCGCGGTGCAAGCGAGCAGGTGAGGGCGAGGGGTAGGGTGCCCCCACTACCCCCGAACCGCTTCCCGCGCCTCCCTCTCTCGTAGCAGACGCTTCCCAGCGGATTCGCTGCTCGGCGCTCGGCGTCGGCTACCAGTTCAGTTGGTGGCGAGCGTTCGTGACGGTGGGATCGGGCCGGCCGAACCTTCTCGCACGCGAATCGCGAGCAACCGTGACGTCATTCGACAAACCGTGCGCACCGTGAAGTGACCGACCGACCGTCCTCCGTGTCAACTGAACCGCGATTCTCCAGTGTGTCCTGTGCCACAAAGTGTAGTGCAAAGTGTTGTGCAATGCTTCGTCGCTAACCGGCCAGTGTTGTTGTTTTTTTACCGTTCATCGGAACAAAATGTGTGCTCCTTGAACGAGGCACTCTGAGTGCTCCACACTGGCGACCACTACCTGGTGGGTAGCTGTCATCATCTGGCCAGACAACTTTCTTTTTTAGTTATCAGGCTCTCGTCTGTGTCTTCTTTATCGGAAAGCCGGAGGTCTGACGGAGGCCAGACGAGTTATATTGAGACTGTGACTGCCCTGTTTGTTTACTTGGAGAATTTAAAGTTTGTTTCCCGCACAGCACGGCGCAAATAAAGAATAAAGAGTGGACAGGCAGGCGGGTGCATACTGACCAAGCCCCCGACCACCGCTGTTTGACCGCGGTTCAAAACACAAACACGAAACCATGTTACACAACTGGCCGCAGTAACTTGTAGCGAAACCACGCCGATATTGTCCCACGCACGCCCTAGACACACAATAGAGGCAAAATTAAAACTTCAACTATATGAACTGAAACATTGATTAAAATGCCCTGTTTTGGGTAGCCAAATGCCTCCCTTGTAAAAGGTAGAATGCTCCCAAAACGTAGCTTTGTTGGTTTTTGAGGTAGCATTATCAACCGAAATTCGCCAATTCTATCACATTCAGCGGTTATCGATTAATCTATTTTGAAAACTAACCACAGCACGTGCTTGACCCATCACACCTCTTTCAGGTACCTACGGGGATGTGTCCATACAACGTAATGTTATGGGAGCCCGCAGATTATCGCACTGTTGTCGAAACATCGAGATCCTCACCTTTAAAGTCAATAGCTGCTTCAATAAATCGAAAATTCGTTTGAAGTGAGCCAGAAAATAATACTTCGTCCAAACAATCGATTTCAAATAAATCCTATTGAGTCTAATTTAGTGCTGAGTTAACTATAGTGCTCTTTAAATGCAAGCTTTTGGTTAGAAAAGTGGATCATTTAACAGCTTACGAACGCACTGCCTCTTAAACTGAAACAATATTTATTTTTAAAAAAATCTGTAACAAATTTGGGTAGATGAATGAACAGCTAACAGCGTGCCTTCATATCCACAAATACAAACTGTACAATTCTTTGCGAGAAACGTAACAAATTCCGTGTATTAATTAAGTCTATCAACACATGAAAAAATCCATTCATATTTCCTTGTGTAACGTGCCTTCAGCAAATACAGTAGAAATCGTTTATAACGACATCGGTTATAACGACGAACCGGATATAACGACGGAATGATGACCAAAAGTTTGGCCCGCTATGAAAATACATGCGAAAAAAATCGGATATAACGACGCGTCTATAACGACAAAACCGCTTATAACGACGAAATTTTGGAGTTTTTTTGATCGGTTATAACGACCAAGTTCGACGATGACGGTCAAACCGCGCGCTTCCGTCGCAAGCACATATACACCGTGGTCGCAATAGTGCCATGAAGGAAGTAAAGGCGTATCGGAACGC
>Ga0058701_10001380_pt1 | contig 17120 bp, 11 predicted proteins | sample AgamicOrMae_FD_97039 | JGI IMG/M metagenome (GOLD analysis project Ga0058701, IMG submission 97039) | Agave microbial communities from Guanajuato, Mexico - Or.Ma.e | ecosystem: Host-associated > Plants > Phyllosphere > Phylloplane/Leaf | place: Guanajuato, Mexico | collected 2012-06-04
ATACAGATTCCGACCGGGTTTCTGATCAGAAGTCCGATCGTCGTGTTCCGGTCGGAATCTGTATTGGGAACCGATCGGAAAAAAAATCTGGTTCTTGTCAGAGATCCGATTGGAGACCAGAATACTAAGAGAGATTTTTTTTTTCGGACATGCGATTTGTTACTAATCTTCCGTGAAATACTATCGCAGGCGGTGTCCAGCGAGTTGCAACGCTGGGCAACTGCGATAGTTCCGGAGCAACAGTAATTATTGATGCTTTAAAACCATGAAACCGTCTTTTCTTTGGTATAATGCTTTTCCCTATTTAGGCTCGTTTGTTACGGAATATAAGTGCGCAACAAGTTTTAAAATCGACCGTTTTGCTATAGTTTTGGAGCGACAATAATCGTTAATCAACTGTTAAAACAATTTAAACGTCAAAATTTGACTCTGGGAAAGTCAGATTTCCTTCAGTTCGTAACGACGAATAAGTACTATCATAGACAAAAAAACGCCCCCCCCCCCGCAACCTCCTGGACATCGGTGAGTTGCGGTTGCCTACCTTAGCTCGGAATCAGGTAGGTGATTGGCTGATGCCGAGCCAAGGTAGGCAACCGCAACACACCGATGTCCAGGTGGTTGCATGGGAGGGGAGGCGTTTTTTCTTTCTATGATAGTACAGTACGGTTTCAAAGGAGTATTTGCTTTGCAACACCAGTAATTGTTTCGAAGTGCTTAAAATAATTTTAACTTTTCGACGCGATTTTAGTTCACATACTGTTCCTTTCAGTTATTTGTAACACATGACATAACATGTACAGTATAGCGAGTTTGACAATCGAGTAATAGCTAATTTTTAAGCAACATAAAATTCAACAATGAAAACGTTGATATTTGACTTAAACATACGCTAGAAAACCTGTTGTCGCAATTTTATTTGAGAATAAAAGTACCAATAATGTTCAAAAAGGACACCGAATCAAACACGCTGCATCTTTATGGTTTAAGAGAGCTCCCAGCATAGCATTAAAAAATCCTTAAGGTCCGTCGGTAAAACGTTGAGAGTTGTTAGGTTAGATATCCCTAAAGTTACGCAGCAGCGAGCTTAGTGGTAAATTGGAATGGTGAAATTATGGCGGGCTCGGCGGAGTATCGAGTTGAAAGAAAACACAAGAATACTTTGCTACAATGTATTCAAAACCCCACGTTTAATTCGAAAAAGGTTGGTGTTCTAAGTCGACCTGACCGAGTAATGCGAGCGGAAAGTACAGATTGGCGTCAGGACCCGTTTTAACGACTTCTGGATACTTTTTTTTACAGCATGTAGTCTGAAGTAGGCTTCTACTCACTCAAAAAAAAACCGTAATCTATAAATTCGGTGTGCTAGCTGAGTTTATTCTTGGACTTGTCTTATAACTTTAACTGGTTGAACGTCACGAGTAAACAACGAAAAGCTGCGCAATGCCTGCGGGAAACGCACAATGTGTGTCAAATGGGACAATGTTTACATTTTGTTTCCGGCTCATCGCACTCAAGTCCGGACGCAAACGGATCGTTTCTGGAATCTTTTTTGCGTTTTCCAGTCATTTCGACTTGCTGCTCAACCCTCCGGGTTAACGGGGACCCGATAAACCCTGCAAAAAAAAAACATGAACTCACAAGGAATGTGCTAAAAATACTACGGAAATACATGGAATGCATTGTGATTGCTCGCGCATACATTTGGAATAAACGATGGTCTAATCAAGTTAAGAGAGATTCCAAGATGCACGATGAAAGATGAAAGTTGAACACGGCCCGGTGAATCCGTTCAAGGCCACCTTGATTTGCGCCGAGCGCAGCGGCCAGAGGACCTCTAGAGTCCTTAATATTTATTAATTAAATATTAAGGGCTCTAAGGGCCTCCTCTGCTGCGGATCCGTGACGCCAACAGCGCCGAAACGCTCGAATCGAGGTGGCCGTGAAAGGATTCACCGGGCCGTGTTCAACTTTCATCTTTCATCGTGCATCTTGGAATCTCTCTTAACTTGATGAGACTGGTATATCGCGAAAGATTACATGAATCAAGTAAGTACATAACACAAAATAAGTACCTTTCGTTATTTTATTCATTTCCTGTAGAAATTATGCCATTAATAACCATAGGTCTACTCAAAGAGGTAGCGGACGCTCAAAATAACCGAGAACATAAGCCCTCTTATCAGAGAGCCTACGAGCCTTTACTCTTATTTCACTAATCTTGACGATTTACTGAACACCACTAAGTCGTCGTTGATCCCAAGTACAAAGAGTTGTTGTGTTCTCTCTGTTGTTGTTTTTCGGGTCTTTTAGTACCCAGATAGGCTAGAAACCCTTTCCTCTCAAAATCGACTAAAATTTGGCCAGGGAAAACCATTGCGCACTCATTTGATTGGAAGAGTTATCTTGGGAGTTTATAAAGTCCGCAGGCCTCAAATAACCCCAACCTTGACATGAAATCTCGATACTGAACCCACACCCTACTTGTTTAGACCAATCCGGAGGAAATTAAATATGGTCCTTTTTAAAGCATTGTTTGACGACGCTTTTTTTTTCTTTTATTTAGCACACACACGATTTTTATCTGACCGGAACGAGGTAGAATAATGTCCATACACGAGACGAATGGTCCATAGTAACAGAAAAAGAAACCGACATCAATATGCCTGATGGCTAAAATATCGGTCCGCGCGCAAATCCACGTCTAAAAACATCAACTTTTACAAATTTGTGGTTCTGTCCATATTTAACAGTCATAGTGTCTCCCCCAAGCCTTGGACCTCAGCTCATATTCTATCCGTTTTTTTTTGTTGTTTTTTTGTTGTTTTTTTGTTGTTTTTTTGTTTGTTTTTTTGTTTGCTTTTTTTCTTGGTTTACGGAGAATTTTTTATTTTTGAAAATTTGATTACTTTACCAAAGCGATTTGAGACTTAGAGCGCGAGATGTTAACAGCTTGACGGAGTGTTCACCAAATTAATACAAATAAGCGTTCTAGGGAGTAACATTCTGGTTGCTGGAAGCCAACAAATACTGGCCGGAAAAAAAATGCAAAATCGCCAATAGGCACTTTTCCAGCTTTTTATTTATTTACTTTGATTTCCTTTTTTTGAGCGAACCGTTATCTTAACGAAGCATACCGGTACTGATATTTTCTACCTTATATAGACCTTTTGAGCCCTCTCATCCAGGAAAGTAAAACATAGGAGTACACCAAAATCGAGATGAACATCAACCACTAAAAAGGTAACAACTTGTCAAAACCGATTAGCACTTGAGAGGCTGTACGCGTTTTCGAGTTTACGGAGACACCGTAAAAGTTGAAAACCACCACCCGTGGTTACTTTTTTGACCCATTTGACCGGCTCATGTCACATCACTCACGAACGAGCGCATTACACAGGCTACTTCACCATCATAAGGATGTGGTGCCCTTCTTTTCGTGATTACATTCCTGAAGTGTGTGTCCTTTGTACAGCAAATCGTAGGGTTCGTCATTTGTATAGATGTACTGTACCGGTAGGCTTGGTGTCTACCGTTTCCAAGGTAGGGTGCAAGGCTTGTGGGAGACTTGAATGCGCGTGCAGGCACTCGTTTTAGTGCACTCTTTTAAATCGTGAAATAACCCAACGAAATAAAACCTCAACTAACCTTACCAAACCTACTTACACCAAAACGCACGGCACATGGAGCGATACGTACAGCGCGCATTGCAAATGATCACCTTTGAGATTACGTTTTTTGTTTACGCAGACCAATTTATTTGACCTAAGTTGACCGGCTTCGAATTGCAACCAACCGGGTGCAATTAAGGTTGTATTAAAGACTATACAGCCTTAGGTGCAATAGACCATTTCTCAAGTACCGGTACGAAGAACAATAAGGAACAACACTTCGATTTTTCCTTATCTGGTAAAGAGAAAATATGCAATGCCATGATATCAGACTTTTTCTAAGCGTTGAATAGACTCATAATCTTTAATATTTTCATAAGTAATCCACGATATAATCCTTAACTTCAGAGAACCACGGAGAAATTCGCCCCCCGTTTAGGCGGTGAAAAAATGTGAGGTTATGAGCGTACACTGATGAGGGGGTGAATGTTCTATCATTAGAATGATTCTTTCGAGGTAAACTTGTTAAATCATTGAAGTTTATGAATCTATACAACACTTAGAAAAGGTCTGCAGACATGACATTGCATATTCTCTCTGTTAGATAAGGGAAAGCACAACGTTTCTCTTTTCGTTGATCATTCTTGAGAACTGGTTCATATGATGTAAGAACGTTCTGTATCAAGTTTCCTGATGGGGAAGTAACTATTTTACGTTCATCGTGAACACAACCCTATTTGATGGACTTCGACACACGGACTACCGGTAACAAAGAGCACGAGTTTGGTTAAAAAGGTCTAGCGGCGTTGACAGTGGCCCATTTTACCGGGCGGGGCATTAAGCTCAACAACCGAACGCAGGAAAACAACGACTTAAGGTCAATAGCTATAATATGAGAAGATATTCCTTGTAGATAGATGAAAAGATAAGATTTACCTGTTTGTATGGGGAGCAGGTGATTCACATCGTAGACCCCCGTTTTCCTCTCTCCTCGACTCTTAGGCACACGCAAAACACTCCAACATCTCACAATCACCTTTATTACTGGTCTGTTTCGGCTAGAGATGAACTCGTCACTCATTATGACACGATTAACTCACGCACTTGACCTACAGACACTCCGCGAGGAACAATCGGTTCCATTTTACTCAACGCGAACTTACGGAAGACGATATGAATATGAACCCTGCCGCATGCACACGACCCACGCGCAAAAGAGAAAGAAACTGACTGCAAGGCGAGCTCTGCAAACAACGAAACCACTGCTCGCAGCTCGCGCTAAGTGCGAATAAACTGTAGTATTCGTAGTATATGTGTGTATATGTCGTATATGTATATACGTCATATACGTCGTATATGTAGTGTCTACAGTGTAGACACCACACCATGTAAGTAGGGCCCGTACCCTACTTACATGACCACACCACACTTCAGCAGACGACAGACTGATCCGTGCTCGCAGTCCGCAGCTCGTCACTGCCCGCGAAGAACAACAAGGAACAACGGTAGGAACGTGACTTGTCGAAAAGCACGAAAAGCACGCCACTTTTTCGGGCGTTGTGTGATGCACCATGTCATAAAATAGAACAAAGGTTTACGAGAATATGAACAACTCGAAAAGCCGATGTAATGTTTCACTCCACAAGTCGGGAACCGCGCCAAAAAGGGCGCGGGCGTGAATAAGAAAATCTCGTGCGATGCGTTTGAACTTTAGCGCATATGACTCGACTGCATAAAATACTTGGACACTTGATACGATTAAAGTATGTTCAGATTACTCGAGCAGTAAACGGCCGAACCGTCGTCTGAGGGGAAACCTCTGAAAGAGCCGCGATAGCAACATTATGCCTCTTTCCTTAACTGAACACATTGTGTCGCATTTCTCGACATATAAGAAGAAATATTCTCCTCTAAATAAATCGAGTCACAAAACCTTGGCATGACCTACCGTACCATTTTCGTCTCTTTCTCCTTTAGTTCTTTCTTTTCTAAAAATCCTTCGAATTCAATACCCCTTTACGTCGTTTCCCACCCGTATGTTAACAAGAGAGTATTACTCTCATATGATTCAAAGTAGAGTACTCTCCTCCTCAAAACAAAAAAAAAATCTGTTAGCAGCCCCTCCCCCCGTTTAGTTTCACTGTATTTTTTAAATCCTGTCAGGTTCAGTACAACCTACATTTCATAATTATTATTTTCTTTTTTAATAGCTGTGAGATGAATTTTACTCTTACACTTTATGTGCATAAGCCAACAAGTACACGCAATATTTTTGTATAACCAATCACAAAGACGACACTTTATCAAATACCACACAAAAATTAAGAGAAATTACTGAGCTAAAACCCCTTCGACCTGAATGAAAAATGTAGTTTTAAATAAACGACTGGCCTCGCATTTTTGGGCGATCTAAATTTGCATGAGTTGTTGGACCTGTGGACCGGAACCGTTATTCTGGTAAAGCGATGCCCCCCCCCCCCAGTTTCGATTCCGCAAACTAGTGCGAATGCGAAACTCTAGGAGAGGGTTCTCGCTGAAACATGGCGGGGAGGGTAGGAGCGTCGTTCAGGTCTCAACCTACAATCGTGTCGGTTATTAATACTCAGCTTTGGTGACGTCACACACTCCAGTGCTTCCAACGACGCTCTCGCCCCGTCGTCGCTTCAGGTTGACGGACTAGAAATCGAATTTCTAGATTTCTATTCGTATGCTAATCTGGAATCGCATGTTTTTTCTCTCTTTTTTTTAAGCATGTGTCTAGCTGTCATAACAGATTTTTCGCACTCCAGTTTATTTCGTGCGAACAAGGATTTTGATTTTTGCGCAGCGGAATACGGCGGTACGCTCTGTGTACCTTGTATTTTTCCCAAGTATCACGTCATAAAATAATTTTAAAACCAGTTTATTTCTTTATTATTTATTGGCCATAAAGATTTTTTTGTTTTTTTTTACCACTAGAAAGAGGGAGTCAAAGTTAGGGGTGTTTTTTGTTTTCTTTTTTTCTTCTCTCGCAATTTTCTTCTTTTGTATATAGTGAATGAAGGTAGAGTCACCTTGATAGTGAATGGTAGAGTCCAACAAGATGATCCTTAAAATATTTGTTTTCCATCCGAATATGTTTTTCCCCTATTATTTGAGGGTTGAAAGACCTGATGTAGGGATCATTCATAAAAAATTTAAAAAAAAAGTAATTAAAAAAAAATTAAAGAAAAGGAAAAATATCAGACAAGGAGGTAACGCACAGCCAAACAAACAACACCCTCAATCGACCATTACATCCGCATAATATGTTCTCATATAAGAGTTCCTTCTGCTTGTGATTGGTTGCCTGTTCAACTGCGGGTGCGTACCGGTAAAACAGAACAAATTATTGGCATATCCTGAACAACGCACTGTCTCGAAACGTAAGTTACGAGTACCTTATAGAGTCCCTGTTATTTGTTATTCGCAGACTATAAAAACTAAACAGTATCCTTGTTAGAAACAGAAACACACCGACGGGCTGATTCTTTAACACAATTTTCTTCTGATTCACTATTGTATTTCGCAAATCTCCAACCCTTTGAAAAAAATGGCGACGTTTAAAAGGGATTCAGAACATTTGTCTTTGCCAAACAGAAAACAGCCCGCCCAAAGAAAACGCAAGAGCATTAGCTGCTCTTTACTCCCTAAGCTCTGCCGATACAAACGATATAACTTCTGTGATAAGAATTGAAGACATCAATTTTGCAGATTTGGCTTTGCAGATACTGAACAATCAAAGTTCTCCAGCGCGTGTAACTATAAGTTGAACTTACCGTACGGTACCTTTGTGATGGTCAGCTGTATTCATACGACCACTATCGGTAGTCAGTACCCAACGATATAGCCTTGATTCTTATCACAGTAGTTTTATTGTATCGTTTGTATACACAGGGCTTACGGAGAGGTGTCGTCACTGCGCTGTATATTCTCTTGGGGGGCTGTTTTCTGTTTTGCCAAGGAACACGTTTTGAATGAACTCTTCAAACGTCGCTGAATTTCCTGCAGAGGAGTATGAAGATTTAGGCAGTGAATCGGAAGGAAAAATCGTTTAATCGTTAAGGGATCAGCTCGTTGGCGAGTTTCGGTTCCTAACAGGCATATTGCTTGGTTCTTGAGCCCGCCTCCTTTCGGAGAAGGGCTAAATTATATTCTGTGAATAACGAATCAGAGGGACGCTAACGTACGTCGTAGCTTAAGTTTCGAGATAGTGCGTGTTTTCAGAACACCCGTAACTTGTTCAATGTCGGAAGTTAAACAGACAAGCAATCACGAAGAGGATAGATGCTTAAAAAAGATTTCGATTGTTCACGTTATAATAGTCCCTTAGGAGTGGTGTTTGTTTTGCAGTGCATTTCCTCCTTGTCTGAAGAGCTTTTCTTTACTATGCAAATTTAGAAAAAGTGAGACACAGACATGCGGTCTCCCAACCCTCAAAACTGGATGAAAAAATGTTCAGAACGCTTTAATTCCTTCGGGGATCGTTTTTTAGGCTTTACCGTTTCTAAAAAAAAATAATTATAATAATAAAAAATAAAGATTTTTTTTTTTATCCTTGCTCTCAATCCTCGAAAGGGTTGAAGAACTTTCGGATCGCGAGAAGTTCCTTCTCCGATCGCATTGATTGACCTTAGACCTTACTCCACAATTTCCAAGAAGACTCGGGAAAAAGAAATTTTACCTATATAACTTTGACACCCCTTTTCTACGCATTGTTTTGACCCTCCCTCGCCAAAAATATTTTTTTTTAATCAAATAAAAAAAAAAACAATAACTTGACATCTCACAAGGTTCCTTTGTAGACACTTTATAAGGATTACAGAAAAAAAAAGAAGTCATTTCACGATTTTATTAACAGCTTTACAGCAGGTTTAAACTCCCATTACTTAGAATTTCATAATCCTCGCCAAAGCGAATATTACAAGCACTGCCTTTATTGATAGAAACTTTCGGCTGTAACATATTGGTTGTCAAGCTATGCAAACACAAACGAAACAGCCATTCTTATAAAAGTAAGAAAACCGTCCAGACGGAGACAAAAGCAACGCTCATCAGGTACTACAACCTTACAATCGAAATAAAAAATGCTTCTAGGTTTCGGTTGTGAATTAGACTCTGCAACAGTACGTCCTTCCGAATTGGGCAATATGTAGATTGTTCAATCGTAGATCAAAGTTTAAAACGAAATGATTCTAAGACGGCGAAAGCTTTATCGAAGGACCAACTTACGTTCGAACGTTTTAGAACTGTGTAGCTTGTAACTTCAGTCTGCATATCGCATTGAAACATTGAGCGGTTGGAGGAGACACAACTAACGATGAACTAAAAGGAGGGTTTAGGTTTGTATAAAAAACGTCTTTTGAGATTTATTCGTTTTCAAGCCGGCGGACTGAGGGTCGCTACAAGTTCACCGCCTGCTTGTAGTTCTTTGATGATATCGAGGCCTCCGATGAGTTCTCCCTTGACGTAGACTTGGGGATACGTCGGCCAATTCGAGAAGGTTTTCAGGCCTTGTCTCACTTCCTCATCCTCTAGAATGTCAAAGGTTTTATACTCCACACTGTAAATGAGCGATACTGATTTTAATGCACGGGTAAAATGCGCTTCGTTGTTATTCGAAGAACGCACAGAATGATTCGGAGAAGTGAAAAGATAGTTCTTTCAAGTCTGTCCCACAGTACGGCTTCCTTAGACTTCATTCCAATACTCAAGATAATTAAATAAGAGATATCGTTTTCTCAATTACGGTAGTAAACCGTTTTACACTGGGAGTAAAGAATGACATTTACTGTAATTATAAGTGGTCAGCAGCCCATTATTGGTAAAGAACAAAAATTGCATGGCGCTAAAACTGCTAAATGAGCATTCCAATCAGCAACACTTATTTTTTTTTGTTTCTTAAAGCGTCTTAAAGTGTTCATATTTTCTTCAAACTTTGCGAATAACGTTCTTTTTCCCTTTTTTCTCTCTTTTTTAAACACTTGCTTAGGAAGTAAGCCTACTGTACACAAATGTGAGGAGTGATAGCAATATTTATTCCGTTCTATCAATTTTTCCCCACGACCAAGATGACTCTATAACGGCGTAATCACTCCCGTCGAAAATAGGAGACGTTTTCTGACGCCAATTGTTCGCGCGGGTTGCCTACTTACAGGGTGAAAGGCAGCCTTTGCTCGGGCCGAACGATGCCGAACGATGCCGAACTCCTCCGGACTTACCCGAGCAAGCTTCCTTTTATCCTGTAAGTAGGCAATCCGCACTAACAAGTGGCGTCAGAAAACGTCTCCCGTTCTCTCTGTGTAAACGGCCTGAAGTGAGTCCACCGTTAGTCACCTTGCCCAAGACTATAGTGCTTTGTCAAGACATTTTGAAATTGAAAAGCCCGACTTTCGGAGGTTATCAAACAGCAGTCGTGAAACACCTCGCAGGGGCAACTCCTTGTAAAAGGGTGTTACACCATCGGATCTAACTAGAAGTAGAGGCCTGGTTATACTAGAGATGAGGCATTAAGGTTGAAAACCATGCGCGCCGCCATCTTGTTTCCGCAGTTTCTCCGTAGGCTACAATGCAATTGATGGTCCCGTAAGGAACAAATAGGCTACCCAATGCCTCCTCTCGAGTAAATTCAGGCCTCTAACTAGAAGGGGGCAATAAAAGAGGCTTACTTACCCAGTATCTTTTAAAATAGAGATAAGCGTTCGACTAAAGCCACATCGCGGGGTATCACGGTCTCCTTTCATGAGACCATCACCGGAGCTTGGTTGATCAGAGCTTTCAATCTGCATCACAACGGAAACAACGTGAAACAGTCGTTCGACTGGACAAAGCGAGACAGATGACATGACTTACCTATCCTCCAATGCAACTTTTTTGGGTAGCATAGAAGCTAATTCACCGCTAGCGTGTAATTCCTTGACGATATCAAGACCTCCGACCAGTTCTCCATTCACATATAACTAGAAAAACGAAAATTCAGTAGTAGGACAGAGTACTAAAAAGGGTAGGAGGCAAGGATTTCACAGCCCTCGCGGTTCATTATTTGACATCTCCAAAGAAGCAGCGGTTAAAAAAGTTTTTGAGGGGGTGCTTGCTCTGAAAATAAATATAACCATATTGGACGGTCAAAAATATCACCACCGTAAAATCAATTAATTTAGAGTAGCGAGAAAAAATTGTCATCAGAATTTTTTAGAAGAGCAGTTTAGATTTAAGAACTGTAAAAATAAAATCAATAAATTTAAAATGGCGAAGAATATTTTCTTAAGAATTTTCCTAAATAATAGTTAGGATTTAAGAGCTAAAGAAAAATCGGCTTCCCATAAGTACGAACGTTTAATCGACCTAGAATGATTTTTATGTTAAAAAGGAAGGAAGGAATGGTTTCATCCAATTCTTTAAAAAAATCCTTCATGGGCGGCACGGACACTCCCGTAGTTTCTATTTTTTTTTTAATCACGCAATGTGCTATTATCACTAAAACACACACACACAAAAAAAAACAAAAACAAAAGAAGCTTAAAATGGATTTAAACACATTTCTATTTTCAGAGCCTAAATTGCCTGCTTTGATTAGAAACACACTTTAGTTAAACGTTCATAGAGCGGGAATGGGTTGAACATATCGGCCAAGAACCGCAGTCGTCGGATCATCTTTAAGACTCGAGGAGAACATTTTCTCTATCACAAAAAAGATTTCAAATGACGCGCCATACCACACAAGTATTCAGTCGACGACAGCGGGGTCTCAGTTCGATCCCAAACGGGGTAATAAGGGGCAACACTTATTACAGCGTCACATCAAATTGACCGAGACGGCACACTAACTACTCTTTTCAAAAATTTCCTGATCATGTGATTTGAAGATGCTCTCTGCATTAGATATCACTTACCTGAGGATATGTAGGCCATTTGGAGTATTCCTTAAGACCCTGGCGAACTTGCTCGTCATTGAGAATATCAAAAGTCTTAAATTCAGCTTTTAATTCATTTAGGAGTGCGACGATCTGGCGACTGAATCCACAGCGCGGCTCCTGGGCAGTGCCTTTCATAAACAACATAACTGGAGCAGCATTTATAAGTGACTTCAGCCTGTCGTTAAGTTCTCCTTGTGTTAAAGGTGCCTGGTTGGCAGCAGGAACTGGTTTAAATGATGCTGGCTTTGAAACCTGAAAGAATTAAACCCACAACAAAGCTGATATGAGTTTGTACTGCAACATCAGGTCCACAATGTCAACTATTACTTACCACAGCAGTAATCTTTTTGGTAAGTTCACCAGCATTAGCACCATCAACTCGATCCACTTGAGTTCCACCTTGCAAAATTATTATGGTTGGCACAGCAGAAATGTGGTATTGAAGTGACACTTCTGGAATATCCTCCGCTGGGCACTTGACAAATTTCACTTTCTATGAGACAGAAAAGAGAAGTTTTATTAACACACACTTAGAGTTCTCACTCTACACACACTTAGAAATTGTTCTGACTGCTTCACTAAAAAATAGCACTTAATCTGAGCATATTCATTCTTAAACAGAGCAATCCAACAGTTTAGGGCAAAACTGATAAATGATTGGTAAAAATGAGCTGCTCTCCTGATGGGTAGTTCTGCACCACACGCTTAAAAGAAAGAATCACTAGCACCTATACTAGAAGTACGTCAGAAGCTTTCCCAGGTATATTTAAGAGATAATAAATGTTTGTCATACAAGGTAAAGTGACAGGTAAACTAAATAAAGAGTTCCAAAGGAAAACTTCAGAAAAGACATACCTCAAATTCTGGTTGTTTGGAGAGTTCTTGAAGGACATCGTTCATTTGACCGCACTGAGCGGCCCATTCTGCGTAAAAGTGGGCGACCACGATTCCATCTCTAGTCAAAAATTGATATAAAGAGTTGTTAAATATTGCATAACAATGAAAACCATCTTTAACATGCACGTAAAATTTTAGGTTAGTTTATCTGCACATACTCTTAAGACTATGCCGAAAGTATGTATGCTCAGTACTTACTTTGCAAGAGCTTGGAATTCATCTGAGGTTTTCACGTCAGTTAATGTCATTCTAAAAGTTTCAATAGAAAACTTAGACAGACAAAATACCGACAAATATGAAGGACGAAATCTTAACGAAAACCCAAAGTGATGCAAAATGCGCCTTGCTGATGCACTTTTTTCTTTCATGCACTTGTGTTGCACTGTGTTGCACCTCCTTTTCAATCAACTGTGCTTTTCAAGCTCAGGAAATTGTAAAATAAGCTCCACGGAAAAATAAGGTTTACAGCCTTAAGTAAAAAGCATTTTTGCCGATTTTATTTATTAAGTATAAAACTTAAGAAATTTAGCATGAGAAAACCTCGTTAGCAGCTCGTTAGCGACGTATCCCTTTAAGTTGACTTTCCGAGGGCAATCCCCCGGGCACGTCACTTGGATGAACCCTGCGGTACTTAACCTTAAATCTTATTTACTTTACCTATGTATAATATTGAGTCGACACACCTGTGTGCTGTAGCTTTGTAAAGTATTGTCACATATATTCTGTAGCCTCGTCTTAACTTAACTAATCTCTTTTTTATTATTGATCATTTTAGTGATATCGAATCGCCAGCATAGCAGACGCGTGTGACTGCTTTGATCAGCAATTTGTTGGCTTACACCGCAGCCGGAAATTAGTGATATTTAGATACTTAATTTATTCCAAACCATGGCCGAAGCTGAAGCCGCTAAACTTTCGGATTTGAAGATTTCTGAAGATAAGGTAATTCAATTTCAATTTTTATTCTTTTACATCCCTCATTTATGGCCCATTTTTCTCCCATACCACAGCTGTTAACACATTGAGATATTTTTTCTTTTAATCCGATTCCCCTGCTTATCATTGAGATAGTTAACAAATAATTATGTTCCCATGCTCTGCATTATCACTTTCATTCAGGGGAAGAGGCATATCTGTGATGTGTTATGTGTATCAGACTAGCTGAGGTTTGATTTTATCCGCCGTAAAGATTAGCTGTGAGCTTTTCCCATGATCTTGTTGGCACTTGGTTTTGGTTGCTTAGCCTGTGTATTTACATGGGCTCTTTTACCATTTGAAACATATTTTCAAGTCATGAATTTGACTACCACTGCAATTGCATCATCCTAACTTCAAATAAAGGGTTTTGTTTCTCTCAGTGAATCTGACAGATGTTGAAATCAGGTGTGGACATGAGGGCTAGCACATGTTGTTCTTTTCAGGAATTCTAAGCACTCACATATCCTTGGGGTTCCTGGTGGGTTTACAAGAGCCAAATGTTGGGCAACTGGGACGATTCTGAGGGAAGGAGTGCTCTGAACCAATATTTATCAGAACGCAGCTATATCATAGGGTTTGCTCCAAGTCAGGCAGATAACGAACTCTATGAAATATTAGCAAAGGTGCCAGAATCAGATATGGCACCTCATCCTCATGTCCTTCGGTGGTTCAGACATATATCTAGTTTTGGAATTGGTCGGAAGGCTTTTCCTGTTGTGGCTTTACCAGCTGATCTCTTTCCTACCAATAAGTCTATCAGTACTACTGCCACACTTGACAAGGTAAGCAGTGTTGGCATTTGAAAAGTGCTTGCTTTTAGTGTGTCTTGTCATTAGTGCAGCCTGTTCCCACCTGTTTTAACACTTGTTATGTATGAGATTTTCCACCCAATTAAGGGTGCCATTCAATGATTCTGTATGGTCAAAGGCGAAAGCAGCAAGCAAAAAATGGTAATCCTCAATTCTTAAGCGTGCAAGTAGTGAAGGCCTGTCCTCACGCGGAAATCACCACCAATCCATTTTTTGTATGCTTTCTCTTTTTCATCATTATTGAACTCAAATTTGCATCAAGCCAAAATATTTGTGATTTTGTCCACTGAAAGGTGTTTTTTCATCATTACTAAAATTGATTACAGTCAACCAGCCATAGTTTTATGATATTGTCAACTACTCAAAAGTTCCATGATTATTGTGATCACAGAACAATTAGTAATTTACCCATTAAAAGAAAAAAAAAACCTTTTTTTTATTCCTCCTGTTATTATCAATATCAATTTTTTATTTTACTCCTTACTTAATTGTATTTTATTATTCTTTCTTAGGTTATTTTTTTAACACCCTTCCCTAGAGAGTGGAAATCTGAAAATGCTAATCTCTAAACTCCACCATCTCGGTTCTAATATTTGCTCTACCTCAAAACTTTCACATTTTGACATTAGTACTGGGTGTGGGGGATGCATATTTCACCTCATATGTGAGGAGGGGAGTTTAACAAAGAAACAGAAAAAAACCCTTACATAATTACTGGATGATAATTATGTTATTTTTGATGTTTTGTATTATTCCTGCAAATGCTTGTCACATCATCTTGAGGCCATTGCTCACTACCTTCAACTTACCCCTGACAGACTGCCATGTCAAGAAAAAATCTCATTATTCTACCCTCAGAGTGATCATAATTAACTCCTAAACATTAAGACACTCAGAGGGGAAGAATTGTGTGACCAAGCACCTCCAAATCCAAAATAAAGATGTAGTTTTGCGAGCTTTATCAATTCACTCTGTTTGCAGAATTTAAGATCATTGAAGCAGCAGAAGAAGAAAAAAGAAGAGGGAACTGACAAATCAACCTTGACAGAGCTGAAACCATGGCCAGCGTACATTCAGGTCAGTAAAACTGTAATTTTATCTTTGACTTTCTTTTTTACCTTGACCTTTTGAGCTGAAAATTGTTTCATGACCCTCAGGAAAGGCAAGAATTATGGGATAAGTTGATGGCTGTTTATAAAGAGGAGCTGGCTGCCAAAGTCCCAGAGGCTATTAAAGTTACTCTGCCCGATGGGAAAGTGATCGAAGCTGAGTCGTGGCGAACCACTCCTCATGATATTGCCAAAGGAATCAGGTACAACTCCCGCGAGAGTCAAAAGACTGGAGGAAGTGTGTCTTAAGCTTCTTCACTTAAACCCCTCTTGCCTATTTGGTTTTCAGCCCCGGTTTGGCGAAAGCTTGCGTTATTTCGAAAGTCGATGGGGAACTTTGGGATTTGGAACGGCCATTAGAGAAGAGCTGTTCTCTTCAGTTGTTGAAATTCGAGGATGATGAAGGTACGAATGTTTTGAGAATGAGGTAATTTCAAATACTGAGTGCTTCGGACGTTAAGTGAAAGTGTGTTTTCGTTCCAGCCCAAAGCGTATTTTGGCACTCCACTGCCCACATCATGGGTGAAGCTATGGAGCGATGTTATAAAGGCTGTCTTTGTTACGGACCTCCAATCGAAAACGGATTTTACTACGACATGCATATGGAAGATCAACAGGTAAACACTGGTCCGGACGAAACCCAACCCCTACGTGATAACCAGCGTTAGTTTCTCGTATTCTACACATTCATTTTCTGCTCCAGATCTCAAATTTGGATTTCCCGGTGGTTGAAAACATCATGAAGAATATTGTCAAAGAGAAGCAAAATTTCGAACGTCTAGAACTGAAGAAAGAAGATTTGCTTGAGATGTTCAAGGTATGTGAATGTAAAAACAATTTCAACTCCATAATGTGGAACAATGTTAAATTTACGACTAATTTTACAGTATAATCCGTTCAAAGTACGAATCTTGAAGGAGAAAGTCACCTCGCCAACTACGACGGTCTACCGTTGCGGAAGTCTGATCGACTTGTGCCGCGGTCCTCACGTTAGGAATACGGGAGAAGTCAAGGCCTTCAAGATTACAAAGGTAACGAATTCTCCGTCATCCACGAAAACATAATCGTTCGTTGTTCTAAGATGATCTGATTTCAGAACTCGGCTTCGTACTGGGAAGGGAAAGCGGACGCAGAGTCGCTGCAGCGGATGTACGGTATTTCGTTCCCCGACAACAAACAACTCAAGGAGTGGGAAAGGCTCCAGGAAGAGGCTGCCAAGCGAGATCACAGAAAGCTCGGAAGGGTATGAAAAATTCATCGGTCCTCATTCACCCAATCACTATGCCACAATGTGTGAAAAACAGTAAATTATAGCCATAACTTCAGCAAGTTATTGCTTGACAAGGATAGCTTGAATTATTACGCATCCTTTGGGGCCAATGAAGATGCATTACTTTCAACAGAATGCTTGCATGAACTAGGTAATCTGGTTGACTAGTTTTAGTTTAGTTATATACCTTTAGTGCTGGGCTTATATCAGCTAGCTTCCAGGTTGACCTCGATCAGGGTTGGCATCGCTAACGAAAATTTTAGCGCGCTAACGCTAAGTCGCTAAAGCAAGCTCGTAGCGTAGCGCGCAAACGGGGAAAAAAAAATATTAGCGCGCTAACGCTAATCCCACATATGTCACCCAAAGGAAAGTCGAAAATGAACGCGTTTTTTCACGGATAAGAACCATTTATTGCCTATACAGTGCTGAAGAGCCTCGCTGATTCTCGCGCAACTTAAGATGGAGGGTGCGTTAGAACCTAAAAAAAAGTGTGATAAGTGTCTATGTTATTCATA